>Ga0190274_10001475_pt1 | contig 13803 bp, 12 predicted proteins | sample Popmic531T_FD_133002 | JGI IMG/M metagenome (GOLD analysis project Ga0190274, IMG submission 133002) | Populus adjacent soil microbial communities from riparian zone of Yellowstone River, Montana, USA - 531 T | ecosystem: Environmental > Terrestrial > Soil > Riparian zone | place: USA: Montana...
GTCTCGCACCACCGCGCGAGCGAGCACGATCGCTCCGGCACCGCCAAAGGCCTGCAGCACTCGCGCGCCGATCAGCACGTCGATCGAGGGAGCGGCGAAACAAATGAGACTACCGATGCAATAGCAGGCAAGCGCGACCAGGAGACCGGACTTGCGGCCATACCAGTCGGAGATCGGTCCAAAGGCGATTTGTCCGATTGCAAAGCCGACCAGATAGGCCGAGAGCGTGAGCTGCACCTTGGCCGGCGAGACGCCAAAGGCGCGACCCATATCCGGCAAAGTCGGCAAATAGAGATCGGTCGACAGCGGCGCGAGCGCGGTCAGCGCCGCGAGCAGCGCGGTCAGAGCGAACGTATCGGGTTTGAGCATTCTGGGATGACGGTTAGTGGCGCTCGCGCGAATGTCCGGTCAATGCCGCGCACGGCTCCGGCCGTTAACCGGAAGTTCCGGCAGTTCGCGCGCTCTCGGCAATCCGTAGCGATGCAACTCGGTGCCGTGGGCGTCAAGCCATGCTTTTGCACGCCGGACATTCGGGCAGAGCCTGTCGACCAGCCGCCAGAAGCGCGGCGAGTGGTTCATCTCGACCAGATGGGCGACCTCATGGGCGGCGAGATAATCCAGCACGTGGGACGGCGCGAGAATCAGCCGCCAGGAATAGGAAAGAACGCCGGTCGTGGAGCAGGAGCCCCAGCGGCTCGACGGATCGCGGATCGAGACCTGCTTGACGGCAAGTCCAAGCCGTTCGGCGAAATGCCGGCTTGCCCGTTCGAGGTCGCTCCTGGCTTCGCGGCGCAGGAAATCCGCCACTCTTCGATCGACATGCGGGCTGTCGCCGGCGACGCAGAGCCTGCGCTCGCCGTCGTCGGCAACTTCGACCCAGACCGTGCCGCGCAGGCCCCTGCGGTGCACGATACGATGCGGCTCTCCGCGCAGCGGCACCATGCTGCCATGCGCGAAAGGCTCGGCCTTGGGCAAATGATGCAGCCGCTGGGCAATCCAGCCGCCGTGCTTCTGCGCGAATTCCTTGGCTTCGCGCAGGCAGCCGCGCGGCGGCATTGTCAGCACGACTTCGCGGGTCGCGGCCAGAATTCGCAAGGTATAGCGCCGCGCCTGGCGATGCCGGCGCACCCGGACCAGATAGACGTGCTCGTCGTGGAAAATCTGGATCGCTTTCGGCTCGGCCGGTCGGCGATACAGAAGGGCGCGCAGCGACATTGGAGCGATCCCGATTTGCAACCTCGACGGTTTTGATTCGTCTGATACTGCCATAGCCGCGTTACCCGGAAAGAACGCATCGAAAATAAAGTGAAGCCACCGTATAGGGTGTTTTCAGCAGGCAATACTACCACATGCTGTCCTTAATTAACTGAACTTAAATTCATTTCATTGAAAATTGGAGAACGAATCGGTATAGGCCGCGCGCGTCCTAAAGCCAGACGCGACCGGCGATTATTCCGGTTGAAATGCGAAGCGAACGGCCGCTCGTTACGCCACCGCGCGCGGCTTTGACTGACGTACGCCATTCGCCATCTGGGCGGTCAGCACGAAATCGGCGATGCGCGGCGCGATTTCGGAGCGGAAACGTGAGCCGTTGAATACGCCGTAATGGCCGACGCCTTGCTGCAGGTAATGCGCCTTGCGGTCGGGCGGGATGTTGACGCACAGCTTCTGAGCGGCCTCGGTCTGTCCGACGCCGGAGATGTCGTCCTTCTCGCCCTCAACCGTCAGCAGCGCGACCCGGCGGATCGCAGCCGGGTCGATGCGCACGCCTCGATGCGTCATCTCGCCTTTCGGAAGCTGGTGCTTGACGAACACGGTGTCGACGGTCTGCAAATAGAATTCGGCGGTGAGGTCCATGACCGCGAGATATTCGTCGTAGAATTCGCGGTGTTTCTGCGCGGAATCGCCGTCACCCTTTACCAGGTTGAAGTAAAGATCCTTGTGCGCGTCCATATGACGGTCAAGGTTCATGGTGACGAAGCCGTTCAACTGTAGGAAGCCCGGATAGACGTCGCGCATCACACCCGGATGCGGGAACGGCACCTTGGTGATGACGTTGCGGCGAAACCAATCAACGCCACGATATTCAGCGAGCTTGTTGACGGCTGTCGGATTGATGCGGGTATCGATCGGGCCGCCCATCAGCGTCATCGAATGCGGCACATAGGGATCGCCTTCGGCTTCCATGCGGGCAACAGCCGCAAGCACCGGTACCGACGGCTGGCACACCGCCACGAGATGACAATTGCCACCGAGCGCATGCAGGATCGAGATCAGATAGTCGATGTAATCGTCGAGATCGAAGTGACCCGCCGACAGCGGCACAAGCCGCGCATCCACCCATTCGGTGATGTAGACGTCATGGTTCGGCAGAAACGCCTCGACCGTGCCGCGCAACAGCGTCGCGTAATGGCCCGACATCGGCGCCACGATCACAAGCTTCGGCTGCGGACGGCGTGGCGGGTTGGTGAAGACACGTTCGAAATGCAGGAGCCGGCAGAACGGCCGCTCCCATACCGGCGTGATGTGAACCGGAACGCGCTCGCCGCCGACCAGCGTCTCCGAGATATTCCAGTCCGGCTTGCCGTAGCGGCGGGTGAAGCGCTCGAACATTTCCGCGCTTGCGGCAAGCGTCTTGCCGACCGTCGTGTGGTGCCAGGGATTGAGGGGATTTTTCAGGGAGAGCCGCGTGAAGTCGGCTAAGGCACGAGCCGGATTGAGCGCGGCATAGCTCATTTCGTAGAGCCAATACATTCCATTGGAGACGACGGGGCCGCCTTCACCAGGCAGGGTCGGTGCCCCGCCAAATTCGCCAATTGCCATTCGCTTTTTTTCCCGGCAGCCCCGTTGTGCAACGCAACGTGGGTGTTTTTAGTGCCGCCGTCAATATAGGCGAAGGTGGTTCCCAACTGCTTATATATTGGTCATTCGCCGGTTTGCATCAGTGATCCGACCGCTCGTGCGCTCCGCAGCAGCGCCAGAAACGCAATAACGGCGGCCACAAAGTAGGCGACGTTCAGCGCCAGCGCCCACAGCATGAGGTCTGCACGAAAGACGTGATCGATCAGCAACGCCCGCATGCCTTCGAACACGTAGGTCGGCGGCAGCAGCCAGGCCACAGCCTGAAGATAGCCCGGCAACACCACGACCGGGTAATAGACGCAGGTGAGCGGCAACAGCAGGAACATGATGGTCCAGGCCATGCTCTCCGCGCCCATGCCATTGCGGAGCACGATGCCGGACACGAAAATCCCGACCGCCCAACTGGTGAGGATCAGGTTCATGAAGAACGCCGCGAGCGCAAAGCCGAACGCGTAGAGATTGAATCCGAAAAAGCCCATCGCGAGAATTGTCACCGGCACCATGCCGATCGCAAGCCGCACGACGCTCATGATCATCAAAGCCGCGATAAACTCGCCCGGACGCAACGGGCTCATCATCAGATTGCCCATGTTGCGCGCCCACATCTCTTCCAGGAACGAGATCGAGAACCCGAGCTGACCGCGGAACAGGATGTCCCAGAGCAGCACTGCACCGATAAAGGTGCCGCCGGCTTTCGCGAAGAAGCCGGAATTCTCGGAGACATAAAGCTGCAGAAAGCCCCACATCATCATCTGCACTGCGGGCCAGTAGATAAGTTCGAGCAGCCGCGGCCAGGACGAGCGAAGCAAATACCAATAGCGCAGCACCATCGCGAAAATGCGCTGCGGCGAAAAGGCGATCGGCTCGCGCGAAGGCTGCGTGCGCGGCTGAACATTCATGATGCCGCCCCGGACGCGTTTTCTGGCGCGTTGTCCTGCGCCTGCCTTCGGCCGCGCGCTATGTCGAGAAACACATCCTCCAGATTTTCGCGCCCGTAGCGCGTGAGCAGCATGTCGGGAGAACCGTCATCGACGATCTCGCCGCGCCTCATCATGATGACCCGATCGCATAGCCGCTCGACCTCACCCATATTGTGCGAGGCGAGCAGGATGGTTGCCCCCTGTTCGGCCCGGTACTTTTCAATCTCGGCACGCACCCAGTCGGCAGTATCGGGATCTAGCGAGGCTGTCGGCTCGTCGAGCAACAAGACCTCCGGATGATTCAGCAGCGCCTTGGCGAGCGAGACGCGCGTCTTCTGCCCGGACGATAATTTGCCGGTCGGGCGATCGAGAAAATCATCGAGATCGAATTGCGCTCCAAGCTCGCGAATGCGAGTCGCAACGTCAGGCACGCCATACAGACGACCGAACACGGTGAGATTCTGCCGCACCGTGAGCCGCATCGGCATGTCGACATAAGGGCTTTCGAAATTCATCCGGTGCAGCACGCGATGCCGGTCGTCCGGCATCTGCGCACCGAGCACGCTGACGGTTCCGGAAGTCGGGGTAACGAGCCCCATGATCATCGCGATTGTCGTGGTCTTGCCGGCTCCATTGCCCCCGAGCAGCGCCGTGACCGAGCCTGGAACCAGCGCGAACGAGATGCCGTTCACCGCCATGCCATTCTTGTAGATCTTGACCGCACGGTCGACGGTAATGGCTCTATCGGCGGCGATCATGACGGGCCCGGCGGTGTCGAAGCTCCCTTTGCCTTTCCGCGCCGGAAAGCGCAAGGGTCCTGCGGGCACGGGTTGCATGTCCCTGCGGCAGAATGCGGCTGTGCGCAATGGCGCAGTTTGTGTGGCGTGACGCCACGGATAAGCTGGCGCCAACAAATCAAGAAATAACGCCAAGAAATAACGTCAAGAAATAACGCCATGTCCAACACCATGTCAGCGATCGACCTTGACCGGCTTCCGATGCCGCGCCGCAACGTGCGGCTCGACACCCTGGTGCGGCTGCGCTGGCTCTCGATCATCGCCCAGACCGTGACGGTTTTGGTCGTCTATCTCGGCCTCGAACTTGATCTGCCGATCAATAGCTGTCTTGCGGTCATTGCGCTTTCGGCCTGGCTGAATATTGCGCTCGGCATCCTGTTCAGACAGGCGCGGCGGCTCGAAGCCAACCGCGCCGCCTGGCTGCTCGCCTTCGATATCCTGCAACTTGCCGTGCTGATGTATCTCACCGGCGGCCTCGACAATCCGTTTTCATTTTTCTTTCTGGGGCCGGTATTGCTTTCGGCCACCGCGCTTCCCGCGCGCATCACGATTGCGCTCAGCCTGTTCGCCATCGTGTGCGCGACATTGCTGGTCTTCTTTCATGAACCCCTGCCCTGGTCCGAGGTTTACGGAGCGATGCCGGTGCTGCCGGACATCTACATGTTCGGCATATGGGCCTCGATTGTGCTCGCGATCCTGTTCATCGGTCTCTATGCCTGGCAGGTCAGCGAGCAATCGCGCCAATTCGTCAATGCAGTCGCCGCGACCGAACTGGTGCTGGCGCGCGAGCGCCACGTGACCGAACTTGATGGTCTCGCGGCCGCGGCGGCACACGCACTCGGCACCCCGCTTTCGACGATTTCCGTGATCGCACGCGAACTCGAACGCGAGATCGATCCGAAATCTCCGCACGCGGAAGACATCCGTCTGCTGCGCGAACAGACGCAGCGCTGCCGCGATATCCTGTCCAAGCTCAATGAATTGCAGGCCGAGGGCGAGCCGTTCGACCGGTTGCCGCTCGCAAATCTTCTGCAGGAGGTGGCGGAACCACATCGCAATTTCGGGATCGCGGTGGATGTACGCTTGCCGTCCAGCGCGCCGTCGCCGATGACCGCACGCAATCCTGCAATGCTGTACGGCCTCGGTAACCTTATCGAGAATGCGGTCGATTTCGCCCGCAACCGGGTGGAGATCGCGGCCGACTGGACCGGCGAGGAAGTTCAGGTCGTGATTTCCGACGATGGGCCGGGCTTCGCGCCGGAGGTCATCGGCAGGATCGGCGAGCCCTATGTACGCAGCCGGCGGCTCCGGCGGATGTATGCATCCGACGACACCGGCCTGGGCCTTGGCTTTTTCATCGCCAAGACGCTTCTGGAGCGGACCGGCGCCAAGCTCACCTTCAACAACAGGCTAGTACCGGAAAGCGGGGCCATTGTTGCGGTGCGCTGGCCGCGCGAGGCCTTCGAATTCGTGTCCGCCCCCGAACTTGAGCCCAAGGCCGCAAACGCCTAGTTATGGTCCCAAGGCGCCCCCCGGGACGCCACGGAGACCGAAATGGAACTCGAACCCGCAATTCCGACCGAACGCTCGCTCCTCATCGTCGAGGACGACAAGTCGTTTCTGACGCGGCTCGCCCGCGCCATGGAAGGACGGGGCTTTGCGGTTACCACCGCAGAATCGGTTTCCGAGGGGCTTATGCAGGTCGAAAGGTCTGCGCCAGCTTATGCCGTGGTCGACATGCGGCTCGGCGACGGCAACGGCCTCGATGTGATTTCGGCGCTGAAACGCCGCCGGCCGGACGCCCGCGGCATCGTGCTTACGGGCTACGGCAACATCGCAACCGCTGTGAATGCGGTGAAGCTCGGTGCGGTCGATTATCTCGCCAAACCCGCCGACGCCGACGACGTGATCAACGCCCTGCTTTCGATGGAAGGCCGCAAGCCCGAGCCGCCGGAAAATCCGATGTCGGCGGATCGCGTGCGGTGGGAGCATATCCAGCGCATCTACGAATTGTGCGGCCGCAATGTTTCGGAGACCGCGCGCCAGCTCAACATGCATCGCCGCACCCTGCAGCGCATTCTCGCCAAGCGCGCGCCGCGGTAACGCCAGCCGCTTATCCCATCTCGTTGCTATACGGCCCCGCCGGATCGATCAGCGATTGCAGGCGCAATGCCGCGCATTGCGCGATCCGAAGCGTCATCGCCTTGCGGGTAGGCGCAGGCATGCGATGCTCGGGCGCCGCGCACACGATCTCGCCGCCAAAGCCGTCGGCTACGATCAAGCCGGCATCCTTCGGGAAAATCTCGTACGGCACCTCGACAGTGGTCGCGAAGAACAGCCGGTCGCAATGCATCCGGTAGTCCATCCATTTCTGGTCGGCGCGAAAATCGGCGACCGACGACTTGATCTCCACGATCCAGATTTCACCGCTGCGCCCGATCGCAACCAGATCGGCGCGCCGGCCGGACGGCAGCGGCAATTCGCTGACGCAGGTGAAGCCGTGAGACAGAAGCAGCCGCATCGCGCCGCGCGCAACGATCAGCGCAGTCTCCGATTGCCGGCCATCGGCCGGCACCTGCGTGATCCGGGAGACCAGCGCGCTCATTCGGCGGCTTCCTGCGTCCGCGACGCGCGTTCCGGGAAGGCGCGCTGCAATGCGTCACGCGAAGCCTCGAGCACGCCGCGCTCGGTAATCAGCCCGGTCACGAGCCGCGCCGGCGTAACATCGAAGGCATAGTTTGCGACCGCCGAACCTTCCGGCACGATGGTGACGGTTTCGATGCGGCCATCCGGCGCGCGGCCGGTGACGGTCGCGACCTCTTTCGCCTCGCGCTGCTCGATCGGAATTTCGGTCACGCCATTGACGACTGAAAAATCAATCGTCGGCGACGGTAGCCCGACATAGAACGGAACACCGTTGTCCTTGGCGGCCAGGGCCTTCAGGTAAGTGCCAATCTTGTTGCAGACATCGCCCTGCGCAGTGACACGGTCGGTGCCGACAATGACGATATCCACCTGCCCATGCTGCATCAGGTGACCGCCGGTATTGTCGGGGATCACGGTATGTGGAACGCCGTGCTGGCCGAGTTCGAACGCGGTAAGCGAGGCGCCCTGATTGCGCGGGCGCGTCTCGTCCACCCAGACATGGATCGGGATATGCTTGTCGTGAGCCATGTAGATCGGCGCTGTGGCTGTTCCTAAGTCCACGGTTGCAAGCCAGCCGGCATTGCAATGCGTCAGCACATTGATGCGCTCACCGGCCTTCTTGCGCGCAGCGATCTGCTCGATCAGCGCAAGGCCGTGACGGCCGATCGCCGTGTTGATTGCCACATCCTCGTCGCAAATTTCCGCCGCCCGTGTGTAGGCGGCAGCCACTCGGCTCCCGCGCGGAAGTGCCCGCACCGCGCTCACCATCTCGTCCAGCGCCCATTTCAGATTGATCGCGGTCGGCCGCGTCGCGAGCAGCGTGTCATAGGCGACCACGAGATTGCCGTCGGAATCTTCCTCGTTCAGCGCGAGCGCCATGCCATAGGCGGCGACCGCCCCGATAAGCGGCGCTCCGCGTGTCTGCATGCTGGCGATGGCATGGGCTGCATGCGCGCAGGTGGTCAGCCGCAGCGGCACAACGCGGTGCGGCAGCAAGGTCTGATCGAGAATGCCGACGCTTCGCCCGTCCGGCTCCAGCCAGATGCTGCGTGTGGTTTTGCCGCCGATCCTCATGAAGGAGAAATAAACCCTTTCGTCGGGTGAGCGAAAGCGTTTTTGCCGATGGCGCCGAAAATCCGCCTAGTGGCAGCCGCAATTGCGGCCCGAAGCCGACGCGATGCAACGGCAAAGTTCCGCCCGGTGGGAGCCAAACGCTACTGAGGGGTTAAGCCATGATTCGCATTCTGGCGCGCGCTGTCGCGCCCGCGATCCTGCTTGCGTGCCTTGTAACATCCACCGTCCCGGCCTTCGCCAAACCCGTCGTTGAAGTCGCCTTCGTGCTCGACACCACGGGCTCGATGGCATCACTGATCGAAGGCGCCAAGCGCAAGATCTGGTCGATCGCCACCACCATCATCGACGAGAATCCCGGCGCCGAGATTCGCATGGGCCTCGTCGCCTATCGCGACATCGGCGACGAATATGTGACAAGGCGCGTCGAGCTCACCACCGACATCCAGGATCTTTATGCGCGCCTGCTCGAATTGCGAGCGCGCGGCGGCGGCGACTGGCCGGAAAGCGTGAATGAAGCCCTGCACGAGGGCGTAACCAAACTTGTCTGGACACAGGGGCCTGACGTCAGCCGCATCGTATTTCTGGTCGGCGATGCGCCCCCGCACATGGATTACGCGCAGGACGTCAAATATCCCGACGCTCTGAAGATCGCGCGCGAGCGCGACATCGTGGTCAATGCGGTACAGGCCGGCGAGGCACGCGACACTATGCGCGTCTGGCGAGAAATCGCGCAGATGGGCAACGGCGTCTATATCCCGATCCCGCAGGACGGCGGCAAGGTGGTGGTGATCGAGACGCCGTACGACATCGAGATCATCGAATTGCAAGAGCGACTGAACGGCACCGTGTTGCCCTATGGGCCGCGCTACAAGCGGTCGAGTGTGGAACAGAAGACGCGGCAGGCTTCGGCTGCACCCGCGCCGATGGCCGCCGATATGGCCGGCTATCTCAACAAGCGCGCTCGCCAGGCGCCCAGCGGCTCTGCCGAGGCAATCACCGGCGACGGCGACCTGGTTGCCGATGTCTCAGCCGGTCGTCAGCAACTCGCAACCGTCAAGGACGACGAACTTCCGGATGCCATTCGCGCACTCAAACCGGAAGAGCGGCAGGAGGCCATCACCAAGCGCATGAACGAGCGCGGCAAGGTCAACGAGCGCATGACCGCACTGGTCAAGCAGCGCGATGCCTTCATTGCCGAGCAGCAGAAGAAGCGGCAGCCGGCAAAGGCAGCCGATTCCTTCGACCAGGCGGTGCAGTCCACCCTGCGGACCCAGATCAAGCGCTGATCGCTTGCTCCCGCGCCACCTATGAAGCAATCTCCCGCCGGATTTACTTTTCTGGCGCGCAATCTTTTCGCAAAACCGGTACCCACTTTTGCAGATTGCGCGCTGGCCCCGGCGGGAGACCTGCAATGTCGATTGACTATTCTGCGGACTACAACAATCGCGCCCATGTCCCCGACTTCCCGCAAATCGTCGCCCAGTGGCAGAAGGACGGCGCAGCCTTCACCGAAGCGATGACCGAGCAGGGCCGCGCCGAGCTCGATATCCGTTATGGCCCGACTGCCCGCCAATATATCGATCTGTACAAGGGCGAGGGCGATGGACCGCTCGCGATGTTCATTCATGGCGGCTATTGGCGCGCACTCAGCCCGAAGGAGCACAGCCATTTCGCGCGCGGCCTGACCGAGCGCGGTGTCAATGTCGCCGTCGCGGGATATGACCTCACGCCGCAGGTCTCGATCGCGCAGATTATCGATCAGATGCGGGCAGCGGCTCTGTTTCTTTGGAAGCGCTTCGGCAAGCGCATTACGGTCTACGGGCATTCCGCCGGGGGCCATCTTACCGCCTGCATGATCGCCACCGACTGGAAAGCGCTCGATCCAAGCGCGCCCTCCGATCTTGTCGCGTTGGGATCTGCGATATCGGGCGTGTTCGATCTGACCAAGCTCGTGCACACCGACATGAATGCCGAATTTAAGCTGGACGATAAGTCGGCGCATGACGGCTCCCCGCTTTTCTGGCCAGCACCTAAAGGCCGCGTGATGGACGTGATCGTGGGTGCGAACGAACTCCCGGAATTCGTACGTCTGTCGAAGGTAATGACGGAGACCTGGGGCAAGGCCGGGGTCGAGACCCGCTACGAGGCGGTGCCCGGGAAGCACCATTTCAATGTCGTGGACGGATTCACCGATCCGAATAGCGCGATGACCGAGCGGTTGCACACGCTGTGCCAGCGCACGAAAGCGATCGCCTAGTTCTCTTTGGGCATGATCCCGAAAACCGGTTCCCACCTTTCGGGATCACGCCCTAAAACCAGTATCGCCACGCATAGGCGATCGTCAGTGTCGCCCCGATTGCCACCACCACCCAGCGCATCACCTCGCGCGGCGCAATGCGCGCAATGCGAACGCCGATCAAGGCGCCGAACAGAGCGCCACTGGTCATGGCAAGAGCGGCCGGCCAATTGACGCCGCCCTTCAACGCGAACACGGCGACGGCGGCAAGCCCGTTCAGCGCGGCGACCAGGTTCTTGGCAGCATTGGCGGGCCGGTATTCGCCGCCGGTCGCAAGCTGCATGACCGCCACCAGAAGTACGCCGAGGCCCGCGCCGAAATATCCGCCATAGACCGAGACCGGCAGCAGCATCGGCAGCGAAGTGACCTTGATCTCCGGCTCGCGCCCGTGGCGCGCGAGCGACCGTTCGCGCCATGCCTTGCTGATACGGTCGCCAAACGCGAACAGGATGGTCGCAAAGCCGAGCAATATCGGAACCAGAAATTCGAACACGCGGTTCGAAGTCCACATCAGCAGGACCGCGCCGATAACGGCTCCTGCGATCGAAGCCAGGACAAGCCCGACAAAGGAGCGGTCGAAGCACGGCAATTGCGTCCGGTCGGAATAGGCGGCGAGGAAGCTGCTTGGGACCAGCGCAGCAAGGTTGGTAGCGGTTGCCGTGACCGGCGGCAGCCCAACGGCAAGCAGCGTCGGAAATGTCACCAGCGCCGCGCCACCCGCAAGCGTGGAAATAATGCCGCCGGCAAAGCCGGCGGCACATAACAGCGCAGCGGTGGCTACATTCATCGAGACACTCTAGTGGAGCATGACCTTTTCCGAAAACGGCCTCACACTTTTCGGAATCATGCTCTCAGAAGAATGCCTGAATACCAGTCTGCGCGCGACCCAGGATCAGCGCGTGGATGTCGTGCGTGCCTTCGTAGGTATTCACGGTTTCCAGATTGGCGACGTGACGCATGACGTGGAATTCGTCGGCGATGCCGTTGCCGCCATGCATGTCGCGGGCGACGCGCGCGATGTCGAGCGCCTTGCCGCAATTGTTGCGCTTCATCAGCGAGATTGCCGGGGGACCCGCGCGGCCTTCCTCGACCAGGCGGCCGAGCCGGTAGACGCCGTGCAGGCCAAGTGTGATTTCGGTCTGCATGTCGGCAAGCTTCTTCTGGATCAACTGGTTCGCCGCCAGCGGCCGGCCGAACTGCTTGCGGTCGAGCGTATATTGGCGCGCCGCGTGCCAGCAGAATTCAGCGGCGCCCAACGAGCCCCAGGCGATGCCGTAGCGTGCATTGTTCAGGCAGCCGAAGGGACCCGCCAGGCCCGACACGTTCGGCAGCAGATTGTCCTCCGGCACCATCGCGTTATCGAGCACGATCTCGCCGGTGACGGAGGCGCGCAGGCTGAGCTTGCCTTCGATCTTCGGGGTGGTGAAACCGTTGGTGCCGCGCTCCACGATGAAGCCGCGGATCTTGCCGTCGAGCTTGGCCCAGACCACCGCGATGTCGGCGATCGGAGAATTTGAAATCCACATCTTGGCGCCAGTGAGCCTGTAGCCGCCCGGCACCTTGTCGGCGCGAGTCACCATCGAGCCGGGATCGGAGCCATGATCGGGCTCGGTCAGGCCAAAGCAGCCGACCATTTCGCCGCTTGCAAGCTTCGGCAGATATTTCTTGCGCTGCGCCTCGCTGCCATAGGCATAGATCGGATGCATCACGAGCGAGGACTGCACCGACAGCGTCGAGCGGTAGCCGGAATCGACCCGCTCGATCTCTCGGTTGATCAAACCATAGGCAACATAGCCGAGGCCCGCGCCGCCATATTCTTCCGGCAGGGTCGGGCCGAGTAGCCCGAGCGCGCCCATTTCGGGCAGCAGGGTGCGGTCGACCTTCTCTTCGCGATAGGCCTCGATCACCCGCGGCATCAACTTATCTTGAGCATAGCCGCGCGCGGTATCGCGCACCATGCGCTCCTCTTCGGTCAGCAGCCCTTCGAGGTCGAGCGGATCCTCCCAGTTGAAATGGGCATCCTTGATCGAACCCGGGCGCGTAACTGCGAGCTTTTCTGCGGCCTGACTCATGGTCCTCTCCTCAAACGAGGCTATCTGCCGGATATCGGGCAGAAAATCACCGTAAATGCAACACTAACAAACCGAATGATGGCGTCCGCTGGACCCGGGGATGACCGAGAAAACGTCATCGACTAACGTTATTTTGGGATTCGGCGTTTAAAGTCCCGACTTTCGAGGGTTTTGAGGATTTTGATCGTGCTGGGCAAGAGTGGATTCTCGATTTTTCGCAAGGCCGCCTATTTGAGCGGGGTCGCCGTGCTGGGGGCGGCCGGGCTGGCCGGATTCGGCCTGTATCCGAATGCCGAGGCCCGCGAAGCAGCGGGCCTTTTCGCGCAATTCCAGCCGCGCGATCCGTTCGCACAGCCTGCCCAAGTTAACCCACGGCTGCAGCAGCCGCAGCGGCCCCCTCTGCGTCCTCGGCAAGCTCCGAAACAGGTCGGCAAGGACGGCGGCAAGCAGGCCGAGAAAAAGGAACCGCCGCCGCCTCCCGGGCCGCACGTCCTTATCATTTCGGTCAAGTCGCAGCGCGTCACGCTCTATGCCAATGGCAAGAATGTTGCGCAGTCGCCGATATCGACCGGCACCGCCACGCATCCGACCCCGCATGGCGTGTTCAGCATCATTCAGCGCAACCGCCATCACAAATCCAATATCTATAGCGGCGCTCCGATGCCCTATATGCAGCGGATTACCTGGTCCGGCGTCGCCCTGCACCAGGGCGCTCTACCTGGCTACCCGGCATCGCATGGCTGCATCCGCCTGCCGGAGCAGTTCGCCAACTTCCTGTGGCGCACCACCAAGATGAACACCCGCGTCATCGTCGCGCGCGACGACGTCGAGCCGCAGGAGATTATGCACGCCAAGCTGTTTCAGCCGAAGCCGGTGCCGACCACGGTCGAAAACCCGCTGCCGGAACTGCGCAAGACCTTCGACACCACCCATTCGGTCTTTGTGCGCACTGCCGGCATGACCATGGTGGTGACCGACGCGGTCGATGAAGAGACCGACGCCAAGCCGCTTAATGCGATACCTCAGGCGGTCGATGACGCCGTCAAGGCCGACGCCGATCAGCCGACGCTGCAATCGGCACCGGCGGCCGACGATGCCGCGAAAATCGACGCTCCGGAGGCCGACTTAGCCGAGCA
>Ga0190274_10001476_pt1 | contig 13803 bp, 6 predicted proteins | sample Popmic531T_FD_133002 | JGI IMG/M metagenome (GOLD analysis project Ga0190274, IMG submission 133002) | Populus adjacent soil microbial communities from riparian zone of Yellowstone River, Montana, USA - 531 T | ecosystem: Environmental > Terrestrial > Soil > Riparian zone | place: USA: Montana...
ATACCTCCCACCACATAGCCGACGACCGACGTGGAGTTAATGGCACTGAGCTGCAACAGGCCATTGGTGGCGGTCGGCACGCCGGAGCCGATAACGAATTTGCTCTCACTCCCGCCGTAGTTAGCGGGAACATTTGAGCATGTCGGAACCGCCGAGGCGGGCGGGAACGTTTGTCCGGTGTGCAGGTATTGGGTTCCGGTGTTGTTGCCGGTAGGCATCTTTAAAGTGGAGATGCTGTTGATGAACGGGAGGCCGTCAATGGGCGGGTTGTTGTTCAGGTTCAGCGCATCACGTTTGAGACTCTGACTCGCGTCGTCCCAATAGTACTGACTGATCCCGCCGATGAAAGTGCTGTAGACGGTCCCCGAACCGGTGCGATTGTCGAACAGTTGAATGGCCGCGGTATCGTACTGGCTTAGCAGTTGAGTCGTGCTGGTGTTGGGCGTCACGGTAACGGTGTTCGAGCCGGACCCAATGACCACGGGGTTCAGAAATCCCTCGAAGCGGCCGCCCTTGAACACGCCGCCGTAGACGACGAGTTGCCGCTTGCCGGAAGCATCGAGCGAAGCTTGCATGGTGAAGTCGCGGCGGTGGTATTGGCTTTCCGGATCCATCTGCGTGCCCGGCGGGTTGGGAACAGACGTCAGGAATTTCACGCCTGAAGGCTTCGCGCTGTTGGCGGGATACGAGAACTGAAACACGCGTACCCCATCGCTGTAGTTTTGGTTCGCCTGGCTGCCGCCGAGAGTGTACTCGCCATCGTATTGCTGGCCGAAGGCGAGAACGAAATCAGTCGCGCCGGAAGCGTCGGGCAGAAGATCCAGATCGCCGCCCGTAATCGCCAACGCCGGATGGTCGAACTGAACGATGTTTGCGGTAGCGAAGGTCACGTCGAGCGGTTGACCGTTAATCACGGCGCCGGCCAGCGCCTCGAGGTTAACAACCGTAACGTAGCCAAGTGTGCGCAGAGTGCCCGTCTTTGGATCAGGGCCATAGCCGCCCACGATGTAGAGCCAGCCGTTCAACAACTGGTATTCCAAATTGGTTGCCTTGAACTGGCTGGCGACCTTCGCCGGTAAGCTGTTGACCTGCGCCTTACCGAGCAGTTTTCGATTCTTCAGATCGAGTACGTAGATTGTGTCGTTAGCTTCTGTTTTGGGAAACGACGGGCCGCCCTGAGGGCTGCGATCTCCGGGAAATCCATGTAAGCCATTGCGCCGCCCGCCGATCATCAAGAGCTTCTCAGGGGCGCCGGCGACGACCGCCGAATGGAGGCCGGGGAATCCGTCAATAGAAAAGCCTTCAAGCGTAATGCTGTAAGGAATAGCCGTGGTCGCTCCGGTTGTTTCTGTTGGGACCGCGTTCGCGTTCTGCGGAGTGGGCGTCGATGTGGTGCAACCAGCGGCGACCGTTAAGAGAAACGCGAGAGCAAGAAGTTTACTCATCATGCTTTCCTTCCGGTTGTGTATTCGCCGCGGACCGCTGTTGAGAGACTTGTTTCAGCCAGTCGACGATCATGGCCATCTTGCTGGGTGACAGATCGCGCGTAACCGGCATGTAAGCCGGGTCGCTGATGGGCACGTTCATGTGATTGTTAAGAATACCCGACGCGAAGTTTAGCACCGTGGCTTGGTCCGATATGTCGAGGCGCGATTTCATTCCCGGATAGAGCCGCGCGTAGGCGGCAAAGATCGGGCTGATGTCATCCCACGTCGGGTTCTCGGGGATTTGGAAAGCTTTCCAAAGGAGAACTGAAAAAGTCGCGTTGTCCGACTGGCCGTCGCCGACCGGGGTGTTGTTCTGGTTGGTGCCCGTCAACGAAATGTAATAAATCTGGCTGTCGAGCGGCTGCCTGATCACCGGAAGCGTAATGTCGGGGACGTTGACGGCGATGGTGATGTCCGCCAGACCGTTCTCATCGGTCTGGCTGATGCTGCTGATTCCTACGTCGGTAGAGGTGGGTAGAGGATTTGGGTTACTCCATTGGTTGTTTTCAAAAACCCATTGGAAAACTTGAACACTAGCAGTGACCGGAGGCTCCACCCCAACTACCGCTTTGCCGAATTTCCGAACCATGATTTGTCCCGTGCCCAATTGGCCGCTGCCGCATTCAATCCGTTGGGAAGAAACCGAAACATCCATCCACCAGCCTTCGGGATTCTCTGCCGCCACAGTCGTGCCGTTAACCTGAATTGCCAGCGGCGTCGTGATCGCGCTGGCGGCTTCCGCACCAGTCAGAGGAATAGTAAATACCCCGCTGTTCTTGACCAGACTGCAGTTTTTGGAGGTGGACTCCAGAAGCTGATATTGAGGAGAAATTTTGATAGTGCCATTCGTGAAAGGGACAAATTGTTGCGGGTCTTGCGGGTTATACAGGCCTACGACGATTCCTGAGTCGACTTCAAATGTTCCGTCGGAAGAAAGGCCGCTCGGGTTGCCGGGGTCTGGCTGCGCATTCAAGAGGATCGAAGCGCCAATGTCTATGCTGAGGAAGTTTTGCGAGTCAATCTGTCGAACGATACCGAAAGCCGGGTTCCACGGATCAGGCGGCGGGGTAACGGAATTTTGAGTTGTGAAACCTTCTCTCAACGCGCCAAGCGCCATGATTCCCGCGACGACCCGGTCACGTCCTTGCAATACTCGCTGGCCTTGCTGCACCGATGCGGACAGGGCCGCCTTTCTAGCCGGCGGAACAAATTTTTGCAGACAACGACCCGGAAGCACTTCTGATAGTTCGCCCGCTAAAGCCGGCCCGATGGAACCCAGCACCCGTCCATACAAGAACATGTCACCGGCGGTAAAGACGTTTCCTGGATTGTTCTGGTGAAGATCGACAGTCAGCTTCACGGCCAAACCTTCGGCGGCGCTGGCAGCTTGCAGCTTAGTTAGAACAGGCGAACCAGAGATATCACCACTCCACTGCACACTCTGTATCGTCCCCATCCAGTTGCACACAGCGCCCCAACTCGATTGCGCGATCGCGATCCTTTCATTCAACTGACGGATTTCGGGAACGGTCATCAATCCTTGAAACCCAGCGCCGTTAGGAAGTTTGACGGCAATACGCAAGCCGTAAAGAGCACTGCGGCCTTGCTGGTCCGGATCGAGATCGACCATCTTGGCGATGTCGTAGAAGCCGCCTTGCCCGTCGCTCATCGGCGTGCTCGGGCTGGGACTTTGCACGAGCGCGCCAATGACTGCATCACTCGCATCAGCCTCGACGCCTTCCGGACCCACGGCGCTCAACACGGTACATTCCTCCAGCCACCATTGAGCGACTCCTAACGCGTTCCATCCGGCGACATTCATGTCGTACTGGTTAGGAGGAGGTGGCGGAACCGTAAGCGAAACATCCGGCGTGTAATTGGCGGTTGTGTTATTAATCGTGTTCGGATTGGTGAGGAATAATCCGCTGAAATGAAGCCGGGGAAAATCCAGATAACTCATCTTGTCTCCTCGAATCTGAAAGGATCGCAACGAACGATCTACTGGCGCGATTCATGAATAAATCAAATGCTCTGGTGACGCCGTTACCGCTGGTTTGGTTTCCACACAACGGGCAATAAATCGGGATATGAGTGCGGAAAGATCGGCGTCACTGTTGAAGCCTTGTTTACGGGAATAGCCAACCCTTGGCCTCAGGCATTGAGAGTAGTAGTTAACGATAGTTGAGCAGCGCGAACATACTCGCCTCTGGCAAAGTTTGTCAATAAATTGCAGTCTGGCTGAAACTTCTGTTAGGCCAGGCTTTACAAAGCTTAGCAAAGTGAATTGACAGTCAGATTGGACTGTATTAGTCTCCGCGCCTCGCTCTTTGGACTTGCCTCTGAATCGCACCAGTCAACCGCTGCTTCCCGCAAGTGAACGCATTGCTCACGAGACAAAGACTGCTGTAAGTCAGTACCGGGAGCGGTAGCGACCGGGTAGGCGTAATCATGTTGATTTGTGGGATCGCCCGATCGCTACCGCTCCCGGTACTGACCTGAGAAGCTTCGTTGAATAAATCAGTGAAGGCAAAGGGAAAGATCATATACGACAAGAATCAGGCCCACCAGGAATGGCTGGAGTCATTCATCACACAGCACGACGGGATCGCCGGAACCGTACACGTGCAGCGCGGCGACGACCTCTACCTAACTGCTGCCCACAACATCCCGCCAAAGGTAATAGCGATCATCGCGCACGTGCCGCGTGGTAAGGGTATGGCGGGCTTGGCTCAGGTGAAGCAAGAGCCCGTGCAAACGTGCAACCTGCAAACAGACCAGACGGGCAACATCAAGCCGGGCGCAAAGGCGGTTGACGTGCAGGCTGCGGTCGCGCTACCGGTACTGGATGATCTAGGCAGGGTTCGCGCGGTTGTCGGGATTGCCTGGAGCAAAGAAGGAGAGATCGTAACTGCCGAAGAGCAGGCGATGATGGAACGGGCCGCAACACTACCTCGATAGCAAAGTCACTTCGCGGTCCGAACGTTGCCAAGCCCGACGCTCATGAGCTCGGTTGGTTTCGTCGATCCAAAATCACCGCATGTTCTGTTACGTCCCGCCCTTTTCTGGCTTTGACATACCGCTCGAGTAAACGTCCCGCCAGCCAGAATGAACCAGTGACTACCAGCACTATTCCGAATATCAGCGAAGTGCTTTGGAAATTTGCCACGGCTGCGCCTGTGAGCGCGTAGAGGACCGCCGGCGCCAACGAACCGATCAGCGAGGCGAGCGCCATGCGTCCCCACCCGAGAGGGGATGCTCCTGCCATGATCGCAACGGTCTCGGCCAGCAACGGAATCGGGCGCGTGACAATCACGGCCAGCGTTCCCCATCGAGCTAACATGCGATCGGCGCGGGCGCGTTCGTCTGGCGTCAAGATCCTGTTGAGCAGTGGGCCACCACGTCGCCCGATAGCAAATCCGAAAAGAGCCGCACCTACACTGCCGAGCAATGACAGAAATGTTCCCGTCACAACACCGAAGAGCGCTCCATGCGCCACCATCACTAGACTGGACGGGACCGGCAGCACTACATCCGCAATCAGCAGACTCACTCCGATGATGGCGGCCACGACTCCGGCCTGCTTCATCCACGGCGTCGGATCGGCGAGCAACGGAACGCCCAGAGCCTCAACCAAAAAGAAGAGCATCAAAGAGAAAACAAACATTGACGCAGTGATAAATAGATACCGTCTCATCTTTTCGTTTCAGATCTTCTCGCGGCTGTGCGAGGTCTGCCGATCACTTGACTCCCGAGCTGGCGCCAACTGTGCCCTCAAATTTCATTGGGATTGTGCCCGGATGTCACTCATAACCCTCTACCGCGGGCTTCCCCTTTTTGGCGCTCGCGTTCGCATCTAAGGGTGCGCCCAAGTCTAACCATTTTAGAATCAGGTTCAGTTTGTCGCGCGACATATCGCGGGTGACTTGCATGTACCCAGGATCCGTCTTTGGCAATCTGAACACACGTTGGATGCGAGCGAGATTGGACACCACCTCAGTGTACTGGGATAGATCGATGATCCCTCTCATGTAGGGATAGAGTTTTGCGTACTGCGCGAAAATTGGTTGGACGTCTGCCCAGGTTGGGTAGGCCAGTTGCGGATAGCCATTAAAGACCAACACGCTAAGAAAGTTTGACGGGTCAGGGTTGTCATTACTTGCCGCCAGGGTATAGGCGACTCCGTATACCTGGCCGTCAATAAACACTCTCGGATTCTCCGGATCGGATGCGCTCAAGGTTAACGTGGCCTGCCCCAGTTCATCCGTCGTCACCGTAGTTGGGAATGGTCCGGACGCAGTGGCGAGGGCGGTGGTCGGCATGCCGATCGGGATGTTCGTCGGATTGGGAGGCGATTGCATCTGGTTGACCATATTCGCGTCCTGGTTCAGATCGATTTGCTGATCCGGAGCGGGCTGCCCGAATTGCGTAACCAGGAAATTGACGTCAGCCGTCTCCCCGGGATTGAGCCGGAAAACGAAAGTATCAGCCCTGACAAACCATCCATTCGAATCCTCCTGCAAAAGAGGCGCGCTGATAGATCCGTCAGGATTCAATTGCACAATAGCCAGCGGATTGTTTTTGACCTGGAAGTTCTGCAGTGCAAATTCCTGAATCCCCGCCGTCTGCGGATACCAGTTTGACGACTGGTAATTGACTGGGCCGATCAGTTCGTTGCCGGGCAGTACGGCCAACTGCAGATTTCCCAGCGCCGGATTGACCGGCCCTCCCGGAGTCGTAGTCGAGATACTGTTGCCAAAGTCAACCAGCACCACCTGGCGTTTGTCGTCAACCCGGAAGGGCGCGAAGAACATCGGCGACGCCGGGGGCGTGCCTTGCAGCGTCATCGGCTGATTGTTGGGATTAGTGTCGGTTCCGGGCGCGCTGCGCAAGAGGCGGCCAGCAACAAAGTGCTTTGGCTCATCGACCGTGGCTGGCCCAATGGTGCCTACGACTCTGCCCTTCGTGAAAGTCGGGCTATTCGAATTCATGTCGATGCCGTCCAGGTTAAACTTGATGGATAGCAAGTCCCGGCTGGCGGCCATCAACTGCTCAAGGAAACGGGAATTTGAAACGTCGCCCCACTGGATGCTGGTCAACACGGATTGATAGAACGCGCCCATCGGTGCATCGCCGCCTCCGGCTGTGGCGCGAAACCAGATGTCATAAAAAGCCGCGACTTCAAAGTTGCCGACCAGGGCGGCAGACCCGGAAGATTCGCTAAGCTGAACTTGAAAGCCGTAGATTTCTGAGACCATCTGTTGCTCTGAGTCCAGATCCACGAGCTTCGCGATCTGCGGCTGGTCCGTTCCCTGGACCGGACTGCCTATCACCGGATCGTCAGTGCTGATAGTGCCGTCGTTATAGACCACGCTCTGCACCTGGCAATTGAGGAATTGCCACTGGCCCGTGCCGTTAGGGTTCCAGCCATTGTTTTGCGGAGTGATGAGTGTTGCCGGATCAAAGTTTTGCGGCGTGTTGTTGACGGTTGACGGATCTGCACTGAAGGTTCCGGCGAAATGTAATCTGGGGACATCCAGGTAGCTCATGGTTTTCTCCTCATTAAGTCAAAGTGGGTGACCTCTTGTTCCTGCCGGCTCTCTGCAACCAGGAGAAGACTTACTTTCTTAGCAGGTTGAAAAGCTCAAGCGTGGCGCCAAACACCAGGCAACGTCCCGGCGCCGGCGCTGTTTGAAAATGTTCGAAGTAAAAACGATTCGTCAAATTTTCCATGCCGAGAGTGAACAAGATTCGGTGATTTTCTTTACGGTAAGAGTAACCGCCGCGGATGGCTTGAACCGCAAGCGAATTGAGACTGGCCAGCGTGCCGTATTGAGTAGAGATGGCCGCCGTGAGATCCAACGGATCGGCCCGCCGCACTCGACCTTGATAACGGATCTCATACTCCGCGAACCAGCGGCGCTTCGCGCTGTCAAAGCGAACGCCATCTATCATGCGAGACGGAGTGATGCTCGATAGAGGTGCATCACTTGCCGAACCGGCCAAGGGCACCGGCGTATCGGCGCGATTATAGAATTGCGCAATAAGTTTGAGCGTGTTGTCGTCGGGTGTCAGGTTTGATCCTTTAAGCCATCCGAATGAACCAAACGGCGTTATCGTTCCGGCCCGGCCCAGCGATAAACTTGCTTCATAAGCAGCCTCAAAGCCTCGAATGCGGGCCCGCGCGGTATTGTTGCGCTGTACGTAGAGGACACCGTGCAAAGGAAAAAAGGGCGAGATCGGATTTATGCCGATGCCGGGATTAGGCGGCACAAACAACGGCGGCGCAAAGACCGAGCCAACAAAGTCTTTTAGATTATTGACAAAGTAGTTGGCTGAAGCGTTCCACTTCGCGCGCTGAACTTTCACGCCGACGTCAAATTCGCGCCCACGCTCGGGCTTCAAAGCAGTATTCGGAATCACCAACACGCTGAAAGTAGGATCGCCAAAGTCGCGCAGCAGGTAGCGCTCCGTTATCCCCGGTTCGCGATAACTACTACCCCAACGAAAATAAGGATTAATGCCCTGCGTCAGAAGTATGACGATGCCGGCATTGCCGGTGACCACCGTGCGTTGGGTCGTAATGCCCTTTTGTCCTTTGATCAGATCTACGACTCCCGCGGCTCCGGCAATGTTGATTGGACCCGGGTTGGCGGTTAGGTTTGCGAACGAAGCCTGGAGCAATGCCGACTCAACCCCTAAGGGAAAGCCGGGCGTAACTCGCGCTTCAGTGCGCCAGTTGTCAACGCGTAAGCCGCCCATCAACCGCAACCACCGCGCCGGCTCGTACTCGATCAGACTGAACCAACCCCAGTTGCGATAGATGGAGTCAGGATTGCTGGCCCGGCTGCTGATTACAGTAAACGGCGGGACGAAATCGGTGCGCGAAAATTCATCGGCTGACGAATCGCGAAGGTATGCCACGCCGGTGGTGAGTAAGGCGCCGGCGAAGGGCGCGAGCGTGGCCTCGGCTTCAAATGCGTAGGTCGTGATGGAGCTTTTGTTGTCAGAGAAACTCGCGTTGGTAAAGGTCGAACGATTGCCCGTGAGGACGGCCAAAACGTTCCCCGGCGCATTTGGGTCCGGTGCGAATGTCCAACTGCTTCCCAGAACGATTGGTGAAGTAATAGTGCCATCCGGGAAGGAATATTTCTGCCGGTAGAAGCCCACCGCGGCACGCGGAAGCCACTTGCTTAGCTCATGGCCTTCATAGCGCAGACCGTTCTTATCCAGACGCCGAAAGCCGTTGAACTGCGTTCGCTGATCGAATGGCGGCGCAATGAATGAGAAGCCCAAACTCTTATGTTGGCTATTCAAATGACGATAGCGAAGGCTCTGGGTCTTGCCGGGGAAAAACCACACATCAAGGTGGTCATTGAAGCCGTGTGCTTGTCCGTTAGGAATTTCGGCGCGCGCCGGCAAGCTCCAGACAGCATAGGTACGTGCCACGCTACCGCCGGTGGCATTCCCCATCTCGGTGGCCAGATCACCCAGCCGCACCACATCGTCGATGGAGATGGATTGATTGCCGGATTGGTAGTTGGCTTGGCGAAAGAGCGAACCACCAAAGCGTAAGGCGAAGCTCGGGCGGCTCCAATTAATGGTGACGGCGCCGCGCCGGAAATGGCCGTTGGTTCGGAAGTCACCATTGAATCGTGCGCCGAGGTGGTTTTGCGAATCCGTCCGCACCGGGCCCGCAGTTATCAAGTTAATAACTCCAGCCATGGCGTCCGAACCATACAGACTCGATCCCGCGCCGCTGAGTACCTCGGCCGATTCCAGCTGGGTCACATCCACAACGCTCGGAGAAACTCCCGAGGTTGGATCGCTGCGCATGTTGTTGAGCCGCTCACCATCGAGAATGATCAAGAGCCGGTTTGAAGCCAGACCGCGCAGGCGCGGCCGCTCCAGCGCAGGATTGGCAATGACCGGCGTGAGGTTGGGCGCTCTCTCAACAGCTCGAAGTGTCGATGCCGGGCGCCGCTCTTCTATAAGCTCCTGATCACTTACTGTGACATTCTGCGGCGTCTCATCTGCCCATCGAGGACTGCCTTTGCCGGCCGTCACCGTAATGCTGCTTTCGATGATGCCGGGCGTTAACGAGAAATTTTCCGTATGCGCCTTGCCGGCACGCAAGATGATCCCTCGCGAGGCTACTGCAAAGCCTTCGCTAGTCACGAAAAGCCGATAGGGACCGACGGGCAAGCCCCCTAATTCATACTTGCCCGACGAATCCGTCATCGTCTGCCGCGGCTGGCCACTGGCAATACTCAGAATCCGGACCTTAGCGTTGACTACGCGAGCCCCGTGCTGATCTGTGATAGTTCCTGCTACAGTCGCGCCACCCACTTGTGCAAACGCAATCGAACTGAGAACGGCCAAGTTCGCTACGACTCCAAGGGAGGTAAGAAAACGAATCATATCGTTTCACCGATTGATTGGCTCGCCCTCTGGCAACTTTTGTTTTTTGGCGACGCGGGATTCGCAGTCGCAGGAACTCGACCGCATGTGAATCGTGTTAGTTGAGTGGTGCTGGTTAACTGCGGCGGTCAGGATGTGAGTTGAAAGCATTATGAAGCAGGAGATCGTGAAGGTTCGTAGCAACTACGGAAACGCGGACACTATTCCGACTCCCCTTGAAAGTCAAGGATTTTTCCAGCGGGTCTTCAAGCCTTAGCAATCTTCTTGCGGTCCGACCGCGAATCCCGCGTGGCCAAAAAACAAAAGGCCGCCGGATGTAATTCCAGCGGCCTTCAGCTAATTTGGCTCCCCACAGTGGACACTCTTCGCAACCTTTTTCTACTGCCAACTACGGAAATGCTTACCGTGTTTCAAATGGTGCGCGACGTCGCGTTGTAGAGAATCAATTATTCGACCATGGGATTATTAATACCAACCAACTCCACGCACTATCATTATCCTAAGCAAAAACCCAATGAATTCATAGGTCGCCGTCGGAAAAGATGCGTATATCTCCTTTTATTAACAAACCGATCAAAGCGTTCACGATGAAGTAGAGTTCTCAATCTTTCTTTGAGGATGCTTCTTTGGGGTTCTAACGCATTATTCTCGGTTGCGTCTACGCAACTACTTAGCGGCCTTGATCTCGAGACCGGTGAAATAACCTTCGGTGCCAGGTCCGATCCAGAGGGCCACGCCGCCCGAGGAATCACCGAGTTTGAGATCATTCACAATCAGACAGGGCTTGCTGGCGCCGTGGACATACAGGCTGGCCTTTGTCCCTTCGACCGTGATGCGGGAGCGGGTCCAGACGCCCGGTTCGAGGTCCACGTAACTCTCATACTTTTCCGGCGCCTGCTGGCGGGCGTCCGCGAAGCTAAAATTTGGGTACGCACTATACTGCGTGGAATGATTGCGGCGGACTTGCTCATCGGCGCGGCCGTTGGTCGGACGCAGGTAGATGTACTCGAACTGGCCGTTCTGGAGACGGAAGGCGATTCCAATAAAGCCGCGCGAGCCGCTGGCGGCGTTGGCGGGACGCCCCGCCAGTTCCACCTCGATCGCGCCATTGTGAAAGACGGCGTCTTTCAAAATCGCGTATGCTTCACCATTGGGCACTTGGCCATCTTCCGTGATCTTTACCGCCCGCTTGCCGAGGTAGTCGACGGAGTCCAGTTTCACCTTGTGCGGAATCAACTGACCAACGGTTTGAGCGGACGCTACTGACGCCAAGGCGACGAGAACCCAGAAGACCAGAACGCAGGCTGACATCCTCAATGGCTTTCTCACGATCCCTCCTATCCTTATCTTACTCATGCCGCAGGGCAACCATCAGCAGAGTGCTCCGGCGCGAAACTTGTTGACACTGCTTAGTGTTTCTCAGCCCGCAATTCTCTCGCCAATTTGATGCTTCGGTCGAGTTCGTACTTCATTTTGGTGTGAGCGCTAGAAAGCGCTCGAAGTCCTTTCGGCCTCTTTCTCATTCACAACGCAACGCGATCATGGGGTCAACCTTTGTCGCGCGGCGTGCTGGGAGGTAGCACGCAAGCAGCGCAACGACGCCAAGCAGCAAACCAGCAACACCGAGCGTTATCGGATCGATCGGACCTACGCCGTAGAGCTGATTTGCTATCAGCCGCGTGAAAATGAGTGCCGCGCCGAGTCCGAGCGCCAGGCCGATTCCCGTTAATAGCATCCCTTGCTTGATCACCAGAGCCAGCACATCCCAGGTCCGCGCGCCGAGGGCCATGCGGATGCCGATCTCATGCTGACGCTGACAGACCGAGTACGCCAGGACGCCATAAAGTCCAATGCTCGCAAGGGCGAGCGCGAGCAACCCGAATATGCCGAGCATCATGGCCGCGCTACGTTGTGGCCCCAGCGAGTCACGCAGTCGGTCGGCAAGCATCCTCACGTTATAGGCGGGTGAGTTGCTGTCGAGCGTCCGGATCTCACGTTCCACCGCTCTTGCTAGTACCGACGGGTCATCACCGCGCGAGCGCACCAGGAGTGTCGCATAGGACTGGTAATGCTGCAGGAGTGGGACGTAAAAGTACATGCGCGGCGACTCGGTCAATCTTTCATACTTGACGTTTTTGGCCACGCCAATGATCTTAGAATAAGTACTGTCCCCCTCGTGCCACGGGATCGCGAGCCGCTGGCCGATTGGGTTTTCGCGTGGGAACATGCGCTGGACAAACTCCTCGTTGACTATTACTACGCTTGGTGAGTCAGGCTGGTCGTGTTCGGTGAAGTCACGCCCTTTTAGGAGGCCGATACCAGTAGTTTCAAAGTAGCCCGGCGCCACCATGTTGTAGTCGCAAGCGGGATCTGATCCAGTCGTTGCCTGCCCTTCCAGATGGAATCCGGTTCTCCAGGATCCGCGGAGCGGCATCGTGACAGCCAGGCTTGCCACACTGACGCCAGGCATTGCACGAACGCGCTCGACTAGTTGCTGATAGAACAACCTTCCTTGCTCCTCAGAATATTGTCGTCGCCCAAGGTCGACCGGGGTTACTAGAATTCTGTCGACATCAAAGCCAGGCGGCGTGGCCTGAGCATTTAGGAGAGTTCTCACGAAAAGACCCGCGCAGATCAGGACCAGCACCGACAAAGCGACCTGGCTTACAACTAACACGCCACGAAACCGGGAGCGTGGCAGTCCGGTAGCGCTCCGGTCTTTCAGCATCGACTGAAGTTGGAGGTTCGAGGCTTCGAGCGCAGGAATGACGCCGAAGACAAAACCAGTGGCGAGTGAGACGAGCAAGGCAAAACCGAGAACACGCCCATCGAATCGCAGATCATCTACCGAGAGACGTACGCCAGTGACGAGGTCAGAACTAAGCAACAATTTCCTCGACGCGAATGCGAGAATGATGCCGAGGACTCCGCCGATCATTGATGTAAGTAATGCCTCCGTCAGTAATTGCCGGATGAGCCTCGCGCGGCGCGCGCCCAGCGCCAGGCGGATAGTGATCTCCTTGCGGCGCGCGGCTCCTCTGGCCAGCATGAGGTTAGCAACATTAGCGCAAACGATCAGGAGGACCAGCGCGGCGATTGCCAAGAGGATGCCCATTGTGCTGCGGGCCTCATAGCGCCTCTGAGGCTGTAAACCGAGTCCAGAGGCGAGGGCTATGCCCAGCCCTTTGTCTGTGTTGGGGTAGGTATGCCCCAACCGACGCGCGATGATAGTCATGTCGGCTTGCGCCTGCTGAAGAGTGATGCCTGTCTTGAGGCGGCCGAGGACCGCCAGCCACGTGATGTGTCGCGCCTCCAGACGCTTTTCATTGAGAATTGGGTCGGCTTGTGAGTACATTGTGAGCGGCAACCAAACGTCGGTCGCTTCGCCGATACCGATTCCTGTGAATCCCTTCTGCATGATCCCCACAATCTTGAAGGGAAAGTTGTTGAGGTCAATGACTCTCCCAACCATGTTGGGGTCCGAGCCGAAGCGCCTTTCCCACAACGCGTTGCTGATCACAGCCACAGGGTTTGCACCGGGTGCGCCGTCGTCTGCCGACATAAGTGTTCGGCCAGCGTCAGCGCGGGTTCCGAGAGCCTTGAAGTAATTTCCTGAGACGAGCATGCCAGAGAGCCGCTCGGCAGAACCGCCTGTCGTCAGGTAAAGTCCCGTTTGCCTGTATGCTGCAAGAACGACGAAACTCGTATTCTGGTCGCGACAGTCCGCGTAATCGGGATAAGAGAAGGCGTTGAAATCTGAGGCGTTAACAGTGCGGCCAAGCTGGACAACCTCTTCTGCCTTATAGACGCCCTGAGGAGTGCGGAAAAGCAGGGCGTTAGCGAGGCTGAAGACGGCGGTGGTGGCGCCGATCCCCAGGGCAAGAGTGAGCACCACGAC
>Ga0190274_10001477_pt1 | contig 13801 bp, 12 predicted proteins | sample Popmic531T_FD_133002 | JGI IMG/M metagenome (GOLD analysis project Ga0190274, IMG submission 133002) | Populus adjacent soil microbial communities from riparian zone of Yellowstone River, Montana, USA - 531 T | ecosystem: Environmental > Terrestrial > Soil > Riparian zone | place: USA: Montana...
CGAAGTCGTCGATCGGCCCCCGCAGGTGGGGCAGGTCCTGGCGGTCGGCGTGGAGATGGTCGACCTCGGGCAGGTCGGCCGGCTCGTGCTCGCCCCGGTGGACGACCAGCAGCTCGTGCCCGTGGCCGTGGAGCTCCTCGACCACGGCGGCCCCGATGAACCGGGTCCCGCCCAGCACCATCACCCGCATGCGCGCCCTCCTCGCTCCGGCCCCGCCTCCGGCAGCCTACCGGGTGGCGCCGTGTCGGCGGTCACCGCCCAGTCGTGACCTTCGGCACAAATCGCTTCCCAGAGCGAGCGGACCGGCGCACCATGCAGGCGACGGTTGAGACGGGCAGGAGCGAGGCCCGTTGCCATGCAGGAACTGATCGAGAGCCACGTCGGCCAGGACCACTTCGACATCGTCGTCCAGGCGATGGCCGAAGGCATGGTCGTGCCCCTGCTCGGCGCGGGCGTCAACCTCTGCGGCCGGCCGGCCGGGGCCGGCTGGGAGCACGGCCGCTACCTGCCCGACGGGGCCGAGCTGGCCGGCATCCTGGCCGGGCACTTCCGGTTCCCCGAGGACGAGCTGGCCGACCTGGTCCGCGTCTCCCAGTACGTCGACCTGACCCGCGGGTGGGGCCCCCTCTACCAGGAGCTGCACCATGTGTTCGACGCCGACTACCCGCCCAGCCCCATCCACGAGCTGCTGGCCAGCCTGCCGGGGCGGCTCGAGCTGGGCGGCCCGGGCCGCCGCTTCCAGCTGATCGTGACCACCAACTACGACGACGCCCTGGAGCGCGCCTTCTCGGCCGCCGGGCAGCCGTTCGACCTGGTCTGCTACCTGGCCGTCTCCGAGAACCGGGGCAAGTTCCTGCACGTGCCCAGCGACGGCGAGCCCTGCCTGATCGAGCGGCCCAACGAGTACGACCGGCTGTCCCTGGAGCAGCGGACGGTGATCCTGAAGATCCACGGCGCCATCGACCGCCGGCATCCCGAGCTCGACAGCTACGTGATCACCGAGGACCACTACATCGACTACCTGACCCGCACCGACGTCTCCACCTTCGTGCCGGTGATGCTGGCCGAGCAGCTCAGCGCCAGCCACTTCCTGTTCCTCGGCTACAGCATGCGGGACTGGAACCTGCGGGTGATCCTGCACCGCATCTGGGCCGACAGCCCCAACCGCTACCGCTCGTGGGCCACCCAGCCGTCCCGCCGGCCCCTCGACGAGCAGTTCTGGCGCCAGCGCAGCGTCGAGGTCCAGTACATCACCCTCGAGGACTACGCCGAGGGGCTCGACGCCGCGGTGGAGCGGTTCCGGCGCGGGAAGACCGGATGACGCGCCAGGTGGCGCCGGGACCGGCCTCGGCCGTGGCCGGCCCGGGGCCGGTCCCGGACGCGCCCTACAAGGGCCTGCAGCCCTACGCCAAGGAGGACGCGGCCATCTTCTTCGGCCGCGAGAGCGAGCGCCGGGTCCTGATCGCCAACCTGCTGGCGACCAGGCTGACCCTGCTGTACGGCGAGAGCGGCGTGGGCAAAAGCTCGCTGCTGCGGGCCGGGGTCGTCTCCCACCTGCGCGAGCAGGAGCGGCTGGGCGCCCGGCCGCGGTCGGCTGCGCGGCTGCGCATCGTGTTCTTCAACGAGTGGTCGGGCGACCCGGTGGCCCGGCTGGTGGCGCGGATCGAGGAGGAGTGCCACTGCGCGGGCGACCAGCGCGGCGGGACCGGGCTGGCTGGCGGCGGGCTGGACCGGCCGGCGGCCCTGGCCGACACCCTGGAGGCCTGGACGGCCGAGCGGAACGTCCAGGTGCTGCTCATCCTCGACCAGTTCGAGGAGTACTTCCTGTACCACCGGGACGAGGACGACGAGGCCGGGTTCGCGGCCCAGCTCTCCCGGGCCGTCAACCACCGCGGGATCCCGGTGAGCTTCCTGCTCGCGATCCGCGAGGACACCCTGGCCAAGCTGGACCGCTTCAAGGGCCGCATCCCCGGGCTGTTCGAGAACTACCTGCGCGTGCGCCACCTGCGGGCCGGCCAGGCCGCCCGGGCGGTCACCGGCCCCCTGGAGCGGCTGAGCCGGCTGACCCCGGAGGCCGAGCCGTTCGGGGTCGACCCCGAGCTCGTCGCCGAGGTCCTCGACCAGGTGCAGGTGGGCAAGGTGGTGCTGTCGGTGGCCGGCCGGGGCACGGTGGCCGGGACCGCCGGGCGGGACGAGGCCGACCCGCCGATCGAGACGCCGTACCTCCAGATGGTGCTGAGCCGGCTCTGGAGCGAGGAGCGGCGCCTCGGCTCGCGCCGGCTGCGCCTGGAGACGCTGCGCCGGCTGGGCGGCGCCCGCCAGATCGTCCGGACCCATCTGGACGAGGCGATGGCCGCGCTGGCCCCGGACGAGCAGGCGGCCGCCGCCGGCGTCTTCCACTACCTGGTGACGCCGTCCGGCAGCAAGATCTCCCATACCCTGGCCGACCTGGCCGACTACGCCGGCCTGGACCAGGCCCGGGTGCGGGCCGTGCTGGCCAAGCTGTCGGCGGCCGACGTCCGGATCGTGCGGGCGGTGGCGGCGCCGGCGGACGAGGACGGCGAGCCGCGCTTCGAGATCTTCCACGACGTGCTCGCCCCGGCGGTGCTGGACTGGCGGGCCCGCTGGCAGGTGGAGCGCCGGGGCGCCGAGGAGCGGGAGGCCGGCCGGCGGCTGCTCGAGGAGCGGGCCCGCCGCTGGCGGCGGCGCCGGATCGTCGGCGGCGTGCTCGTCGCCGTCCTGGCCGTCGCGCTGCTGGGGCTCGCGGTGCAGTCCGAGCGGGACGAGCGGACGGCGGTCCGGCAGGAGGCGGCCGCGCGGGCGGTGGCCGGCCAGGCCACCGCCGCCGCCCAGGCGTCATCGTGGCGGCCTACACGGCGCGGGCGGACGCGATCTGCGTCAAGGGCACCGCCGAGATCGAGGCGCTGGGCCCGCAGCCGTCGCCGGAGCAGGAGCCGGCGGCCTTCACCGACTGGCTCGGCGAGACCGTGCAGGTCGGCGTCGCGACCCACCGCGACTGGTCGCGCCTGCCGGTGCCGCCGGCCGATGCCGCCGAGGCGGAGACGGTCCTCAACCTGTACGGCAACTGGCTCAAGCTGTCCGAGTCGGCGTGGCTGGCCCTGGCCGCCGGCGAGCCCGAGGTCGGCGAGCGCCAGCTGCAGCGGGCCGGGCAGACCGGCCGGGCCTACCAGCGGGCGGCCCGGCAGAGCGGCTTCCGCGACTGCGTGGACGTGCTGCCGCCGTCGCCCTGACCCGGCCGGGCCTCAGAACCCGAGACGGGACAGCTGGCGGGGGTCGCGCTGCCACTCCTTGGCCACCTTGACTCTGAGATCGAGGTAGACCTGGGTGCCGAACAGGGCCTCGAGCTCGGCCCTGGCCCTGGTGCCGATGTCGCGCAGCACCGACCCGCGCTTGCCGAGCACGATCGGCTTCTGGCTGGCCCGCTCCACGAACAGGTTCGCCCGGATCACCAGCAGGTCCTCGCGCTCGGGGTCGGGGCCCATCTCCTCGACCAGCACGGCCACCGAGTGGGGCAGCTCGTCGCGGACCACGGCCAGGGCCTTCTCGCGGATCAGCTCGGCCACCAGGTGCTGCTCGGGCTCGTCGCTGGTGTGGCCCTCGGGGTACAGCGGCCGGCCCTCGGGCAGGTGACGCAGGATCAGCTCGACCAGCAGGTCGAGCTGGGTGCCGTCGCGGGCCGAGACGGGCACGATCTCGGCGAAGTCGCCCAGGTCGGCGGCCGCCTGGAGGGCGGCGACCATCCTGGCCCGGGAGGCGGCGTCCAGCTTGTTGACCACGCACAGCTTGGGCGTGTCCACCTTGGCCAGCTCGGCGGCCAGGAAGCGGTCGCCGGCGCCGACCCCGGCGGCCGCGTCGACCAGCTGGAGGACCAGGTCGACCTCGGCCAGGGTGCCCCTGACCAGGTCGTTCAGCCGCTGGCCGAGCAGCGTGCGCGGCTTGTGTAGGCCCGGGGTGTCGACCAGCACGATCTGGCCCTCGGGCCGGTGCAGCACCCCCCGCACGGCCGAGCGGGTCGTCTGCGGCTTGTCCGACACGATCGCCAGCTTCTGGCCGAGCAGCGCGTTGAGCAGGGTCGACTTGCCCACGTTGGGTCGCCCGACCAGGGCCACCAGCCCCGACTTCATTTGAGGTCGTCCGGCCCGAAGCTCTCGGGGAGGAGGGCGCCCAGGGTGGTGGTGAGCAGCTGGTCGCCGGACTCGCCGGCGCACAGGACCTCCAGGTCGGCGCCCCGGGGGAACTCGCGCAGGACCTGCCGGCAGGCCCCGCAGGGGGTGACCGGGTCGGGCCCGTTGCCGGCCACGGCCACGGCCGTGAAGCTCCGCGACCCGGCGGCCACGGCCGCCACCACCGCGGAGCGCTCGGCGCAGATGGCCAGGCCGTAGCTGGCGTTCTCGACGTTGCCGGCGGTGACCACGTCGCCCTGCTCGGTGAGCAGGGCCGCCCCCACCCGGAACCCCGAGTAGGGGGCGTAGGCGCGGTCGCGGGCGGCCCGGGCGGCCGCGACCAGCTCACTGGCCGAGGGCCGGGAGGAGGGTTGCGGGGGGGATGCGGGGGGCAGAGCCCCCCGCAGTCGTCGCCTCACGGCCGGCGGGCCTCGGCCGGGAGGTCCTCGGCCTCCTCCGGCGGCGACGGCCGGTGGATGCGCACCCGGCCGATGCGCCGGCCCTGGACCCGCTCGGCCCGCAGCCGCAGCCCCTGGAACTCGACCTCCTGGCCCTCCCGGGGCACCCCGCCGACCAGGTTGAACAGCAGCCCGCCGATCGAGTCCCACTCGGTCGAGGGCAGCTCCACGTCCAGCAGCTCGTTGACCTCGTCGATGCCGAGGCGGGCGTTGACCCGGTAGTCGCCGTCGGGCAGGGGCTCGACGTTCGGCTCCTCCCGGTCGTACTCGTCGGCGATCTCGCCCACGATCTCCTCCAGCAGGTCCTCCAGGGTGACCAGCCCGGAGGTGCCGCCGTACTCGTCGATCACGATCACCATGTGGCTCTTGCGCTTGCGCATCTCGCGCAGGCACTCGGCGGCCCGCATCGACTCGGGCATGAACGGGGCCGGGCGGAGGATGTCGGCCAGGGGCTTGTCGGCCTGGCCGTCGTGCAGGCGGCGGAGCACGTCCTTGGCATAGGCCAGGCCGACCACCTCGTCGACGGTGCCGTCGTAGACGGGGATGCGGGAGTAGCCGGTGCGCAGGATCAGCTCCAGCACCTCCTGGAGGGGGGTCTGCAGCGGGACCGCCATCATGTCCGGCCGCGGCACCATGACCTCGCGGACGATGGTGTCGCCGAACTCGAAGACCGAGTGGATCATCTCCCGCTCTTCCTCTTCGATGACGTCGTCGCGCTCGGCCTCGTCGACCATGGCCTTGATCTCGTCCTCGGACACGAACGGCCCGCTCTTCAGGCCCTTGCCGGGGGTGACCACGTTGCCGATGGCGATCAGCAGCCGGGTCAGCGGCCCCAGGATGGGCAGGCGGGTGAGGAAGTAGACGAACGGGGCCACCCCCAGGGCGGCCCGGTCGGTGTGCTGGACGGCGTAGGTCTTGGGGGCGACCTCGGCGCCGATGAAGGTGAGCACGGTCATGACCGTGGCCGCGATCACCACCCCCAGCCCGCCGCCCACGATCCGGTTCATCACCGAGGTGAACAGGGCGGTGGCGAAGAACTGCACGACCAGGACCAGCAGCAGGACCAGGTTGAGGAAGCGGGCCGGCTGCTCGACCAGGGCCAGCAGCTGGCCCGCGCCGCGGCGCTGCTCCTCGCGCAGGTGCATGGCCCGGGCCCGGCTCATGCGGGTCAGGCTGGTCTCGGCCGCGGCCAGCACGGCCGCGATCGCGGTCAGCACGGCCACCGCGACCAGGCTCCAGATGTCGGTGGTGGTCAGCCGGTCCAGGTTCACGACCGGTCACGGGCGCGCCAGCGCCCCAGCAGCTCGGTGGTGCGGGCCTCCATGGCCCGCTCCTCGTCGGGCTCGGCGTGGTCGAAGCCGCACAGGTGCAGGATGCCGTGCACGGTCAGCAGCTCCAGCTCGGCGGCCAGGCTGTTGCCGTTGCGGGTGGCCTGCTCGGCCGCGTACGCCGGGCAGAGCACGATGTCGCCCAGCAGCCAGGGCGCGTCGTCGTCCTCCTCGTCGTCCCCGGCGCCCTCGTCGTCGGGGTCGCCCAGCCGGTCGGCGGCGAACCCCCGCGGCCCGGTCGGCCCCTCGGGCGGCCCGGACGCCGGCGACGGCCCGTCGATCGGGAACGCCAGCACGTCGGTCGGCCGGTCCTCGCCCATGTAGCGCTCGTTCAGGTCGGTCATGACCGTCCGGTCGACCAGCAGCACCGAGACCTCGGACTCCTCGACCCCCTCGGCGTCCATCACCAGCCGGGCCAGCCGGGTCAGGCTGGGCTCGTCCACCCGGTAGTCGGCCTGCTCGTTGGCCAGGAACACGCTCATCCCCGGCCCCCCTGGGTCGGGCTCCGATGCGGAGGCTCGGGGCCCACTACGACCTGGCCTCGTCGTAGCGCCGGTACGCCTCGACGATGTCCTGCACGATCCGGTGCCGGACCACGTCGCGGCTCGACAGGTACACGAACGCCAGGTCCTCGATCCCGGTCAGGATCTCCCGCACCACGTTCAACCCCGAATGCTGCCCCGACGGCAGGTCGACCTGGGTGATGTCCCCCGTGACCACCGCCTTGGAGTTGAACCCCAACCGGGTCAGGAACATCTTCATCTGCTCCGGCGTGGTGTTCTGCGCCTCGTCGAGCACGATGAAAGAGTCGTTGAGGGTGTTGTGGGTGACCAGGAAGTCGTCGGTGACGTACAGCGAGTCGGCCGCCGCGACCTGGATGCAGAGGGTTTCGGCCTTCCCCGCCGGCTCGATGGTGTCGATGAACCGCATCGGCCGGCCACCCCCGGACCCGGAATAGAGCTCGCGCTTGCGGGCCAGCCGGAACGGCTCGATCCCCTCCGGCAGCCGGATGTCCAGGACGTAGGCGTCCGAGCGGTACTGGCCTCGCGCAGTTCCAGGCAGACGCTCGGCGGCGCGGCGGGTCCGCCAGTAGGCGACGCCACCCAGCGAACGCACCAGCAAGAGGACATCGTCCCGCAGGCGCGGCGAGGTCGTTGAGTATTGGACCCGACAGGTCCGCCCCTGCTGTGTCACGGGGCCGCCATCGGTATCCAGGAGCCCCTGAAGCACAGATAGACGCACGCTCGCCGAGTTGTAGAGGTAGGGCTCGGGGACGAACTTGGTGGTGGATCGAGTCCCGGCCAAACCAAGTTCCCGGAGGTTAACCAGGACCGGGTTGGCCACCTTGAGTCCCTGGCCAGCAGCTGTGTTGCGGATGTAGTAGTCGTATCTGCTCCGGTAGCGTAGTTCGATGCCCTTGATGCTCTGCTCAAGCGCGACGATGAGCTCGGGGTCGGCGGTGGTGAAGCCCGTCATTCTCGCCGATAGGTAACCGTCGCCCAGGAGGAGCCCGAGCGCGTACGGATCCAGCGGGACCTCGCGGGGAAGAAGCTCGACGGGCCGGCTGATGAGCGGCAGCTCGAAACGATGATAGTGCGCCGCCCTGAGCTGCCCAAGCATCTCGCGGGTCTCCAGCACGCGCAGCGGCTTGCCGCGCCGTCGGTCGTCGCGGGTGGCCACCGCCCACAGGTGCTCTCCACAGCACACGGTCGAGGCCCCGTCCTGGGCACGGACCCGGAAGACCTCCCTGCGGCCCTGGGGGTAGACGCCCAGGACTGGGGTGGGCAGGCCATTCGAGCCGATCACCAGGTCGCCGACCTGGAGGCTGCCTATGGGGCGGAACCCATCGGGGGTCAGCACCTGACGGTCATACGGCTGCGAGCGCCCGCGCATGTACGCCAGCGGGGCGACCTCGATCGTGCCGCGCTCCATCATGCGGCCGATCTGCTCGGCGTCGATCATCTCGTAGAGGGCGTCGTAGAGGGGGCGCAGATAGGGGTCGATCTTCTCCGACAGGGTGCCGGGGAGGAAGCCGAGCTTCTCGCCGGCCTCGACGGCGGGGCGGGTGAGGATCAGGCGGTTGACCTGCTTGGCCATGAGGGCCTGGACGGCGACGGCCATGGCCAGGTAGGTCTTGCCGGTGCCGGCGGGGCCGATGCCGAAGACCACGGTGTTCTTGCGGATGGCGTCGACGTACTTCTTCTGGCCGACCGTCTTGGGCTTGATGGAGCGGCCGCGGCTGGTCAGGACCGAGTCGCCGAAGACCTGGGAGGGGCGGGCGCCGCCGTCGCCACGGATGATGTCGATGGAGCGGCCCACGGTGTCGGCGGTGAGGGCGTCGCCCCGCTCGAGCAGGGTGATCAGCTCCTCGAAGAGGCGGGCCACCCGCTCGGCATCGGCCTGCTCGCCGGTGATGGTGATCTCGTTGCCGCGGACGAAGACGGTGCTCTCGAATGCGGCCTCGATCAGCTTCAGCAGCTCGTCCCGGGTTCCAAGGAGGCTGACCATCGAGTGGTTCCCGGGGACCAGCACCTTGACCTGGACCTGTGTTGGTTGCCGCACGCTTGCCGTTTGCCCCCTCCGTCCGGGGACGTCGCTAGGCCGACCGGCGCTGGTCGGCAGGTCCCCGAGTATAGCGAGCCATGGGGCGGGCGGTGGGGAGGCCGCTACAGGTGGGCGATGGGGACCGGCTCCACCGGGTCGGCCAGGTCGAAGGCGAAGACGCGGCTGTAGAAGTAGACCTCGGCCTCCAGGGCGCGGCGGATGTGGGCGGCCTGGCGGAGGCCGTGCTGCTCGCCGGGGAAGGGGAGGTAGGCGTGGGGGATGGCCTTGGCGTCGAGGGCCGCGGCCATCATCTCGGCCTGGGCGGGGGGGACGATCTCGTCCTCCAGGCCCTGGAGGAGGATCACCGGGCAGGACAGGCGGTCGGTGAAGTGGATCGGCGACCGCTCCCGGTACAGCGCCTCGGCCTCCGGCCAGGGGCCGATCAGGCGGTCCAGGTAGCGGGACTCGAACTTGTGGGTGTCGCGGGCCAGGGCGCTGACGTCGGCGACCCCGTAGTAGCTGGCCCCGGCGGTGAAGTCGTCGCGGAAGGTGAGGGCGCACAGGGTGGTGTAGCCGCCGGCGCTGCCACCGCGGATGGCCAGGCGGTGGGGGTCGATGTCGCCCCGCTCGGCCAGGTGGCGGGCGGCGGCCACGCAGTCGTCGACGTCCACGATCCCCCACTGGCCCTCCAGGCGCTTGCGGTAGGCGCGGCCGTAGCCGGTGGAGCCGCCGTAGTCGACGTCCACCACCGCGATGCCGCGGCTGGTGAAGTACTGGAAGCCGATGCGCAGCTCGCTGACCACCCCGGAGGTGGGGCCGCCATGGCTGGCCACCACCAGCGGCGGCCGCTCCCCCCCGGGCCCACGGAAGTCGCGGTTGGCCGGCGGGTAGTAGAGGGCGTGGGCGGTGCGGCCACCGGCGGTGGGGAACTCGATCGGCTCGGGCGTGGTCAGGTAGCCGGGGTCGAGCTCGCGGTCCTCGCTGGATCGGACGACCTCCACGCCGCCGTCGGCCGGGTCGATCAGGACCACCGCCGGGGCGCCCGTGGGGCTGCCGGCGATGCAGGCCAGCCGGTCGCCGGCAGCCCGCAGGTGCGGCGGGTAGAAGGAGGTGAACGGCAGCTCCAGATCGGTCAGGGCGCCGTCCGGCCCCAGGATGCCGAGGCGCTGCATCGGGCCGCGGCCGTGGATGCAGGCGATGCGGCCGCCGGGCAGGAAGGCGTAGGTGGCCATGCCGAAGACCCACTGGGGGTGGCCGAACTCCTCCTCGGCCGGGTAGAGCGCCTCCAGCCCCCCGACCCGACTCTCCGGGCCGACCCGGTAGAGGTTCCACCAGCCGGTCCGGTCGCTGACCAGGTGCAGGTCCCCGTCGGGGCTCCACTCGGGCTGGAACACCGACTCCTCGGGCCCGCCGGCCACGGTGACCGGGTCGCCGGCCAGGCCGTCGCCGCCGAGGGTGGCCAGTCGCAGCTCGGTCCCGTCCCAGGGCATGTTCGGGTGGTCCCACTCCAGCCAGGCCAGGCGGCGGCCGTCGGGGCTGACCCGGGGGCTGGCGTAGAAGTCGCGCCCGCCGGCCAGCAGCAGCGGCGGGCCGGCGCCGTCGGCCGGCACGGCGACCAGCTCGTTGTGGACCTGGCCGCCCTCGTGGCGCTCGCGCACGCAGACCAGCCGGCGGCCGTCGGGGGTGGGGCCGGCGTCGGCGTAGCGGTGGGCCGCCCGGGCCGGCGGCTCCGGGGTGATCGGCCGGGGCCGCTCGGCCCCCGGGTCGAGGCGGTACAGGCGCTGGTCGGCGAAGTTGCTGAAGAACAGGGTCTCGCCGTCGAGGGCGTAGGCGGCGCCGCCGTACTCGTGCACCCGGGTGCGGGCGTTGAGCCCCTCCGGAACCACGTCCTCAGGAGGCTTGCCGGGAACGGCCCGGCAGACGACCTGGCGGCCGGCCTCCAGGGGGCGGCCCTCGATCCAGTGGACGGTCCCGCCGGCGACCCGGACCTCGTCCAGCGACACCCCGCCGGCGGCGACCAGCTCGGCGCTGATCGGCGAGGCCCAGGAGCCGTGGGGAGCGGTGGTGGCCACGCCCGGCTACCCGGGAGGCCAGGTGAAGCCGCGACCGCCCAGCACGTGCAGGTGCAGGTGGTCGACGGACTGGCCCGCGCCCCGGCCGATGTTGGTGACCAGCCGCCAGGCGCCGCCCACCCCGTCCTCCCGGGCGACCTCGTTGGCCGCCGCGACCAGGCTCGTCAGCAGCTCGCCGTGCCCGTCGGTGACCGCCTCCAGGCTGGCCAGGTGCTCCTTGGGGATGATCAGGATGTGGGTCGGGGCCTGCGGGTTGACGTCGCGGAAGGCCAGCACGTCGTCGCGGTCCAGCACCACCTGGGCCGGGATGTCCTTGCTGACGATCTTGCAGAACAGGCAGTCGGTCTGGGTCACAGGAGCTCGGCCTCCATGCCTTCGCTGTCGGCCCGCAGGCCCCGGACGGTCACGACCTGGTCGACCAGGTCGGGGCCGCCCGGGAAGCGGACCTTGATGTAGTTGTCGCTGGTGCCCTCGGCCAGGCCGTCGCCGGCCGACTCGACCAGCACCGAGATCGGCTGGCCGACATGGTCCTCGTGGAAGCGGCGGCGCAGCTCGTTGCCGAGGGCGATCAGCTCGCGGGCCCGGGCCTTCTTCTCGGCGTCGCCGACCTGGTCGGGCATGGTCGCGGCCGGGGTGTCGGGCCGCTGGGAGTAGCGGAACACGTGCAGCTTGGAGAAGCCGACCCGCTCGACCACGGCCATGGTGGCCGCGAACTGGTCGCGGGTCTCGCCCGGGAAGCCCACGATCACGTCGGTGGACAGCCCCAGCCCGGGGATCTCGGCCTTGGCCCCCTCGACCCGGTCCAGGAACTCGGCGATGCGGTAGGGCCGGTGCATGGCCGCCAGCACCTGGTCGTCGCCGGCCTGGAGGGGGATGTGGAGGTGGCGGCAGACCTTGGAGTCGTCGCGGACCCGGGCCACCAGCGCCGGGGTCACCTGCACGGGCAGGACGCTGGAGATGCGCAGCCGCAGCAGCCCGTCGATCGCGGTCAGGCGGTCGACCAGCCGGGCCAGGGCGTCGGTCTCGCCCCGGTCGTCGCCGTACTTGCCCAGGTGGACGCCGGTGAGCACGACCTCGCGGACGCCCCGGCCGACCTGGCGGCGGACGTCGTCGACGATCTGGGCCTCCGGGTAGGAGCGCAGCGGCCCGCGGGTCCGCGGGATGATGCAGAAGGTGCACCACTCGTCGCAGCCGGTCTGGGCCTTGATGGCCACCCGGGTGCGCAGCCGCTCGGTCGGGGCCGGGCGGGTCAGCAGCGGCAGCCGGCGGACCTGGGGGACGGCCGTGACCAGCTCGGCCAGCCGGTCCTTGCTGTCGTTGTCGACCACCAGGTCGACCCCGGGGATGGCCCGGACGGCCTCGGGGTCGGCGACCGCGTAGCAGCCGGTGACGACCACGGTGGCCTGCGGGTTGGCCTCGGCCGTCTTGCGGATGAGCCGGCGCGAGGAGGCGGTCGACTCGGCGGTCACGGTGCAGGTGTTGATCACCACCACGTCCGGGGTCTCGCCGGCGTGGGCCAGGTCGAAGCCGCGGGCCCCCAGGGCCTCCAGGGCCTGCTCGCTCTCGGCCTGGTTGAGCCGGCAGCCGAGGGTCTTGAAGGCCACCTTGGGCGCGGCCGGGGCGGCGGCGGCCGCGCCGGCGGCGGGCTCAGCCATCGGAGAACGCCTCCACCAGCGAGCTCTCCGGGGGGTCGCCGGGCTGCCGAGCCGGATGGACGCGGATGAACTGGGAGCGGGCGAACACCGCCCGCCAGCTGTCGCGGTGGCCGAGCAGCAGGTAGGCGGGGTCGGCGGCCTGGGTGTGGTGCTGGCACAGCGCCCGGTAGGCCTGCTCGGCCACGGTGGAGGTGTCGACCACGCAGGTGAACTGCTTGTCCGGGGTGCCGCGGCTGCCGTAGGGGTCGTCCTCGCCCGGCAGCTCGTGCCCGCTGGCCCGGCCCAGCTCGCGCCAGGCGGCGAGCTCGGAGACGGACACGCCCCAGTAGTAGAAGCGGGGCTCGCGGGGCCGCGGCCCGGTCACATAGGCGGCGAAGGCGGCCTGGGTGGCGGCCGACACGGCCATGTGGTCGGGGTGGGCGGTGACCCCGGTCGGCTCCATGGTCACGACCACGTCGGGCTGCTCCCGCTCCAGGAAGTCATGGACGGCGGTGGTCAGGGCGTCGCGGTCGGCCTGCTCGACCTCGCCGTCGACGAACTCGCCGAAGAAGACCCGCTCGACCCCGACCGCGGCCATGGCCGCCCGCTCCTCGGCCTCGCGGACCTGGGGCAGGGTCTCGCGGGTGGCGCCCGAGCCCTCGGCGATCTGGCCGGCCTGGCCGCGGGTGGCCGTCCAGACCACGCCCCGCACCCCCTTGGGCACCAGCAGCGCGAACGGCCCGGCGAGCGACCAGGTCTCGTCGTCGGGGTGGGCGAAGACCCCGGCCACGGTCAGGGGGTGGGCCACGTTCACCTCCAGTCGCGCCGGACGCCCGGCGGAGCCGCTGCGGAGAGGGCCAGGCTACCCGAACGAGGGCCGGCGCAGCCCGAGGTCGTCCAGCCGCTCGATCAGCCCGCCCGGGGACTGGTCGAGGATGGCGGCCAGCACCCGCACGTCGTCGCGGCGGATGGTCAGCACCTTGCCGTTGAAGTCGCCCCGCTGGGTCTGGATCAGCGACAGGTAGCGGTTGAGGGTCTGCGCCTCGGGCTCGCTCCTGGCCTCCAGGGCCTCCAGGTCGATGCAGACGGCCTCGTCGGCGTTGCCGGCGGCGACGGCCTCGGTGGCCTCGGGGCCGAGCCGGGGCAGCAGGTGGTCGACCGGGACGCCGTAGAAGATGGCCAGCCGCTGCAGCCGTGGCACCGAGATGCTGCGCTCGCCGCGCTCGTAGGCGCCGAGGACGCTGGCCTTGAACTCCTTGCCGGAGCGCTCCTCGACGTCGTGGAGGGAGAGGCCCTTCTGCAGGCGGATGTTGCGGAGCCGTTCGCCGACCTGCTCCGCGTAGCTGGCCATTCCGACCTCCTTCGCCGCAAGCCCGCGAGCGTGCGCGGACTCTAGCATCGCCCCAACTGCCCAGCAACGATCGTCCGGGCAAAGTGCTCGCAGACCGCCATTGGTCTAGTGGTCTAGCCGAGGCTGCGGGCGAGGGCGTGCTCGACGAGCGCGACGAGGGTGTCCATGCAGGAGCGGGGCTGGCGGGCGTCCATCCGCACCAGCGGGCAGCCCTCGGGCAGGGCGAGGGC
>Ga0190274_10001478_pt1 | contig 13798 bp, 3 predicted proteins | sample Popmic531T_FD_133002 | JGI IMG/M metagenome (GOLD analysis project Ga0190274, IMG submission 133002) | Populus adjacent soil microbial communities from riparian zone of Yellowstone River, Montana, USA - 531 T | ecosystem: Environmental > Terrestrial > Soil > Riparian zone | place: USA: Montana...
TATCTAGGATTTTGAGTTAATCCTTCCAATATGTCCATTTCCACTTGTGGTATCGGCATATACTCGGCCTTGCCGGCTTCAAAACTAGCACCAGCAAAGGGAGATGCCGACACTTTGGTCCTTTCATAAGCCAAGTAAGCATTCAATGTAGTTGCTGCAATGCCCCAGCGAACAAGATCAAAAAAGCGATGACCTTCGCCGGATAATTCCAGCTTACGCTCAAATCGGACTGCATTTCGCGCGACGGTTGCATCAGTCCAAGTAGTTGAATATGTATTGATCACATAATTAGCTGCCGGAGCAGCGCCATTCATCACAAATCCGGCCGGGTTTGATGCCCTCATACGAACCATATTTACATATTCCCGGGCCTTTTCCAAATTTCCAAGTTCTACTTCTGCCTCGGCAGCCATTAACAGCACATCGGCAAATCGGATGATCGTAACATTGATAGCTGAGTAACCCGGCGTCCAGGAACTTTTGTCAACATCGCCGGATGCTTCTTCCGCCTTTGTCCATACAAATTTCTTGGGAGCATAAGGACCACCATAATTTTGGTCGCGGATCCAGGCAACACCTGGGTGTAATCCATGATCCAGGTAAGGAAGACCACGGCGACCGACGGAGTGATCCAATCGGGGATCTATTGGGCCGGTATCAGGCACAAAGGGGGTGGCAGCAGGTACGAGCTGGTCTGTTTTCAATTCGTTCCCGGGCGCATTGTATGATCCATCCAAAAGCGGCAAACCTGAAGCAGTGCGGAATGAGTTCGAAAGTTCAAAGCTTGGCTGAAAGAATCCGCAGCATCCTGCAGGGCCACCGTTATACGTAAAATTCAGTACGAAGTCAGGATTTGCATTATTGATCGTACCGGTTGCAGCGGCAGCCTGAATAGCGAATACTGACTCTTTGCTATTGTCATTTGCTGCCCTGAAGACGTCGCCATACAGAGGAAGCAAACCGTATTTTTCGCCTTTAGCAGTTTTGCCGTTTGCAATAACATTGTCAAACAAGGCCTTTGCTGCCGCCCACTTTCCCTGGAACAACAACGCTTTTGCGAGATAGGCACCAGCCGCCCACTTGTTAGCGCGTCCCGGAGTACCCTGAGTTTCAGGAAGATTATCCCAGGCAAAAGTGAAGTCAGCTTCAATCATTGGCCACAGATCTGAACCGTTTGTAGACTCTTCAATGCCTTCCTTGTAGTCTTTAGATTCATCAACGTAAGGCGTATTGTTGAAGATCTTCTTCAGTTCGAAGTAGTAGTGACCTCTCAAGAACTTTGCCTCAGCTTCCATGCGAGTTTTATCCTCTTCAGGTACAGTAGGATCCGCATCAGGCAGCAAACGGAGCAATGAATTCACACGGGCCACACCTTCGTAACAGGTGAGATACTTTTGATACACAGAATTATTTGTTGTCTGCGGATCGTATGCCTGAATTTCATTTACCTGGGCCTGGTCTCCCGAGTTTGTCCCTTTATTAGCCTCAGCACCAAGGATACTTCCCCACAGCCAGTTCGTAGATCCGGCATAAAAATCGCCGCGTCCATGCAACATGGCATAAGCACTGATTACGCTACCCTCAAGGCCAGCCTTGGAAGTCAGCTGGGCAGTCGTGATTGAAGCCGTTGGCAGAACTTCCAAAAAATCATCTTTACAAGAAATAACACAGATGCATATGATGCTAACTGTGCTTACAATTATTTTATTGAGTTTCATATTCTACAAATTTCAGATTGATCAGAATCCTAAGTTAAGTCCGAAGGTAAAGCTCTTGGTTATAGGGTAGTTACCTATATCTATGCCGTATCTGTAATCTACGTCACCACCTACACTTGGGTCAAGTCCTTCGTAGTCAGTAATGGTGAATATGTTGTTCAATCCGATGAACAGCCTCAGTTTTTCCAGACTCATCCGAGACAAGGTTGCCACAGGCAAGTTATATCCAATCGTGATGTTCTGGAATCTGAAATAGGAACCGTCTTCCACGTAATATGAATTCGCTTGCGTATTCGTACTGAAGTTTGAATTGTTTTCAAAAATAGGTAGTGAATTTCCACCGTTCTCAGGTGTCCAGGATCCCTTCACGCGTTCCGCGATAGCAGCGCCGGTAAACGAAGGATAAAAATCCGTATACCATTTCGACATGTTAAAGATCTTGTTACCAAGTGATGTAAACATATACAGTTCAACGTCAAAGTTTCTTATGTTTTTAAGCTTGAATGTGATACCATCAGTAAATTTAGGAACAGGGCTACCCAGCCAGGTTCTGTCGTCTGTTGTGATTTCACCATCACCATTGATATCTTCATAACGGAATCGTCCGGGAGCTGCTCCATCCTGTGTGGCCGCAGCATTAACTTCTTCCGTGCTTTGGAACAATCCCATTACCTTATATCCGAAGAAAGACGAGATTGATTGACCTAACTGATTACGGATAGGACGAATACCTCTGAAGTCAGGATCGGCGTCAGCAATTTGCAGATAAGTCGCACCTTCATTCAAGGCTACAATCTCATTGTGAAGGAAACCTCCATTCACGGTCAGCTCATAATCTGCGCTGGCGATCTTACCGCGGGTAAGAATTTGAACATCGACACCCCTGTTGAGCATTTCACCAACATTAACAAATGGAGGGGTTGCATTGGGTCCGTTTAAAACAGTAATCGGCACCTGGAATAATAGGTCTTCGGTGTCTTTTCGCCAGAAGTCAATCACAACATCAAGCTTGCTATTGAAGAACGAACCATCAAACCCGATGTTCATGGTAATCGCTTTCTCCCATTTTGCTGCAGAGTTTCCGATGCGGCTTCTGTAATATCCTTCTGCCGCGCCACTGTTATCAATTGGATAAGATGCGGGACCGACGCCAGTGGCGTATAGGAAATACTGGTTGTTGGGATCTACGTTATTTGAATTGCCCATGACACCATATCCCCCCCGGATCTTGAGGTCGTCTATCCAGCTCGACCCCTGCAGGAAATTCTCTTCCGAAATACGCCATCCAAGGGATGCTGCAGGGAAAGTTCCCCAACGGTTTTCAGACCCAAATCGTGATGAACCATCGCGACGAAGCACGAAGGAAACCAGATACTTGTCTTTGAACATGTAGTTAATTCTACCGAAATAAGATGCGAAGTTCACGCCTTTGAAATAGTTACTATCTACGATTCTGGTGGATCCAGGCGTTGTGGTACTAAGTGTTACAAAATCACGATCTTCTGAAAACGGATTCAATCCCGTACCAAACATATTTCTTCCTTCACCGGTATTTAACGCTTCCTGACCTACCAATACGTCCAGGCTATGGTCGTCAAATGTTTTTTTCCAATTCACGGTGTTGGTGAAGGTCCACGCAAAGGATTGCCCAGCCCCTTCGTTATAAGTTACTGCCGAGTTGTTCTCTGAGTTTTCATACGTGCGTGCAAAGTAGGACCAAGTGTAAAAGGAATTATAGCTCCCTCCAATGCTTGATCGGAGCACAAGGTCTGGAACGGGTTCAAATTCCAGGTAGATATTTCCAAAGCCGGACGTCGCAAAACCACGATTGTCTTTTTGCCTGTCCAGGTTAGCCACAGAGTTACTAGGATTGTTAAAGCCAGCTGCCCGCGTTCCGGCGTAGCCGCCAAACTCGTCATAGACTGGTATTATAGTGGGCGTCCTGAAAGCGTTCAATATGTCGTTTTCATCATCTGATACACTGGAACCACCGCCCCCACCTTGCAACAGTCTTACCTGTCTATAAGTAAATTGGAGATTTTCGCCAAATCTCAAATTTTTCAAAAGATCGAATTCTGTATTGACTCTTCCACTGTAGCGCCTGAAGTTTTGGTATTTCAAAATACCGGCTTGTTCTTGTGCGCCAAAACCGAAATAATATCGACTCTTGTCACCATTTCCGCTGATGCCTAATGTTCCCCTGAATAACGGCGCAGTCCGCGTAATCTCATCATACCAATTTGTCCCAGACCCCTGAGCAGGCCTTGTTACCTGATAAATAGGTTTTGAAAAGTCAGTTACATTATACTTTTCCCTTTCGGCGGCTAGATCGAGCGAACCGTTGACGCCAGACAGAGCACCTACTAATAAGTAATCTGGAATTTGTGGTGTTGAGCCTGTACCAAATTGCGGGTGAGTGTAAACTGGTGCGTCACCAGACTGGAAGGCAGTATTTTCAAATGCTTTCCACGTCCATGTTGCAAAATCGGCAGGATTCATTATGTCCTGTCCTTCACCCGGGTCGGTAACACCTCCTAGCACGTCCAAATTAACCCGCATCGATTTGCCACCCTTCGCTCCTTTCTTGGTCGTGTAAACAATTACACCGTTGGCAGCACGAGCTCCATATATAGAAGCAGCCGCAGCATCTTTAAGAACAGTGGTTGTTTCAATGTCGTCGGGGTTCAGAAATTCTGTGCTCCCCACCGGCAAGCCATCCACAATATATAACGGCTCATTACCACCGAAAGCGCCAAATCCGCGGACGCGAATCTGACTCGTTGTACCAGGCTGACCGTTGGTAACAACTGTCACACCGGCAACGCGGCCTTGCAATTGCTGTTCAATGTTACCCGTGGGAACGACCGTCAGGTCTGATGCCTTGACCGATGACACGGCTCCGGTAACTTCCCTGCGACTTTCAACAGAATAACCCGTAACAATAACTTCATCCAACGAAGTTTGATCTGGAACCAACACTTCGTCCACTACGGTTCGGCTGCCAACAGTTATTTCTTTGGTACCGTAACCTATGAACGTAAACACGAGTACGGCAGCGTCGCCGGGAACGGAGAGATTAAATTTTCCATCCGCATCCGACGCAGTTCCCGCTGCGGTTCCTTTTACCAGGATATTGACACCTGGCATACCATCACCATTTTCATCTTTAACAGTACCTGACACCATTCTTTCTTGGGCCAGCACTGCCGATGAAAGCATTAGCAAAAGCGCTAATGATAAACTCAACCTCCTGTAGAGTTCTTTCATAATCATAAGTTTGGGTTGATAATTTAAATAAGCGGTACACCAGACAAAGACATTGGACTGTCTAAGAATATATTGCGTTTTCTAAGACATTGGAATGTCCAAGAGCGTATACCTATTCGAATGTAAGTTTTTGTTTAAAATATTCAAAAAAATTTAGCAAACGTTTTCGCAAACGTTTGCTTTGCTTGAATTTGGGGTTTTTGACCAGAATTCATTGCGGGAAAAACCACTTATACCTCCAATTGAATGCGTGGGGATAAAGAACTTTTCACGGGCCATCAATCCGGGCCAAGTTGGAATATATATCTGTGGACTCACCGTTTATATCGTATGTCCACCTCAGCGTTATGAACGTTCCTCGCCTTCAAGTTATATTTCTATTTCTTCTACACCTGGACGAAAAAAAACAAAAAGAAGTTCGATAATTTCACATGCCTCCCGGCAATTGTTTTCTTGAATTTCCAGCATAGTCATATATGACAATCTCCTTCGCAGCCTTAGGTACGTTAAGTTTTCTACTCGACTGAGAAAGGTATCCTGATCCGTAGTAAAACTCAATTTTCTGCTTGCGACCATCCTGATAAAAGATGTCAGCGTGACTTGCCATTGGCTCTACCTCCAACATCCGAAAGTTGTCCGATGATGTTTTACTGAAGACCTCAACACTGTCCTTATTTTGAGTAGCAATAAACAATTCAACTCCATTTGCACCATAAAGAAGTGCGAGAGATTTTGCGTCACCAGGCACATAGAATCCGCTTTTTGCAGATGGCACTGCCTGGAAGGAACCTTTCCCGTCACCTATAAGAAGCAGGCCGGTAAAGGCGTCGTACCTTCCAGCAAACACTTCGTTACCATAGTCATTGCCGACCATTAATACGTCCAAATTGCCATCGTTATTCACATCGGAGGTAACCATACCGTTTATCGGAGCACTCTGTGACAAAACTGGAAGTGCCTTCATCATAAACTTATTACCGCCCAAGTTTTCGATGTAGCTTGACGCCATCCAATTGGCCTCCATGATCAAAGCATCTTTTAAATCTTCCGGGGTAAGTACTTGATCTACGGTGACCTTGCTGTATTGTTTATACCGGGAAAATTTATTTCTGAATTTAGGGCTCTGAGAATTCAATTCGTCCCAAAAATGAATCGGATATAATTTCCGAGCATCGTCCTCCATCGACTCACGCATATAACAGGCTAAGACCGGGTCGATACTACCGTTACCATCAAAATCCTTTGCAAATATCTTCAGCGGCAAATTTTCCTGCACCTGAAAATTGTTATTTAAGCCAAGGTTACCGACGATGTAATCGATATCACCATCCTTGTCAAAGTCACCAGCAGAAAGACTGTTCCACCAGCCATTGCGTTGTTCAATTCCTGTAGACTCAACCTTTTTCAACTTACCATCGGCGTTGGCGAAAAAGGTTATCGGCATAAATTCACCAGCTATTACTAGGTCTGATTTGCCGTCATTGTTAAAATCAGTCCACAGCGCATCGGTCACCATACCCAAGGTTTGAAGTTCTGAGCAAACTTCCCTTGTGATATCAACAAACTTACCACCATCATTTCTTAACACATAGCTCGCAGCCGGCAGCGGGTAACTCCCAGGGACCACTCTCCCGCCGACAAACAAATCGAGGTCTCCATCGGCATCAAAATCTGTTGCACGTACGCAGGAGCCGCTGCTCGTCGTTTCAGGCAACGCGTTAGCATCTAAAGTAAAATCTCCCGTCCCATTGTTTAGATACAACCGGTCTTGATAAATAGATTTTTCCTGGCCCTCTATGCTGCCGCTGACCACATACAGGTCAAGGTCGCCGTCTTTATCAGCGTCAAATAAAAGCAACCCCTCGTCTTCCTGGGCCTTATTAGGATCTTTGATATTAGTATTTCTGTTTAGAGAAAACGTTCCATTCTTATTCTGCTTGTAGACGTTAAAATCATGAAGCGTTGAACCACCAAGAATAAAATCCTCCAAACCATCCTTGTTAATATCACCTACGCTGACAGCTGGTCCCGCCTGCGAAAACTTATGAGGCAAAGTTCTCTGAAGATTAAAATCAATTTTGTCCTCCTCCTCATGCTTATAAAATACTTTCACCTTAGCATTGGCTCTTTCCAGCAACGTCATCCCTTTTACGGATGCGACTTCAACTGGCGGAGATGAGTCCGCTGGTTGTTTTTTGTGCTCTATCGTAAGGAGCTGATTCGCCTTCACATCTTCCATTTTAGATACTAAGCCATCGGGCCACTGAACAAGAATTGAATCAACCACACTCTTTTTCCCTAACCCCACATGGATTGTCGCATCCACCGAGGACAAGAATCCACGATAAAAGGACTGTTCATAGTATTGCATTTTACCGGAATCGTAAAAGAATTTTAGTCTCGTTCCGATGGCGTCGCGATTATTGGCGCTGCCAACCAACTTTACGTTGAGAAAGTTATTCACGCCCGGTTTCGGCTCCTGAGACTCCTGATACAGGGTATTTTCATAGACAAAAGCGATGTCGTCAATATTGTTGACCACATAGTCCAAATCGCCATCGTTATCCAAATCTGCGTAAGCAGCACCATTCGAAAACGACGGCGTGCTCATACCCCACGATTTTGTGACGTCGGCAAAAGTCAGATCACCATTATTCTTAAAAGCATAATTAGGAATTTTCACTACGGGAATCGAGTCGATCAGCAGGCTGTTGCTGGCGATGTTGCCAACGTCTGCCCTGTAGTTTGCAAAATCTTTGTCGGTAATATCTTTTGGAAATCCGTTGGTGATCAATGCATCCTTATTACCGTCGTTATCAAAGTCTGCAAATAGAGGGGACCAGCTCCATTCCGTTTGATGAAGGCCGGAAAGTTGTCCGATCTCACTAAACTTAATTCCCTTATCAAGGCCGTTGTTGAGGTGAACCATATTTCGGACGTACTGATATTCGTATCCGTATTTTTCATTATTGATATAGTTCAAATAACTTTTGTTGCCGATAGTAGTTTTCTTCCGTGCATTGGTTTCCGGCAACATGTCCAGGGTAATAATATCGGGCAGTCCATCATTGTTGATATCGGCTGCATCGTTACCCATGGAAAATTGACTTTGGTGACCTACGAATTCAGAAATGCGATTTTTGAAGGTCCCATTTTTCTGATTGATGTAAAGAAGATCATTTGACAAGTAGTCATTGGAGACATAAATGTCTGGCCATCCATCCATGTTAACGTCAGATATTGACAATCCCAACCCAAAGCCTTCGTAAACAATGCCAGCTTCGACAGTGACATCCTGAAATGTTCCGTTTCCTTCGTTTCGAAAAAGACGATCATTATTGGCGGCTGACCCATCCGTTATCTTCGGTCTGTAATTTGTCGGGACGTTGGTAAGTTTCTGGTTTACGAGAACATACAAATCAAGATCGCCATCGCGGTCATAATCAAAGAATGCAGCCATGACGCTGTGACCATCATAGTCAATTTTATACTGTGCAGCTTGTTCCTTGAATACCGGTTCACCGGAAGCATCTAAGCCCTGATTAACGAACAGCATATTTCTTCTGAGCAGCGAATCAGGATTAGTTGTAGTGCAGACGTACAAATCCTTCCATCCATCATTGTTAATGTCGACCACGGCTACACCTGAATTCCATCGGCCGGGCAGATTGATGTTCGCCTTTTCGGAGATGTCCCGGAATTTGAATTTTCCCTCGTTTAAATAAAGTTTGTTGGGGACCTGATTACCCGTAAAGAAAATATCTTGTCTGCCATCGTTGTTAAAATCGCCAATGCCCACACCGCCGCCGTTGTAGATGTATTCATAGGATAGGATATTAAAACTGTCAGTGGCTTCAATTAAATTATTGAAATAGACACCTGTATCGTCGGCGCTTTTCAATTTAAAAAGAGTACTGGATTGCTTTTCGCAGCGAACAAACAAGAGGGCGGCGCAAATCACTGCGACCGTTGAAAGGAACTGACTATTCATCTGGATACCGGGTAAAAAAATAAGGCCAATTTACATTGGCCTTATTTAAAAAGAATAGATAGGTATTAATTAAAATCCAGGATTTTGTGAAAGAATGCCTGGTTTGTTATCAATTTGAGCTTGTGGAATTGGAAGCAATTCATCCTGATTTTCAGTAAACGAAGTTCCGGTAAATGCTCCGGAAGGAATCTTTGGTGCTTCATACGTTAAGTAAGCATTGATAACTTTCTTAGCATAATCATTCTTAGTACCTCCCCAGTAACCGCTCCAGCGAATCAGATCATAAAAACGGTGACCCTCGCCAGAAAGCTCAAGCTTGCGCTCGAATCTAACTTTCTCACGTGTTGCATCGTCCTTTGCCCAACCACCCGCAGGATATTGGGAAATTACATAGTTCGCTGCAGGTGCTGCGCCCTTCATAACAAAACCAGCAGGATTTGATGCTCTGGCGCGTACATAGTTCACCAACTCACGAGCCCTGTCAGGGCTGCCAACTTCAATTTCAGCTTCTGCAGCCATCAATAAGACGTCAGCAAAACGGATAATGGTGTAGTTGATGGCCGTGTAACCCGGAGTCCATGAGCTGTTATCTTGTAAGCTTCCTTTGTCAGACTTGTAGTAAGCGTACTTTTTAGTTTGGTAAGGTCCTGCATTAGGTTGGTTACGAATCCAATCTTTTCCAGGGAAATCCTGCCAATCCAGATAAGGGATACCTCTGCGACCAATTGAGTGGTCTAAACGAGGATCTACTGGACCTGCATCAGGCGTGAAGGGATCTTTCGATTCCAGGTTCATGTCTGTTTTCAACTCGTTAGCTGCCAAATTGTAAGCAGGGTCATAGGCACCCGAACCATCATCTAACAATGGAAGACCACCGGATGTACGGAATGAGTTACCCATTTCAAACGTGGGCTGGAAGAATGAGCAGCAGTTACCGGGACCATTGGCGCCAGTGTTATAAGGCCAGTTCAAGTCAAATTCCGGATTAGCATTATTTATACTACCGGTGTTGGCAGCGGCCTGATAAGCCCACACAGATTCTTCATGGTTATCGTTTGATGCCTTGAAAATATTCGGATATATAGGCACCAATCCATAAGTTTTTCCATTGGATGTTTTTCCAGAACCTGTTCCACCATAAGCAGCAGGTATGATCAAGTCATACAATGCCTTTGCTTGAGCGAACTTTTGCTGATACATATAGATCTTTGCCAGGTAAGCAGCAGCAGCCCATTTGTTTACGCGACCAACCTCGCCTTGAGTTTCTGGAAGATTGTCGTATGCATACTTCATATCTTCTTCGATCATCGGCCAAAGGTCAACGTCATTTTTTACGTCGTCCGCCAGTGGATATTCAACCTTTTCATCAACGTAAGGCGTAAAATTGAAACCGCGTTTAAGCTCAAAGTATCCGTGTGCCCTCAAAAATCTCGCCTGGGCTGTATTGGAGATTTTTGTTTCTTCAGTCACATCTGGTGCCGAAGTGGCAACCAGGCGAAGCACAGAGTTAGCGCGTGCAATAATTTCATAGTTTGAATTGTATTTCTCGCTGATAACACCCTGCGTTGAAATTGCTTCAAAGCGTTGAATTGGGTTAATATCCGAAAAATCGCCAGGGTCGGTACCCTTGTTAGCTTCACCACCGCGAATGCTACCCCAAACCCAGTTTGAGGGGCTACCCATGCGAAAGTTTCGTCCATTGACCATAGAATATGCTGCAATCAATGCTCGCTCCTGACCCAACGTTGTATTTAGAGTACTTTGATCTAACTCACCAGCTGGCGGAACATCTAAAAAGCTGTCCTGACAGGCATACATCAATAGTATCACCGACAGGCTCCCCCACATTATTTTACTTCTAACTATATTTTTCATATGCTTTGTTTCTTTTATTAATTAGAATGCTAGGTTAACGCCGAAAGTATAGCTCTTGGTAATGGGATAATTTCCGACATCAATACCGAAGTTGGTATCTGCTTGACCACCAACAGCGGGATCCAATCCGTCATAATTAGATACGGTAAACAGATTGTTTGCTGATGCAAAGAAGCGCAGCTTGGTCATGTGTAGTCTGTTCAAATTGGCAACAGGCAACGTATAACCCAATGTGATGTTTTGCAGGCGTAAGTAAGAACCATCTTCTACATAGAAAGAGTTTGACTGCGTATTGGTGCTAAAGTTTGAGGCACTTTCGAAGATCGGAATCTCGGCACCTGGGTTGTTGACGGTCCATGAACCCTTGACCCGCTCGCTGATTGCAGCGCCCTGGAAGGAAGGATAAAAGTCAGTGAACCACTTCGATGCGTTGAATACTTTATTTCCAAGAGAAGAATATAAGTAAGTAACCAAGTCAAAATTAGCATACTTTAACGTTATGTTAAGGCCTCCAGTAAATTTAGGAACTGGGCTACCTAACCAGACTCTATCATCCGGCGTGATTGCACCGTCGCCATTAACATCTTTGAATTTGAAACGTCCTTGTGCTGCACCGCTCTGAAACTCAGTTGTCACATTACCATCTATAGCGTTTGCTTGTGCCACTTCTTCATTTGATTGCCACAGACCTTCAGTCTTGTATCCAAAGAAAGAAGAAATGGATTCTCCTAACTGATTGCGAATAGGAGCGATACCTCTAACGTTTACATTGTTAGGGATGTAAGTTTGCCCAGGAGGCAGACCAGTAATTTCATTGCTCAACCAGCTACCAGATAGGTTAACTTCGTATGTCATTTTTTGAGTCACGTTACCCTTTGCGGTAATTCCCAGATCTATCCCTTTGTTTTTCATTCTTGCAACGTTGATGGTAGGCGCTGCCGCCATAAATCCATTAACCGCAGAGATTGGAACTTGCATCAATAAATCCTTTGTATCCTTTTGCCAGAAGTCGATGATCACATCAAGCTTACCATCAAATAAAAGAGCGTCGATACCAATGTTTGACGTTACGCTGGTTTCCCATTTACCGTTAGGATTTCCTATACGGGTTCTGTAGTAACCAATGGTTGCGCTGCTGTTGCTACCCGTAATATCAAATCCTGAATTACCTTGGTTACCACCATAGAGTGTAAACTGATTGGTAGGGGGTACGTTGTTTGAGTTACCCATCTCTCCGTAACCTCCGCGAATCTTCAGGTCGCTGATAAAGGACACGCCTTGCATGAAATTTTCAGAAGAAATTCTCCACGCTGCAGAGAAAGCTGGGAACACCCCATATCTGTTGTTGGCCCCGAAGCGAGAGGAACCGTCACGGCGAATTACACCGCCGATGATATATTTCTCTTTAAAGGTATACTTCACGGATCCAAAATAGGATGAGAAGTTTACACCATTGACCTTATTGCTGGTAGCAGGATTTGGTGTAACGTTTGTCATGGTAATAAATTCCGTGTTCCATGAAAAAGGATTCAAACCTGACTGATTATAGTTCCAACCTGCGCCAGTATTCAATGCTTCCTGACCGACAAGTACGTCTAAACTATGATCACCAAATACTTTCTTGTAAGTAGCAGTATTGGTAAACACCCATGCTAACGAGTATCCTTGGAATTGATTGAACCCGAAAGCAGAGTTGTTTTCAGAGTTTTCATATTGCCATCTGGAATAACCTAAGCCAAACCCGCTGGCGTACGTACCACCGAGGCTTGAACGTAATGTTAAGCCAGGGACCACGTCTACCTCCATATATACATTACCAGTGACCGCTGTTTCGAATACTTCATTGTCTTTTTGACCATCGCGGCTTGCTCTGGGATTTCTTGGGTTATTAAAACCTTTAGATGCCGTTCCTGCATAACCTCCGAAGACGTCATATACAGGAATGATTGATGGCATACGGAAGGCCGACAAGATATCATTTTCATCAAATGCGACACCCTGGCCACCGTTGGCTCCACCGATACCGCGTGCCGAACGATAAGTAAGCTGTAAATTTTCCCCAATGCGGAAACCCTTCAGCACATCAAATTCCGAGTTAACACGAGCGGCATATCTCTTAAAATCATTTGACAAAAGAATACCGTCTTGATCTTGCAAGGATAAACCTACATAGAAGCTATAGGAATCTGTACCACCCATAAATCCAAGGGTGTGGCGTTGAAGAGGAGCTGTATGTGTAATTGCATCATACCAATCGGTTCCTGCCTTGTTTGCTTCGGTTACCTGATAGGAAGCACCTTTGCGAGGGTCCACGTTGTATTTTAACCTTTCTGCCTCCAGATCGATCGGTCCCATTACACCAGACGATCCACCTACTGTTAAATAGTCAGGAATTACTGGGTTTAAGCCGCCACCAAATTGAGGGTGATTGAATTTAGATAAGTGCGTTGCATAATCTACGGGACGGCCTGCTGCTGCAGCGTTAGCATCTTCAGTTTGACGTTGCGCGTTCCAGGTCCATTCTGCGAAGTCCGTCGGATTCATCATGTCCTGACCTTGACCGGGATCCGTAAAACCAATCATACCGTCATAGGTAACGGTTAGTTTTTGATCCCTCTTTCCTTTTTTGGTCGTGTAGACAATCACACCCGATGCAGCCCTGGCTCCATATATAGAAGCCGACGCTGCATCTTTCAACACAGTGGTGGTTTCAATATCATCAGGATTCAGGAAGTTCACGCTTTCAACAGGAACACCATCCACAACATAGAGTGGTTGGTTTCCACCAAAAGATCCAAAACCTCTAACGCGGATTTGGCTGGTAGTACCAGGTTGTCCGTTTGTAATAACGGTAACACCTGGAGTTCTGCCTTGCAATAACTGTTCAACATTACCAGTAGGTGTAACGGTTAGATCTTTGGCTTTAACAATCGAAACTGCACCTGCA
>Ga0190274_10001479_pt1 | contig 13792 bp, 11 predicted proteins | sample Popmic531T_FD_133002 | JGI IMG/M metagenome (GOLD analysis project Ga0190274, IMG submission 133002) | Populus adjacent soil microbial communities from riparian zone of Yellowstone River, Montana, USA - 531 T | ecosystem: Environmental > Terrestrial > Soil > Riparian zone | place: USA: Montana...
ATGCGCTGTGCTTCGCTGGGAAGCGCATCGATGACCGCCACTGCCTCGCCCCCCTTCTCTCGCGTCCCAACACAGCAGTTGATTGCCGGGATGCTCAAGGATCGTGAGAGCGTCAGCGACCTGATCTTCTCACCGGGCCGGGCACCGCAGGTCGAAGTCAAGGGCGAGCTCATCGAGTTGCGCTTTCAGGGGTTCGAACGGCTGACCACGCAGCAGACCCAGGAAATTTCCGAGGACCTGATTGGCGCCAATGCGGTGGCGGCCGACCAGCTCCGCCAACAGGGATCGACCGACCTGTCATATGCGCTCACGGGCGTCGCGCGCTTCCGCGTCAACATCTTCCGGCAGCGATCGACCTACGCGATCGTCATGCGCGTGATTCCGACGCGGATCCCGACCTTCGCCGAGTTGGGTCTACCCGAACATCTGGCCGGTATCGTCCCCATGCGCAACGGCCTCGTGCTCGTCACAGGTCCCACCGGATCGGGCAAGTCATCCACCCTCGCCGCGATCATCGACCGGATGAACGACGAGCGGGCGATTCACATCATCACGATCGAGGATCCGGTGGAGTTCATGCACGCGCACAAGCGCGCGACCATCCACCAGCGCGAGTTGCACAGCGATACACCGACCTTCAGCGCGGCGTTGCGTGCGGCGCTCCGACAAGCGCCAAAAGTCATTCTTGTCGGCGAGATGCGCGATCGTGAGACGATCGAGATCGCGCTCGAAGCCGCCGAAACGGGGCACCTCGTCCTTTCCACCCTGCACACCATCGACGCCTCGAAGACCGTCGAGCGCATCGTCGGCACCTTTCCGCTGGGGGATCAGAAGGGCATCCGCATCCGTCTGTCAAAAACGTTTCAGTACATCATCTCGCAGCGGCTGGTGCCGAAACAGGACGGGTCCGGGCGAGTCGCGCTACTCGAGGTGCTGCGCTCGACGCTCCGCACGCGCGAATACGTCGATCAGGGTGAGGTCGACGGCAAGACCCTGCTCGACGCGATGCGGACGGGCAGCGAGGACGGCATGCAGCATTTCGACGGCGAGATCGAACGGCTGATTCGCGCCGGCGTGATCAGCGTGGATACCGGCCTCAGCTACGCGACCAACCCCAACAATCTGCGCCTCGAAATCGCCGACGTCATCGAAGACGCGCGACAGGCCGCGGCAACAGAAGCAGCGGCGGCGACGGCCTAGACCGATCTGTCACTTCTTCTCCAAGATCACGTTCTCGTACAACATCGCCGCGACGACCGCGCCGGCGATGGGGGCGACCCAGTACATCCAGTGTCCGGCAAAGTGCATCATCTCGAGCGCCGGACCGAACGATCGCGCGGGATTCATCGACGCGCCGGTCACCGCGCCGCCCGCCAGGATGTCGAAGGTCACGGTGAGGCCGATCCCGAAGCCGCCGATCTTCACCACCTTGCCGCGGTCGTCAACGGCCGTGCCGTAAATGGCAGTCATCAAGAGAAAGGTCATCACGAACTCGGCCAGGAGCACGACGCCGGTCGTCGCCCACGCCGCCGGCAACGGCAAGCCGAGCGTCGTCGCGGTGACCGATGCCGCCGGAAAGATCACCCGGCAAATGCCGGCAGCCACCGTAGCACCGAGCAGCTGCGATACGACGTACGCGCCGGCCAGTCCCGGCGCGATGCGGCCAGTGGCCAGAAACCCGGCGGTCACGGCCGGATTGAAATGCGCGCCCGACACACCGCCGAAGGCGTTGACAGCCACCGATAGCGCCAGGCCATGCGCGAGCGCGATACCCACCAGGCCGGACATGCCGCCGACTTCCGGTGTGTTGCAGAGAATGGCTGAAATTCCAGCAAAGCACAGGAAGAACGTGCCGAGGAACTCGGCCACACACGGTCGCAGTGATGTCATGACTGTCTCCCGCCGCGGAAAATAGCAAAGCGGCAGCGGCTGCGCTAGTCTAAAAGCCACAAATGTTCATCGATCGTCGCGCTGCCGGTCTGTCTGTTGCCGTCTTTGCCGCCCTGCTGACGTGTCTTTCTGCCTGCTCGGAAGGTGGCGCTGCATCGAGCACGACTGAACCTGCCGGACGCGGCGCCGGAAGCGGACGCGCCGGCGGCCGCGGCGGGCCAGTCGCCGTCCGCACTGGCGCGGTCGTCGAAAAGCCGATGGCGGTGAACGTGCGCGTCGTCGGCAACGTCGAGGCGGCTTCGACCGTGAACGTGCGCGCCCAAGTCGCCGGTGAACTGAAGACCGTCGAGTTCACCGAAGGCGATGACGTGAAGGCCGGCCAGCTGCTCTTCACGATCGACCCGCGCCCGTTCGAACTTGCGCTGCGGCAGGCCGAGACCCAACTCGCGCGCGATCAGTCGCAGTCGAAGACGCTCGAGGCGCAACTGGCGCGCTCGACCGAGCTGCTCGCCAAGGGCCTCGTGGCGCCCTCCCAACACGACACGACGGCCGCACAGGCCATGGCGCTTCGGGGAGCGATCGCCACGGATCAGGTGCAAATCGACAACGCAAAGTTGCAGCTGCAGTACACGCGCATTCTGGCGCCGGTCGCTGGGCGCACGGGCGCCATTCTCGTGCACGAAGGATCGCTCGTCCGTAACAACGACACGACGCCGCTCGTCGTGATCAATCAGGTGGCGCCCGTGTTCGTGAGCTTTGCGGTGCCCGCGCGGCTGCTCCACCAGTTGCAGCAGGACCGCGCGCGCGGCTCGCTGCGAGTCTCGGCGGCGCCTGCTGGCAGCGCCGAGGCGGCCGTCACGGGCACGGTCAGCTTTCTCGACAACATGGTCGACACGGCCACCGACACGATTCGCCTGAAGGCCAGCTTCCCGAACACGAATCGGCGGTTGTGGCCCGGCGCATTTGTCGAGGTCACGCTTCGTCTGTCGGAAACTCCTCGCGCCGTCGTGGTGCCGAACGCGGCCGTCCAGGCCAGCCAGCAGGGGCAGATGGTGTATCTCGTCAAGGCAGATCAGACCGTCGAGGCCCGCCCGATCACGGTGGGATGGACCGAAGGTGACGAAACCGTGGTGACCGGTGGCCTCGCGGCCGGCGACGTCGTCGTCACCGACGGCCAGCTGCGACTCACGCCCGGCGCGCGCATCACGACCGAACAGCGCGCTGGCGACGCCGCTGGAGGGCGCCGGGGCGAGCGCGGCGGCGCGGGCCAAACCGAGGGTGCGCCCGCGGGGCGCGAGGGAAGTCCCGCCGCTGATTCTGGGGGCCGCCGATGAACGTCTCTGAAGGCTTCATTAAACGTCCGGTCGCGACGACGCTCATTCAGCTGGCCATCGTCATTTTCGGCATCATGGGCTATCGCGCCCTGCCGGTGAGCGACCTGCCGGCCGTCGACTTCCCCACCATTCAGGTCAACGCGAACCTGCCTGGCGCCAACCCGGAAACCATGGCCTCGGCGGTCGCGACGCCGCTCGAGAAGCAGTTCTCCGCCATTGCCGGCGTGTCGTCGATTAGCTCGAGCAACGGCACGGGTAGCACGTCGATCACGCTGCAGTTCGATCTGGACCGCGACATCGACGCGGCCGCGCAGGACGTGCAGGTCGCCATCGCGCGTACGACGCGCCAGCTGCCCCCCGACATGCCGGCGCCGCCGTCGTTTCAAAAGGTCAATCCCGCCGACTTTCCGATCATTTTCCTCACGCTGAGCTCGGCGACGCTCCCGCTCTCACAGATCAATGAGTATGCGGAGGTCAACGTCGGCCAGCGGCTCTCGACGCTGAAGGGCGTAGCGCAGGTGCAGATCTTCGGTGCGCAGCGCTTTGCGGTCCGTGTGGACGTGGACCCGCGGCAGCTGGCCGCGCGCGACATGGACCTCGAAGGCCTCGCCGCCGCCATCGGCCGCAACAGCGTGAATCGGCCGACGGGCACTCTGTACGGGCCCGATCGCACATTTGCCATCAAGACCGACGGACAGTTGACCAACGCGGAGACGTTCCGGCCGCTCGTCGTCTCCTATCGTGACGGACGGCCCGTGCGGCTCGACGAGGTCGCCAACGTCTACGATGGGGTCGAAAACGACAAGCAGGCGAGCTGGTTCAACAATGCCCGCACGATCTATCTGGCGATCAACCGCCAGCCCGGCAGCAACACCGTCGAGGTCGTCGACTCGATTCGAGCGCTCCTCCCACAGATTGAGAGCCAGCTGCCCGCCGCGCTGACGCTCGACGTGCGCAACGATCGCTCGATGGCGATTCGCGAATCGGTGCACGACATCAAGCTCACGCTGCTGCTGACGATCGGGCTCGTCGTGCTCGTCATCTTCCTGTTCCTGAGGAATATTTCGGCCACGGTCATTCCGAGCCTGGCGCTGCCGGCATCGATCGTCGGCACGTTTGCCGCGATGTCGATGCTCGGCTACAGCCTCGACAACCTGTCACTCATGGCCCTCACGCTCTCGGTCGGCTTCGTCGTCGACGATGCGATCGTGATGCTCGAGAACATCGTGCGGCACATGGAGCATGGCGAGAATGCGATGACCGCCGCGCTTCGCGGTTCGAGGGAGATCGGGTTCACGATCGTCTCGATGACCATTTCGCTCGCGGCGGTGTTCATTCCCGTTCTCTTCATGGGCGGCATCGTCGGCCGGCTGCTCCACGAGTTCGCCGTGACAATGGGCGTCGCGATCCTGATTTCCGGCCTCGTGTCCCTCACGCTCACGCCCATGCTCTCGGCGCGGTTCCTGAAGTCACCGAACACGCTGCGGCACGGCGCGGTGTACATGGCAATCGAGCGCGCGTTCGACGGCGCGCGATCGTTCTATGGCTGGTCGCTCAACAAAGCCATGGTGCACCACCGCGTGACAATGGCCGTGTCGGTGCTGCTCGTCGCGGCCACGGTCTACTGCTTCCGCATCATGCCCATGGGTTTCATTCCCAGCCAGGACCTCGGCCAGCTCAACGGCCAGACCGAGATGGCGCAAGGCCTCGGCTTCGAGCAGATGGTCTCCCATCAGCTGGCCGTCCAGAAGGTGCTCCAGGCAGACCCCAACATCAAGTCCGTCACATCGAATATCGGCGTCGGTGGTGGGGGCGGCGGCGGCAACGGAGGCCGGCTGCAAATCGAACTGGTGCCCCGCAAGGATCGGACTCTCACGGCCGATCAGGTGATCGAGTCGCTGCGGCCCAAGGTGGCCGCGATTCCGGGCGTGCGGGTGTTCCTGACCAACCCGCCGGTGATCAACCTCGGCGGTCGCCAGGCGCGGGCACAGTACCAATTCACACTCCAGGGCCCGGACACCGAACAGCTCTATACCGACGCCGCGAAGCTTGAAGCACGGCTGCACGAGATTGGGGACCTGACGGACGTGTCGAGCGATCTGTTGCTCACCAACCCTCAAGCGAATGTCACGCTCGACCGCGCGCGCATGGTCGCGCTCGGACTCACGGCCGATCAGGTGGAAGGCGCGATGTCATCGGCGTTCGGCGCGCGGCAGGTGGCGCAGATCTACGCGCCGACCAACGCCTATCAGGTGATCATGCGGGTGGCTCCAGCCTACCAGCGCGATCCGAGCGCGCTCAATCTGGTCTATGTCCGCACGCCGCAAGGGCAACAGGTCCCGCTCTCAGCGGTCACACGCGTCGTCAGTGGCATTGGTCCGCTGTCGGTCAACCACACCGGCCAGCTGCCTTCGGTCACGCTGTCGTTCAATATCCGTCCCGGCGTCGCACTGAGTTCGGCGGTTGCACAAGTCGAGCAGACCGCGAGGGCGGTCCTCGCACCGACGATTTCCACCAGCTTCCAGGGCACGGCGCAGGCGTTTCAGGAGTCGACGCGCGGACTCGGCATCATCCTCCTGATGGCGATTTTTGTCATTTACGTCGTGCTCGGCATCCTCTACGAGAGCTTCACCCATCCGCTGACGATTCTCTCGGGCCTGCCCTCCGCCGGCCTCGGCGCCCTCATCACGCTCATGCTGTTCAAGGTTGATCTCAACCTGTACGCGTTTGTCGGCGTAATCATGCTCGTCGGTCTCGTCAAGAAGAACGGCATCATGATGATTGACTTCGCGATTGAAGCGCAGCGCAACGAGGGAAAGACGCCCTCGGAGGCGATGTTCGAGGCCTGCCTCGTACGCTTCCGGCCGATCATGATGACGACCATGGCGGCGCTCGTCGGCACGTTGCCGATTGCGCTCGGCTTGGGCGCCGGCGCGGAAGCCCGGCAACCGCTCGGCCTGGCTGTCGTCGGCGGCCTCGTGGTCTCGCAGACACTCACGCTCTACATCACGCCGGTCTTCTATCTCTACATGGAAGCACTCTCCGAGTGGGCGCGCGGTCGGCGGCCGGCCGTATCAGTCCGGTTCGCGAGCGCCGTGTCGCCGACAAACGGACGATCGATCGCAGAGTGACGCGAAGGGCCTGAGGGTCCTTTAGGTGCTTCAGGTCCTCTCGGTCCTGTAGGTCCGTCGTCCGTCCTATTGGTTCCGTGGATCCGCTTCGGTCCTTCGGTCCCGCCTTCACGACCTCGTACCTCGGACCTCAAGAACCTACAGGACCGGGCGGACAGACGGCGGACCTGTAGGACCGAAAGGACCCACAGGACCTAAAGGACCCCAAAAACGGACCGCCGCAACTCTTGACTGGTGTCTCGCGTCTATGTAGTGTAGTCCCATACATATGGCTCACACCGTTGGCCGCGATGGCTCCAAGGAACTGAAGAAGGGCAGCGCCGAGCTGCTCATCTTGTCGCTCGTCGAAGACCGGGCGCGGCACGGGTACGACATCGCGCGGCTCATCGACGTGCGGTCGGACGGCGCGCTCAAGTTCCATGCGGCCTCCCTGTACCCGCTGCTGTACCGGCTCGAGCATCGGGGCTGGATCAAGGGTCGCTGGCTCGAAAAGGCCGGCGAGCGCCGCCGCCGGATGTATCGCATCACGCCACAGGGACGGAAAGTGCTGGTCGAGCAGCGATCTGGCTGGGAGGCCTTCGTCACGGCCATCAACCGGATCACGGCTCCCGACCATGCCTGATTGGCGCCGGCTGATCCGGCAACGGCTGAAGGCCGTGCCGCTGCCGCCGGCCGACGAACTGGGGATTGTCGAGGAACTGGCCCAGCACGTCGAAGATTGCTATCGCGACGGCCGCGCGCGTGGCCTGTCGGAGGCCGAAGCCGAGGCGGCCTCGCTCGCGGAGATCGACGAAACGGACCTGGTAGACGACATGCGACGGTGGCTGCTCCCGGACTGAGAGATCGATGCCCATGGACCTGCAACGCGATCCCGCCATCCTCCGCCGCAAGCGCCGGCGCCAGATCATCGGCGCCGCCGTGGCGGTGGTGGCCATCGTCGCGCTGAGCATTGCCGTGTCCAAGCTCGAGCCCGCCTCGCCGAGCGTCACGGAGGCGTCGCTGTGGCCGGGTACGGTCAAGCGCGGGCCGATGGTGCGCGAAGTGCGGGGCGCGGGCACGCTCGTGCCCGAAGAGATTCGCTGGATCACCGCCAGCACGTCCGGCCGCGTCGAGCGCATCGTCCTGCAGCCGGGCGCCGAGGTGAAGCCGGGCACGGTCATCCTCGAACTGAGCAATCCCGATTTGCTTCAGCAGGTGCGCAGCGCCGAGCTCGATTGGAAGACCGCCGTGGCCCAGCTCGCCAACCAGCGTGTGACCCTCGAGAACACCCGCCTGATGCAGGAATCGCAAGCGGTCGACGCCGACGCGCAGTATCAAATCGGGCTGGCCGACCTCGAGGCGAATCGGGGCTTGGCCAAGCAGGGTCTCGTGGCCGATCTGACCGTCAAGCAAAAGGAAGTCGCGGTGAAGATGGCGCTCAACCGGCTGGAACTGGTGCGCAAGCAGATGACGAGCATGGACACGAACCGGGCGTCGCAGCTCGCACCTGCCGAGGCCACCGTCAATCAGCGCAAGGCGGAGTTCGAGCGCCTGTCGCGACAGCTCGAGGCTCTACAGGTGCGATCGCCAATGGCCGGGCAGCTTCAGCTCATCAGCGTCGAGCGCGGCCAGCAGGTAGGCGCGGGCACGAACCTCGCCCGCGTGTCCGATCCCACCAGGCTGAAAGCGGAAATCCGGATTTCGGAAACACAGACCAGGGACCTCGCATTCGGACAGAAGGTGGACGTGGACACGCGAAGCGGGCACGTACCGGGTACCGTCTCGCGGATCGATCCCGCGGCCAAGGGCGGCACGGTTGGCGTGGACGTGATCCTCAGTGGCCCGCTGCCCGCGGGCGCGCGTCCCGATCTCAGCGTGGACGGCACCATTGAGCTCGAGCGACTCACGAACGTCCTGTACGTCGAGAGTCCGGCAATCGGTCAGGAGCAGAGCACGATCAGCCTGTTCAAGATTCTGCCAAACCAGAAGGCCGTACGGACGCCGGTGAAAATTGGGCGCCGGTCGGTGCAGTTCGTCGAGGTCGTGTCGGGCCTTGTCGAAGGCGATCGGGTCGTGCTCTCGGACATGTCGCAGTACGACGGAGTCGACACGCTCACACTGAAGTGACTGCCGGCGCGCATGCCGGCACGGGGAGAGAGAGATGCACGCTAACGGTCATCCGGTCATCGAGCTCGACAACCTCACCAAGGTCTTTTACACCGACGAGGTCGAAACCCACGCGCTCGCGGAAGTGACGCTCGCAATCGAGCGCGGCGAGTACGTGTCGATCTCGGGGCCGTCAGGCTGCGGGAAGTCGACGTTACTCTCGATTCTCGGCCTGCTCGACACGCCAAGTGGCGGCCGGTACCGGCTGAACGCGCGGCCAGTCGAGGACCTGTCGATCTCAGAGCGCGCGCACGTGCGAAATCGTGAGATCGGTTTCATCTTCCAGAGCTTCAACCTGATTGGCGATCTGACAATCTACGAGAACGTCGAGCTGCCCCTCACCTACCGCGGGATGGCGGCCGCCGAGCGCAAGGAGCGGGTGCACGCGGCGCTCGAGCGTGTGGAAATGGCCCATCGCGCAAAGCATCTGCCAAGTCAGCTTTCGGGCGGCCAGCAACAGCGCGTCGCCGTGGCCCGCGCCGTGGCGGGCGCGCCGTCCATCCTGCTCGCCGACGAGCCGACCGGCAATCTCGACTCGAAGAACGGCGAGTCGGTGATGAATCTCCTGCGCGAACTTCACCAGGAAGGCGCGACGATCTGCATGGTGACGCACGACCCGCGCTACGCGCTGCACGCCGAACGCACGATTCATCTCTTCGACGGCCGGGTCGTCGAAGCCGGCGACGACCCAACATCGCCGAGTTTCACACACGCCGTGGGGGTATGACGGCAGACCTGAAGGTCTGCCCTACGACCGTCTGCGCGGACAGGCGTAGGGCAAACCTTCAGGTTTGCCGCGGGTTACTTCAACAACCGCACGGAACTGACCACCCGGTTGAAGACCGGCTGATACACGCTCATGTCCCGTTGCGGCGCGACCGCGATGAAGTGGAACACAGTGCCGTCCCGCAGTGTCGAGGTGACGAGCTGGATCACTTCCACCTCGCCAGTGACGTCGGAGACGTTCGACAGGCTCGTCTGCAGAGCAGCTCGAGAGTCAATTGATACCCGCCGATAGGCCGAGGCACGTCCCATGCGCGGATTGCCCTGCCGGAGCGAATCGATGAGCTCATCGGTTGACGTCTCGAGGCTGTGGCCGTCGTGGCGCGAAATCCCGAGCTCGACGCCGTACGTGAACGTGTTCTGGCCGTTGTGTTCGCCGTACCCGCCGGGAGGAGCAAAGGTCACGGCATTCGCGCTCGGTAGTTCCCGCCAATTGGCAGGCACGCTCACGAGGAACGTCTCGCCTTCGTTGTACTGCGTGTAGCGGCCTGAGGGCAGCGCGACCGTGGAACTGGCTGGCGGCAACGGCGCGCCCGATCCTGGCTCGGACCGGCGCGAACCGCCGCGCTTCGCGTTCGCGGTGGCCTCCTCGGTCGTCGGCGCTTTCGGCAGCGTCTTCAGGTGGGCGATGACGCGATTGAACGCTGCAGGATCCGCAGAAGTGCGCTCGATCCGGAGCTTCGCTGCCTCGTCCTCGATGTATTTCGTGCGATTGCCGGGATTCGGGTGATCGCTCAGCCACTGCGGGCCGCCACCTCCGCCCTGCTTCTCGATGGTCCTGAACATGTTGGCCATCGCGCGCGGGTCGTAACCGGCGCGCGCCATGATCTGCGCGCCTTCGAGATCGGCATCCTTTTCGTACGCACGGCTGTACTTCATGAAATACGTGCCGAGGCCGAACTGGGTACCTTGCGCGACGATACTGCCGACCGTCCCGCCAATAACCGCGCCGGCAATCGCACCGCCGAGCTGCGCCAGTCCGAAGCCCTGGGCCTTGGTTGCCTGCGCGGTGCCGTGGCGCAGCACGACGTGGCTGATCTCGTGCGCCATGACGCCGGCGACTTCGGCTTCCGACGAGGCGGCTTCAATCATGCCCCGATGGACGAACATCGGACCGCCCGGCAGAGCGAACGCGTTGATCTCGCGGACATTCACGGTCTCGAACGTGTACTGGAAGGAGCGCTGCTGCAGCTCGGCCGGAATAGCCGCGACCAGTCGCCTGCCGAGTGCCGCGACATAGGGCTCGACAACCGAATCGTCCATCAACGGTAGCTGCTTGCGGACTTCCGCGGCGGCTTCGCGCCCAAGTTGCACGTCCTGCTCGACGGTGTACTTGTTCTTGGGCACCGACACCTTCGTCTGCGCCAGACCCAGGGTTGCTCCGCACGCGAAGACGGTGATGATGACTAAGAGCTTGAATCGCATGAATTTATCCTAGTGCCCTCCGCGGTCCGATGAAGACACGAAGTGGCCGAAAGCGGACAGCCAGACTCGCATCAAGACTCAGGGGCAAGAACGCGGCCAAACCGGACTCGCACGGAGACACGAAGCGCGGGACGGCAGACCCAGCTTCGCATAAAGCGACGAAAGGCACGAAGGTGAGCACATGGGGTACGCTTTTCGGCAAGCTGAGGTGTCTTCAGCCGCTGTCCCCAGTCACGCGCCCGACCCCGAGCCATGAAGAACCCCTTCGACTCCGACGATCCGGCCGTCTTGGAAATCACCGCGCGGGCTGAGGGACCGCGCGGCGCGCTGCCGCTCACGCCCGAGATGCTGCGCGAGCGGCCCTCGGGCGATCTGTTCGGCCTGACCCAGAACGCGGGCATGGGGTGGGAACCATCTGCGCTCGGCGGTCCCGAGTTCCTGATGCTGTCCACGCACGGGGGCATACGCGCACCTGACGGCACGCCGATCGCGCTCGGCTATCACACCGGTCACTGGGAAGTTGGCCTGCTCATGGAGGCTGCGGCGCGTGTCTTTAAGGCCGCCGGCGCGATTCCATTTGCCGGGGCGTGCACCGACCCGTGCGACGGCCGTTCGCAGGGGACCACGGCGATGTTCGACAGCCTGCCGTATCGCAATGATGCAGCCACGGTGTTCCGGCGGCTGATTCGATCGCTGCCGACTCGTCGCGGGGTACTCGGCGTCGCCACGTGCGACAAGGGTCTGCCCGCGATGATGATGGCGCTTGCCGGATGCGCCGACCTGCCGTGCGTGCTCGTGCCCGGCGGCGTCACGCTCCCGTCCACCGATGGCGAGGACGCCGGCCGCGTGCAGACGATTGGCGTGCGATTCGTGCACGGCGAGATCACGCTGGCCCAGGCCGCCGAACTCGGGTGCCGCGCGTGCGGCACGCCGGGGGGCGGCTGCCAGTTTCTCGGGACAGCCGCGACCTCGCAAGTGGTCGGCGAGGCGCTCGGCCTTTCAATCGGCCACTCGGCGCTCGCGCCCTCGGGCGAGCCGGTCTGGCTCGACATGGCCGAGCGATCCGCGCGCGCCCTTATGCTTCTCGCGTCGCGCGGCCTGCGGTTGCGCGACATCATCACCGACGCGTCCATCCGAAACGCCATGGTGACGCACGCGGCATTCGGTGGGTCGACGAACCTGGTTCTGCACGTGCCGGCCATCGCGCACGCCGCGGGACTGCGGCGTCCGTCCGCGCGCGACTGGGCCACGGTCAATCGTGAGGTGCCGCGCCTCGTGGACGCGCTGCCCAACGGGCCCCGCAACCATCCCACGGTTGACGTCTTCCTCGCTGGCGGCGTACCGGAAGTGATGCTGCACCTGCGGCGCGCCGGGTTGCTCGACACGTCGGTCTTGACCGCCGACGGGCTTTCGCTCGGCGAACGGCTCGACGCATGGGAGGCATCCGAACGCCGGGATCGCGTGCGACGTCTGCTGCGGGATCGACACGGCGTCGATCCGAACGAGGTCATCATGGCGCCCGACCGTGCCGCCGCGGCCGGGCTCACCTCGACCATCTGCTTCCCTCACGGCAATCTGGCCCCCGACGGATCGGTTATCAAGGCGACGTCCATCGACCCGACGGTCGTCGGCGCCGACGGCGTCTTCCGCCATACCGGTCCGGCCAAGGTGTTTCTCACCGAACCGGACGCGATTGCCGCCATCAAGGACAAGCGCATCGCGAAGGGTGACGTGCTGGTGCTCATCTGCCGCGGGCCGATGGGCGCCGGCATGGAAGAGACCTTCCAGCTCACCGGCGCGCTCAAGTACCTGCCCTTCGGCAAGCACGTCGCGGTCGTGACCGACGCGCGCTTCAGCGGCGTGTCCACCGGCGCGTGCGTTGGCCACGTCTCGCCAGAGGCGCTCGCCGGCGGACCGATCGGCAAGATCCGCGACGGCGACATCGTCGAGATCGTCGTCGATCGCCGGACGCTCGAAGGCTCGATCAATCTGGTCGGCGAACGCGGCGTGGCCGCTGGCATCGACGCGGGCTCGGCGCTGCTCGCTGAGAGAGGGCCGCGCGACGATTTGGCGGCTGACAGTGCGCTACCCGGTGACACGCGGCTTTGGGCCGCGCTACAGGATGTGAGTGGCGGGACCTGGGGTGGCGCCGTCTACGACGTGGACGCGATTCTTCGGGTGCTCGCGGCCGGCAAGCGAGCGCTCGGGCAGGCTTGAGGCTGGTGCAGCTGAGAGAGCTCTTGGCTCAAGACGATCGCGGCTGCAAGTGGCGGCGGACTGCGTTGGACACATCGCGATTCCGGGCCGCAACGGTCACCTGATTGGCCGACCGGACCGTGTAGGTCTCGCCCGTTAGGTGCTCAACCACGCCGCCGCCCTCAGTGAGCAGCAGCGCCGGCGCAGCGTGGTCCCACGGCAGGAGCCGGTAGTAGGTGGTGAACTCCTGCCGGCCTTGAAGAATGTCGGTGTACTCGATGGCCGAGCACACCAGATCGGCGACGAGTGTGAACTTGCCCACCAGGCTTTCGTCATCGCCGCCGCCATGGCCGGCGGCATGTAGCGCTGATGCAGCGAGGCTCGTGGCGGCGACGGCGGCACTGACGAGGGCACCTCGATGCGGGCGCCGTTCAGCCACGCGCCACTGCCTGCTTCGGCGACGAATGTCTGCTGACGCGCGGGCAGGAGGACCCAACCCGCCTGCGCGCGGCCAGCGACGACCCACGCGACCATCACGCCGAACGCATCGTGACCACGGGCGAAGTTCTTCGTGCCGTCGATCGGGTCGATGATCCACAGCGGGCCGTCGTCGTGGAGCAGGGTCAGCAGGTTGGCGTGTTCGTGCGCAGCCTCTTCTCCGATCACGGCCGCCGGCGCAAGTCCAGGGAGCGTCTGCGTCAGCTGCGCCTCCACGTCCCGGTCCACCACCGTCACAATATCGGGGCCACCGTCGGCGGTGGACTTCTGGATAATGTCGTCACTGCTGAGATGGCGAAATCGCGGCAGGATCGCATCGCGCGCGATCTCCTGAAGGAGTGCCGTCACGGCATCGATATCGGGAACCGTATCGTGCACTCGACTCCTACA
>Ga0190274_10001480_pt1 | contig 13787 bp, 9 predicted proteins | sample Popmic531T_FD_133002 | JGI IMG/M metagenome (GOLD analysis project Ga0190274, IMG submission 133002) | Populus adjacent soil microbial communities from riparian zone of Yellowstone River, Montana, USA - 531 T | ecosystem: Environmental > Terrestrial > Soil > Riparian zone | place: USA: Montana...
AAAGAAGAATTAGAATGTGAACTGGGACTGAGTATCTTCGTCAACCCACTCGACGTCGTCAGGATTGGCTCTGATAAGTTGAAGACAGCGGATTTTCTGCGTGAGGCCGGCTTTCCTTCTCCTGAAACAGTATTGAGTGTGAACACTGCTCAAGTGGCGGGTTTGATTGACCGTCACGGCTTCCCGCTAATCGTGAAGCCGCGCGACGGATGCAGCTCCCGCAATGTCTTTCTGGTTAACTCCCGCGAAGAGATTCAAGCCTTGACGAAGGTCGTGCCGGGCCTGGTCCTGCAGCAATATTTGCCCGACGACAGTTCAGAGCATACGGCGGCGACGCTTTCGGGTGCAGATGGGAAAGTTCGCGCGCTGATCATCCTGCGTCGTGACTTGCTTCAGGGAACCACTTATCGCACTGAACTGGTCGAGGACGACGATCTTAACCGTCAGATGACCCGAATCGTTGAAGCCCTGGGCGCGGTTGGACCATCTAATCTGCAGTTTCGACTGCTGGATGGCGTGCCCTACGTTTTTGAAATCAATCCTCGCTTTTCCGGGACCAGCGGCATTCGCTATCTTTACGGATTCAACGACTGTGAAATGATTTTTGATCTCTTCCGTTTAGGGATTGCAGTTGAACAGCCGGCGCTCCGCAAGGCTGTGGTGCTGCGTTACTGGAACGAAGTCTGTATTCCGGACGCGACTTTTGAGGACTTGCGCAACGGGCACGCGCAACATCGCGGCTTTGAAACGATGACCCGGAACGCGTTGGCGCCGGATAACGACGCTAGCGAAACGAACGGGCCGGCAGGTACCGTAGGCACGAAATGTCTATAGCCAGATGACCCTGCGAGACCTAATCAGGAGTGATCTTTCGCGGTTCACTCAGACATTCGTCCTGCGCGGGCAGCCTTTTTCCGCGCGCCGTGTTTTCTGGGAGAGCCTTCTTTTCAAGGCGGGGTTTCAGGCCGCATTGCTTTACCGGATTAGTCATTGGCTCTTCCAGCGAGGTTGGATCTATCCACCGTGGTTTCTGTCTCGCCTCAGTCTGGCAATTACCGGAGCTGACATCGAGTTTAATGCCCGAATCGGACCGGCGCTGTTAATTGCCCATCCGGTTGGCATCGTCGTGGGACGCGGGACGAGCATTGGTTCCGACGCGACGCTGTTTCAGGGCGTAACGTTCGGCGCCAGGAGTTGGCACCCGGACGCTATTCGTAAATTTCCGAGCACCGGCAACCGGTGTTTCTTTTTTGCCGGAGCTACTGTCCTTGGCGACGTGACCATCGGCGACAACTGCATTGTAGGCGCTCATGCCGTTTTGACGACGGACCTGCCAGATGGCGCCATGGCCCTGGGCGTGCCGGCAAAGATTTATCCTGACAAGGGACGCGAGAAGATCGCGTCGTGGGGATTGTAGAGTTCGTTATTCATTGATTTGAATCCGTCGGTGCAGCTGTGTCGAAGGTTACGCAGCGCAGCAAAGCTGCAATCAAGTGGCATTGAGGTCAGGTATCACAGCCAACTCCAGTATTGTTCTGACCGAAATCTTGCTAAGTAGACAACAACTTGTCGATCTGTATTACAGAGAGTCGAAACCAACCGCCCACGATTACTTTGAGAAAGTCTTATGTGTGGAATCGCAGGTTATAGCGGAGCCAGGATCGACGGACTAATCCCGCGGATGCTCGATCAGATTCGACATCGCGGACCCGACGACGAGGGCCAGTATAGCGACGCCAAACTTCAATTGGGCATGGTGCGCCTCTCGATCATTGACTTGAGCGGCGGGCATCAACCGATGTCGAGCGAGGACGGAACGGTCCAGGTCATTTGCAATGGCGAGATCTTCAACTACGTCGAGCTGCGCAGCGAGCTGGAAGCGAAAGGGTATCGCTTCCGGACGTCCAGCGACACCGAAACGATCATTCATGCATACGAGGAGTATGGCGTTTCGTTCGCGCACCAGCTGAACGGCATGTTTGCGATTGCGCTCTGGGACACACGCGTGCAAAGGCTGCTGGTGTTGCGCGATCGCTTTGGCGTGAAGCCGATGTTTTATGCCAACCTCGGCAGCGCGCTGGTCTTCGGATCGGAAATCAAGACGGTTCGTTGTCACCCAGCGGTGGGCGACGAGTTGGATTCCGCCGCGCTGTCACACTACCTTTCGTTGCGTAACATTCCCGCGCCTTACACTATTTATCGCGACATTCGCGCGCTGCTTCCGGGCCAAATGATTTCCTGGACGGAGGCTAATGGGATCAAGCTCAGCAAATGGTACGAACTGCCGACGGCGCCGCAGTGGGCAGATGGAGACGAGGAAGTTTTGGTCGATCGGATCGATGAACTGTTGCGTGACGCGATCCGGATCCGGCTTCGTTCAGACGTTAAATATGGTGCGTACCTTTCCGGTGGAATTGATTCTTCGACCGTGGTCGGGATCACGGCGGAATATTCGCCGGCGCCTGTAAAAACGTTCACCCTCGGCTTCGCGGATTCGCCCGTGCACAAGCGCGATGCTTTTTACGCGCGGCAAGTTGCAGAGAGATATTCGACCGAGCACCACGAATGCGTGATGAGCTCGGCCGACTTGCAAAGTGAGCTCCCGGTAGTGATCCGGCATCTCGATCAACCCTTTGCCGGCGTCATCTCTTCGTATTGGTTGTCGCGCTTCATGAGGCAGCAGGTAACGGTGGCGCTCTCAGGCGACGGCGCTGACGACCTGTTTGGTTCCTATGGACACCACCGCTTGGTTTGGCCCCTCGCGGCGCTGCGCCAGGCGCGGACAGAAAACCGTTCCGAAATCGAGGTGGACCTGAGCTTTTTCAAAGGCAGGGAAAAGTTTGTGACCGGTCTGGCGGGGCTGCCGCCGTGGGAATGGCGTTTGGCTTATGGCGCGTTCATGGAACACGAGAAAGCTGCGCTGCTCAGCAATTCGGGTCGCGAGCTTTTGAACGGCCACGGTACGTCGTGTTTTCTCAAACGAATTTACGACCAGTGTGACCGCCGGGCCGACGAGTTGAACAAGATTCTGTATCTCGACATCAACACGCTGTTGCCAAACGAGATTCTCTATTTCAACGACATGCTCTCGATGGCCCACTCGCTGGAGGTTCGTACACCTTTTCTGGATTTTCGGCTGGCGGAGTTGGCCTGCTCAATTCCGGGCACCCTGAAGATTCGCGATGGCCAACTAAAATACATACTTCGGCGAGTGGCGGCCCGCTACGTTTCCCGCGAGATTCTGGAACGACCAAAAGAAGGCTTCGTGCTGCCGAAAAACACCTGGCTGCGGGCGGGCATGTCGAGCCTGCTTGATGAAACTCTCTCGCCGGAGCGTCTGGCGATTCACGGTTATTTCAAACCCGAGGAGGTTGCGGATTTGGTCGCGCGTTTCCGAACGGGAGACGATGCATTAACCTTTAAGATTTGGACGTTGATGGTCTTTCAAATCTGGTACGAAGAGCACGTGGGAATGTAGGTACGCTGGACTTTGCTTTGCCCCAAAGGGGCTGCGGCTCAAAGCCCAGGGTTGCCGCTTCGGCTACCCTGGGACCTAAGAAAAGGGGGTTCTCAACCGCCCGATCACGCATCGATATGTTCACTCGTGGCTCGAGAAAGTTTCTGCTGATCGTCCTGCTGGCTTCGGGCACCGCTTTCTGCGGCGGTTTTCTTTTTCGCCGTTACCTCCGCCCACAATTGCCGAATCTGCCGCCTGAAGCGATCTACCTGAACCGTTATTACCATTTCACCGAGCTCATGCGAGACCCGGGGGTAGAATGTCAGTTACTGCGTTATGAGTCCGGATACGATCACAGCTCGCAGACGATCTTCGTCATGCAACCGGTAGAGCATAAACCAGAACGGTTATTCTTTTTCTTTCATGGCATGGAGGGCGACAGCGGCGACGCGGTCGTCGTTCGCGATCTGGTCAAGCGGTATAACTCAAGCGTGATCTCTTTGGGGGGACGTGGACCGGCTTGGGTTTCAAATGCCGTGCTAGCTGATGCGGAACAAGTCATTAGAATGCGGATGACTGATTTCAAAGGATTCTATGTGATCGGGATATCAATGGGCGGGACGCAAGCACTCGCGCTAGCCGGTTTGTTACCGAAGGACTTGCGACAAGCGATGCTGGGAGTGGTGGCCCTGGTTCCGGGAGCTGATCTTTCGGCAATCGCAGCGCGTTCTTCCAACCACGAGGTTCGCCAAACTCTGCAAGCTTCGGTTAATAGCAATTCGTCGCTCCTGGAACAGCGAAGCCCGATTCGACTACTAAGTCAATACAAAACCGATCTCCCTTTCGTGATTTTTTATAAGCAGCAGGATACGATCATGCTAACGGCTGGCCTCGAACAATTCATTGACAGGTTGCGCGCCAATCAACATCCGGTGACTACTTTTTCGGCGCCCGGCGAGCATAGGTTCCTGTTTGATAATTTCGACTACGAAGGCCTAGTGTCAAAGCTGGGGAGCAACGTCACGGAAAACAAAACGCCGCTGCTGGCAAAGTAAAGTGAACTGGGTTCTCCTGCGCGTAAGCGTGGGGGCCAAGCCCGCCTTAATGGATCTAGTGAACGACGAAACCCACAAACCCCCGAGTGCCCACCCCAGGTTGGAGACACTCCGAGCAGTCTTCTTCGACTTTGGCGACACCTTAGTCTCGTTGTCGCCCGCCAAAGAGGAACTGTTCGTCGAGGCGGCGCGTTCGGTCGGACTCGCATTAAGTTTGGCCGCGGTCAAACGCGCCTATCAGATCGTGGACTTCCACCACAAATATTCGTCCGTGCATCTCAAGGATCGCGCCGGGTTTTATCGTAGTTACAACCAACAGCTTTGTGAGGCGATGGGAATCTCGAGCCACTTCAATGAACTGCAGCCTGAACTGGTGGCGCATTTCAGAGACAACAAGCGTTGGCAGTCGCTTGAAGACGTTCCGCAAATCCTGTCCCGGATTCAACAAAGTGGTATTCCCTTAGGACTCATCGCAAATTGGAATCGCGATTTACCCGGATTGGCAGAGCAACTGGGAGTCAGGCAGTTCTTCGCAACGATCGTTTCGTCTCAGGAAGCCGGCGTTGAAAAACCCGATCCGGCAATCTTTGAGCGCGCCCTGGGCGACCTGGCGCTTTCAGTCGAGAATGAAACGGTTCTTTACGTGGGCAATGAATATTCTGCGGATGTCCTGGGCGCGCGCGGCGCCGGCTTGACGCCAGTCCTGATTGATCGGAACGGACTCTATCCCCATGCTGATTGCCTGTGCTATGGCTCGCTACTCCAATGGAGCATGGCAATGTTTTGAGTTCGCATTTTGTGTGCGTCGAAGAGAGTTGCAGTGGATTAGAACGAGGAAACGATGAAAACTGTCCTGATAACTGGTGGCGCCGGGTTTATTGGTAGCAACTTCGTGCATCACCTCTATGACAAGTATCCCGATTACAAGCTCCTGGTGGTTGATGCACTGACCTACGCGGGCAACGTGCACAACTGTCCGGCGGGCGCGATGGGTTCCGGACGCTACGAGTTTTGGTACGGCGACGTTCGCAACGGCGAACTGATGGACACCCTGGTGGGCCAGTCTGACATCGTCGTGCACATGGCGGCCGAGTCGCACGTGACGCGTTCGATTTACGACAACAAACTTTTCTTCGAGACCGACGTGCTCGGCACGCAGGCAGTCGCCAACGCCATCGTCAAACATCGCAGCCGCATCGAGCGCTTCATTCATATCTCTACTTCGGAAGTCTACGGCTCGGCGCTGGATGCGAAGATGAACGAGGAGCACCCTCTCAATCCGATGAGCCCGTATGCTTCGGCAAAGTGTGGCGCGGACCGGCTCGTTTACTCTTACTGGGCCGCTTACGATATTCCGGCAACCATCGTCAGACCATTCAACAACTACGGTCCATACCAACATCTCGAGAAAGCGGTGCCGCGTTTCATCACCAGCGTGCTGCTGGGCGAGTCGTTAACTGTGCACGGCGATGGTGCGGCAGCGCGCGACTGGCTTTTCGTTCAGGACCACTGTGAAGCTTTAGACCAGTTGCTGCACGCCGACATCGAAAGCATCAAGGGTGAGGCTATCAACATCGGCACGGAGCAGCACCTGAGTGTGCTGGAGGTGGCCGAGGCAGTGTTGCAGGCAATGGGACCAACTGACAGCCGGATTCAGTTCATCGGCGATCGGCCCGGCCAGGTGTTTCGCCACACCGCCGATTCGTCGAAGCTCAAGCGCCTGATCGCCTGGGAGCCGAAACTTGAATTTGAACAGGGTCTGGAGCGCACCATTCGCTGGTATCGCGACCACGAGGCCTGGTGGCGTCCGCAAATGTGGATGCGGCATATTCCCATCATCACCGCGGCCGGCAAAAAGGAGATGCACTGAACACATGAGCCCGGCCCAAAAAACAACGCCAGACAAGATTCCGTTCTTCATGCACGACCTCGGCAAGGCCGAACTCGATGCGGTGGCCGAGGTGCTGGCCAATCCAATTCTCACTACGGGCGAATGGGTGGCGCGTTTTGAAAGTCGCTTCAAGGAATATCTCGGCGTGCGTCATGCGGTCGCCGTCACCAGTTGCACCGGGGCGTTGCACATTTCCCTGCTGGCGTTGGGCATCGGCGCAGGCGACGAAGTGATCACCACGCCGATGACTTTTATCGCTACCGCCAATTCCATTATCGAGGCCGGCGCGAAACCTGTATTCGTGGATGTGGAACCAGCGACCGCCAACCTCGACGCCGCAAATGTCGAGGCTGCGATCACCGAGCGCACGCGCGCAATCATGCCGGTCCACCTTTACGGCCAGATGTGTGACATGAAGGAGTTGCGCGCGATCGCCGATCGTTACGGTCTCGCCATCATCGAAGACGCGGCGCACTGCGTCGAAGGCACTCGCGACGGCTTAAAGACCGGCGCGCTGGGCGACACTGCCTGCTACTCTTTTTACGCGACCAAGAACCTAACCTGCGGCGAAGGCGGCGCGGTAGTAACAAACGACGACAGTCTTGCCGAGAAACTTCGCCTGCTTCGTTTGCACGGCATGAACAAGAATGCTAACGACCGCCACCAGGATGGATACCAACACTGGGATATGACCATGCTCGGATGGAAGTACAACATGGACAATATCCAGGCCGCCCTGCTGTTGCCACAGATGGATCGTCTGGAGGAAAACTGGCGCAAGCGCAAATCGCTCGCTGAGTATTATCAGCAGCACCTCTGCGACATCCCGAATCTCTCGCGACCAAAAACTTTGCCGGGCGTAGAACACTCGTGGCACCTGTTTCCCGTTTGGATCGGCAACGGTGAGCGTGACCGCGTCATTTCTGAACTTCAGGAGTCTGGCGCGAGCGTGATGGTGAACTATCGCGCGATCCACTTGCTGACATATTTCAGCGAAACTTTTGGATTCAAGCCGGGCGACTTCCCAAACGCCGAACGAATTGGCGACGCCAGTTTGTCGCTGCCTCTGTATCCGAACATGCCGATGGACCACGTAGACCGGGTGGTGGAGCTGCTGCGGGATATTATGCGCTAGGCTGGGAGCGCAGATGGAAGCACCTCCTATGGAGTGCGGTGACCTGTCACCGCTTTGGCCTTCGGCGCCCTGGCGCCGCAGTCCTTCGTTACATAGGTCGAGCGTTTTTACGGCGACGGCTGCGACAGGTCGCAGATTACCAAAGCGGTGATAGATCACCGCACTCCAAAAGTGATGAGCATGAAACGCCCATTGCGAGTGCTGCACATTATCGACACGCTTGGCGGTGGCGGTTCGGAACGGCTGATCTGGGACTTCGTGCGCTTATCCGACCCAACTCGAGTCAAACATCGCGTGGTTACTGTTTTATCCGAGGGATACAATGGCGCATTCGTTTACGCTCAACCGCTGCGTGAGCTGGGAGCTTTCGGCCACGCCCAGCGGCAGACCAATCATCGTTTCGAACCGAATGATCGTTTAGAGGCGGACAAGGCCCGCCCGGACACCAGAGAGACGGCAGGCGAGGTTCGACTCCAAAGAACGCAGAGAGCGTTTGATCAAGCACCAATAAGCCTTCTGCGAAACTTGCCGCCGGGATTAAAGAAGCCGATCGCGACAGTTTTCAACTCGCTGTTCTCCTCGTGGCAACGCATCACGCGCGTTGCGGCTAGGTATTTTCCGTCGTCCTTCACGATCCCACGGGAGTTTTTCCAGTTTCGGCCTGACATCATCCACACCCACGGCTTTTACAGTTTCAAGTACGGTCTGCTGTTCAGAATGCTTTTTCGTTGTCCCACAGTGCATCTGGTTCCGTCGTTGTTTTCACAGATGGAGGCGCAGGGCACCGGTTGGCTCGCGGAGTACTATCGGCGTTTCCACGCCCGTGTCGCTTGCTTTGCGCTCCAGCCGGGATATCGTAGTGAGTTGCTGTCCGCGGGCGTGCCGGTTGAGAAATTTTTTGACATCACCGCAACCCTGGATTTGGAGGCACTTGCCCGCGCTAAAGCTGACCGCGCGCGCCACCGCGTTGAACTTCGCCAGAGACTGGGAATTCCGGAAGAGGCGCTCGTCGCTCTTTCCGTCGGCCGTCTGGATCCGACCAAGGGTCACTCCTATGCGGTCGAAGCCCTGCCGCTGATGCTCAAGCAACATCCGAATCTGCATTGGGTCTTACTCGGCGAAGGAGCGAAGCGTGTCGAGCTGGAGGCACAAATCAAAGCGCTCGGCGTCGACGAACATGCCCATCTCGTCGGCTTTGATCTTGAACCGTTGCCGTATTACGCTGCCGCGGACGTTTACCTAAGAACGACTACGATGGAGGCCGAGAACATTTCCAGTCAACAGGCAATTGCGCTCGGACTGCCTATCGTTGGATTCGACACTTATCGCGAAACTGATCTGATCGCCAAGCTCGGACTTGGCATCCTCGTTCCAAATGGCGACGCTGCGGCACTCGCGGCCGCTACCTGCAGCATCCTCTCGTTGCCCGATCTCGGACGGACGATGGGCCAACGCGGAGTCGCATACTGCAACTCGACGCTGGGTATTCAGAAAAGTGTCGATGCCTTTCTCTCGATCTACACGGCCCTGCACCAAAAAAGAATGCCGTCGCAAGCGCAGGAGGGACTGATCCCGGATCGAGAATGAAGCCAACACTGATGGGCAGTACTCGGTACTACGCACTCGATGAATCCGTTCCCAAAGCATCCTCCGGCGACAAGACATGCTGACGAACAAATGGCCTGAGTTAAGGTGCACCGAACACTCCTTGCCGCTCGAACCCGGCCGTTCCACCCTGAAGGAATCGACCGTGCTCTCGTGCTCCGGCGGTTGTCGTGTGCCGGTTGTGAAAGGCATTCCGCGCTTCGTTGAATCGGAAAACTACGCCGCAGCTTTTGGCCGGCAATGGAATGCCTTTAGTAAAACCCAGCTTGATTCCTATACCGGCGTCACGATTTCTCGCGACCGGCTGGTCCAGGCGCTCGGTGGATCGCTCGACATCCTGCGAGGGAAAGATGTACTTGAAGTAGGGTGCGGTGCTGGACGTTTTACCGAGTTACTGCTTCCGGCAGCGGCCCTCGTCTTCGCTTGCGACATTTCAAATGCGGTCGAGGCCAACTACGCGAATTGTAATTCCTGGTCCAACTATTTGGTTTGCCAGGCAGACGCGCGCGCGATTCCCGTCGCTCCACACTCGTTTGACTTCGTCGTCTGCCTCGGTGTGATTCAGCACACGCCTTCTCCGGAAGAAACAATCGCGGCCCTCGCGTGCCATCTCAAGCCGGGCGGCACCCTGGTCATTGACCACTATGCTCGCCACTATCCGGCGACTTTCTCACGCAGATGGCTCCGTCGTTTCTTCCTACTCCTGCCGCGCTCCGCGGCAACCTTTTTGTCTCTGAACCTCGCGCGAACGCTCCTGCCGATACACCGTTTAGGTTGGAACAATAAGCGCGGGCGTTGGCGTTGGCGGCGGCAATTACAGAAGCATTCTCCACTGGTGGATTATTACGAAGTTTACCCGGAACTAGGCAAAAAGCTATTACGTGAATGGGCACTGTTGGACACGCACGATACGCTCACCGACTACTACAAACATCTCCGCAGCGTGGAGGAAATTGAGAGCTGCCTTGCGTCTTGCGGTCTGGTCAACCTCGAGGTCTACTACGGCGGCAACGGCCTCGAGGCGCGTGCTAGAATGCCTGCCGTGTTGAATAAACCATGGGGTTCAAAACCCTGAGCTGGGGAAGTGAGATCTCCCGGCGCCGAGTTTTAGCTGGCGGAGCGGGGCGGCGTTGTTTGTTTGAGGCATTAACGCATTATGTGCGGTATCTGTGTAACAAATCGACTCCTTCTTGTTTTCTTAGCCGGATTTTTCTAACCAATGTTCCTCGTCCCGTAGGGACGAAATATTTATAGAACGCGCGCTGCAAAAGATTTTTCTCGCTCCAGCGGAGCGAAACGAAGCCCGACGTGTGTAGCATTACCGGAAACATTGCGCTCCGCTGGAGCGCTGGTCGTAGCTGGTATCTATAAACATTTGGCTCCGCTGGAGCCAGAGCCCCATGCTGCGGCCTCAGGCCGCGCTATGGAGTATGGGGCGGCGGTGTTGTTTCTTTGAGGCATAACGATTTATGTGCGGTATCTGTGGAGTCTGGGGTGACGTTGGCCGCGATGAAGTTGCCGCAATGGTGGGAGCAATGCACCACCGTGGGCCGGATGACCGCGGCACGCTTATCAGCGGCAACGCGGCATTGGGCATCACCCGGCTCGCGATCATCGATCCCTCCACTGGCGGCCATCAGCCGATGGTCTCGTCAAACGGACAAATCACGCTCGTTTACAACGGCGAGTTGTATAACTTTCGCGAAGAGCGCTCTCTGCTCGAAAAGCACGGTCATTCGTTTGGTTCAACCTCAGACACTGAGGTGGTTCTGCGCATGTATGAGCATTACGGAGACGACTTCCTGTCGCGCATGCGTGGCATGTTTGCGCTGGCCATCCACGACAAGCGCCGTGGCCCACAACACGAACGCCTGCTGCTGGCGCGCGACCAGATGGGAATCAAGCCTCTGCTGTATGCTCGCGTTGACAACAGCCTGATCTTTGCTTCTGAGCTCAAAGCGATATTGGCCAGCGGCTTAATTACGCCAGAAATAGATCCCATCGCACTCCGCTTGCTTTTGACTCATGGTTCCATCTATCAGCCCCGCACGATCCTGCGCGGAGTTCATATGATCTTGCCGGCACATCGCCTCATCATTGAGTCAGGACGTGAAGAACGAATTGAGCGATATTGGTCGCTGGGTCTGAACCGGCGGGCCCACTTGCGTTCCCGCCCTTATGAAGAGCAGGTCCAGGAGGTGGCGGGTGCGCTGGAAGAATCCGTGCGCTTACAAATGGTGTCGGACGTCCCGCTTGGTGCGTTTCTCTCGGGCGGTGTCGACTCGTCGCTTCTGGTCGCAATGATGGCTCGCCAGCTAAGCGACCAACCCGTAAGAACTTTTTCAGTGGGATTCGAAGCGGAGAGCGGCGACATTGACGAGACCGGAGATGCCGAGCTTACGGCTCGTTTCATTGGCACTGATCACACGCGCGTCGTCGTCAGTGGCGAGGATGTCAGAGACCATCTCAACCGAATAGCCTTCAGCCTCGATCAGCCTACCGTGGATGGTGTCAATAGCTACTTCGTCTCAATGGCTGCCCGTCGTGGCGTTACCGTCGCCATCTCGGGCACCGGGGGCGATGAACTGTTTGCAGGGTATCCGTGGTTTAGACAGATGGCCATCGCGGAAATGAAGGAGCAGGCAACACCCTGGACCTCGCTGGCTAAGTCGATGCTGGCTTCGATGTTGCGACAACGGGTTCTGGACCCGTTGGTGCCGGGACCTGGCGGTTACCGCTTCGGTCGCTGGCGCGAAAATAAAGGATTCCTGGGCCGTTACTATGCCAGCAATCCGACAACATTCGAAGCAGCCTGGACCGCCAAACTGTTGTCGCCGGATCTGAGAAGAGCGGCCCGGGCAGGCCGATCCCCACATTACGACCTCGGCAGCATCGACGAACTAGCGCATGGTTCGGTACTCGAACGAGTGACTGGCGTATGTTTGCGTGGGTACACCGCGAATCAACTGCTGCGGGACATCGATGCTGCTTCAATGTCCCACAGCCTTGAAATCCGGGTACCTTTCCTCGATCCGGTGATCGCTGATGTCGCACTTTCTTTGCCTGACATTGCGAAGATGGGTACGCCACCTGATTTCCGAGCTGGAGCCGCCATCAGCTATGGTGATCTTGGTACCAAGCGCATCCTGCTCGACATTGGAAAAAACCTTCTACCGGCGGGCTTCGACCAGAGGGCCAAGCGAGGTTTTGGAATGCCATTCGGCTTATGGTTGAGAGGACCACTCCACGAGATGATGATGGAAAGTCTGTCTGAGAAAAAGGTTAAAGCGCGCGGTCTCCTTGATCCCAGAGCGGTTTCTTCAGTTAAGGACCAGTTTAATGCCGGAGTGTTGGATTGGAACCAACCCTGGCTATTGATGATGATCGAACTCTGGGCGCGTGAAGTGCTCGATGCTCATCCGGCCACACTCGCTCGGACGGCCCAGGATAATTCCGGAGCTATCGAGAATGCCTGTCGCGTTCCCGCCTGACGTAACACGGATTTCGATTTTTCATTAGCACCGTAGCTTTCAACGAGTAGTGCTCTGGCTCCAGCGGAGCCAAATGTCTATAGAGACCTTGGGTACCCAAGGCCACGCGCTCCAGCGGAGCGCAATGTTTGCACCAGTGGTACTCAAGTCGGGCTTTCGTTTCGCTCCGCTGGAGCGAGGAGAAATGTTTTGAGTACGCGTTCTATAAACATTTCGTCCCTACGGGACGAGGAACGCTGGTTAGAAAAACTTGCTAAGAAAACTCGAAGTTGATCAGTTGTTTCACAGAGCATGCAAAAGAAAACTCAGCTTAGGACACTACCGGCCACATGAACCCCCACTTCGCTTCCGATCCATTTCCTGGCCGCCCCCGAATCTTGTTCATCGGTCTGGGTGAAAACTCCCACACACACTCGTGGATCGACTTGCTTGAAAACAGCTCTCTCAATGTTCGGCTGTTTGCAATGCCCAGCGGTGGACCGCCAGACGCCTGGCCCGTGCGGACCTATGTTACGGAGTATCTCACTCCGCTCCGGAATTCAGACACGCGCGTCCGGCTCTATTCCACCAACCCTGGTCTCAGGTTCGCAAAGCGACAGGCGGGCCGAGCGTTGGGATGGGGAGACCTTCAGGGAATTACCGGTCGCTGGCTGGCACAAATCATTCGCCATTGGCGGCCTGACATCATTCACACGCTCGGTGTTACTCAGGGAGGCGAGTTCTATTTTGATGTGCGACGCAAGTTTGGACTCGAAGGCATCGGCAAGTGGGTACTTCAGACACGCGGGGGCTCAGATGTCAGCATGGCATACCTTGATCCGGACCGTCGTAAGCGTCTCTCCGAAATACTGCCGTCGTGTGACCAACTTATTTGCGATAACGTCGAGGACTTGCGCATCTCGCGCGAACTGGGAGTGACCGAGGCGCAGATTGCTCCGATTGCACCGGTACCGGGCACCGGTGGAATTGACTTGGACTCGATGCGACAAAAATGGCAAGGCCAGCCTTCCAGCCGGCGGGCCATCGTTTGGCCCAAAGCCTACGATTCGGCATGGGGAAAGATGCTGCCCTCGTTTGAAGCCTTGAAACTCTGCTGGGATCGCATCCAGCCATGCGAGATACATATGCTGTCAATGACTCCGGAGTCGTTCAT
>Ga0190274_10001482_pt1 | contig 13780 bp, 9 predicted proteins | sample Popmic531T_FD_133002 | JGI IMG/M metagenome (GOLD analysis project Ga0190274, IMG submission 133002) | Populus adjacent soil microbial communities from riparian zone of Yellowstone River, Montana, USA - 531 T | ecosystem: Environmental > Terrestrial > Soil > Riparian zone | place: USA: Montana...
AAAGAATGATGAAGGCAAAGCCCTGTTGTAGGTAGTGTTGCTTCTTTCTTCAAACCAATAAAGAATTTTTGATAAACAATGAATCGTTATGCTTTAGTCCCGATAGCTATCGGGACTAACTAAGCATCGGTTGCGAAGGAAACAAAACTAAAGGTTCGTGCCCTGACGGAGATTGAAATAATGTTCTTGAAAAAGAATTTATTTTATATTCTCATAAGGAAATTTTTTTGAAGCCTTTCGCATTATGGCATTGATTATACTATTGGTATTGCTACCCAATCCGCGGGACAATTCCTTTTCATATCTCCAAAGCAGTGTGCCTGCTTTTGCTTCGTGAATATTAATGGTGCAGTTACCAGTATTGGTTGGTCCCGAACCAGGCCAGCCAGAGGGTTCACCAAACAGGGCTCCAACGGCGGCTGCACCAATCCCCAACGCGGTCAATGCCGCAGCTCCTCCGTCCGATAATAATTTATTGGTCATAATTGTTCCTGAAATAACGCCATCAACCTGGAGTTTGCGGCAAATCTGCTTCTTGGTTTTTAATCGGAGTGAATCGTCTGTCCATCCTGCCTGTGCCAGTATTGCATTTGTTACATGAATATCCTGGAAACTGACTTTGAAACTATCTTTTTCTTTTTGGTTAAGAAAATAAGATTGAAGTGCAGTTTGAACAGCTTCGCCTTCAACTTTTTCTAATCTTTCAAAATCTTCCGGCTCTAATTTTTTTGATACTTTGGGTCGAAGCCTGAGCATTACTTTAAATGGAAGAATGGCTAATAAAGTATGCCCTTTTGCAATGGAGTCAAATTGCGGATGCGTATGCGTATAGAGTTCTTTCGTCTGCCCGCTAAGAATGAGGGTGGAAAAAAAGATGATTAGAGTTGAACAAATTATTTTTTTCATGTTATAATATTTTTGGTAGTGCTTAATTAAAATTCTATTGAGTCCTCATAATAAAACCGTTTAAAGTAACTGCAGCCATTAAAATTGTGTTTATTTCATAAAATCATTCAAGCACTAAGCTACCAGTAAGAGAAACCGGTCAGAAATTGAATTTTGCAAGAGAATGAGGGGCGGTTGCAAATTTTGCAAACGCAGTTGCGGACAGTGTTCCTTCCTACTCTCGTTGTCGTTAGTATTCCTTTTTTCTTCAATCCAATTTGGAGTTTCTATAATTGCTGAAAAAATTGTTGCAGTACAAAAGTCCCGATAATAAAAGTCGGGATGCTGACCATAAGAGTCAGCATGCGACGCAAGACGCATCATCCTTCGATAAGTTCAGGAGAGCAACTTAGCCGGGCTCAAAATAAAATTTGATATTTGACCTACCGGTTGGGATGTAAAATTTCAAATATAAAATAACTGCTTATGCGGCTCAGCATTGGTTCATCTGCCTGGTGGGGAGCACCCAAAAAATTTGACAGAGAGATCAAAGAACGAAGAATAAGCTGGCTGGAACTATTCTACGATCTTGTCTATGTCATTGCCATTGCCCGTATCACACATCATTTATCACTTCATATAAGCATCAACGGTTTTCTTGAATATGCTTCTTTGTTTATCCTTATTTTCTGGGGCTGGCTGAACGGCAGTCTTTATCATGACATGCACGGCAATGAAGGATTGAGAACCCGATTAATGACGCTCTGGCAAATGATGATCATTGCGGCCCTGGCAATTACGATCGATCATTCAACTGGTAAGCAGCATTTCAATACCACGATCGTGTTTATGATCATGCAGTTCTATATGACTTACATGTGGTGGAGTATAGGAATTTACGACAAGGAACATCGCCGGTACAGCAAGCCTTATATAATTCTATTTCTTTTATCACTTGCAATAATGGGGATCAGCCTGCTTTTATCACAAGAATGGTTGAAGGTTCTTGTTCCGCTGGTGATCATCTGTAATTATTCTCCTGCTTTCATTGCACATGGGTTGTTGCGTCGGTCATCACTGGATCTTGATCTGTCTCCCAGTATGTCGGAACGTTTGGGATTGTTTACCATTATTGTTTTTGGTGAGGTTGTATTAGGGGTAGTGAATGCGATCAGTGAGTTGGATCTTACAGCTATTTCAACATGGTTAAAATTTGCTTTTGCCATTGCTATTGTTTTTGCATTGTGGTGGGTATTTTTTACCATGGTATCGAACCGGAATGCGAAAAAAGGTTTTAAGAATGCAACGTTACTGGAGTTGCTTTATATCCCTGGGCTGATATCACTTGGATTGATCGCGGCATGCTTCTCTTCATTGTTCAATGCCGATCATTCATTTCATTCGCTGCAAAAGGTTTTTGGTTATGCCATGACGATCTTTTTCATCAGTATCAGCCTGTTGATGGGCTTGCTCGAAACTCCTGATAAGATCAGCATGATCATACGTCCTGTACGTATCTCGTTATTCTTTGTTGCATTGGTTTTTCTTTTTTCCACCCTTGTGATTTTTAACATGGACAGCTTGTATTATTTACTTGTTGTCATCATCATTCTTGTTGCTGAGATCTTATACCTGAATTCACTTTACTATCGTTTGAACATAGGAGAAGAAGAGGATAAGGATAAGCTGGCTGAGTGAAAGGAATAAAAATGCAGTCGCTGTTACCCTCGTTGTCCGTAGTTTTCCATTTCTTTCTTCAAACCAATAAAGAATATTTTAAAAATATTGAAATCGTTATGCTTAGTTTGTAACTAAGCATCTGCTTCGAAGGAGCAGACAATAGCATCAGATGGCCTTAGTTAGGGCACTGAAGTTTTGCAGGTGTACATTAATTCATACCTTTAATATACATTGACAGCTGCCTCTGTTACGACTCACCCACTTGAGTTCATTAAGAAAAAGGAGGTTCAAATGAAAGTCTCAACATAATTTTTGCATTCTCAATCTTTATTCTCGCTTCTGTTAACTCTGCCTGCACAAAAAGCAACGATTCTGAACTATCGGTAACAGCTAATGCTGGTATCGACAGAGGTATTGTATTGCCAACCGATAGCGTAATCCTTACAGGAACTGCGGGCGGTGCAGTCGTCAGTTATCATTGGGTAAAAAAATCCGGACCACCGCAGGGAGTAATAGTCAGTCCAAATGCTGCATCAACATTAGTAACAGGACTAGTAGCCGGAATTTATGAATTTGAATTAACCGTTACGGCCAGCAATGGAAAAATTGCCAGCGACAGAGTTCTAATTGATGTTTCTTTATATGATCCCTGCTTTGGCTGTTGGGATTATTGATCTGAGCCTTCATTATCGGTAGTGCTCCATCTTTCTTCAATCCAATTAAGAATATTTTTTAGTTCCTTTCTTTTCTTTGTCTTGATACAAAGAAAAGAAAAAAAAGAAAAATCAAGGACAAACGAATGGCTCCGCCAGTTTGTCTTCAAATAATAAAATTGTAAAGTATAACAGGGCACATCAACCAATTCTTCCAACAGCATCCTGGAAAAAAGTAGTATAGGTTATTGGTTGATGATAAATGCTGCCTTTAGCAGGGAGTTCCATTATCTCACCACCGGTTAGTGCAAAATGATGGGAATACCAGGTGTCCACTCCGTCCATTTTACAAAGGCACTTTTTAACTCCGCAAGCACAATCCAAATTGCTGAGCCACCCAAAAACTTCTTTCAGGATCTTATCGCCATCGGTTACAGGAGTTTTTTTTGCAGCCAGCTGATTAATGATCGCCTTTTCTTCTGGTGTCGCTGCCGGATCTTTTGACACATCCATGATCTTTTCTATGCGGTATCTTACAAATTTATGCGATGTCGGATCAGGAGGGTACTTGAAAATTTTAGCGGGGTCGGCGTCGGATGGCAGTAGCTTAATCTTTTTCAGATCGCTGATCGCAGGCTTATATTTGGCAGTGTGATGTCTGCCTATTATGAAAACTATTATATTATCCTTTAGTAGGTCTGGAATCACATCTTTTCCAAGGGGTCGAATTTTACCGTAGGGGTTTTCCAGTTTGTTAAGATTCTGCGGTTCGATAGCAATAACTGCCTTTATATTTTCTGGCTCGCGTTTACAAATGATCCAAAGATCAAAACCCGATTCACTGTAGCACGATAATACCATCTTATCTTTCACGATTGCCCGTTCTTTACCGCTTCCTACCAACACTGTATTGGTAAGTAACACATCTAAAATGGTATCAGTTATTTGTTTTAAAGCTTTTGGATCTCCCAATGTATGATTCCCTTTATTTGCAGTTCCTTTTTCAGGTGGACCATAGTCCTGGGGCATCATCAGGATTTGTTCCGGCTTTTTGACAAGGCCATAAAAAGCCCTTTCAAAACCAGCACCAATATCCCAATGTATAGGCGAAATGGTTTTTTGATTAGCTGCGAGGTCAAAATGTACCACGTTTCTTTTCTCGTGTAAAGTTGATTCAGGAATGATGGATTTTAATTTAGGAATGTCGATATCATCGACCGGTGGAAGCAAATACTTAAACAAAATAAATCCATCATTTTCGAAATGTTTGTTTTTGTCTGACAGGTATTTTTCATCATCTTCTTCATTTTGTCGTTCACTTACATCTGCCGGTGAAAAGAATACATGGGGTGATATGTACTTACTTTTTTCAATGTGTTTTGGCACAATACAATACCAGATAAACGCATTGCCAGATAAATTACCAAATACTTTAAAAGTAACCCTGTCTGACCGTGACAGTGCTTTATAAGTAAAATAATTGAGGTTGTTTTTATGAAGGTCATCCCATAATTCGGTAAGATCTGCTATAAGTGCATTGATATATATTTTGTTCTTGATAAGATCATCCATGTTTAGTAGTGGGTGAGTGGCAAAATTCAGAAGTTGACCTTTGCCTGCAGCATCTTTCCACCAGCCACGTTCCAGGTCGTAAGCAATCACAGTGTTGCTGTTTTGGGTGGCTGGCTTAGCTATAAGCGTTTGCTCTATTGACAATATTTTGTATGTTTTTCCCATTTGACTAATGCTGCCGGTATAGGCGAAATCGATTTTTGAAATTATCTTTTTGTTCACTACGCCGCCAGCGGAATTCAATGGGTCATCGGGAATGACATTCGCCGATATGTCAACACTAAACCCTTTGAAAGATTTTGACTTTACACCTTTGATCACCTTTGACGAATTATCCTTGAATGTTAGTGTAACAATTAGCTCTGCACCCTTAAGCAGAAAATTAATATCATTTTTTGACCGGAAAAATTTTATATATCTAAACTCTAAGATCATCGTATGCCTGGTTAACAAATGAATAAGTGTGTGCCATCAACAAAGATTAAATCAATACACACCTGGTGCATAGATTAAATTTCGGCTCTTGCATCCTAAACACCAAATCAGAAAAAAGCGAAGATGTTTATTAGCCTGAATAATTTTCAACAGAAAGATACTTCTTCTCACAAGATACCTGTAGCTAAATACCCCAAAAGTGGTACGGATTAACGATAACAACTTTTCTTTATTAATACCGAATATTTTACCTTAGAATCAGAAACCATTAATTCCAGTAACGTTAATTCTTCTCTGCCTGGTCAGCACTTTTAACTTATTGAAGTTGATATGGAAGTGAATCCTATTGAATTGCCTTGTATTTATTCAGCTAATTTTAAGTATGGTATTCAATGTGGGATATTTAATCAACTATTAAACAAAATCTTCAGGAAATGGCAAAACGTATAACTGATCTTACAGATTACACATCTGTACTTCCTTATGCCAGTGAAATATTTGGCATCTATCAACCTTTGTTGGGATGGAAATCAAAGCGAATAGAAAAGAGATTTAAAAAAGGATTGGATAACGATAAAACTGCTTTACTAAAAGCATTAAAGGAACAATTTACGGGAAACGTGAAAGTAAAATATGGTGAAAGCTGTAAGATTGAGATCGTAGACTTGAAACCTGGTAGTCTCATTGCCGGAAGTAATCAAAATGCATTCGACAGCATTGTAATGATCAAAATAGCAGAAAAGCTTCCACCTTTTGAATCCTATAGGCCCGACATTTGGGACCCGCTGCTTTCAGATCAAAACCTGGATATGATTTTCAAAGATTTTGTCATTCCTCAGTTCACAAAATTTTATGAGGAGACTTGTAAGAGGTCTGAAAATTTTAATACCGGTAGTCTTGTCGCGGTCAGGAGTCATCCGACAGCAAATGCTAAAGCTCAATTTAATGCTGCTTTTGAAAAGCAACTGGTATACGAATCTGCACTGGCTGGTAGTTTTCAATTTTTATTAAAGAGTAAAAATTTTGATGCACTAAAAAATACTTTTTATACTTCAAATAATAGCGAAGCAAACGCGATAACGTTGATCAAAGCTTTATCGTCAACGAACACAGAAGAAGCTTACCTGAATATAGAGAACCTTGATCCGAGAGATAAGACTCATATTCAAAGTGTGGGTCTTTCGCCTATTAGCGTAGTGCATTTGTTCAGGCAATATTTTTTTGAACTGGATACATTCCTGGGCACTCCCGTAGGTCATGTCTGGCTAAGCCCCGGCGCCAGTGCCGAACTGATTGAAGTGAGTACGAGGAAGACCATCATAGAAAAAACATTGGAAACGACATTGGAAACAATAGCCAAATCCGAAAAGGCAATAACACAGGAAGATGAAATATCCGATGCTGTGAAAGAAGACAATAAACAGGATATTAAGTTCGGAGCAAGTGTAACCGCTTCGTATGCTTCTGTGACAGCTACTTCAAATTTTGATTTTAATAATTCTCAGCAAACTGCAAGGGAAGAAACACATAAAAGAATGCGGCAGCAAACTGAAAAATTGTCTACTGAAATTCGTAAAAATGTCAAATCAACTTTCAAAACGGTCACGGAAGTAACGGATACTTCCAGTAAAAGATATTTATTAGCAAATAGCACTCCCGATCTTATCAATTATGAAATGCGCAGAAAGATGCGCCAGGTAGGAGTGCAGGTACAGGACATTGGAACATATTTATGCTGGCAAACTTATGTAGACGACCCGGGAAAAGATTTGGGCATAGCTAAACTGGTTCATATTGCTAAGTCAGCGGACCTTGATAATATTCCTTATCCTGACGAAATACCAAACCCTCCAACGGAAACATCAACACACCCGTTCACAATTCCGTTTGTTACAAGTGATGGAGCAGATAAAGATGAGCCTTTCAAAAACGGGCATGAGGTCGATAAAGATTTTTTAGAAAATGAAGGAGACCATGTACAATCTCAGTTTGAAGTGACGGGCATTCTGCCACCGAAATCCGATCTGGTATTTGATAGTATACAGGTTGATACACATGGAGAGTCTATTCAAATTTCACTGTTGGATCAGCCCTGGGAAGCAAAGGATGCGAATGATGAACCTCTCAACAAACCACCTTACAATTTTAAGATCAATCTTGACTTTGTGAACTTCGGAGGAAAAGATAAAATTGAAATTGCTTTTAATATAAAGTGGAAACCCACGCAGGATATCCTGGCTAAAATTAAAGATCAAAATGCAAAGAACATTGACAAGTATAATGCAAAAGCTGCACTTGAATTTCAAAAAACATACGTAGAGAATGCGAGAGAAAGGATTAAGATAGCCAGTAAGATCGAACCAAGAAAAAGCGAAGAATTAAGAGAGGAAGAGAGGATCGTTGTATACCGGCGCCTTATCCAGGATATGTTATCGAATGGGATCGATATGCCGGATGACAGAACAAGGCATATTGTGGCCGAATTGATCAACTCTATTTTCGATGTAGATAAGATGTTATATTTTGTCGCACCAGAGTGGTGGAGACCCAGGCTGCATCGTAGTCATCAGCAACTCGAAGAAACAAAAGCTGCTCCTTCAAAATTTGAAATATTCGTTGCCAACTCGATAGCAGCAATAGTAAACAGTGGAGTGATGGGCACCTTCAATCAAAAATCACCAACAGGACATGCTGTTTCAAAGTTGGAATCATCTGTTGTGGGATGGGGCGGTATCAATGAGAATAATCGTGACAATTATTATATCACAGAAGAATCTGAACCCGCAAAATTAGGAAGCTCATTAGGCTGGCTGTTACAATTAGACGGTGATAATATGAGGAATGCTTTTTTAAATGCACCTTGGGTAAAGGCAGTTATTCCAATTCGCCCGGGAAGGGAAGAAGCAGCTATTAATTGGTTGAAAGGCGTAGAAGGATTTAATGGAATTACTGATGCAGATTTATATCATGCTAGCAACCCTAATGAAAAAGATATCAATGGTGATCCGCTGGACGGACAGAAATTAATTGACGTGCTGGTTGACCTGGCGAGAAAAATTAAACGAAAACACGAAGAAGGAATAAAGAACGGTCAGTTTCCGAAACAAGAGGATGTAGCCAACCCTGAATTGGTTGATGATGAAAATGTAGTTACTTCCACACCCATTGACCGTGTTTATGAACATGGTTTTTATGCGCTGAAGGATGGGTTCAGGGCCAATGTAAAAGGGGACTATGAAATTTTTGATCAATGGGTAGAGATATTACCGACCGATCAGATAGTACCTGTAGCAGTAAAATATGATCCCAAAACCGGTCGGCAGGTTTAGCCACATTAATGCAAACAAAACAAAAAGGAAAATGTTTCATTTTTTACGATTATCCAAACTAGTGTATAGCTAATTGTAGGACTAAAAAGATTAGTCAAACTTCGTAGCAACTTCTTCGCCTTGGTTCGTGTCTGAGAGTGAGCCTCCCGATTGCCCGCATTGCTCTCGCAATGCCCTCACGCAACCAAATAAACAAACATAATAATGCAAGATTCGTGAGGCAACGAACCCTGGAATCCAACAGCGAATGTTTCAAAAAAAACAATTATGTAATTTTATAACTTAATTAGTTTTCCCGTGCTTGAAACGATTTTGCCGCGAAATGATCTTCTCAAAAAGTATATCCGCTATTTCTATCGGTTTACAGTGGATGACCCAAATTTCACCAGGCAACTGATGATATTCCCGAACACAGGATCAGCAATTGCTATTTATAAAAACACCGATTTTCTTTTAGTAAATGATCGGCAATTCTTATCCCGCGAAAAACAAGGAAGCAGTGGCCTAATACTTCATTTGAATCGTATTGATCCTGTTACCATTCAGGAGCTGGGCAGTCAAAAAAGAATTGGTATTGTTTTTAAGCCTTTGGGCATAAACCAATTTATGAGTGAAGCTCCCGGTGAATTAATAAAAATAAATAACCCAACCCTAATACCGCTTACTGCTTTTTTTGGTGAGTTGGCAGAATTTTCAAAAGGCCCGGAGATGGAACAATCATTACAGGCATCTTCACTTATGATCGAGGAATTGTTATTGAAACGGTTTAAACAATTCACGAACCCGGTCTTGGAAAACGCAATAAATGAAATAGAAAAAACGGATAAATTATTCAAAGTAGAAGATATAGGACTAACTGTTGGTGCTTCTCCTAAAACAATGAGCCGGTTATTCAGGAGACATATAGGGTTGAGCCCCGTTGAATTCAGAAAGATCACCCAGTTTAGAAATGCTTTGAGAAATAAACTTGCAGATCAGGATGCGAGTTTTACAAGCATTGCCTTCGATAACTGTTATTACGACCTTCCCTATATGATCAAAGTATTTAAGGAATTCACAGGTACTAATATCAAAGAATTATTCAGCAAGATCTCTTATGCGGCAGATAAGCAATATGTTTATATAGGCTAGGTAGGCACATCAAATTCCAAAATCAGCTTTTCACTTATTTGTCCGAAAAATACAACATGGGAACTGCTCCGTTTCTTTAAATTGAACTTTCAAAACATGTCTATGTTCAGGATACCTGGATTACTAATATTGATTCATGCATCGGGAACGATCATAGGCCAGGTCTATGAAATGGAAGTACAGAAAGCCGGTAAAGCCTATGAGCAGAAGAGGTATGATTCCTGTTCTTTTTATTTTTCAAATGCTTTTAAATTAAAAACATCAACGGGATCTGATTATTATAATGCAGCAGTATGCAATGTCTTAAATAATGATCGTCAGCAGGCTTTTGATCTTCTTTTTAAAGCGATCAGGACCGGAGCGAATATTTCAAAACTTAAAATAGATCCTGACTTTGAATCGCTGCATAATGTTTCAAAATGGAGAAAGCTATTAAGACAGGCAAATAAAATTCAAGCTGATTCTTTTAATACCTATCAATTTCCCGAATATGCGGCCCGGCTTGCTACACTATGGGAGGAAGATCAATATTTTCGCTTCCGGTTAGGCAAAGCATATGAAAACAATGATACAATATTGGCAAATGAGCTTTGGAAAAAAATGCGGTCTGCTGATACACTGATCCTTTTAAAATTACAAACTATTATAGAGAAGATCGGATGGCCAACAAGAACAAAAGTAGGAAGCAGGGGAGCCAGTACGGCATTCCTGATCATTGATCATTCTCCAAGAGAAATCATGGAAAAATATTTTCCTTATTTGGAAGAAGCTGCAAAAAATGGGGAAGCCTCGCTGAGTAATTATGCAACGATGAAAGACAGGATACTTGTAAACAGAGGGAAAAAACAAATTTACGGGACGCAAAAATATTGGGATGACAAGCAAGCAAAGTTCGTTTTTTTTAAAATTGAAGATGAAAAGAATGTAAATAAACTGCGTAAGGAGGTTGGGTTAGAACCTTTAATTGAGTTCAACTAGCCTACGGCGTCTTTCATTTCACTTTTCATCAAAAAAAATACAATAGTAGTCACTCGTTTTCCGTAGTGTTTCTTCTTTCTTTAAATCAATAAAAAAGGCCTTTTTGAAAGGCCTTTTTTTAAAGTGAGTTATGTCAGCTCACCCGAAGTTTGATATGCTTTGTTAATTGTCTGGCTTTGCGACAAGACAGATGAGCATTAATTTTTGAACTCCCAATTTTTTTCATAGATCTATAAGTTCAGTTTATCTATTTTTTCTTTAATGGCCTGATTTGATGGATCAAGACTCAAAGCTTTTAAATAAGCAGCCTTTGCAAGTTCTTTATCTCCTTTTTTCTCAAAGGTTTCACCTAACAGATCATATGGTTTTGCAGAGCCAGGGAAATTCTGCGAATTCAAGTTAAGCAATACAATTGCATCATCAATTCGTTTTGGATCGTTTCTCAGGAACCTTGCAATAGTATTCAACTCGTCATGTGGTGGAATTACTTTGTATCCATAGCGTTCAGAAAGTTTCTTATAGTGACTGATGATGGTATCACTATTCATGATCTTTTTAAATGCAGAGCTATTATATGGGAGGTACCAGTCGGGGTATATAAAACGCAAGCCATCATAAAATGCTTTTACAGGTTCTGAAATATGGGTTTCGTCAGGATAATAAATATATTTTGTATTTAACCCCTTCAGGTTTTTACTTTTAAAAATTGAATCGAGGGAATGTTGGTTTGCATGAAATTGAGTACTCTCATTTGCATCACTGAAGAAAAAGAATTTGTTTTTACCATCCGTCTTGTCAAGTTTTACTGCCACATCTTTAAGCATCGCTTCTTTTGCCCATTGCAATGAAGGGCTGATTGCTATATATGAATTAAATAACAAAGGCCGCTCGACCAATGAATAAATAGACATGAGCCCACCCAGCGAATGTCCTGCAAGAATCCTATATGGCGCTGTTTTATAATTCTTTTCAATTGTTGTGATAACTTCTTTCTCAAGAAAATCCAGGAACTTGTTTCCACCACCGGAGGTTTTGGCAACAGTAGTGTCCGGAAAAGGTGTAAGATCCCGCATACGATCTTTATTAACTATACCGACAATAATAATTTGCGGAGTAATAAGATATGCCCGTGATAAATAATCGAGCTGGCCAGCAGCCATCGAGGTCATCGCTTCTCCATCAAGGAAATATAAAACAGGGTATGCTTCATCTTTGTTGTAATTCTTAGGTAAACTGACCAGGATACTTCTATTTTCCTTCAGGATCTTTGACTCAATGGACAAGTTTGAAATTTTTACATTCTCGTAATCGTCCTGAGCAACTGCACTTGAAACGGTGAAGAGACCCACGAATGTTACAAGGATCGACTTCGATAGAATTTTAATTTTCATTTTCACTTTATTTATTGTTTGTTTTAATAAAAGGCAAAGAGTTCCTGTGTCGCACTTTTTGGTGCGACGGCTTTGCATTCTTTGTTTCACTTAATCGGGTTGGTTAGTCTTCCTTATATTCCAGTATATCTCCAGGTTGGCAATCCAGTTCCTTGCAGATGGCTTCCAATGTTGCCAGCCGGACAGCTTTTACCTTACCTGTTTTCAGGATAGAAAGATTTACTGTTGTGAGCCCAATCTTTTCAGCAAGTTCATTCGAACGCATTTTGCGCTTTGCGAGCATAACGTCGAGGTTGATGATGATAGGCATATTAAAAAGTTAAGTCCTGTTCAATTTGCAATTCCAGTCCTTGCCGGAATATAGCAGTCATAAAATATATAAAGATCCCCAGCACTACATGCAGAAACGTAATGATCAAAAGATCATTAATGGGCTCGCCCATTAACAGAAGTATTATGATCGCTATCACCGGCAGAAAAAAATTGGCAAGATAAAATCTTGTCAGCCTTTGCACTCCTTTAGGTGTGAAAAGTTTCTTTTGCCTGAACGTATCAAATACACCGAGCAACAAAACCAGAAACAAACCATAAAAGAGAATTACCAAAAAGGTTGTCACGAGAAATGTTCTTTCATCTTGCAACAAGAAAAATGGAGTCTTTGAAAAAGGATAATAGATAGTAAACCGGGTTTCATTAGTAACACTGAGCGGTAATCCTTTTACTCCACTTTTAGCAAGGATCGTTATCGAAATAACGTAAGCTGCTATGACCCAGTAAATAATTGTAAGGCCACGAGTCAAGTGATACAGGATGTTTGCTACGTTTCGAACTGGGGAGATTGATTTCATAAGGCAAATATATAATTAATTATCGAATATCATTAATTAATTTATTTAAATTGGCTATTTATTTAAGAATTTTAAGAATTGACCATTTAACATGCTCAAGGGTAAATCGCGACGCTATTGTACAATAATATAGAGAAAGTTGAACGGAGCGATTATTTAGAGCTCAATTATAACTTTTTTAGAGCTCAAAAAATTAAGATAATGAGCTCTATTTGCTTGACAAATGAGCCCGAAATAAATTGCACCAGGTAAAGACCTCGCTACTGACTATGTTATGCATATTGAGATCATTTACTTACTTTTTAGTTTACGCTTTACTCCATCAAAAGTCATCTTTACATTTTTAATTGTTCCATCTTTATTGAAGTAAAGCTTATCAATACAGGTTACACGGTGGTCGCGGTCAAGGTTTGGGATCGGTCGCCGATGGTATACAATATACCATTCATCAGTATTTGGAATGTTAATGACTGAGTGGTGCCCCGCACCAGTCGCAATGCTTTCGTCTGCTTCCAATATGGTCGAAACCCTTTCAAAGGGTCCAAACACATTTTTCGAAATTGCATAGGCTACTTTATAGGTACCATTTGTCCAACCACCTTCAGACCACATTAAATAATATTTTCCATTTCTTATGAATAGGGTGGGCCCTTCTACATAATCTTTTGGCGTAATGTCTTTCACTAAATTACCATCCGGGAATTTTTCCAAAGAAGTAAAATTTTCATTGAGCTTTCCAATATTGCATCGTCCCCAACCGCCATAGATGATATAATACTGCCCATCTTTGTCCTGGAATACGAACTGGTCGATCGGCTGCGCATTATTATAGAATTGATTGATCAAGGGCTTGCCCAAATGATCTTTATAAGGACCAC
>Ga0190274_10001483_pt1 | contig 13777 bp, 9 predicted proteins | sample Popmic531T_FD_133002 | JGI IMG/M metagenome (GOLD analysis project Ga0190274, IMG submission 133002) | Populus adjacent soil microbial communities from riparian zone of Yellowstone River, Montana, USA - 531 T | ecosystem: Environmental > Terrestrial > Soil > Riparian zone | place: USA: Montana...
CTTACCAAGCTTTTTTCCGGCAATCAGTTCACCTGCGCAAATGCCTATTGCAATGTGTGTAACAGAATCCAAATTCTCAACTGATTACAGGATCAATATAGCATGGACTCTTGGTGAATTCTTCCTCACTTCCGTCGTCATATAAAACTTTTACATGGACCTTGCTTCCCACGTCATAATTTTTCATGATGATGGACTTCCTGTCTTCACTCAGGATTCCCTGGATGGGCGTAAAACTTTTTTCATACATCAGCAGCTTGATCTCCTTTGCTGGTTGTCTCAGGTAAATCTGGTAATCAGTTTTATTGACAGGTTTGATGAAATCACTTTGAGCGTTTGCACCAATGACGCAAAGCAACATGACGGTTATCAAAGAGAGTCTCATGCTTCAAAAATAAACAAAAAACGGAAGCCGAATGTGCAAATGTGAAAGCAGCTTGATGTGCAAATGTGACTATCTATTACTTAATTTCCCACCCTACTGGTTCTAGCAAGCCCGGCCAATGATAACATATCTGCACATTTGCATATTTCCACATTTGCTTTAATCAATGCTGCACAGAAAACTTTCCTCGGATTGTTTTTGATTCCGATGTGAGATTATAGAAATAAATACCCGGCATCCAGGTACTGACATCCAATTTAAATTCCGAAAGTCCTGTAGTATTCCTGGGTGTAGAGAGAACTGATTCACCCAGAACGTTGTAAATATCCAACGATCCGAATCTCATGTCTCCATTTTTTATTATAATATAATTTGTTGCCGGATCAGGATAAACGGATATAGGATTCCCCCGTTCAATTCCTTCAACTGAACTAAAGCAAAGTGAAGCAAGTTGAGTAGAAATACTTGCCACGCGGTTGCTGATAAATGGCTTTAACCCCGGTGCGCCCCCGGTGCTGATTGTCCGGTTGTCTTCAAACTGTTGGTTTGTATAGAATTTTTTTGTGTCGGCATAGACGCTGGTGCGTAGCAAATCTGAAATCGAATCAATGATAGGATCAAGGAATGCGGAGTTGAAATCCTGGAGGATGTAATCGCAAAATGTGAGTTTATATTGATTGAAGTATGACTGATCGGCCAGCATTTTCTGCACGAGTGGTCTGCCATTTGGGAGATAACTGATGTTGAGATTCTCCAGTTGCGAAGTGCTCATCCCTAGTGTAAAGCAGCCAAAGGCTTCGTTTACGTCCCATGCAATGAAATAGAATTTCTCCATGTCAGGATCGTGGTACAGGTAATAGTTGTGTCCGGAACCATTGTAAGAGTCCAGGTTTGCGAAGAGAATATTCATGGCCCAGTACTTTATGAAGGAGGAAGTACTCATATATGTCTCCATGGAATCATAAAAATATTGCGGTGCAGTATTATTTATTTTATCAAGCAGATGTACCAAATCACTCCAGTCATTAAGCGAATCATTGGTCTTTAATTCATAGCGATGAAAGTAGCTGGTATCAGCAGGGCCATACCATTGCAGGCTTCCCATGGGATCTCCTTTAAACAGGTTTCCGTCATTGTCGTTGAAGTTGATTCCCAAATAAGTTTTGTCTACCTGTTCAATAAAAGTGTATAATCCCCAGAGCGTGTCATTGAGGTAGAGATTTGCATACGTGCATCGTGGTGCAGGAATTCCATGGCGCCGGCAAAAGTCCAATGTCATCTTTTCCCGTAAGAAAGTCGGATCTTTGAAACCGTTGTTGAGGTTGAATTTTTTAAGTCCGTCAATATCTTGTCCACTCACAAATTCATTCAAGTCAACCTTAAAAGGTTTCTTCTGGCTCATGTTATTATAAGATGAATTGCCTTTGAACTGCGCCCCGACTGAATCAAACCACAGGCCGTCTACCTCCATACTTGCCAGCATCTTTTTATCCAGCGGATAATATGCAACCAATGAATCCCACCAGTGAGACTGGCTGAAATACAACTTGACTGTATGAATCTGTGGCGAATTAAAAATTGTGTCGCCGGGATTTTGAGCGCTTGTGAATTGTACAAAAAGAAGCAAAAAAATGGCGTGGTAGAAAAGTTTCTGCATGTTGTTTGGTTTGGATTCAGACAGCCGGCAAACGTAATGGTTTAAACCAATATGCAAGTGTGCAGGAATTCAAAATGCATAATGCACAATGCAAAATTCACAATGCACAATGATGACTAATATTTAAATGTGGTAATAGCTAACAGCTAATAGCCAACAGCCTTAATGTTGTACGGAAAATTTTCCCTGGATAGTATTTGACCCGGCTTTTACCGTATAGAAGTACACGCCCGGTATCCAGTTACTGACATCCAGTTTTAATTCTGCCTGGCCGATAGAATTGCTGATTGCAGAAGAGTATACTTTTTCAGCAAGGATATTATAAACGTCAAGTGACTCGAACGGAATTGTTCCATTACTTAATGTTACATATTCTGTAGCCGGATCAGGATATACTTTCAGGAGATTTGAAACATTGATATTGTTAGTCCCAAGTACAGCCCACTGTATGAGGTAATCACTTTGTGTAGTTGTCGTTCCCAGACTGTCAGCAGTAATTCCCATGATGTAATTTGCAGTAGCCCCATGGCTATACCAGCGGTAACTGGTAATTTGAGTTTGCTGGGCACTGATGAGCGTGTAGTTGCCCTGACCAATATAGTCAAGAAGGAATGAATCGGTTTGCAACATCGTTTCCTTCACCCTGAGGGTAGAAGGGTAGGTAGCAGTTGGTGTGATGAGTGATCCTGATCCGTCGGCATTAAAGTCTGCATGAAAAATAATTATGATTTTTGCAGCGAAACCTTGGACGATTGTATCTATTTCAACCCTGGAAATATTTGTTTGCGTATTACCGTAGCTGAAAGGAACAGGAACATACAATTGGGCTGGAGAGAAGCTCAACGTAGTGCCGGCGGAAACAATTCCGTTCACATAGAAACCGGTCGAACTGTTTGTGAAATAAGACCAATCACCCGTGCTAAGGTCATGCGATGCAAGATTTGCCGTAGGAAAAGATCCTGCATAAGGAGTTCCGGCCGCATCCGTAAAACCTGACGTATCTATATAATCGTATTGAAGTCCGGAGAAATTCCAGCTCTGACCAGTACCACCGGCAGGGACAACGGCTGAATAGTTTGAGTCGATACCACTTGTCCAGCCCAAACCTGCAAAAGGAAGATCGCTTTGGTCAAGCGTTTGTGCGAAAGTATACGTCGTGGTAAATGCAATTAGCAATAAGTAGAATTTTTTCATAGTCGATTGATTTTGGGATAAATAAAAAAGGAACCATTAAATGATTCCTCAAAGTTAATTAAAATGTATTTTAAATGTGATCTGAAACGGTATTATAAATTTACCTGAGATCAATCACTTCAGCTCCCGGATATTTGGAAGCATTGAATGAATAAATACTGTCGTCATTGCAGGCATCAGGTGTGAGCTTGTCTACTGCAATGGTTTGAATAGTGCCATTCTTATCAAAAAGTTTTGCGGTGGTGATGAACTTGTCATTTTTATTGATCGAAAGTTTCACCTTAAAAATATTTTTCTTTTTTGGATCTATTGGAACAAGTTCAACAAGTTGGTAGGTCATTCCTTTTTCATTTTGCTCACCTATAAATTTGAACAGGAATCCTTTTTCATACATCGTAAAAATGTTTGCAGGGGTAATTGCATTTTCATCAATCTTCAGGTTATCTATCTGAACTTCATTTGCATCTTTCACAAATGTCCACCTTGTTTTTCCATCGCTAACGATATCCTGACCTGCAACTTCAAGCTTGTATTTATCTCCCTTTAAACAGATGGTTCCTTTTTGCTCATCTTTGGTTTTGTCATTGGGATTTTCCATCGTGATTACAAACGTGGCCTTTACGGATTTGTAAGACTGATATTTTTTACTCACACCTTTCAGGATGTCTTCAGCTTTTTTATCCTGTTTTAAACCAGGCGATTGGGCTAAGGAAAGTGAGGTTATAAAGGTTGCCAGTAAGAAGAAAATGCGGGATTTTGACATGGAAAGTGGCTTTAGTATTATATGGTTATGCAAATGTAATTTTTCCAGTCGATAAGCAAACACTATGCCCCCGGGAAGGTCTTTGCAAACGTTTTGGACATGTTACTTTTTTCATCCAGAAAAAAATAAGATCTATTTTATAAAAAAAGCCCCGTCCGCTTAGGCGGACAGGGCTTTCAAGTGTTTATGGTTGTTGATTATTTCATCACCACGACTTTCTGGAAAGTCGACTGGCCATCAACAGTAAGGTTGAGAAGGTAAATTCCAGATTGAAGGTTGTTCACATCAATCAGTGCACCCAATGGTTCTCCTGCTTCTGCTACGCCATTGTAAAGTGAAGCAACTTTCTGACCGCTCATGTCGAACAGGCTGAGTTCAGCTTGTCCGGATACACTTGAACGGAACAATACTTCTGACTGAGTTGAAGTAGGATTCGGGAATACAGCCAACTCCAGGTTGGACGCATCTGCACCTAAAACTGTTTCTTCGAAATCCATTTCACGCAAACCTGCAGAAGAATTTCCGAAGCCACCGAGTATCCTGCAAGCATCAAATGCATTGTTGATTGCATCCACAGCTGCGTTTACATCACTGATGTTTGAAGCACAAGGACCGGTTCCGGCAAGTGTTTGATTTGCCAGGTTCAACAACCCTTGTACAGTGTTATTTCCATTTGTTGCAAGGCAGTTGAGCACTGATTGCGGAATGTTTCTAACGGTACGGTTAGAACCAACAGCCACACCATTTGTGCATGAGCTTGCTTTGTATGTTGTAACATAGGTTCCTGTAATCGCCATACTACCAAGTGATGCATCATTGCGAACGTTTAGACCGAGGGCAATTGTTTGACCCAATAATACATTCTTGATCTTACCGCTGTTCAACCAGGTTCCTGTCAATCCTGCACAGGTAATACTTGTACCTGCTGGCAGATTAGCTGGTGCAGTACCACCAGGCATTTTGCCGTTGAGGCAGCCGCCTTCAGTAGTAAGAATTGTAACTGAACGGCCTGTCAAACCATTTACAAGATTACCGCCGCTTGTAAGGGCAGCGTTGATAGCTTGTAATGCCGTTTTTGTTCCATCACATATTTTGCCTGTTCCGCTGTAGAATCCTTGGGTATAACCGCAATGTTCTTCACAACGTGATCCATAAGATACAGTGCATGTGCTGCTGCAGCCATATGAATTGGTAACGGTAACGGTGAAAGTAGCAGTAGTTCCGCCTGGTCCTGCAGTATATTTAATTGTAGGAGTTCCTTGTCCAAGCGTGATCACCCATGAAGCAGGAGTTACGTTCCATTGAATGTTTGTATAAGCGCCGGTGATTGTTGCTGTCAGCGTTTGGTTAGTCAATCCGCAAACAGGGAGTGGAGCCGGAGCTGTGAGTGTACAGGTTGGTGTTGGATTGATTGTAATCGAAACTGAATTTGAAGCTGAAGTGCAACCGCAGCTGTTAGTTACGGATACGCTGTAGGTACCTGTTTCGCAGGCGCTGATGCTCGAGTTTGTAGCTCCTGCAATCGGATTTCCGTTTTTCTTCCATACATAAGATGAAAATCCTGCTGTTGCATTAATTGTAACACAATTTGGTGAACAAACAGTTGTATTTCCTACAGCAGCAATTGATACTGTAGTAGAAACTGACCAGGTATAAGTTACGTCCTGATCAGCAGTAGCTCCGCAAGACGATTCTGCGTGGTAAGAAAAAGTTTGAGACTTTCCGCAATTGCCAACATTAGAAACTGCACCCGGTGTGCATGTAGCAGACACAGTACCGCAGGAATTCGAAGCAGTTACTGTTCCGCAAGTAGGAAGTGTTGGATTGCAGCCCAGTTCGCCACCTTCAGGAAGATTATCAAATCCAAAGTCTCCTGTAACTGTATAAGTGTATACTTCAGTGCAGGTTGCAGTTTGATCGCAGTTATCAGTAACCGTATAAGTTCTTGTCAAGGTATAATTACAACCGCTCTGCTGAATATCATCAATACCATGAGTTACAACAAAAGGATCGCAACTTCCATCTACGATAGGAGCATTGTCATCGGCAGCTGGAATTGAAGTTGGATTACAACCAAGGTCGCCACCAAGTGCAGAGCAATCAATAGTAGGAGGAAGTTCATCTTCATCATCTTCACAATCATTATCAGCGCCAGTTCTTGCGCAATCTCCATCAAATGTCGACATGCGGAAATGCACACTTGAGGAACCGCTTGGTCCTTGGGCGTTGAATGTATTTGCGTTGTCACAAGATTGATTGTCGCCGCACTTGTAGCTAATCGGCATAGTATGGCATGAGTTGTCAGGCATTGAAAATGTTCCTGCATATGTCCCATTTCCCCCCGTAGCCGTAAAACAAAAATTTCCTGAACTTGAACTTTGAACAAATACTGTGATTTCAGTACCGCTACATTCTGTAACACCAGTAATGGTCATGGTGTAGCTTCCGCCTTCTGCAACTTCCCAGTTATCAGGTCCGTTGCTTTGAGCCGGTGTATATGCCAAACAGCTTCCGCCATTGGCTGTAATGCTAACCACTCCCGTGCCTGCTATTGCAGCAGACATCATAAAGAAAACCATGAATGTCATGGCCATTGCACTCTTTGTAAAAATAGCTGTCAATTGTTTCATTTGTTTGGGTAATTAATTGTTATGAATTTATAGATTAGGATATTAATTGTGTTTAGTAATATAGTAGTGATACATACTTCAGGTTATCTAAAAATTTTAACCGGGTCTGAAGCCTGCGTTGTTTCTGTTAGTCAGGCGCAATAATAGGAGGAATCCAGATTTCCTACAAATTTTGTTTCCATTAAATACCTTTGTTAAACTGGTTATTCTTTTAATTTTATAAGAAAACTAAATGAAGTAGTAAATCCTTTGTATAGATGGTTATATCCAATGTATAAGCGGTGGTTATGAGAAAAGTGTCCCGATTACCTTGAGGAATTCTTCCTTACGACGGCGTGATAAAGGGAGCTGGCTGTTGTCTTCCATGATCACCGTACCTGTTTCACCTCGCGTCATTGACTTCACATAGCGCAGGTTGATCATGTGCTTGTCGTGGATCCGGAAAAATTTATCGTGACTCAATTGCTTTTCGTATTCACCGATCTGTGTTGATGCTACCATCTTGCTTCCCCCGGTAAGAAAGATGGTTGTGTAATTCCCATCTGCTTCCATGCGCACAATATCAATGACCTTGATGAAGTTGATTTCTTTCACTCCATTGACTGCAATCTTCTGTGGGTTGTCGTAAAGGCTCTTCAGGTTTTCTATGAGCTCCTGTACCTGCATCACACTATATTGGTTCTTCCGTTTTTGTTTCAGCTTGTCCAAAGCCGCTTTCAGAGCTTCTTTTCTGAGTGGCTTTACCAGGAAACTGATGGCGTCGTACTGGTAAGCAACGATGGCAAATTTTTCATGGGCCGTCACGAAAATAAAATCAAAGAAATGGTCAGGTAGTTCTTTCAGGATTTCAAAGCCGCTTTTGTCAGGAAGATCAATGTCAAGGAATACCAGTTCCGGTTTGCCATCCATTACCTGCCTGATGCCGTCGGCAGCATTGTATGCTTTCGAAATAACTTTTATCGAGGGGAAAGACGATTCTAGCAAGTCGCACATCATCTCCATCTGGAGTGGATCATCTTCGATGATAACTGTTTTGAGCATGTGATGTGTTGTGTTTAGAAAAGCGTAGATTATTGCAAGGATAATAAATTCAGTGTGGGGAAGGTACTTTTTTCAACGAACGGAAGGATTTACGTGGTGAATGAAAAGACTGTTAGTAAAGCCAAAATACAGTAAAAAAAGAAAAAAAAGTGTCATGGGACTTATCCTGACAACTCCCATTTTTAAAGTAAAATTTGGATTTGAAAAATTTCCCAATCAACCCTTTAGAGAGGCTTGATTACCTTTTGAATTTTGCTGGCTTATTGCTTGGTCAGTTCCTGATGATCTGTTTCAATTTCAGAGGTAAATCGAAATTCGATAGCCGGAAAAGCCTGCCTGGTAATTGTGAGGTACCATTCGCTCTTTGCCATGTAAACAGGTTGCTCATCCTTATCATAGGTGATGTACCGGGACTCCCTCAAAATAAAATCCTCCAGGGCTTTCTTGTCGGTTGATGTTACCCAGCATGCTTTATAGTAATCTAGCGGCTGGAAGGTACATGAGGCTCCATACTCGTGGAGCAGCCTGAACTGGATCACTTCGAATTGCAGTTCTCCCACCGTACCTATGATCTTTATATTGTCTGTCGTTCTTTGAAAGAGCTGGGCTACTCCTTCATCTGTAAGCTGCCGTATTCCTTTCTCCAGTTGCTTTGACTTGAATGGATCTTTGTTGATGAGCTCTTTAAATATTTCGGGCGAAAAACTAGGAATGCCTTTAAAGCTTAGCACCTCGCCTTCAGATAAGGTGTCCCCGATTTTAAAGTTGCCGGTATCGTACAGTCCAACCACATCTCCAGGATAAGCTTCTTCCAGGATACTCTTTTCATTTGCCATAAAAGTCACAGGACTTGAAAAGCGGAATTTCTTTTTCAGCCGTGTATGAAAATAAAAATTGTTCTTTTCAAACTTGCCTGAAACAATCCGGCAAAAAGCGATTCTGTCGCGGTGTTTAGGATCCAGGTTCGCATGTATCTTGAAAATGAATCCTGTAAAATCATTTTCTGTAGGACTAACTTCTCTTTTATCTGCAGTTCGGGGTTGGGGCTGAGGTGCTATGCGGACGAAAGTATCCAGCAGTTCTTTTATTCCAAAGTTGTTAATGGCACTTCCAAAAAAAACGGGAGCCAGGTATCCTTCACGATACAATTCATCGTCAAATTTTTCATAGATGCCCTCACTCAACTCGGCATCTTCTCTAAGTTTGACAGCTGCTTTTTCTCCAATTTGTTTTTCAAGCTCAGCTGAAGCAAGGTCACTGATGGCAATTATGTCATCAGATAATTTTGTTTTGTGAGAGTGAAAAAGTTCAAGTTGTTTTTCAAATATGTTGTACACACCCTTAAAATCACTACCAATTCCGATTGGCCAGCTTAACGGACAGGTGTGAATTTTTAATTCCTTTTCTATTTCTTCAAGCAAATGATATGGATCCTGTCCTTCCATGTCGAGTTTGTTGATGAATATTATTACAGGTGTATGCCTCATCCGACAAACTTCCATCAGCTTGCGGGTTTGCTCTTCAACTCCTTTCACGCAATCAACTACGAGGATAACACTGTCAACCGCTGTTAAAGTCCTGTAGGTATCTTCTGCAAAATCTTTGTGTCCGGGTGTATCAAGGATGTTGATTTTATAACCGTTGTAATCAAAGCCCATCACTGAAGTAGCGACAGAGATGCCCCGCTGTTTTTCAATTTCCATAAAATCAGAAGTAGCTGTCTTCCTGATTTTATTGCTCTTTACCGCCCCCGCTGTTTGAATTGCGCCCCCGAATAGGAGTAGTTTTTCGGTCAACGTAGTTTTTCCAGCATCAGGATGGCTGATGATTCCGAAGGTTCTTCTTTTATTTATTTCTTTTGGTTTCAAAATTTATAATTTTCTGCACTGCCGCATAAATAATGCGATTGATGAATGTGAAATATTGTAAGCTCCTAAATTGTTTGTGAGTAAACGTCCATCAAGGGTGGAGGGGGGCTGGTATATTTCAAAAACCTTGACATTGAACGGCGAATGTAAATATTTCCGTTGAATGCAGTCGCTTAAGTCTTTACATCGCTGTTGTAATTTCCCTTGCAACGGAATGAAAAGCATCAAGTGAAGTGTGGCTCGTGATTTTATTCACTTTCATCCGGATTACTTTTTCTCTTTTGCGGACGAGGATGAAATAAAAATTACTGTTATCGCTGTGGAAATACGCTTCATCGCCCAGGCCATTGAGCGTTTTGATTCCTTCATGGCCTTCATTTGATTTCCTGATAGACTCATAAGTATCCTTTGCCCTGGCAATGTCATTATATTCTTCAATCATGAAATAAATGGCTCCGGTTTTGCCGCTGATAGAATCCATGGTAATCGCAAAAAATGAGCATGACTGCCTGGAAATTCCTCCTGAATTTTGTGATGAACTATCCTTCATGTGGGCAGGTTCTCCCAAGATCCGCACGGCTTGTTGATGTGTAAACAGAAGCTTGTCTTTCAGGTCCTGCGGAGTTTCATTCTTTCGAAGTCCACAACCAATATTTCCATTGGGCTGGTCACAATTCAAAATAAAAAGTGCGAAGCTGGTGAGCAACAATTTATAAATCATGTTGACATTTATTTCACAGATCAAAGGTTATGATTTTTTTCAAATGTTAGATCAAACTAAAAAGGCGACACCAATAAGTATCGCCTTTTCCTGAACCTGATATTAATCTACTTCACCAACTCCATCCGCTTTGTCATATTCATTCCATCAGAAATGATTGAATAGAAATAAATACCTGAAGGATAATTCTCCCCATTGAATTCGAGCTTGTTTAAAGTTCCTCCCGTTGCGATTCCATCAAACAGTAGACTCACCTGTTCACCCATTGCATTAAACACTCTTACAATTGCATTTCCATCATTCGGAATGCTGAATTCAATGGTAGTGCTGCCTGTAAATGGATTCGGATAGGCATTGAGTTTAGATTCACTCTCTGTCAATTCTTCCGCAGCAAGCCGGTAACCTGAACAATTCATCGGGTTTGAATACGAAGCGCATGAACCTATGCAATCACCCAGGGCAATTAATTCGGCAACTGCATCTGGAGAAACACACAGCGTAACATAAGAGTTATTAGAACTTCCGGTGTGGTGACACATTTGAACTTTTGGATTCGCCGAGTTGCCGGTGAAGCAACGCACATCTATTGCATCGATATGAATTGTGCTTGAAGCCATACACTGATTTGCATCCGTGACTACAACCGTAAAGTTTGCATCCGAAGTCAGCTTCGCTGAAAAGCTTGTTCCGCTATAAGTTCCCACTGGAGTTGTGCAGCTTGATGTAGGGCATGTGCAGCCCACATTCCAGCCACCACTTAAAGATTCATCGCCCGCAGAATTTACAACGTTGCAATTAAGACCCCTGCTCATGCTCCATGAATAATTCTTCGATCCGGTGCCTCCTGAAGCAGTTACTGTAACCGGTGATGACTGGTCAAGCGAATATCCAAAGAATATTAATGGATTGGTTGAAGATGCATTTACTGTTAATGCCGGAGGTGCTGTCAATGTTACGGAAGATGAAACGGTAGCTCCTAATGCATCCGTAACAATTACAGAATAAGTTCCGATAGTAAGTCCTGTTGCGGTGGAAGTTGTTTGTCCGTTGCTCCAGCTATATGTGTATGGCGTAGTTCCATTCAATGCAGTTACAGTTGCAGTACCATTACTGCCTGCATTGCATCTTACATTGTATCCGTTGTATGTTGCAGGACTGCTGACGTTGCTGATCGTTACGGGATTGGAAATGTTGAAAGTAATAGCTCCATAACTCGGGGACGTTTCATCCATGAGAGCACTTCTGACAGAAAAGCTGACTGTTGATGTACTGCTTAGCGTACCGGTCCATACTGCAGTGTGCCCATTGTCATCCCATCCATCATGAGAAGCGATTAATACTCCATCAATGTATAACTCATAGAGATCAGAATGCCCGTTGATATTTATCGTATACGTGCCGGCAGGAAATCCCTGTCTTCTTGCACTCCATGAGAACTCCCATTGATGCACATTACATCCCTGGTATCCTGATGCATCCGATGGAGTGCCATAGACATCCCAGCGGTTGCGTGTATCAAATGATAAAGCACTTTCTGTATAATAGCCGGAATAACCTGAAGGACTCCATGTCCTGTTGGCATACGTATATACATTCCATACATTTATTCCGGTTTGAATTGCATTTCCAGGAGGGGCTGTGACAGTGAAAGGAGTCTCGGCTGAACATCCATTTGCATCTGTTGAAATGAGAGAATAATTTCCGGCACTCACTCCGAATGCAACGTTGTTAAATACATACAAACCCGGACTCCATGTGTAAGTATAGCCGGGTAGAGGATCTTCCACCATAAATTCCGGAGCATTAGTCGGGCATAAAATATCCCCGGTGGGTGAATAAATGGCAGCAGCCGTTACCGGATCTGACAACAATATTAATTCAAGACTTCCATGAGAATCTCCTCCCCCTTCTGTTGCCCTGAACTCCACTTTGTCGTCACTCGATAAAGCGCCAGACCATGCATTCGAAGAACCGCTGGTGGCTCCTAATTCTTCCCAGACCTTAATTCCATTCACCCAAAGCTGCGCTGCATCATCATGATCAAGGATATTAATTTGGTAAGCGCCGCATGGAAAGCCCTGGCGCTTTGCACTCCACGAATGGTTTTCTTCATCCACCAGGCATCCGATAGAAGATGCCATAGGGTGATGCCATGAAGTCCAGTAATTGTATGAACTGAAATTCAATTCCGTTGCGACAAAGTATCCTGCATAATTTGCATTCCAAGTACTTGCAGTCGGCTCAAAGCCTCCTGAATTCCAGAGGTGCACGTTCCATTCGTTTTGTCCGAACACTGACGGATCGCCTACAGGGCTGCCACCGACTAAAAATGAAAAAGTAGACGAACATCCCAGGGCATCGGTTGCTGTGAGAGAATAAGTTCCCGCTGCAAACACTTCAGCTTCATAATCTCCTTGTTGCACAATTCCATCGCTCCATTGATATGTATATGCATAAGTGAAATTTGTAATTTGAAGCCAGGCGTAAGCCTGGTCGCAAGTACCCTGACCGGGAGCATACACAGAAGGAGTCGCAAGCGGCTGCACGGTGGTGGTAACTGTAAATGGCATTGAACATCCTCCCCTTATAGCAGTTACTGAAAATGTTCCTGCTGTATTTACGGAAATGCTCTGAGTAGTAGCTCCGGTGCTCCATAAATAACTGTCTGCACCAGATGGAGCTGACAACTGGGAGGAAAAACCAGGGCAGAAAGTTGTAAGGCCACTGATGCCTGGATTTGAAAACGTAAGCATACCCTCAGAATAGCTATCTGGACTTTTAGTAACTCTGAATTCTACCTCGTCATTAGATCCTAAAAATCCAGACCACACATCGTAATGACTATCGTAATATCCCTGGTGGTGCTCCCACACCATCGTTCCGTTTATCCAAAGCTGCGCTGAATAAGCATGGTACGGTACACTCAATGAGTAATATCCGCAGGGAAACCCTTTGCGCTTCGCACTCCATGAATGGTAAGCATAACTTACGGGACATCCCTGGTAATTCCAGTAGCTACTGGATGGGGATTGACTTCCATAAAAATAAAGATAGGATTCAAAATCTAAAACGTTGACTGAAAAATAACCTGCATAGTTTGTATTCCATGTATCAACCGTTGGATAGTTGCCACCTGAATTCCATGCATACACATTCCAGACATTGTTTCCGAATACAGCCGGATCGCCCACAGGTGTGCATTGTGCGTGGACACGAGTGCCGGGAGACATCAGCGCTGCGAACATTGCAAACATGAGAAGTAAATGGTTACTCATTTTTAAAGTTTTCATTTGATAGAGTTTTAAATTTGAAATTGATGCGACAAAAATCTGTTGTATCTGAGCGCGCATCAAGACCTAGATTTAGTTGTAGAGGGGACTAATATTAGGGGGTGATGGTGCAAGTATTTGGGCTTAAAATGTTTCTACATTTAACCCCTGATGAACCGGTTTATCATCTTTTTCTGTATCGTGCATTCAGCATTGCTGCTAACGATTGGTCATGCGCAGCAACCTGTC
>Ga0190274_10001484_pt1 | contig 13771 bp, 12 predicted proteins | sample Popmic531T_FD_133002 | JGI IMG/M metagenome (GOLD analysis project Ga0190274, IMG submission 133002) | Populus adjacent soil microbial communities from riparian zone of Yellowstone River, Montana, USA - 531 T | ecosystem: Environmental > Terrestrial > Soil > Riparian zone | place: USA: Montana...
GTTCAGCACTCCGGCCGCAGCTGAATTGACGGCGAACACTCTCGCGGCAAACTCAACTTTTGCGTCTGGCTCACGGACGGCAGTGCTAAAGCCGGCGCGGGCACTGACCGGAGCCGTCGTCGCCACACCAATCGGCAAGGCACTGGCGTCGAGGGCCGCCTGCAGATCCCTGCGAAAGGTCTTCAACTGCGCGCCACTTGGTCTTGCGTCAGGAGGCCACTCGAGAGACGCGGCCGTTGTGGACGTGAGCGCAAAGTCCGACGGTGCGCTGACGCCAAACTGGATGCCGCGTGCAATTAGCAGCGCGCTCAGGATCAGTACCGTCGCAATGGTCACCTGCACGGCGAGCAGCGCCCCTCGAAGACCACCGGTGCGCGATGTCGCGGTCCCGCCGCGCCAGACGAGGTGTGTCACGCGCAAAGCGGGCGCGAGCGAGACCATCGCGCAGACGATGAGGACGGTGGCGGATGTGCCGAGCCCGACACGCCAGTCGAGGCCGAAGAGTGACCTGGGGATATCCTCGCCGGCCATCGTCCTCAATACCATCGGTACCCCGGCCGCCGCGCCATACGCCAACACCCCGGCGATTGCCGCAAGGACAAATCCTTCTGTGAGTAGCTGGCGGACGATGCGTGCGCGACTCGCGCCGAGCGCGAGCCGTGTCGCGATCTCATGTCGTCGCCGGAGACCCCGGGCCAAGTGCAGATTCCCTACATTGGCACACGTGAGCACGAGCACGGCGAGCGCGCCGGCAGCGACCAGCGCCAGAACCTCAGCGATGTTGCCGCGGCGCAAATACGCCGTCGGGGTGGGAGTGTTCGGTAGGTCGAGCGATAACGGTGTCTTGCCGACCGACGTCCGGTGCTGCCCGACAAGCGTGTTCAGTTCTGACGCCATGGCTGCGCGCGACGTGCCCGGTCTCACGCGCGCGGCCACGCCGACACAGCAGGTGTCCGGGTTGGCGACGGCGCCGCGAGGGTCAAGTTGCATCGCGGCCCATAGCGGCGCGAAGACCGTTAGTGGGAGATCGAGACCTGTGAACTCGGGTGAGGTGACGCCAACAACGATTGCAGGTCGCCGATCCACCCAGATCTTTCGGCCGAGAATCTGGGGATCGCCGGTAAAGATGGTGTGCCACGCTTGGTGAGAAATCACGACAGTCGGTGTCGACGACTGGGCCTCAGGCAGCGGCGCTCTGCCCATCTGCAATGGAATCCTGAGCGCCTGAAAGAAATTCTCACTAACAAATAGTCCCCTGGGCACAGGGCCCGAGCGGCGTTCATCCCTATCGGCGCCCACGCTCTCAGAGAAGCCGTCGTAGGCCACATAGTCCGCGCCGCGAGCGTTGGCGGCGACGTACTGATAGGCCGCGAGGGACACCCCGTCGTCGATCCGTCCTTCGGAGGGGGGCAACTGCGCCTCGACGCGAAATACCTTCTTGTTGTCGGGCACCGGCCACCCGCGAAGGAATAGGCCGTTCACGAAGCCCAGGCCTCCGACCGCCAGGCCGACTCCAAGGGTCAGCATGAGCACCGTGGCGATCGTGAATGCCGCGTCGCGGCGCATCCCGCGCAGTGCGTAACGCACGTCCTGAACCACCTGCTGCGCATAGATCGGCGTCCGGACGTTCCACACGCTCTCTTGTGTTTGGGCAAGGCCTCCCAGATCGCGCCGGGCCGCACGCCTCGCTTCGGCGGCACTCATGCCGCGCGCGAGGTTCGAGGCTTCCTCCTGTTCGAGATGAAAGCGGAGTTCCTCGTCAGCTTCGGCGAGGTGCTTGCGGCGTCCAACGAGCCCGCGAATGTGACCGACGAGTCGTGACAGCATCTATCGCCTCCGCACTAGGACAAGCTCGGACTACTCCGCGTTGAGAACGCGACGCATCGACGATGCGAACTGCTCCCAGCTCGCGCGTTCACTCTCAAGCCGGCGCCGCCCTGCGGCCGTCAGCGTGTAGACGCGAGCCCGCCGGTTGTTCTCCGATTGCACCATCTCGGATTTCACGTCGCCCCGGAGTTCGAGTCGGTGCAGGGCCGGATAGAGGGAGCCCTGGCTGGCGTTGAGCCCTTCACGCGATATCTGCCGGATGCGGTTGGAAATGCCCCAGCCGTGGTTCGGGCCAACAGCAAGGGTTTTGAGGATGAGCAGGTCCAAGGTGCCCTGCAGCAGGTCGGTTTTTGGCATGAGGCTGTCCCCTCGGAGGATGAGAGGAGAGCATACGCTCAGACCTATCGGAGGTCAAGAGGTCACTCTCGGTCGCATTCTAACTTGGGGGGTCGGTGTGGACTGCCTTGCCAGACGCAGCTGGCGGTTGAGCCACGGCCCGCTCGTGGATGAGAATACGCGGTCACCGAGGCTTGGAGGCCATATGGGCAACGCACGATCGCATACCGTCGTCTGCGCGCCGACGACGACATCGAAGCGTTGACCGCTCTGCTTCACGAAGCCTACGGGCCGCTTGCCGCTGCGGGCATGCGGTTTGTCGCGTCACATCAAGATGTCGAGACGACACGCCAGCGGATTGCCAGAGGAGAGGCATTCGTGGCGGTCAGTGACGAGGTCGTGGTGGCGACGATCACGCTCGCCGACGCGGGAACTGCCAGCGGGTCACCCTTTTATGATCGGCCGGATGTCGCGGACTTTGGCCAGTTCGCCGTTCGCCCTACGTTCCAACGACGAGGCATCGGGTCGCGACTCATCGAGATCGTCGAAGCGCGCGCACGCGAGAAGGGCGTAACAGAGTTGGCCCTCGATACGTCTGAGCGCGCTACCGGGCTGATCGCCATGTACACAGACAAGGGCTACCGATTCATCGAGTACGCCCGGTGGCCCAGCGTGAATTACCGGAGTGTGATTCTGAGTAAAACGCTCATCTGACGCGGTCTACCGGGCCGCGCAATGCGACCTAGAACGGCATGTCTGTCGGGTGGTCAATCTCCCTGTCCCACACGCACTGCTGCGTAAAGCAGGAAGTGCTCGCCAGATAGGCCGCCGCTCCAAGCAGGACGGCAGTGATGGCCGCACTTATCAGGCGTCTGAGAGGTGGTTTAGCCGGCACCTGGGCAGTCGAGCATGGTATTTCCGTCCCTGCCACACCCCAGGTTCGTCACTTGCCTTGGCAAGCCTGCTCCGGCGCAACTGCTACCGACGCGTCTCCGGACGCATTAGCGACAGCCAACCAGCATCCTCCGCTTTGGCTATCTCTAATAAACACAAAAGGCCCGGCAAGAACTCTGCTATTGGACGTTGCCTGAATAAAGGACAGGCGTGGCAATACTTGCTGTGCGGCAGTAGGTTGAATAGCTGTGGCCAGTAGTCCACCGAGCACGGCTGCGCCGAACGCAACGGTCAGCAATCGGATTTGCATAAGAACCTCCAAACAGTTGATTTCTGGTGACTGCATCTGATCCGGGTCTTGCTTGTTTCGCTTACTGGACGCACTGGGCTACTGAACCCTCCTGTAGGGGTACTCCTCAGCGTCTGAGGCACGAGGCTGTCGGAGCAACCGTAGGATGAGGCCGCACCCGCAAACTCCGTGGCGCATGGTGAGCCCGCGACGTCGCTGAGCCGCTATTCAGACCGGAGAAGCGCTGCGGGGTCCAAGCGCGTTGCCCTGATGGCAGGTATGTACGCCGCGAGGCCAACGACGACAAAAGAGGCGACACTCGCAACTCCAACAGTTAAAGGATCCGCAGGTTGAACCTGATACAGAAGACTCGAGACACTGTGGGATGCCAAGCTGCCGAGCAGCAAGCCCAAGCCAATGCCGAGCACTCCCATCGTCAGCGCCTCGCGAGTGACAAGACCTAGAATTGTGTTCCTTGTTGCACCGATCGCCATTCGAACTGCGATCTCGCGCTGTCGCCGGACGACCGTCAGCACTACGACCGCCGCCAGCCCAAACAGCGAAATCGCAAACGCAGCGCTTGAGAATATCAACGCAGCAAAGGCAACAAATGCCTCTTTCTGAATCGTCAGAGCTAGGCGCTCCCAAATCGTAGAGGCACGTGTCACCGCAGTCGAGGGGCTCTCGCTTTCAATCGTCCTTTGGACAAGTTGGCGGCCATCGGACCTGGTCGCGTTGAACCGGACAACATAGTGAAATGGCGAACCGACCATGGCGTCGGCGGAATGCATAGGACGATAGACCGTCATCGCCGGTTTCGCGTCCAGTGCGAAGTCGAAAGTATCCCGGACAACGCCCACAACCTGGCCCTGAAAAGCAGCACGGCCCACCCCAACAACCAACTGCCCGAGAGCGCTTCCGTTTGGCACAAGCTCCCTTGCCAAGCGCTCATTCACCATGACTGCATCTGCATCGTCAGGTGAAAAGCGGCGGCCTGACGTTACCCTCGTGCCGACCGCCGCCAAATAGTCAGGTGTGATGAACTTCAGCGAAACACGCTGGCGTCTACCTCCGACGTCCACCTCAGTAATCGCCCGGGTTGCATCCACCAGAGAACCGACACCAGCTGCCGCATATTCAACGTTCGGCAAGAGGCGTAATCGACTCAGCACGTGGTCGATATCGGCTCGCGCCAAGTTTGGCGGTCTACCAGGTGCTGGCGAAACGCTCGCTGCAACGCTATCGGCAGAAAGCCCCGTGTCCTGCGTAACTAGAGAGATGTATGAACGCGTCAGAACACCAGCAACCGTGAGCAGGATTACCGAAGCTGCGACTTGAATCACAAGAAGGCTGCGGCGCGGCCATGTTCTCCTGAGTGATTCGTGAGGTCCCGTTGCCACGCCCCAACCGCCCGATACACCGGAAATCCCGGATATCACAAGAGCAGGAAGAACGACCAAGGTGGCGGCTAGCAGGGCGAAACCGGCGACGCGCACGCTAAACGCAGGCGAGCCAAGCGACATGTATTCGTCCGGAATCACGTGAACAGCGACGTCAAGAAACACGGCGGCGAGTGCTGACGCGAGCACTGCTCCGACCAGCGCCAACCCTGCAAACGCGCAGATCTGTTGCAGCCACAGGTTTGCAGTGCTGGCGCCAAGCGCTCGCTGTAGGAGCGTGTCGGCTCTGTCTTTCGTGGCCTGTGCCAAAGCGATGTTCGCTACATTCGCCGAACAAATCAGTAGCAGAACAATCGCTGCTGCCATGGCACCGCCAGCCAGAGGCTGAAGGTCACCTTTCAGGTAGGTTTCAAGCGACTCCACGGAGAGTCTGTAGCGGCCCCGAGGCTCGTACAGTGTTCCAAGTGCCGCTCGTGCAGTCTGAAGAGATGTACCTGACTGGAGACGGACAAGAAGCGCAGTCGTTCGCCCAAGATCGTTCGGCACGAACGGAATTAGTCCGTCAGTCCCTGAACTCGATGGCGATGAAGGAAAGACGAAGGTGGACGGCAACAAAGCAGCGACTAGCAGCGAAGAAGTGCCGGAGGTCCGGACTACGGTGCCGATCGAGGGATGTGTCGCAAGTCGGGCAGCGCCTGCGGGCAGCAATGCCACCGACGACAAGTCGGGGCTGTCCTTCCCGATCCGCCAAACGGTCCGATCTAAGGCGCCGTAATCCAGAAGGGACAGAAAATTGTCACTGATCTCGACAAGTTCGAGAACTCGTGTGGTTCCGCCAACGTCAACTCTGAAACGAACATCCATCCCTACGGCTGCGACAGCTGAGAACAACTCCCGATGCTGGCTTATATCTAGGTAGGTTGGCTGGTTGGCCGCATCTCCTGCGGCCTGGTCGAAACTCGGGTTGGGTGACCGCTTAATCACAGCGATGCTGGAAGGATTTCCGTACGGCAAGGGCCTGGTCAGGTACGCGTCTGATAGCCCGAATACCCCCGAGACAATCCCCACGCCAACTGCCAGTACGGCGACAACCGAAGCCGAAAAACGTCGGCGCCTGCGGAGACGTCGCAGAGCGAGACGAGCATCAAGCGCCCTCACATTCAAACACTGCACAGTTCGCTGTAGCACCTGGTGGGCTCCGGTTTTGGTTAGGGAGAGAGCATACCAGTCTGGCCCGACCTTCTGACAAGGCAACCAACCCGCGAGCCTCGCTCCGACGCGCTCACTTTTCACTCCCACCCCACCCCTTAGACAACTCGACGACCTCGCCGGACTGTCTGCACTCGCTGCGGATTGCGTGGATGCGATCCGGAGGAGCGTTCTACGGCGGAGGCGCCGGAACGGGTTTGCCTGATGTGTTCGCGCGGGCGCTGACCGACTTCCGTACGAGCTATGTGCTCACCTACACGCCTAAAGGGGTGTAGGCGTCAGGGTGGCACGCGCTCTCGGTGCGGACCAAGAAGCCGCGCTACACCGTGCGCGCCCGAAGCGGCTACGACGCGGAGTGATGGCCAACCAGCTCGTAGCTTGTCAGGCACGGGACCGCAGGTTCTGCCCGCCGGCGGCAGAGTGGCCTAGTTCGCCCGCATCTGCGCACACTGCGGCGGTGGAGGTGTCCGCGTGGCGACCGTGAAATACGCGCCGCCGGTCAGGAGGGCAACGTTCTCCTCCCTCAGATCACCTTTCACCGGTCGACCGGCGCGTCGAAACACGTCATGCTCGACGAAGACTAGGACGACCGACGTCTCCGGGTCGTAGCTGCGAATCTTGGCCGCCAACCATTCAGGTAGAGGCTGTGTCTCATTCGCCGTCATGTAGTCCATCGAGTCCGCCTTACCTTCAAGCATCAGCACCGAGGCCATCAGTGCACCCCGGCCGTGCAACTGGTATCGATTCCAACCTGACGCGGCAATTGGGACCCAAAAGGCATCGAGCAGCTTTTCGACGGCCTGTTCCGTCTCCGAGTTCAGCATGGTCGGCAAGTCCTCTGGTCTGAGCGGTCCCCGCAACTCATAAGTTCAATTCCAACCGTGCCGTTCTGGACGCGTAATGTGTCCAATCCGTTGATTGAGAGCACTTCATGATCGAGTGTCTCCTGGCCGATGACGCTCACGTAACGGAACTGATGCAGCGGCGGGAGCCTGAGCGCCGACAAATCGAGGTGCGTGGAGATTCGGCTGCCGTCATGAATGATCGCGGTTTCGCCAAGGTTGTAATTCTCGACGATTGCATCGTTCGTGGCGAGACCCTGTCGTGGCGCGCCGTATGTTTGCACGAGCGCCGAAGGTCGCAAGCACACCATTCTGGCCTTCCCCCTGACGGCAAAGTCCGCGACCCGTTCGCCGCACAACGCGAGGCCATCCAGTCCGAGGCGAAATCCGAAATTCGCGACCAGGTCCTTCTCCTCGACTGCCGGAATCAGTTTCTGGCCAACGAGTCTTGCTGCCGCGTTGAACATGCTAGTGAGGACCGGGTGTCGTGCCAACTCGTCGAGAATCCTCATCTCGTCGACGCGCGCCAGACTCTCAGCAGAGAATGCAAGCGTCAGGACAACGTCTGAGTAGGCGAAGAAATAGAGCGTCAAAGTGATCGAACTGCCCCACTTGCGCACGTCGTCGTCAGAGAGGTCGCGGAGATCCCGCAGCAGAACGCCATAGCGCGTGGCCTTCGCGATCGCACCCGTGGTGAAGCCCGACGCTGATACGGCGACAACCGAGTGTGCACCGAGCGATTGCCGTCGCCCAACTAACTCTTCAATCCACTGCACGTCCTGCCGCTCACGGTGAAGGCGGCATTCCACGAACGTCAATCGACCGTCTCGTTTGACGGTGACATCGATTTGACGGCGGCGGGACGGCTGATCGGGATCGACGACCCGATCGTTCCAAGTGACGTCGGCGTCAGACCCTTCGAGCAGTTCGTGAATCCGATGGATTCGTTGCTCGAAAAGATCCGAAGGTTTCGAGTTCGCCGACGCGGGCTTGCGGATAGGTGACATCGGGGGGAGTGAAAGAAGCAGTGTAGCCCCGTCGTCCCCGGCGCCGTCGCCGCGTCCGAACGGGACCGTATTCGAGAACGAGTCGTGGACTGGACCGGGCCAAGGCACAAGGTCGGCGACTCGGTCGCCCTAGGGTCCTGGTGCCGGTTGACCGGCTCAGGCGGTTCGCTACCCTCCCGACCGGGGAAGCAGCCCAGGCCCTCGGCGTCTCCCGGTCAACCGTCAAGCGATGGCGTCGACAGGTCGTGTCTCTCGAGAATTCCAATCCAAGAAACGGTAGTCAGTGAAGGTCTTCTTAAAGGGCGTATCATCGGCCCTGGAGGCTACCCGATGAGATTCGCGTTGCTCGCTCTGTGCGTGCTTGGGTTGGTCGTTGGCGTCAACGGGCAATCAGTGCTCAGGGAACCTGTCATGAGCGAAATCTCGCTCGATTTTCACAACCGTGCGGTTCCTTTCGGCACGGTTGGCCTGACGGCACCTGTTATTGATAAGCAAGTCTCGGCGGTGTACACGCCAGAGGCCATGCGTGCAAGAGTCCAAGGCACCGTTGACGTAGACATCGTAATTGACTCACGGGGCCAAGTGGTGCGTGCGAGAGTGGCAAAGTCGCTAGATGATCGGTTTGGGCTGGACGACAATGCCATCTTTGCCGCTCGACAGTGGACGTTCAAGCCGGGACAAGCGGCAGGTAAACCCGTGTTTGTGATCGCCCGGATCAGCGTCTCATTCCGCCTTCATTAACGGGCCGGGTGGGCATCGCTCGTCCGACCGGTCCAACAAACCCCCCTCCGCGCAGCGCCGACTTTCGCCCCGGATCGAGGCTGCCTCTGCGGGCGGCCGGCTCGGGGCTCATCAAACAGTTGGTTCTGAACTTTAGAAATTCCTCAGCGCCACGTTCGGATCGACACGCGACGCACGGCGAGCCGGCAGATAGCAGGCAATGAGTCCGGCGCCGATGAAGAACAACGGGACAAGGACCATCAGCGTGACGTCCACACTCGGCACGAGTCGCATGAACAGAGGCTGCATGGCGGCTCGCGCGATGAGGCCGAGACCGAGGCCGAACACGAGCCCAATCAGCACAGGACTGATGCCTTCACGGACCACCATGCGGCGGATGGATGAAAGACCGGCTCCGAGCGCCATGCGAACGCCGATTTCGCGAGTCCGGCCGACGACAATTTGTGACAGCACGCCGTAGAGTCCCCCGAGGGCAAGTACGAGCGCCAGCGTGCCAAGCACGGTCGCCAGGCTGGCGACAATCCGCTGGAAGCTCGTGTTCGGACCTGCGAGGACCAGTCCAGTGCCGATTTGGCTGACCGCCAGCTCCGGATCCACCGACGTTATGGCCGTCCGTAAGGGCGCGACGACTGAGACCGGATCTGCGCTAGTCCGAACGACCATGACCAGTTTGGGCTCGTAGTGCTGGTCGAGTGGTAGATATGCCATGCTCGAATCGCTACCGGTACGCGGTGCCGTATCTGCCGCTATGCCAACAATCATGAGAGTTCGAGGCACCGACTCCGGTTCTCCAACAGCTCTGCGGCGTTCAAAAATGACTTCGCGGCCTATGGCCTCGGCCGTGGGGAAGAGCCGGCGGGCAGCTGTCTGACTCACCACCACGACTGGTGCTGACGAGCGGCTGTCGCGCTCATCGAATGCACGCCCGCGCGCGATCGCCACGCCGAGCGTATCGAACACACCCTGCGTAGCGGCGACAAACTCCACAGACTTGCCACTCGAACCATCGAGCGGCTTAAGAGACGCTCCGAACGTCGTCGTTAGGCCGGTGGGCAGTCCGGATGAAAGTGCCACCGCGGTGACACCGGGGCGACGCGCCATTTGCAGCAGTGCCGCATCGGCAATCTGACGAGCGCGGGCCTCCTCGTATCGCTGACTGCCGAAATCGATCTGTGCCAGGGCCAGACGCTCGAGATCGAGTCCGCTATCGATCTGGCCCTGTCGCCGAACCTCCCCGGCATACAGCGTCGCAATCGACACAAGGAGCACCGAGATCGCCACTTGGGCGGCAATCAGATAGCGGCGAGCACGCCATCGTGGCACTGCTCCAGCACTGTCGAGGGCCAGCAGTGAACGGAGATCTACCCGAGTGGATTTGAGCGCAGGCACGACGCCTGCGACGAGGAGCGCCACGAGTGTCATGGCTGACGCGACTCCGAGCACCGAGAGGTCGATGTGTGGCAAAGCCTGAATCGTCAAGCGTCTGTCAGCCGGACCGACGGCCACTTCCATGCTGAGGACTCTCATGAGCACGCGTGCGACACCGAGTCCGGCGACGCCACCGGCTACCGTGAGCAGCACCGGCTCATAGAGTGCCTCGCGAATCAGACGCCAGCGACTGGCGCCAAGGGCCAGCCGGAGCGCCATATCGACGCGACGCCGACTATTGCGCGCCAGACTGAGGTTCGCCAGATTTGTACAGGCGACGAGCAACACAAGTCCAACCGCACCCATCAAGGTCCAGCTCAGTGTTCGCAGGACGGATTCCGGTACGCCCAGGACGCGTCCGTTCATCGGGCGAATCCCCCAAGGCCGCCCGACCCTCCAAGGTGTAGGGAGCAGACGAACGCCTGCAGGCAATCCCATGTCCCGGTCCCGTCCTATAGGAAATTCAGCATCCAATTGCTTGCCGATGCCCGCCACTTGTGCTTGGGCCTGCGTCACGCTTTGACCTGCGCCCAGCCGACCCCGCACGAAGACCCACCGGTGGTCCCTGGAGTTTTCCTTGAAGTTGTCGCGGAGTTCCGGGAACGCATAGCGCGCCACGTTCATCGGCACCCAGAGCCCACTCGCAAGCAGACCGCCGTTGAAGAGGCCCGCAAACGATGAACCGGTCACGCCGACGACATGGAATGTCGTGCCGCTGATTCGCATCGGCTTACCGAGCGCTTCAGCCGCGCCTCCGAAAATGCGACGGCTGAGTGCGGAGCTGATGACGACAGCGGGCAGCGCGTCGGGCCTGTCGTCGCCTGGCTGCAGCAGACGTCCGGCCTCCACGGCCACGCCCAGCGTGCGGAAGTAGTCGCCATCGACGACCTCGCCGGTGCCTGTCATCGACTGCCCGTTCGCGACGATGGCCGGCTGGAAGAACCTCCATCCGGTTAGCGCTTCGAAGGCCGTCTGCCGTGCGCGCAGGTCCTGATAGTCCTCCCAGGCCATGTTCACAATCGGCCCGCTGCCCGTTGGGAAGTGGTAGACCTCGACGAGGCGGTCGACATCGGTCAGGCCCGGGGGTGGTCCCTGCACCACATGAATCAGGGAATAGGCAGCCGTCGCCGCGCCGATGCTGAGCGCTAGTGTGGCGACCGAGAACAGCGTGAAAATCGGCGATGACCGAAGGCGACGCCAGGAGATCTGCAGGTGGCCGGCTGAGGGCATGCGCGGATGCTACACCCGTTCGGTCATGCCCGGTCGCCGAGGGCTGTCATTGGCTGCGCTACGCTTTCCTGTACGAGGCGGTGAAGTGGTTCCTATTCCCGACCGTTCCAGGAACTGGACCTTCGAACTCCATGAACATCTCGCACTTCACGTCCGACGGGCCAAGCGATCTGATCAGAATGACCTGTTTTCGTCCGGGTGCGATCTGGCGGTTCACCATGAGGGCCGTCACGTCAGTCGAGCCCTGGGGAGTGTAGGCAAACGCCTCAAACGGTGTCCTCGCACCTTCCAGAGTCACGAGTGTCTTGCCGTCCTTCACTGCCACCACGAAGGACGGGAACATCCTCGAACCTTGTGCGCGACCTACCGTCGGTGCAATTACCCAGCGCCCCGCAAACATACTAACCTGAACCGGAGCTACTGAGCCCTGAAGGAGTAGAGCTAGGACGGAAACAAGGATGATGTTCATAGCCCTCCCAACGATTACCGACGCTGCCGACGGTCGTGCGCTTGCCCGTTAAGGCCGCAACCTACTCCTGGCGAGAGACTGGTCAACCGTCCGTGCCTTCTGGTGGACCTGCTGAGCTCTATCCTCACTCATCAGGAACAGAGCTTCTCAAGACCCCGCTGCACTTTCGGGTCCGTTGTGGCCGCCATAGCCGCATCCCTCACCTCGCACTGGCTTGCTCCAGTGGTGTGACGCGGTTGCCACTCCTGATGGACTGCGGTCTCCCTGCGGTTCACGGGGCTGGTGGCCGCCCAGGGCCGACTACGGATTACCGACCTTGAAGTCCTGCACCTTCCTCTCGCCTGGCCCAAGAGGGAATCGGACTGCGCTCTTGGCGATCAGCTCAAGGAGAGACGAGTCGCTGACGTCAGACGGATCAATGTCAGTGAGGGCGGCAATGAAGTATTAGCCGGGCGGCAGGCCGCGCACAATGAATCGCCCATCCGTGCCCGGGCGCGTAATCTGCGTGCGCCGAGCACCGGTTCGCCAGTGGTTCGCGTCCGTCGAAAAAACCAGCAGGGTGTAGTCCGTTGCCGGCAGACCGAGTGCGTTCTGCAGCACCCCCGACACTTCCTGCGAGGTCCGCGTGAACGTGATGACGGCGTCGGTGATGTTTTCGCCCGCCGCAATCTCGACAGGCACATCGATAGCCTCACGTCCGCCACCAGTTGCGGAGGCAAGTATCCACGATTCGGCAGCGGCCGGCGCGATCGAAGCCGTCAAACGGTACGCACCGGGCACGAGGCCAGCGACTCGGAACCGCCCCGGCGCAACGACCTCGCCGGAACGCACGCTCGTCACTGTCGGCGAACCTTCTGGGCGCAACGCAATCTGCAGGCGCGACAGTGTGTCGGCCGCCGGATCCCCGCCATCGAAGGTAATTGGTGCGATCACAAACCCACGGTGATAGGGTAACGCCATCTGGAGGTGCGCATGGCTCTTAGGCGTGTTTCTCTGGTTCTCGTGACGATCTGCTTCGTCGGCATGGTTGGACAAGGCCGTGCGCAGAATGCCGTCCCCCTATCGGTATCGCCATTCACAGTCGAGTCAATCGGACCGGATCATGGCCGACTGCGTTTCACGACCAGCGTCGGAACCGTGGTTGTGGCAGATTTCCGGTCGATGACCATGGCACCTGCACCCAAGGGAGTGCTAGTGAGAATGATCGACGTCACGCTCTCGGCGCCCTCGATGGGCGATCCAGCGCGCGCACCACAGCGGCTTCCGGAGTTCCGACTCGTTCTGTCCGTTGAAGGCGGAGAGCTGAAAATGTCGGCGGCCGAATAGCCACGACGCACAGCCCTACAAATCAAACGGCAGCTTCGGCTGCCGTTCGTCTTGTACGGAGGGCTTCCGCTTCGGTTTGGATTGCGGCTTGGGCGTGCGCGGCCCACGATGCCACGCACGCCCCTCTGAACAGTAATCGCCTTCGCCACTGGACAATCGAACGCTTTAAATCGCACCTAGAATATAGGCACTTCCGATGAATCGGTTGTCGCGTTCTGCGGGGAACGAGTGTGGGGACTGATCACAACCGACGAGATGCGATACACGCCAGAGACGTCGCTGGCAATCGTCGCAACGAGGTTAGGGTATCCAGGGTTGTTACTCGGCCATACACTGTTTTTACGCATGTCCAAGCTGCGCTCGTCATCGCTCAACCTCAGATTCGCGATCTGATGCAGAAAGAAAAGAAGGCGCTTGTCGCGCACGTCCGCTTGGGCGGCGACGTCAAAGTGATGACACGGCTTGAAGATTACCGGGCGATGCACTCGGAGTCCGGTGTGTGATGAACGGATCGAGTTTCAGTTCACGGAATGTTGGCACTGTGGGGGTTCCGGGCTTGTATGCAGAGTTGAACGCAAAACGAACCGCACCCGCCGCTGATCGCTCAGTCCCGCCAGACTTCCTCACCATGATGTCGCTGACCCGCCCGTCGATGTTGATCGTGATTTCCAACTCAGTCTTGGCACCGACCTCTCGCAGGCTCTGGTCTGGCACCAATCGGCCTGCTCGGGCTAGAACAGGCTTCGTGAGGCCGGGTGTATCGATTGGGTAGA
>Ga0190274_10001485_pt1 | contig 13769 bp, 15 predicted proteins | sample Popmic531T_FD_133002 | JGI IMG/M metagenome (GOLD analysis project Ga0190274, IMG submission 133002) | Populus adjacent soil microbial communities from riparian zone of Yellowstone River, Montana, USA - 531 T | ecosystem: Environmental > Terrestrial > Soil > Riparian zone | place: USA: Montana...
CGAGCGTGAGCTCGAGCCCCTGCGCCGTCTCGACGCGGCCGTCGGGAATGAGCCCCGCGTTGTGCAGCAGCACGTCGATGCGCTCGGGAGGAAAACGCCGCGCGAACGCGCGCACGGCGGCGAGGTCCGAGACGTCGAGCTGCTCCAGGAACACCCGGCCGTCAGGGCTGTGCGGCAGCAGCTCGGCGCGCGCCTCGCGCCCGCGCGCTTCGTTGCGGCAGACCAGCCAGACGTCGGCGCGCCGCTGCGCGAGCCCGCGCGCGACCTCGCGGCCGAGCCCCGAGTTTGCGCCCGTCACGACGCAGACCCGGCCGCTCATGTCCACGTCGAGGTCCCGTGGCGCGAAGCGACGCTGGTGGCGCAGCAGCCCCGTGCGGTCGAACGAGAAGTAGATCGACGCGTCGAGAACGGCATCGACGAGGCGCTGCATCAAACCGACCCGACCTCCAGACACTCGCGCTGCCGATCGCTCAGCGGACGCTGCGCTTGCGTGTGTTCCGCGCGAGCAGTGCGAATTTCGCGTGGATCGCGGCCGTCACCTGCTGTGAGGCGTAGAAGGTCGCGTCGTAGTTGCCGCGCGCGGGCAGCAGGCTGACGCGGAGCAGCTCCTCGCGTCCCTGGTAAGTCACACGGAAGCTGGCGCTCTGCTCCTCGCCCGTGAGGTCGAGCTGCTCGGTGAGGTCCAGCAGCGTCTGCTTCTGCGCGCCGCCGAAGCCCTGCTGGAAGACGGGGGTGAGTTGGTCCAGAAAGAGCGCGAGCGTCGACCGGTCGGCAACGAGCGACGTGGAGTCCTCGAACGGTGTGGCTACCGGATCGCCAGCGGCGAATACGGGCGCGGTCGTGATCGCCCAAGCGACGGCGAGCGCGCCGAAAAACCGGGAGCGCGGCATCGGACAACCTCCGGAGATTCGGCTCAGGCGACGCCACACTATCATGCCGGGCTGCTCCGAAGACACATTTTCGACGCGCGCTACCTGCGTGTCGGGGCAGACGGTACCTTCGGGCGGTCTCCGGTACCCCTCCCGTGCCCCCCCGGAAAGGGCGTTCCCGTGGGTCTACGCCGTCGGCTCGGCCGCGCGGTACTGGGCGCCACACTGAGCCTCGTCGCACCTGCGGCCACTCGCGCACAGGACGCCCCACGACCGCCGGACGCGAGCGCCATTCGCCTCCGTTACGCGTGGCCCGACGGGCTGTCTGCGATCGTCGAAGTGACTCGCACCCGCGAGCGCGAGGCGGAAGGCACACGCGAGCTCACCGAGTCACGCGCGCGCTTCCGCATGACCGTCGAGCCACACCCCGAGGGCAAGCGCGTGCGTCACGACGCGTTCGAGCTGCCCGGCGCGGCGCCGGACCGAGCGCCCGGCCAGCTCCAGTTCGACCTTCGCAGTTTCTTCCCCAGCTTCCTCGTCACCGACCGCGGCGCGTTCGGCAACGTCGAGCCGCTCGGCGCGACGCGCCTCGAGCTGCTGCGGATCCTGCGCGGGCTGCCCGTGGAGAACACCGAGGCGGAGCGCCTGCTCCAGCCGATCGTCTCCCGGCCGCGCATGCTCGCCGCCAGTGCCGACCACTGGCGGACACTGGTCTGGCTCTGGCGCGACCAAGGCTTCGAGCCCGGTGGGGTATACGATTTCGAGGATGCCCAGGTGCTGCCGCTGTTCGGCGGGCTGCCGATGCCCGCGGTGTTCCACACCGCGCTGCGCAGGCGCACGTCCTGCGAGCCGGGTGGGTCCACCCTCGACTGCGTGGAGCTCGAGATGACGTCGGAGCCCACTCCCGACGGCGAGGCCAGCATGCGCGCCCAGCTCGCCGCCCGGCCCGATGCCCGCGTCGAGGGCCGACCCGTGCGCTCCGCGCGCCTGGAGACCGGCCTCCTGCTGGTGACCGAGCCGGCGAGCCTGATCCCGCACCAGCTCACCACGCTGCGCATCGTGAGCCAGACGGTGGAGGGCCTCGGGCTATTGCGGCTCGTCGAGAAGGCGGCCTACGAATTTCACTACGCGTCGGAGCCGCCGGGACCGGCGACCACGCCGGCCGCGCCGGAGACGCCCGGCACGCCGAACTGAACGTGACACGCAAGGAAGGGACACCGAGGATGGACAAGCCGCACTGGGAGGCGTTCGAGCTCGACGCGCTGCTCGACAAGAAGGCGCAGATGACGTTCCCGTACCTGGAGTTCCTGCGCACGCGCGCGCTGAGCTGCGGGCTCTACTCGCTCACGGCCGGAGCCAAGGACCTGCAGGGGCCGCACGACGAGGACGAGATCTATTTCGTGCTGTCCGGCCGCGCCACGCTGCGCATCGCGGGCGAGTCCCAGCAGATCGGCCCCGGCTCCATCCTGTTCGTCCCGGCGACCGAGGAACACCGCTTCGTCGAGATCGCGGAGGACGTGAAGCTGCTCGTGTTCTTCGCCGCCCCGACTCCCGCCTAGACGGGGTCGCGCGCGATCGCGCTGCGCCGCCGCACCTGCTCGACGCGGAAGCCGCGCTGGCGCAGCAGATTCGGGATCCCGTGCTCGCCGATCAGGTGCTCCGCACCGACGACGGCGAACCAGCGACCGCCCTGCAGCAGGCTCGCCTCGAGCTGCTTCGCCATGCTGCGGTTGCGCTCGAAGTACACGCGCTCGTAGAGCGGCTCGAGCTCCGGCTTCGCGCGCAGCTCGGCGAAGACGATGCGCTCCAGCGCGCTCGCATCGCCCGCGTTGCACACGGCGAAGATCTCGTCGAGCGACTCCGCGAAGCGGTCGATCTCGTCGAGCGTCTCGGCGAGCAGCAGCCGCTGCGCGCCGAACGCCATGCCGTCGAGCAGCTCGATCCGGCGCTGGCCACTCTCGAGCGCGACCACGCGCTTGCCCATGCGCGCGCGCTCGAGCAGATAGCGGTCCAAGCCGTAGCGCGGGTCGTAGCCGAGCCGCACGAGCGCGCTGCTCGACAGCGTGAGCGACGCCAGCCAGGGCTCGTAGGCGTCGAACGAGCCCGCCGGATAGCCGAGGTCGCGCACCGCCGTCGAGAGGCGCGCGTACAGCTCGGGCCCGAGCACACGGGGCAGGCTCTGGCCGCCGCGCAGCACACCGCGCGCGTAGGCCTGGCGCCCGAGCTCGCCCTCGTCGAGCTGCAGCGTGTTGACCTCGACGACGAGCACGTCTGCGGACTGGAAGGCCGCCTCCACGACCGGGTCGAGCTCCGACACCGGCTCGCGACGCGCGCGCGCGTCACCGAGCAGGTACAGCACGCCGCCGGCGTCGCTCGGCGGCGTCACCTTCCAGAGCAGGACGCGACCGGCCGACGCCACCGCGGGCGGCGTGTGATCCGGTGCGGGCAGCACGGGGACGGGTGCGTTGGCCGGTGCGACACGCAGTGCAAAGAGCCCCAGCAGTGCCACAGCCAGAACCTTCAAGCGCGCCCCCCCTGCCCTCCCATCGGCGCAGGCGGCGCGCGGCTTCACTCGCGCAGGGCGTCGATGATGCGCAGCAGCCGCTGGCGCTCCACCACCACGGTGAGCATGACCAGCCCCATCACGAGCGTGAGCACGCCGAGGAACACGCGCACCAGCGTCACGTAGACACCCAGACTGAAGTTCATGCTGTCGCGCAGGGACCCGACCAGCGCGATCTCGACATCGGTGCGCGGTCGCACCTGGTCGACGACGCGGAAGAAGGGCGCGTACAGCGTGGCGAGCTGGGAGATCGGCGTGTCGAACGACGCGTGCTCCGCTGCCGTCGCCTCCGGGTCGAAGCGCACGACGGCCCAGCCTGCGTAGAGCGCGCCCAGGACCGCCAGCAGCAGCCCTACCGCCACGCTGCCGCGCTGGGTCAGCGACAGCCGGCGCAGGAGCCGAGCCTGCTTGGTGCTGAGCTCTGCCATCAGCGGCGCGGCCGCCAGCCGAAGCGTTCGAGCGACAGGCGCCCCCGTGCGTCGAAGCGGACGCCCTCCCGCTCGAGCAGCTCGCGCTGCACGTCCTCCGACCCCGGAAATGCGCGCACACTGATCTCGCCGCGACCGTTCACGACGCGCTGCCAGGGCACGCGGCCGTCCTGCAGCGCGTGCAGCGCGTAGCCGACGAGCCGCGCCTGATTGGGCATGCCCGCGAGCTTCGCGATCTGGCCGTAGGTCGCCACGCGCCCCCGCGGGATGCGGCGCACCGTGCGGTAGATGCGGTCGTAGCGGTCCGAACGCGGCGGCACCCCACGAGCATAGCGGCGGCCGCACGCAGGCGCGCCGACTTTGCGTAGAATCCCGGGGAAGCCATGGAAAGCGAAGCGACACACGAGCCCGTGCTCGGCCCGCTGGTACAGCACGCGCCGCGCCTGCTGCGCAGCGAGCGCCTGCCGGTGCCCGCCGTGCGCAGCCCCAACCGCGCCGCCGGGCTGATCCTCACCTTCGAGGTCGGTCGACTCTGGATCCAGCCGGGCGCGCGCAGCGGCGAGCTGTCCGTCGCGCTGCGCAGCCCGCGCGACGCCTCACCGCCCGACGCGGTCTCCGCCGACGAGGACGAGCCCTGGTGGGCGATCCTCGGCAGCGAGCTGCGCAACGCCTGGGCGCGACGCGACCCGAGCGGAAGCGTCGCCGCGATCGAGCTCCAGTTCCGCCCCGATCAGGCAAATCCGAAGATCGTCTCGCTCGCCCTGCGCAACGGCGAGCTGCACATCACGTCGCACCCGAAGAAGGTGGGTCCGACGAAAGGCTGATCAGCCCTTCGCCTGCTGAACGGCCTTCGTCAGGGCGGGCACGATCTCGAACAGATCGCCGACCAGGCCCAGGTCCGCCGCCTCGAAGATCGGTGCGTCGGCGTCCTTGTTGATCGCGATGATGTAGTTCGAGCCCTTCATGCCGACCAGGTGCTGGATCGCGCCGGAGATGCCGACCGCGATGTACAGCTTGGGCGTGACGATCTGGCCCGACGTGCCGACCTGGTACTCGTGGGGCTTCCAGCCGGCGTCGACGACGGGCCGCGACGCGCCCATCTGGGCGCCGAGGGCGTCGACCAGCGGCTGCAGCACGCTGTCGAAGTTCTCGGGCTTCTGCAGACCGCGGCCGCCCGACACGATGACGTCGGCCTTGGTGAGGTCGTGGCCCGCGGCGGGCGCGGTGCGCAGCTCGACGAACTGGGTGCGCGAGTCGCCGGCGACGTCGAGCGCGGCCGTGCTGCCGGCCTCGCTGCCCGTGTAGGCGGAGGTAGCGCCGGGCTGCACGGTGACGATCACCGGCGCGCCGGTGGCGCGCAGCTGCGCGTCGAACTTGCCGTTGAACATGCGGCGCGTGATCACGTATGCAGCGCCGTCGGCGGCGATCTTGAACGCGTCGCTGACGATCGCGGTGTCGAGCGCGGCCGCGAGCTTGGGCGCGAAGTCCCAGCCGCTCGGCGTGTTCGAGATCAGCACCAGGCTCGGCGACTCGGCCTTGATCGCGGCCTTGGCCGCCGCGGTGTAGGCGTCGAGCGTGTAGCGCGCGAAGGCGGGCCCGTCGACCTTGAGCACGCGGCCGCCGCCGCGCTTGGCGAGCTCTTCCGCGGCACCCGCGATCCCGCTGCCGATCACGAGCGACACGATGTCGCCCCCGAGGCCGCGGGCGATCGAGACGAGCTCGAGGGTGGCCTCGCGCAGCGTACCGTTCTGGATCTCAGCGACGATGAGTGTCTTGGCCATGTGCCCTCTCTGGCTTCGCTCGCCTCCGGCTCGCTGCGCGCGCCGAGGCGCTTGCTGACTACGCTTGCCTCAGTCCCGCTGGCCGCAGCTAAAGGAGGCCGAGCTCCTTGATCTTGCCGACGACGCGCGACACCTGCTCGTCGACCGAGCCCTTGAGCAGCTCCGCACCCTGGCCCTTCGGCGGCGTGTAGAGCTTCTCGATCTTCACGCGCGGCGCGACGGCCGCGGCGGCGAGGCCGAGATCGGCGAGCGTCTTCTTGTCGAGCGGCTTCTTCTTGGCGGCCATGATGCCCTTGAGCGACGGATAGCGGACGTCGTTCATGCCCGTCTGCACCGACAGCAGACACGGCAGCGGCGCGGACACGACCTCGAGCGCGCCGCCCTCGAGCTCGCGCTCGACCTCGACCGCGCCGTTCTTGAACTCGGCCTTCACCACGGCAGTCGCCGACGGCATGCCGAGCAGCTCGGCGAGCATCGGCCCGGTGAGCGCGTAGTTGGCATCGTCCGACATCAGACCCGTCACCACGAGATCGAAGCTCTCGCTGCGCGCCGCCGCGGCGAGCGCCTTGGCGATGCCCAGCGAATCGGCAGCCGAGAGCCCGTCGTCCGCGATCTGGATCGCGCGGTCCGCGCCCATGCCGAGCGCGTTGCGCAGCGCCTGCGTGGTGCGCTCGGGTCCGATCGTCGCGACCACGACCTCCGTCGACGCGTCCTTGTCCTTGAGCCGCAGCGCGAGCTCGAGCGCGTAGGTGTCGTAATCGTTGATCTCGAACTTGATACCGTCTTCCTTGATCCAGGCGCCGTCGGCGCGCACTTCGAGTCGCGCGTCCTTGTGCGGGACCTGCTTGAGGCAGACGAGGATCTTCATGACGGAGCCCCTCCTCTCGGGAGTTTCTCGGGAGCCAGAATTGGAGCCGCGGACCCGCCGGGAGCGCTCGCCGTGGGTCTGGCGGCCCGCAATCTACGCTACCCCGCCCCCCCGTGCAACGCTTTCGCTCACCCCGCAGGGTGCGCGGGCGCGGCCCCTTCCGTCAGCGTCCCATGAGCTCGCGCCACGTCTCCAGGCTCGGGATCGTGAGGTACGGGTTCATCCTGCGCACCGCGCCGAGTGTCTCGTGCGGCTCCGCGGAGTACTGGTGACCGGGGTACACAACGGTGTCGTCCGGCAGCGCCGCCAGCTTGCGCAGGCTGGCGTACATCGCGTCGGGGTCGGAGCCCGGCAGGTCGACGCGCCCGCAGCCCTGCAGGAAGAGCGTGTCGCCCGACACCAGGACGTCGCGCACCCTGAAACACTGCGACCCCGGCGTGTGGCCGGGCGTGTGCAGGAACTCCAGCTCGACGTCGCCGAGGCGCAGCGTGTCGCCGGAGCCGACCTTCACGATGTCGCCGTCGGAGAGGCCGGTCAGCTGCTTCACGCCGTGCACCTCGTCGCGGTGCACGTGGGCCTTGAGTCCCCGCAGCTCGAGCAGGTCGGCGAGGCCCTCGATCTGCTGGCCCATGAAGCTCCCGCCGACGTGGTCGGGGTGGTAGTGCGTGACGAGCGCCGCCACCGGCCGCAGATCCTGTGCCTCGACACGCTCCACGATCGCGGCGACGTCCCACGCGGGATCGATCAGCGCCACCTCGCGCGTGCGCCGCGAGCCGATCACGTACACGAAGTTCTGCATCGGCCCGACGGCCAGCTGCTCGAGGAAAAGGTCGGAGTCCGGGGCCAGGGCGTCATCGCTCACGGCTACACCAGGATCAGGAAGAGCACGAACGGGCCGAGCAGACAGGCGCCACAGATCGCGGCCGCGATCTGCGTCTCGACCCTCAGCACCTGACGCGTGGCCTGCACGAACGAAGCGAGGCACAGACCCACGGACGCCAGGCGCACCAGGTTCCCGAGCCAGGCGACGTTCTCGAAGACCAGCAGGCCGAACCAGGCGTAGGCGAAGCCGAGGCAGCGCAGCAGCCGCGCGTAGTCGCTGCGGTCGCCCACGACGAGGGTGCCCACTCCCCAGATGAGGGCAGCCGCCATCAACCAGATCAGGATGAGGATGGCGGTGCAGAGGAACAGGTATGCGATCGAGCCCTGGCCCAGGCCGGCGACCAGCGCGGTCCCGATCACCACCGCGAACGCCTGCGGGATCGTGCTCGGGTCGGAGTCGATCTCGGCGTACACGCGCGGGTCGAGCTTGAAGACGGCGGCCACGCGCTGCAGGAAACGGGCGTCGGGCGACAGCAGGCTGGCCAGCAGACCGCGGCGCTCGGGGGGCTCGGAGTGGGTCAAGGCTGCGACTCTACCCCAGGGGCGCGGACTTCAGCGGGTTCGTGTGACCTGCTCGAGGAAGCGAACGACCGCGCGCCGGACCTCGGCCTGGACATCTTCCGCGCTGCGCCAGCTGCGCTTGATCACGGCCAGTGAGTGGTCGGCGTCCTCGATCGCTGCGAGCTGGGTCGGGGCGCCGATGCGCCGCAGCAGACTCTCGAGCCGGTCGATCCGGCAGTACGGATCCCGCGTGCCCTGCACGAACAGCACCGGGCAGATCAGCCGGAACAGGAAGTCGGACTTCTGCTGGCTGGGCTTGCCCGAGGGGTGCAGAGGGAAGCCCAGGCAGATCAGCGCGTCGGCCTTGAGGCCGTGGGCGAGGCCCTGCGCCGCAACGCGCGCGCCGAGGCCGGCCCCGGCCAGCAGGATCTGCGCCGGCGCAGTCTGTGGGTCCCGCAGCAGGGCGGCCACCGCCGCCCGCAGGGTTTTCTCCAGCAACGGCAGCGGATCGGGCCGCTTCTTGTTCTGCTGGGCGTAGGGGAAGTTGTAGCGGATGCTGAGGTAGCCGCGGCGGACGAGCTCGTCCTGCACGCGCACCAGCAGCTCCTGGTCCTTGTTGGACCCGGCGTCGTGCGAGAGCACTACGCCTACACGATGACCACTGGGCCACCACTCGGGGATCCCCACCGAGCCGCTCGTCGAGAGGCCAGCAGCGACTGCGAGCGTGACTTCCTCGGTGCGAGGATTCGATTCCATTCGGACCTTCTTATAACATACCCCCCGTGCTGATCCGCCCGGCTGTCGCGCTGCTGCTTCTGGCTCTGCTGCTGCCCGCGGAAGGTACGGCCCAGAACGTGCGGTACTTTGGCGTCTGGAGCTACACCGAAAATGCGCCCTCCGGGGAGATCGATCCCGGGAAGCTCGCACAGCGCACGCTCGGCTACTGGGAGGTCGAATTCGACGCCGCGGGCGCCACGGTGAGTGGCACCTACCACGGGGTGGGTGGGCAGCCGTGGCTGACCTTCAGATACGTCGAGGTCGACGGCCGCGTGTTCGCGGACCTCTACGCCCCGGACGGGCGCCTGGTGAGCCGCAAGGGCACGGCGCTCAGGACGCGCGCCCCGAACCCGAGCTGAGGGGACCGACTACGCTCGCCTGCGGCTCGCTGCGCGCGCCGAGGCGCTTGCCCGCGACGCGGCTCACGCTCGACTCCTGGACCCAGGCATCGCGGCCGTTGGCCAGCCGCACGCGCAGCCAGGGCGAGCGCTCCTCCACGACGCGCACCTCGGTGCCGCCGGGCAGCGGCGCCGCAAACAGGTCCGGCGCCAGGCTCGAGTCGGCCGCGCGCGCCACGACTTCGTCCGCGGTGACGACCCCCTCCTCGCGCTGTCGGCGCGAAGGATCCAGCACCAGGGACGCCAGCAGGGCGAGCCAGACCAGCCCGGGCAGCGCCGCCAGATTGCGCGCGGTCGTGCTGCCCATGCGCAGCGAGGCCGCAACCAGCAGCGCCGCCGCGAGGAAGGCCAGCGCCGCCCCGAGGCTGCGCTGGCCGCGCGCGAGCCAGCGGTGCCAGAAGTAGAAGCTGTCGAGCATGTCGTGCGCCTCGGGGCGCGGGACCCACTCCGGCAGCAGGCTGCGCGCGTGCTCGAGATTCTGACTCGCGCGGCGGTGGTCGGGGTCGAGCAGGAGCGCGCGCCTGTAGGCGAGGATCGCGCCGCCGAGCCGCTCCCCCTGCAGGGCAGCATTCCCGAGGTTGGTGTAGAGCTCCGGGCTCTGGACGCCCTCCGCGATCGCGCGTGCGAACAGGCGCTCCGCGCTGCGGAAGGCCTCCAGGCGCTCATCGCGCCCGGGAGTGTCGAGCGCGGCGGTGTAGGCCTGCACGGCCTGCTCGAGCAGCGCGTCCGCGGTCGGAGCCGCGCTGGCGGGTGCGCTCGCCAGCAGCGCGAGCGCGAGAGCAAGCGGCCGCAGCCAGCTCAAGGTGCGTGCTCCGCGAGCGCCCGCGCGAGCGCGACGCCCTCGCGCTGCAGGGCCGCCCAGGTCTCGGGCGCGGCCCCGGAGCCCGCCGAGGCGGGGGCGAAGACCAGTGCGTCGCAGCGCGCGAGGAATCCCTCGAGATCCCCGGCGCCCGCCGCGGGCAGCTCTGCGCGGAGCGCGCGCAGCGCGCCGGCAAGCGATTCCACGCCGCTGCGCCCGGGCTGGTCGGCAGCGCGCTCGGCGCGCTCGAGCTCGCGCGCCACGCGCGCCCGCCGCTCGCGCGCGACGGGGTCGACCGCGCGGCGCCGGCGGTCGAGCGCGGCCGCTGCGAGCGCGGCGAAGCCGAGCAGATAGATGCCCCCGGCGGCGCCGGTGGTCCCGAGGAAGCTGCCGGGTGCGGCCTGCAGCACGGCAGTGCTGCGCTCGATCGCCAGGTCCGCACCGGTCAGGGTCAGCCCGGCGGGGAGATCGCTCGGGCGCGCGCTCGCCGGCTGCTCGGGCGGCGGGACCGCGCTCACCACGTCGCGCGAGTTCACGATGCGCGCGGCGCCCACCGACAGCGCGATGGGCCGCGTCGACACCGTCTCGTAGCGCTCGCGCGCCGGGTCGAAGTAGCTGTACTCGAGCCCCGGGATCTCGCGCACGTCCTGGCGCAGCACGCGCACGACGGCGGTGAAGCGCTTGCGCTTGCCGTCGATCGCGCCGCTCGGCTCCTGAGCGGGAACACTGAAGTCAGTAGAGGGGAGCAGCCCCTCCGCAGCGAGCGGCGGCAGCCCCGCGGTGTCGAGCGCACCGTCGCCGGTCAGGTCGAAGGTGAGCGTGATCGGATCTCCCACCTGCACCACGCTGCGGTCGGCCGTCACCTCGAGACCGAAGCCGCTGCCCACTGCGCCGGCGAAGCTCGCCGGCTGTCCCTGCGTGGGCACGGCCTTCACGACGAGCGTGCGCGGCCGGTCGACGGCCCCGATGCGCTGCACGCGCGTCGGCGCGCGGCCGCCCAGGAAATCACGCCGCCAGCTCACGCCCTCCTCGAGCGTCGCGCTCGCGGCGCCGAGCGTGTACTGGCCCGGGCGCCGCGGGATCAGCTCGAAGGGCGCGGAGACCACGGCGTATTCCATACCGTCCTTGCGCTCGGTGCGCTGGCGGGTGGGCAGGCGCAACGGGTCGCCCCCGGTCTCGATCTCGATCGTCTGGCCTCCCACCCGCGGGTCCGGGACCGAGATGCGGAAGCCCTCGAGCAGCGTGGCCAGCGGCAGCTGCAGCGACGAGCTCACGATGCCCGGGACCAGCTCGCGCTCGAACCAGTACTCGAGCAGCACCGGCACGCGCGCGCCGACGTACGTAGTCTCGGGCAGCTCGAGCCGGATGAGCAGGCGGTCGGACGTCGGCACTCCGTTGACCACGATCTCGAACGGGCCCGCCGTCCGCGTGACCGAGCCCTGGGTGATCTTGAACGGGCCGAGCCGGACGTTGCCCGGCGCCGCCGGGAAGTAGCGGAACGACGCCTCGTACTGAACGCTCTCCGTGCGCGTGAGCTCGCCGTTGATGACCGTGACCTGCGTGCTGCGGCTCGTCTGCAGTCCGGCGAAGCTGAGCGTGCCGTTCGTCAGCGGCTCGGGCACGATCTCGGGCTCGGGGTCGGCCGCGAAGCCCTCCAGCAGCAGCACGATCTGCACCACCGAGCCGACGTAGTACGGCCGCTCGGACATCTCCACTCGCACGTTCTGCGCCCGTGCGCTCGACGCAGCGAGCGCGAGCACGAGCGCTGCGAGCAGGCCCGCGGCGCGCGTCACCAGTCCTGCTCCACCGACTCGTAGCCCGCGCGCCGACGCTGCGCCTGCTCGCGCCGGCGCTGCGCCTCGCGGTCGCGCACGCCCTGCAGCAGCTGCTGTGGGTCGGTCTGCTGCTCGGACTGCGCCTGCTCCTGCGCGCCCTGCGGCTCCGACTCGCCGCCGCCCTCCTGGGGCTGCTGCTGGTCCTGCTGCTGATCGCCGTCGGGCGGCGGCTGCTGCGGGGGTGCCAGCAGAGCGAGCGCCCGGCCGAGCGACTCGAGGGCGCGGTCCTGCTCGGCGCGCACGGGCGCGAGCGTCGGCGGCGCCGCGTTCATGCCCTTCACGGCCTGCTCCATCGCACCCGTCGCGATCGCCACCTGCTCGCCGGCCTGGAGCAGCTTGCGCGACGTCTCGGCGGCGTCGGGCTCCTCGGCCTGGACCCCGCCGGCCGCGCGCGCCTGCTGGTCGAGCGCACCGGCGATCGCGTCGGCCGTGCGCGCCAGCGCGTCCTGGCGCGGAGCGAGCGGCCCGAGCCCCGGCGCGAGATCGCCGGTCGGAATCGCGAGCGCGTCCTGCGTCGCGTCGGCGAGCTCCTGCTGTCGCTGCGCGGTGTCCTTGAGCTGCTCCACCAGCGTGAAGAACAGACGCCGCAGCGCGTCGAGCGCAGCGACGGCCCTGCCGACGGGAGCGCGCGCCGCATCCGCCGACTTGCCGAGGCCCTTGGTCGCCGCGTCCATCTCGCGGCGGGCGTTGCCGAGCAGCTCGCCGGCCAGGCGCAGGCGCTCGCGCTCCTTGGTGCGCGCGGCGTCGTCGAGCGGAGCAGCGGTCGCGGGGTCGGGCGGAGCATCGAGCTTGCGGCCCTCGGCCTCGAGCAGCTTCTCCAGGCGCACGCCGCGGCCGGCGTTGTGCTCCTGGACCTCGCGCGCCTTTGCGAGCGCACCGGCCTGCTCCATCAGCTTGCGCGCTTCGGGGGTTGCTCCCACCAGCACCTGCTCCAGTGCACGCTCGTCGGCGTACGTGGTCTCGATCAGGCCCCGCAGCCCGAGGAAGCGCTCGCGCGCCTCGATCAGCGCCGTGATCCCGCGCCGCAGCTGCTCCTGCGCGGGCTCGAGCTCGCCGCGCTCGAGCGAGCCGACGGCCTGCGTGAACGCGACCTTGCCGGCGTCGACGAACGGCTGTGCAGCAGCCACTCCACTGTCCCCGACGCTGGCGTCGGCGGGGGGAGCGCCGCGCAGCGCGGCGCGCAGGCGCTCGTCGAGCTCGCCCGTGCGCTCGGAGAGATCGGTCTGCCGCTCGACGAGCAGCTCGCGCGTGAGCCAGGCCGGCGGGTTCTCGGCAGCGCCCGCGAGCCATGCCGCGCCGGTCGCGGTCTCCGCGGCATCGGCGAGGACCCGGTCGAGCACCTCCACGGGATTGCGCAGCTGGTCCTGTGCGCGCTTGAGCTCCGCGAGCGCGCCCGAGCTGCGGCGGTAGGCGCGCTCGACCTGGCGCTGGCGCAGCTGACCGCGCACCTGGCCCATGCGCTCGCGCGCCCGGTGCAGGTAGTGGAGCACGTTGCCGAGCTGCAGCGCGCGCTCGGCGTCCTCGTCCGTGCGCTCCGCCTCGGGCCGTGCCTCGAGCGCGTCGCGCTCGCCGCCCGCGCGCGACGCGAGCGCGTCCGCATCCGCGAGCACGCCGCGCTGCTCGCTCCCGACCGAGCGCAGCGCGCGCCGCTGCTCGTCGGCGAGCGCGGTCGTGGGCTCGCCCGCGCCGGGAGCGATGCGCTCGGCGACGCGCGCCGCGACCGCGCGCTCGCGCGTGACGAGCTCTTCGAGCTTCTTGGCGAGGTCGGCGGTGTCGCGCTTGGCGAGCTCGTCGGCGACGAGCAGCGCACGCCGCAGCACGACCTCCAGGTTGTGGCGCGTGTCCGCGTCGTCCGGGCGCAGGCGCAGCGCCTCGCGGAACCAGTCGCCGGCGGTGTAGAAGAGCTTGAGCGCCTCCTCCGGCTCCTTCTCGAGCCGGCTCTCGGCGCGCTCGGCTGCGGCCATGCCGAGGTTGTACGTGGCGCGCACGCGCAGCTCGCCGTCCTGCGCACCCTCGCGGCGCGCGCGACCGAGCCAGGTGTCGGCGGCGTCGAGCTCGTCGGAGCCGA
>Ga0190274_10001486_pt1 | contig 13767 bp, 10 predicted proteins | sample Popmic531T_FD_133002 | JGI IMG/M metagenome (GOLD analysis project Ga0190274, IMG submission 133002) | Populus adjacent soil microbial communities from riparian zone of Yellowstone River, Montana, USA - 531 T | ecosystem: Environmental > Terrestrial > Soil > Riparian zone | place: USA: Montana...
AATAAATTAAAAAACTAACCCAAAAGGGATACAGGTTTAAGCTTAAATTGAGTTTGCCAAAACAGCCACTAACCTGAAGCTTCCGAATCATACTATCTTTCGTTATCTACCAATCCTGATTGGGACCATATACCTGCTGCTTGCGTGTGGAAGCGTAGTATATGATGACATTACTTACGATGAACAGGATCATCTCAACTATGGGATTCGTCTTCTGAAAGGGACTAGCAGCCGTCAGCAAGCTGGAGCCGATTTCAATACCACGATGCCTGTTAGTGTACTCAATGCCTTACCGAGGGCAGCGGAACAATTATTTAATCCTGAGTTGCAAAGAACAGACGGTGGTTCGCTGGACGTTAAAAGGGGTCGATATATTACTATTCTTGTCACTCTTTTGCTATTAGCATATTTCTATGCATTCGGTAAATCGCTGGCGGGCCCTGCGGCCGGTTGCTGGGCCATGTTGCTTGCTGCATTGGATCCAAATATATTGGCGCATAGCCGGCTGGTGACTACTGATCTTTATAGTACCCTTGCGTTCGTAGCAGTTCTATTTCACTTATATCAATGGCAGATAAAAAAAGAAAAACGCCATTTTTATTATTGGTGCATCGCGATAGCGATCGCACAATGTTGCAAGATCAATAATATCCTTCTGTACCCAATCTGCCTGCTGATAATTTTGGGCTACCGGTTATTTCATCCAACTAAGTTTTCAGGGAGAACATTTTTAATACAAGCCGTTGTTTTTGTACTGATCCATTTGTTGGTGATTAATGCCGCTTTTCTGTTTTATCATAGCGGGATGTCTCTCGATGATTATAGTTTCAAAAGTTCTTTTTTTCAACAGTTACAACAAAGCTGGATCGCTGGGATCCCTCTCCCATTACCGCAATCGTACATCGACACTTTTGATCTTACCCAATTTGAAAGAGAAAGTTTCACCGGCACCGCCAATAATTATCTGCTTGGTGATTTGCGTTATCAAAAAGGCTTTTGGAACTACTATCTCATTTGCTGGATGGTAAAAACTCCGCTGCTTACTCAATTGTTGATTTTGATTTCAGTAATCGCGGCCCTGATAAATAAAAATTTCCGCCGGCCCGCGTTGTTTTTCTTACTGCTTCCATCCCTGGTAATTTTTGTTTTTCTGAGCAACTCTTCGGTACAAAGCGGATATAGATACCTGCTGCCTGTGTTGTCGTTATCCTTATTGGCGCTAGCGGTGACCATTAATCAATTGATTAAACGGATGCCGAAATACGCCCCATTAATTTTGATTGCTGCATTATCAATACCAGTAGTAATAGGTTTTCCAAATTATATCGCGTACACCAGCGAATGGCTATGGCCAAAGAAAAATGCCTACTTATATTTATCCGATAGTAATCTTAACTGGGGGCAGCGACAAAAAAAGATTCAAGCAATTCTGCAAATGCATCCTGAATATATTTTTGAACCGGACAAACCGGTAATAGGTTTGATTGTTGTGGATATTAATAAACTTACGGGGATTATTTCAACGGATAAATTCAGTTGGTTGCGCGATAATCACCAACCCGAGGAAGTTATCGAAGGGACTTATCTGTTGTTTGATGTGAAAAAGCTGCCTTGAATGGAATCGCCTTATTTGCCAGCGATAATTTTCCTGTACCATTCATTATATTGACTCCCCACGATAGAATAGCTGAATTTTTTTGCCGCCCCTGCGGCTATTTGTGATCTGTTATAAGAAGTATAATCGTCGATCATTTTTTTCATTGCATTAGACAATCCTTCTACATCTTCATTTTTTACCAATAAGCCATTGCCGTCGTTAATGACTTCAGCGACTCCCCCTACGCTGGTGCTGATAACAGGTAATCCGCAACACAATGCTTCTAAAACAACACAGGGCAGGTTTTCAAAACGACTGAACATTAACAGGGCCGATGATTGTTGCATTTGATTTGCTACTTCAGGATAGCTTACAAAGTCTTTAATAAATACATGGGTATTGAACAATCCTTTCTGTTTGGCCAGCAATTCCAATTCCGGTTTTTTATTTCCGATTAATACCAGTTCAAATTGATATCCTTTCTGTGCTAGCAAAGCCGCGGCCTCAATCATGCCTTCCGGATTTTTCTGATAGTTTAAATAAGATGGATGAATAAAGCGGAATTTAGGAATCGCCGCCGGTTTGTAGTTGAATAGGCGTGTATCTACAACATTCGGAATAACCTCAAATGGAACGGGAACCACCGTTTCGCACATCTTCTTACCCAGGTCGGCGGAAACTGGAAAAATTTGTGAAGCTTGCCGGATTACTTGTTTGATCAGGCTTCTCAATGTATTTCCAATAGTATAAATATTTGGATTGCTTTCTTTATAATAACCAGTCCAGTGTTCACTAACTACAAATGGAATCCGATACCTGCTTTTAAGATAAAGGGCGAGCATGCCTGCTTTCATAGCAACATGCACATGCACAATGGCGGGGATTCCATGTTTCCTGCTTATATCGGCATACATTTTCTTTTGAAGGTTCCGGTATTTCAACACGGAATGTATTTTCTCAAATAGCTTACCCCAACCAGATTTGCCATAATAAACTTTGTATACGGTCAGGTTTTGTTCTTCAGTTTTAATTAATGCTGTTTTTCCGGCCGGAAGGGTTTCGTCTTTTTCTATCAAGAGAACTATGAGGGGAACAAATTCAGCAACCGCATGGGCATGACGTTCTACAAAGTCGCCATTGGTAGGATGCACCCGGCTGGGATACCAACTGGTTAACCAAAGGACCGAACTCATACCCGATTGTTTTTAGTGAACAATTCCTTTGCCCATTTAATATCGCCCTTATTTAACACGATAAAATCTTTAATAGAATGGTTGCTTTGTTTGGTAAATATAAAATATTGATAAAGGAAATAGGAGATATAGGCAACACTGCTGGCAATAGCAGCTCCCATGATTCCGTAATAAGGAATTAATAAAACATCGAGTAGGAGAATTATTACCAGCGCTATCAATGCCCCATAGATATTATATTTAACCTGGTTGGTACCTGCAAACCATGAAGCGATCAAACTTTGCAGCGAAATCGCAAGGATACCCGGGATCATTGCTACGAATGGAGTATACATGTCGTTAAAACTATTTCCATATAGCCAGGGAAATAAGAACTTGCCAATAAGTACGAGGATGATTAACAGAACAAGGAATCCGGTGAATAATATACGGCAGGCTTTTGCCAGGTTCTCCTGCATACGCGTTCGTTCGCCAACAACCGTTGAAGGAAAAATTACAGATGCGGCGAGTACCGGGATTGTTATAAATAATTGTACCAGCTTGGAAGCCTGAACATAATTTCCAAGATCGTCTTTGGAATCCCAAAAATAGTCGATCATCCAATAGTCAACCCTATAAACAAGAAAGAAAACAAGGTTTGCTCCAAATGCTACCGATGCGTATTTGAGAAGAGATTTTAATTCCCCTGCCGAGGGAAGTTGAATCTTTTTAACCGGCAATTGAATCCAAAAAAATATTAAAAGCACTATTGCTTGCAACGCAATTGAAAGTAAATAAAAATTTATGACATGGGGTTGAGCAAGCACTGTTGCTATTGCCGATCCGGCATCTTCGGTGAAGCCAATCGAAATCAAAATATCCAATAGGTAAGAAATGAGTATAATATTAACGATAATAAGAATCGCATTATATGTTTTGAAATTGTGAAGACCCTGGAATAATCCGATTATATTATTAATAAGTATAAACGCGAAGGGATATATAAGTACAGGGATTTCCTGCCATTCATAACTCTTCTTATTCCAAAAAAGAAACAATACTAGGATGCCTAGCGCCTGCACTACAAAGGCCCAAACTACAGTAAGGGTTACCATTTTGTGCGAGTCTATTTTTCCAGTTGCGGAAAAATAAACCATGGCCGATTCCAATGAGAAACCCGTAATTAAGACTATCAGTGAAAGGTAGTTGAGGCCAAGATAAAATTCACCACTGTTGGAAGCGCTGAGTATTCTTGCCATCAGGAGATTGATTACAAAAACGGTGACGAGGTAAATTCCCCGCCACAAAAAATTTTCTCCTATTTTTTTGGCAATTCCCATTCGGTACTGTGAGCGCTAAACTATTTTTATTCCCAGAATTTAGTTGGGTAGTTGATGCAATTCTTTGAACGATCCTCGTGCAATTGGCTACCGATCTCTAGCAATTCCATTTCCGTCAATACTTCTTCCGCTTTGGGAAAAAAAATCTTTTCTTCGAATCGGATATGCTTTTCCAATAACGAAGAGAATGATTCTAAGTCAGCTTCCGTAGCTTGATTAACGATTGCCTTTTCTACAAGAAGCCGGATTTGTTTGTGTTCGGAAATTAATTGATCGGTAAGTAACGGATCGAATGATTTCTGACGGAGGGCTGGAAGCAAAACGGTTTCTTCCATTTCAAAATGCTCTTTCAGTTCTTCATTCCATCCATTACTGATAAAATCGTTCATTACAGAAAGCGAGGCTTTTTTCTTCAGCCCCTTTGTTATCAGTAATGCCATCAGCAGCCCGTTGTGATGCTGTCGCGATAAAGGTTGTAACTGCTGATGTCTTTTCATTATTTCAGACTTCGGATAATGGTAGCAAACTCTTCGGCATTCAGCGAAGCGCCTCCTACCAATCCCCCATCCACATCCGGCTGGGAGAAAATTTCCTTTGCATTATTAGCCTTAACACTTCCTCCGTATAGGATGGAAATATCCGCTGCAATCGCATTTCCATATTTTCCTGCCAGAACGCTCCGTAAATGCGCATGCATTTCCTGGGCTTGCTCAGAGCTGGCTGTTTTACCCGTGCCGATTGCCCAGATGGGTTCGTAGGCAATCACAATATTCTTAATAGCGCTTTCCGATAAATGAAATAATGATTCCTGTAACTGTATTTCTACAAATCGATTCTGGGTTCCGGCATCGCGGATGTTCAGCGGTTCGCCGCAACAAAAAATGGGAGTAATAGCATATTCTAAACAGAGATCCAGCTTCTGCCCGAGTACCGCATTGCTTTCATCGAAGTATTCACGGCGCTCACTATGTCCGACTACACAATAACCAATTCCTAGCGAATGAAGCATTTCAACGGAAACTTCCCCGGTAAAAGCGCCAGATTTTTTATTATAACAGTTTTGAGCTGCCACTGAGTAACCTTTTTCTCCATTTACTTCGCTTTTGGCCATTATGAGATATGGGAAAGGAACCGCGAAGATTGCTTGCTGATGGTTGTCGAGTGCGATTTCAGCGCCCAGTATATCGTCTAATAATTTTTCCGCCTGTTGGTAGGTACAATTCATCTTCCAGTTAGCCGCGGCTATTTGTTTTCTCATAATTGATTTTTAAGTGTGCTCAAAAATACTTTTCAAAGTTTGAATTTCCTGTTCGCTTAATTCTTTATTCTTTAGTTTTTTCCAATTGCTGATATCCTGAAGTGCTTTGTCAAATTTATATTTCTCATTTCCGGCTGATCCCCAGGCAAAATCACGGATATATTTTGGTGTTAAGCCTGCGCCAAAAACATTTGCCGCAATACCAACAACGGTGCCTGTATTAAAGCAGGTATTGATGGCAGCTCGGGAATAATCTCCCATCATCAGTCCGCATTTTAATCCGGCATCCAGAAATTCGTTGGAAGGTTGGTGCCATACTTTGACCGTGCTGGCCGTATTTTTTAAATTGGAATTAGAGCTACCCGCGCCGATATTGCACCATTCTCCTATTACTGAGTCGCCCAGGTAACCATCATGCGCCTTATTAGAATACCCCAGGATCATCGAATTCTTTATTTCTCCTCCCGCTACGGAATAAGGACCAATTGAAGTAGCGCCATAAATTTTAGCTCCCATCTTTAGTACACCGCCTTCGCCCAGGGCAAAGGGTCCTCTTATGATGGATCCTTCCATAACTTCAGCGTTCTTGCCAATATAAATGGGGCCGGTAGAAGCATTCAAAATGCAATAATCCATTCTTGCGCCTTCTTCAATAAATATGTTGGTCGACTTAATAGATTGAACTGTTTCTGGAATTGGCATGGAATGCCTTCCAGTCGTTAGTAATTTAAAATCCTCCCTTATTGCCCAATCGTTGAATTCAATAATCTGCCAGGGGTGTTTCAAAAAGCGAACCGATGGGTGCTGAAAATCCTCATCATTTAGAATATGTTGATTCACCAGAAGGTCAACAAACTCTTTTGAAGGCACCAGGTGTGAGGGAAATTTCAGGTCTGGAATAGAATTGCCGGCATAGGGTGCCAGCAACTTTTCCCATTTTTCACGGATTGTTAATATACCCACACGCAAATCTGAAACTGCGCGGACTTCCGCGAAAGGATAGAGATTTTTCCTGGTATTGACATCGTCGGTGATTGAAGGTATCATGTTTAAATCTAAATAAAAATCCCCTTCCTGAGAACAGGAAAGGGATAGTATAGCCATGAAAAACAAAAATATTATGTTGAAATTACAACTTTTTATTTTTTCTTCTCGTAACGTTTTTTGAACTTATCGATACGTCCCGCTGTATCCACCAACACTTTCTGACCAGTGAAGAACGGATGCGAAGTATTTGAAATCTCCAACTTTATAAGCGGATATTCATTTCCATCTTCCCATTTGATCGTTTCTTTAGTGTGGGTTGCAGAACGGCTGAGGAAAGAAGTACCGTTGCTCATGTCTTTGAAAACTACAAACCGATAATGATCGGGGTGGATTCCTTTTTTCATAACTCCTTGATTTAAAGGTCACACGGATTTTGCCGTATGAGTGATAATTAATAATTGAGGCGCAAATTTAGGGCAATATTGCTTTTGAGCCAAATGAAAAATTGAGGAACGTATGGGTGGTTTCAAACCCCCAAAAGGACCAGAATAGGAGTAAGATTTGTGAATGGGCAAAAAAAGAAACCACCAAACTTTACTTTTACAATCACTTGCGATCATGTATCAGCTTATCCGATGGTTTCTGAGCTGCTTATTTCCTGTTTAGGGATTTCAGCTGCCCTGATTACATTTACTTTGTTTCCAAAATTTCTGTAACCATATTGTTCATTGAAGATAGCTTATCAGTATACCCGTTTCCAAATTTTTTGAGTTATACTTTTTCACCAGTTATTCACTTGGTTTTCCACATAATTAGCTAGCGCATATTCTCATATTGAAGAGGGATTCCCAGCCCCCATTCTTTGGAAGCCTGGATTACCGTTTGCAGATCATCGATTTTTTTGCCGGTCACCCGAATAATATCATCCATGATGGAAGCCTGTACTTTAAGACCAGCGTCTTTAATATGTTTTACAATTTTCTTCGCGTCTTCTTGCTTCAAACCATTTCGAACAAGCACATCTTTTTTCCAGAGTTTTCCGCTCTGATGACCTTCTTTAGAAACATCGAATGCTTCCGGGGATATTCCTTGTTTGTGTGCGCGGTTAATCAATACGTCAATCAACTGACGCATTTTCATATCATCTTCCGTTTCGATGCTGATGATGAATTCTTTTTTATTCAGGTTGATGACGACATGCGATCCTTTAAAATCAAACCGATTGGTGATCTCCTTACTGGTAACATTAACGGCATTATCCAATGCCTGTGCATCTACTTTGCTTACGATATCAAATGAAGGCATAATAAAAGTTTTCTTTTATGAGTGTTAGATCACTCAAATGTAAGAGGCATTTTGGAATTTTTGATTGGGAAATTGGGAAATAGCTTTATGCGTAAAAGTGTTTACAAATTAATAAGGTATCGTGGATCAGGAGAGATTTCCCAATTTCCCAATTGGCATTCCAAAATTTTCTACAAAAAAGCCCCCCGCTGTGGCGAGGGGCCTGTGTTGCACATGAAACGAAAGAACTACGAGAACATATTTATTGAGTGGCGCCACCTACCCTATTTTGCTCTTCATTGGTAGCACTATTTCTGCGTCTGGCCTGCGCAACGGTATTCTTACCAAAACGGTAACTGAATGTAATGGTCATATTACGGTTATCCCATCTATTATGGATTTTCATGTCGATATCGCTGTACCGGGTACTTCCGCGGTATTGCTGCCAATGAAAGGGATCACGGAAATTAAATCGTAAAGTTCCATTTCCTTTCATAATCTGTTTTTGTCCGGCAATATTCATAAAATACATTGGCTCCGACATATTCAACTGTTCCACTCCTTTTGCACGGTACCATCCGCTTATTTCTCCGGACCATCCTTTCTTAAAGGTGAATGTGTTCGTAATATTCACCATGAAAGAGGTGTATTGCATGTCTATCGGATCGTTTTTACTCGTGTATGAATTATAATAGTTTCCGGTATACTTATTATTATAGACATTGAAGAAGATATTTGAGTTCCACCATTTGGCGAACTTTACCGGAGCATTGATTGCAATTCCGATATTCTGGTATTGAGCAACATTATCTACAGTGAGGTAAGTGATTTTTTGCTCCGTATTCTGTTTCAGAATCTGTGATATCACATCATTGGTGAGGGTATAGTTGAAGGTGGTAGTAAACTGACCTTTGAACGTATGACGCAGTTCTATATTATGTGAAAATTGCGGCAGTATGTAGGGATTACCCTGGCGGAAAGTAAGAGAATCGAGGAACCAGGTAAATGGATTGAGATCCTGGTAATTCGGTCTGTTGATGCGCCGGCCATAAGACAAAGTAAAACTGTTCTTTTTGTTGACATCATAATTGACAAAAGAAGTTGGAAACAGGCTGGTATAATTCCTGTTAAAGGTGGAATCATTAGTCACCTGGTGTCCTTCTGCAATTGTATTTTCCAGGCGCAGACCAGCCTGTATGCTCCACTTTTTCCACTTTTTATTGAGCGTCGCGTAGGCTGCGTTAATGTTTTCACTGTAAACAAACTGGTTGGATCGGCTATCTTTTACCCAGGTGCCATTCTGATCACGTTTATAATCTACTTCGTTATCATTCTTTACAAAACTGGTTTTAAAACCAGCCTCAAAGCGCATATCCTTTTTCAATGGATGAACATAGTCGGATTTTACCGAATAGATATTTATATAGGAAGGTATATCTCCTTTTAACATCATTCCTCCGGTGTAATCCCCTTTTCCATCATAGACATTTGTGGTTAGCAAGGATTGCGTATTATTGGCATAGCCGATATAATCAAAGTCAACGGTTATCTCTCTTCCTGCAGAATCAAAATTGTGTTTGTAATTGAGGTTCGTTGAATAATTAAAAAAAGTCAATTGACTGGCCGATACTGAATGCAATTCCGACATTACAGTTCCGTCCGGCAGTTGTATGGACTGCAGGCTCGTCGACTTAGGAAATCCCCAGAATCCGAAACCATTCATCACTATACCAAATACATTTTTCTTATCGGCATAAAAATCCAACCCTATTTTCAATGAGTAATTATTATTTAAGCCATTGAATTCCGTTTCCGATAAGGATTTAGAATTAAGCGTACCATCAATGTTGTAAAAATTCCTGCTGAGTTCCATATCGCTTTTACCTTCCCGGTAATTGTAATTGAAATTACCAAACAGGTTAACTTTCTTCTTGCGATAATTAAGATTGACGCTCGTATTTTGCTTTAAGGGGTAGATCAAAGAATTATCTCTTTCATAAAAGCTCATCGTTCCACCTACTGTAACACTTCCATTAAAACCATCCGATCGGCTCTTTTTTGTTTTGATATTAATCACTCCTGAATTGCCCGACGCGTCGAAGCGAGCGGGCGGATTGGGCATAATCTCGATCTGGTCCAATGAGGAGGCGGGAAGATTACGCAAAACGGCAGCCAGATCAGCAGCAGAAAGATAGGTTGGTTTTCCATCCATCATTACGATGACTCCCTGTTTTCCTTTCAGGCTGATGTTGCCATCGTTATCTACTGACACGCCCGGCGATTTTTCAAGAACCTCCATAGCAGTAGCGCCGGCGTTAGTAGGTGATGCATCAACATTTACAACCGTTCGATCAATCTTGTTTTCGATTAAAGGTCGTTTTCCGGTAACGGTTACTTCGTTTAATGATTTGCCGGTCGACTTCAATTGAAAATCGGACAATTGAACAATTGGATTGGACGAGCTGATTTCTAAAGCCTGGCTCCTGAATTTTGAAAAGCCAACGGCTGATACTCCAATCGTATAGGAACCGTTTGCCAGTTTTTCAAAATCAAAACCGCCTTGTTTACTGGAAACCGCCACTTTAACAAGTGACGAATCCTTGAGGCGGTACAATGAAACGGTGGCGGCTTCAATCCCTTTACCGCTTTCGTCTTTTACGGATCCGGAGATCTTGCCGTTTTTATCTTGAGAAAATACTGAGTTGGTTGAATAGAGGAACAATAACAATACTGAGAAGAATTGTTTCATGGCTATACTTTAGTGGTGAGAAAAATGGTGCAGTGTAAATGTCAATCAAAGAATCAGAGTAATGATGTTGATTATGATAATCAGGTAAAAACGGGTGCAAAGGGTAATTAAACCTTATCAATACACCAGCGGGAAAATTCACTTATAAAGTGGTATATATGACGTATCAATCAATGAACGGTTTGAATTGATTATAGAATTTTATTGTAGTGATTTTCTAAATAAAGAAGGCCCTGTAGAAACAGGGCCCGTTAACCAAAACTAACTGCTTATGAGAAAAACTGTATGAGACTTTTTATTGAAAGAAAGTTTATTTACATATAAGATATTCCGCAACTAACCAGGTACATCAGCATCAGTGTTATGAGTATAATTTTTTTCATGTTCCGTGCTTTCTATATATGAGACGTTGTATTGACAAAAAAGTTTACTCCGGAAATGTTAAAAAAAATCAAATAAAAAGCCCCGCCGGAACAGAGCTTTTTATGGGGTTTGATTGTTTCATGGCTTTACTATAATTGCAGGGTTAGTTACCGCTGTCTACTTTAACGCGATTTTGTTCGTCATTTGCACTACTTGCTCTTCTCTTAACTCCATTTGCTTTTCCCTTGCTGAAGCGATAAGTAAAATTGGCGCTGTATACTCTTGAATCACGAACCTGCTGGAAAGAAGCATCAATATTGCTATATCGGCTGGCTCCTTCTATTTTCTGCGTATAGAACATGTCCCTTACACTTAAGCGGATGGATCCTTTTCCTTTCATGATTTGTTTGCTGATACCTGCGTTCACCATTCCGAAACCTTGTATTTTAAATATTCCATCTACACTGGGTGTTCTATAGTATCCGCTCAACTCAGCGCTAATTGTTTTTCCGATTTTTATCTGATTTGTAACATTGAACTGGCCGGTCGTTGCACCCATTTCTATTGGGTCGTTGTTTACAATTCCTTCATACAGGTTGTTATAAACGTTGGCCCAGATATTCGCTGTCCACCATTTTGAAACGGGCACAGCAGCACTTACTGCAATTCCGTACTGACGCTGACTGGCGATATTCTGTGGAATTACAGCAGTCTCCGTACCGGAAACTTCCTGCTCCAATACCTGTGTAATGATATCAGTGGTATTTGTATAGTTTAAAGTAGTGGTGAGAAATCCTTTGAAGGTATGGCTCAACTCAATATTATGAGAGAACTGTGGCTTCAGGTTCGGGTTACCTTGCTCATAGGTATACTTGTCAAGAAACATTATGAATGGATTCAAATCTTCATAATCTGGACGTTGGATGCGTCGGCCATAATTCAAAACAAATGTATTTTTCTTGTCGACAGTGTATTGCAAATACGCTGTTGGGAACAACTGAACATAATTACGACTGAATGTTTCACCAGTAGTTATTTGATTGCCTTTCGAATTCGTGTGCTCGAGGCGTAATCCGAACTGACCGCTTAATTTTTTTGATAAGGGTCTGCTATAATTCGCATAGGCCGCGTTTACGTTTTCCTGGTACACGAAATGATTACTGCGATTGATGTCTGGAACCATTTCTCCATTCTGAACGCTATCATATATGGCGTTGTTATCGGTTTTTACAAAACTGGTTTTTATCCCGGCCTCGAATTTTGCTCCTTTTTTCATTGGATGGAGATAATCAACTTTCGCGCTATAGATATTTATATCCTGTGGAAGGTTACCAAGTAAACTGTCAGGAAGACCATTTGGTTTTCCGTCCGTATCAAAATACGAGTTAACCAATTGCTGGTTATTCCTGCTGCGATATCCGATATAATCGGCATCAGCTGTAATTTCTTTTCCAGTTGTATCAAATATGTGGCGAAAGTTAAAATTGCTATTAAAATTCTTCCAGGTTCTTTCGTTCGAAGTAGAGGCGCGGGTAATTCCCTCCAGTACTTTAGCGGCATCAGAAATAAATACTTCACTTGTATTGCTGAAATGACCGGGGTTGCTGAAACCACCCAACACAACACCAAAAGTTGTTTTCTTGGATGCAAAAAAGTCCATACCTGCTTTCCCGTTAAAAGATTGCCCACCATCACGGATCCTGGATTCCTGATCGAAATGAGAAATCAATTCTTTCGTGCTTGGATCAATAAATTTCCGCTGTATGTCGAGGTTATTAAAATTCTCACGGTTGCTATAACCAACATTGGCAAAAAGATTCACCTTGTCTTTACGGTAATTGAAATTAAAAGACTCATTCAACTTATGATATTTTCCCTGGCCATAGGTCAAAGAAAGACTACCATTATAACCCATTGCTTTTGTTTTCTTGGTTTTGATATTGATCACACCACTGTTTCCTGCTGCGTCATATTTAGCAGGAGGATTGGTCATAATTTCAATTTGATCGAGTTGGCTGGCGTTCATATTACGCAATAGGTTAGCCAGATCGGTTCCTGATAAATATGAAGGACGACCATCTATATATACTTGAACGCCTGCTCTTCCTTTCAAACTAATATTTCCGTCTTTATCAATAGTGATCCCTGGCGATTTCTCTAATACTTCCAAAGCGTTGGCTCCAACATTGGTAACCGCTGCTTCCACATTCACAATCATACGATCCAGCTTGTGCTCTACAAGTGGTCTGCGGGCTACGATGGTTGCAGCCTTGAGGTCTTTGGATTGGATTGCTAGCGCGAATGTTTCTATTTCCAATGTCGCGTCGCCTGTTAACTGAATGTGTTTAGATATAACGGGTGCAAATCCAACAGCTGAAAGACTCAGGAGGTATTTGCCTTCCTGGATATTTACGAATTCGTATCTACCCTCTTTATTTGTGACGGTCATTTTTACAAGGGAGGAATCCTTGCTTCTAAGTAAAGAAACGGAGGCGGAAGGAATGGCCGATTTGCTGGCATCTTCTACCCTACCATTTATTGATCCTGATTTTGTTTGTGCCTGGCTGAAGATGGATAAGGTTGTTAGTACCAATACTGTCAGCAGAGTCGTAATCTTTCTCATTTTTATAGATCTATTGTTTGTTTTATACTTTGTTTTGATCATTACAGTCCAAAAGTAAGTACTATATAAAGCATAGTACAGTGTTTTGTGTCGGATGGCTGATTTTCCTGATAGTTGGCCAATTCCATGACCTAAGTGTGACGCAGGGCGGTCAATTTGGTTACAGTGACTGGCTTGATTTGGGACAAGAGGTAGAAATGCTTAGTTGGACGGATAGGCTCCGTGAGGCTTTATTTATAGCCCCCTGGCTTTTTATAAAAGCAGAAAAAGCCTGCTAAAATGCAGGATTGTGACGGAGAAATTGAGTGAAAAAGACCTGATTTAAACTTTTATCAGCGTTGCTTTTCGTCTTAAATAAATATAGAGTCCAATACCCAGGATCACGAGAGAAGCG
>Ga0190274_10001487_pt1 | contig 13765 bp, 10 predicted proteins | sample Popmic531T_FD_133002 | JGI IMG/M metagenome (GOLD analysis project Ga0190274, IMG submission 133002) | Populus adjacent soil microbial communities from riparian zone of Yellowstone River, Montana, USA - 531 T | ecosystem: Environmental > Terrestrial > Soil > Riparian zone | place: USA: Montana...
GCGCGTCTACGACGAGCACCACCAGGTGTACGGCCCCCGCAAGGTCTGGAAGCAGCTCCGGCGCGAAGGAATCCGCGCGGCGCGGTGCACCGTCGGGCGCCTGATGCGGGTGATGGGTTTGGCGGGCGCCGTCCGCGGACGCGCGTGGGTCATCACGACACACGCCGCCGACGGCGGCCGGCCTGCCGATCTCGTCGATCGGCAGTTCGTGGCAACGAGGCCAAATCAGCTCTGGGTGTCGGACTTCACGTACGTGGCGACCTGGAGTGGGTTCGTCTACGTGGCGTTCGTCATCGACGTGTTCGCGCGGCGGATTGTCGGCTGGCGTGTCTCCGCTTCGATGCGCACCGACTTTGTGCTCGACGCGCTGGAGCAGGCGATCTGCGCTCGGCGTGGCAACGCCCTCACGGGTCTCGTGCATCACAGCGATCGCGGCACGCAATACCTTTCGATGCGGTACACGGACCGCCTGGCTGACGCAGGTATCGCGCCGTCGGTTGGGAGCCAAGGCGATGCGTTTGACAATGCTCTCGCCGAGTCGGTGATCGGGCTTTTCAAGACGGAGGTGATTCGACGGAAGGGGCCGTGGCGGTCGCTCGAGGCCGTGGAGTTCGCCACGCTCGCCTGGGTGGACTGGTTCAATATGCGGCGGCTGCTCGGACCGATCGGGGATGTGCCGCCGGCGGAGTACGAGGCGCAGTACTATGCCCAGGCCGCAGTGGCCTGATTCAACGAATTCAGTCTCCGAAGATCCCGGTACGCTTCACATTGATTAATAGCCACTTATATTGATGAGAGACGCGGGATACGTCCCGCGTCCTCCTTGCGGCGATCTTCCGTATCCTCAACGCCTTGCCGGCTCCGCCGCCTGTGCGGGTTCCAGATTTCTCCACGGATTTCGCTGCGGCGACGGTTTTGCGACTCCGCCCGGACCGTCACCGAAATCGCGCCGGCATCTTCGCGTCCCTTGTGCCCAGACGGGCTTTCGAGAGCCCCCCATCGGCACCGCGCTCCTCGGCCAGGAGCAGCGGGCGCGCGGCATTAGTTCTCCAGCGCCGTCATCGTCAGACCGATCGTGGCCCAAGCCGTTCCAGCCTGCGAGATCCATTGGTCGTGCTCGTACGGAAACCCGCTCTCGAAGTACGGTTGGATCTTCATCGCTCGACTCTTCACATGCCAGGCTCCGTCGTCGCGTTGAGTGCGCAACAGAAACATTGCGCCGCGTTGCAGGGAGGCGTTGGTGGCAGGCAGGCCAAGCTCCCGCAGCGTATACAGGGCCTGCCCTGTCGCGTAGGCATCGCCCGCCAGGTGCGGCGTCTGCGCCCAGCCGCCGTCGCCGCGCTGAAGCGCCAGAAGTTCTTTGATTCGATGCCGTCTCACGGCCGCGCCTGACTTGGCCCAATAGAGTCCGAGGAGCTGCATTACGTGATCCTCGGTAGTCAGCGGGCGCTGCGCCGAGAGCCACGCCGCCGCCCGAGCCACCCGGAGGTCATATTCCGGACGGCGGGCGGGAGTCGCATAGACCGTTAACGCACGGATCGCCAAGGCGGTCCTGCTGAAGTCACCGTCTTGCATGGGTGCTCGAGTCGCGCCAACGCCCACCCAATTGCCCTCACGCCTTTGTTTCGCGGCCAGTAAGTGGACCAGTGCGTCAGTACCAGGGCTTGACGGCATCCGCCGCGCCGCCATCATCGTCGTCACGTACAGTGGGGCGTCGGGTTGTCCGCCCACTTCTCGAAGTTGCAGCGTTTGGAGTCCTGCCGCTGTCATCAGCACCGACTGTGCAACCTCGGCATCAGCGGACGGCGCCGTCCAGCCGCGTGCGTGAGCCGCCTCTATCGCCAAGGCCGTCATGGGCTGCGCGTGGCAAGCGACACACCCGCCGTCGGTCATCGTGCGTGCGCTTCCCGTGCGGAGGAGCGTCAGACTGCGTCGCACGGCTTCGCGTGCTGAGATCGGCGGCGAAGCAGTGTCGCGCGCCGGTGCAAGTCCGGGGACGACCGGCGTCATGCCAAACTCCGCCAGCACTACCGGATTGTTGAACCGGCGGGCCCAGTCCGTCGCGGCATCCCCGACAAGAGAGCGCACGCCAGGCTTGGCTCCGCTGGCAAGCAGCATCCGGATGATTCTTGACTGCGGGCGATCGGTCGCGACCGCCCACATCAGGGGTGTCATCCCTCGGACGTCGGCGGCATCAACCGCGGCGCCGGCTTGCAACAGGCGCTCGACGACGTCTGCATTACCTCCAGTTATCGCCGCATGTAGTGCGGTCAGCTTTCCGAGCTGGACGGGACCGTTCTTGACAACGCCGACGCGATCGGCCGATACGACTGCGATATCTGCTTTGCGCGTGAGCAGCGTGCGCACGAGTTCAGTGTTGCCGTTCACGGCCGCGCCCATCAGCGGGGTGGCGGGTAGCCCCGTCCGCGCCGTCGCACGCACATCGGCTCCGTGCGCGAGCAGAACCCTCGCCGCCTCGAGGTTGTCGACATTCGCGGCCGCCACCAAGGGCGTGATGCCCGTGGCGTCAGCGGCGTTGACAGCTGCGCCCTTAGCCAGCATGAGGCTGACGATCGCTGCTGTGCCGTTTGCGGACGCCGCAACAATCAGTGGAGTCCGGCCGATCTGTGAGACGGCATTGACGTCGGCATGTGCCTCGAGCAACAGCCGCGTCTTCGTCAGGTCTGTCGCCGCCCAGTGGAGTGCAGTCGCTCCTGCATGGCTCGCGGCGCTGACCTCGGCGCCACTGGCAATCAGAAGTCGGACGGCCTCTGGGCTGCCGAACGCTGCGGCGAGCATCAGGGGCGTCTGTCCCTGTGCGTCATTCGCGTTGATGCCTTTGGCGCGTATGAGCGCGCGCAGCAACGTCAAGTTGTCCTGACGAATGGCCTGGTAGAACCGGTCGTCAACCGGTACCGGCTGCGCGAACACGCCGTTCGCTACGAGAAGCAGCAGGGCGGTCGATGCGAGTCGCATCGCATACTCGCTGCGGTCGCGTCGTCGATCGATGGGCGCCGAAGTCAGTTGCATGGGAACCCTCCTTGAAGGGTTAAGCGGAGTACGGGCTCCGCAACTACAACCGGCCGCCTTCTCCTTGTGGCGGCTACTTCGTTGGTACGAGCCGCTTCAACTCCTCCGTCCAGTTCTGGACGACGATGATGCTGGCGGTGGCCGCACTCGATTCGGAAGCACCTTCCTTGATCATCAGGAATCGTCCGTCCTCGGCCACATCGTAGGCCCGCGCGTGGTAGGTGTCCGTGCCAGTGAAAAAGGGTTGTGTATCGAGAAGCTTCCGTGGTTTACCCGCCGCCCAGGTTGCTCCGGGGCCGACCGCCACGGTTCGCAAAGAACCATCCGGCGCCAGGTAGAAGAGCTCCGCGCTGTTCCGCGCCCATACCGGCTTCCCACCGCCGTCCGTGGACACCTGCCACGGTGCGCCACCGACGTCACGAAACTGGCGGACATAGACCTGAAACTGACCCGAGGCATTGGACTCGTACGCCAGCCAGCGGCCATCGGGCGAGATCTCCGCGTTCCTCTCAGTGAACCGCGTCTGCACCAACGGGTGAACCCTGCGATCCTTGATCGTGATCATCATGAGATCGTTCGTACTCCCCACGAACGTAGGTCCAGAGTTGGCCGCCGACCCGAAGCCGACTGTCCACGCGACGATGCTGGTTCCGTCGGGCGATACTGACGACGGCAGCATCGACGGGAATGGCATGCGCGCGCTCAGCCGTTCCACACCGCCGCTGCCGTCCGCCGCCCGCCAGAAGAGCGTCCCGAAGCCTGCGCCACCGACGCTCCCTCCTGTTTGAAAGACAATCCGGTCGTCTGACATCCAGACGGGTGCACCATCGACGTTCGGGTCGAAGGTCAGACGAGTGAGGGTTTCTCGAACGAAATTCCATGACCAGATATCGTTCTCCTGATCGCGGATCTCGACGGCCACCTGCGCACCATCGGGTGAGAGGCGCGGGCTGACGTAGGCGCGCGCCGGCGCTCCCGGCACCAGCTCCTCGCGCCCTTGACGGTCGACCCAGACGAGTCTGCGCTCGCGGCTCGCACCGGCGGCGGCAGGCACGTAAACCAACGTGCCGTTCGCCGCGAGGTCGAACTCGGCAGTGCCTGTCGTAAGCGTCGAGAGTTGCGACAATACCGGCGTGGGCGTGCCGATGACCTCGAGGCGTCGGATGTCAAAGGCCACCGCCCGGAGCGTGCGACCGACGACGTACACCAGATGGCCGCTCTTGGTGTATTGCGCTTGGCTGCCGCCGGACACGAGTACTCTCCATGTTCCCGTTCGCAAATCGAGCACCGCGACCTGCGAGGCGTCGATGCCACCGGCAATTGGTGTAATCGTGAACAGGACCGCCTCGCTCCCTGGAAGGTACTGCGGCCAGAGGTGGTCGCCTTCGCCCCGCGCATGGTCTGGCGTCGTCAGTATCGTTGCCTTACCGCCGGCGGACGGAACACGTTGGAGCCCGGTCGATGGATTGGAGGTGGCGAAGATCACGTGGTCATCGTCGCCCCATGTGGCACCGCTGCTTGGGCCATCGATCAAGCACAGCGAGAGGGGTTCTCCGCCAGCGACCTCGATCTTCTTCAGTTCGGGCCCTTGACCCGTGATATCGAGGAAGCCGACCCACTGGCCATTGGGCGAGGCGAAGGGCGCGCGGGGGTTGCCGCCCACGAGCGCCGTCGGCTCGAGGTGTTCCAGTGCTCGCACGAACAACTGTGGAGCACCGTCCTGAATACCACGGCCTTTGTAAACGATACCCGTGCCGTCCGGCAGGATCGTCAAGTCCCGGCTAATCGCATCTATCGACAAGCCGGCGGCGCCGGTTTCTGATACAGCGAAGCGTGACACGCGCGCCTGCTCTGGGCGAGTAGCAAACCACGCGGCGCCGCCGGCCGCGCCGCCGGCTGCGATCACCGTCATGGCCAATGTACTGACACGCCGCCACGCCGTCTGGCGACGATGGAGCACCGCTGCCGATACCGTGCTGGCAGGCGCTTCGAGACTGGCGAACTCGTCCAGCACGAACCTCGCCGTGTAAATGTCGGCCACACGCTGTCGGCGATCTTTGACCAGACAACGCCGCAGCAAGGTGCGAATCGGAAGCGGCAGATCGGTCGAGAGGGCCTGCCAGTTTGGCTCGGCGCGAGTCACGGCGTTGACGACTTCGGCGATATCATCGCCTTCAAACGCCCGCTTGCCGGTGAGCATCTCGTACAGCACACACCCGAAGGCCCACAGGTCGCTTCGCTTGTCGGCAGGCTGACCTTTCGCTTGTTCGGGAGACATATAGGCCGCCGTTCCCAGGAACATTCCAACGATCGTCATGTCCGGAGTCGCCGGCGAACCCGGGAGCGAGCTCGGCGTCGGAGACCCTGCGTCGGCAGCGACTGCCTCCACGACCCGGGCAAGGCCGAAGTCGAGGACCTTGACGGTGCCGTCGTCGCGCACCTTGATATTCCCGGGTTTCAGATCGCGGTGCACGACCCCTTGCTGGTGCGCGGCTTCGAGCGCGTCGGCGATTTGTCGCGCCACGGCCAACGCCTCGGTCAGGGAGAGCCGGCCCGCCTCGAGCTTTTCCGCCAGTGTCGGGCCCTCGACCAGTTCCAGCACGAGACCTAACGTTGGTCCGTTACTTCCTTCGAGCGTCTCCAGCCCGTAGATGGCGCCGATATTCGGGTGATTCAGCGAGGCGAGAATTTGCGCTTCACGCCTGAGCTGGTGAGCCGCTCGCCGTCGGCGGACAGATCTCGCGGCAGGATCTTGAGGGCCACCTGACGGCCGAGAGCAGTGTCCATCGCACGATACACTTCGCCCATCCCGCCAACGCCGAGCAAAGACTCCACGCGGTACGCTCCGAGTTGTGTGCCGATTACAGCCGTAACCTGGCCCTCCAGCAGTTCGGCGATGGTCTCGCCGATCGGCCCGTCGATCACCGCAGGCCGGTCGATTTCGGCGAGCATCAATTCAACCCGATGCACGACATCTGGATCGTCAGCACACGTGTTGCGCAGAAACGCCAGCCGCTCAGCTGGCTCCTGAGCCACCGCGGCCTCAAACAGCGCGACGGTACGATCCCATTGCGTGCTCATGATTCTGGGCGGCTCGCCGAGTGTCCTTCGTTCTGTTTAGCGGCAAACAGGGTCGCCAACTACAACGACAGCACATCTTCCCACCTGTTCCCCGGAGCGTGGAAATACGTTCCCTTAGCGCCACTTTCTGGTACAACGTCCACGATTCCTAATGGATACGTCCCCTGCTGATGTCACGGCCCTGCTCAAGGCTTGGCGTGCTGGCGATGAGGGCGCGCTCGCGCGCCTGACTCCCCTCGTGTATGACCACCTGCGACGCCTTGGGCGGCAGTACGTCCGAAAAGAGGATCCGGCTGCGCGCGGAGATGCGACTTCGCTGGTGCACGAGGCCTTCGTACGACTGGTGGATGCTCAGGCGGTCGACTGGCAGGATCGCACCCACTTCCTGGCCGTCGCTGCGCGAATCATGCGCCGCATTCTCGTTGACGCGGCACGCGCCCGTGCTTCCATCAAGCGTGGCGGCGGCATGCGCCGGGTCAACAATACGGCCTCCGCCGATCTCGACCAGCTTCCCGCCAAGGTCGATCGGGCCGCTGAGATTTGCGCCCTCGACGATGCGCTGAGGACTCTCGCAGAGAACGATCCGCGGCGAGCGCAGGTAATCGAACTGCGGTTTTTTGGGGGCCTGAGCGTTGAGGAGGCGGCCGGCGCTCTTGGCGTTTCCCCTCAAACCGTCATGCGCGACTGGAGACTCGCGCGTGCATGGCTCGCGGTAGAACTGCGCGGCGCACCCGATGTACCCCCGCCTTGAGTAGCAGTCGGCTTTCTGCTGAGATTGCTTCCGAGAGGGCATGGACGCCGCCCGCGTTCTGGTCTTCAGCGCCGCAACTCGCGCATCAACCACGCCTTTGCGAGCCGCCAGTCTCGCATCACCGTCTGCGGGGACACCTGCAGCACTTCTGCGGTCTGCTCGACCGTCAGCCCGCCGAAGAACCGAAGCTGGATCACTTTGGCCCGACGGGCATCCATCTGCGCGAGCGTTTCGAGCGCGTCGTCGAGCGCGCAGATCTCGGCGGCCGTTCTCATATCCGCGCTGGGAACCTGATCGAGATCGAATCCGGCAGGATCGAATCGGACCCCACCGCCCCGTTTTGCCGCGGTGCGCGCGCGGGCGGCATCCACCAGGATGCGGCGCATGATCTGCGACGACACCGCAAAGAAGTGCGCACGATCGCGCCAGTCGACGTCTCGCGCGTCCACTAGCCGCAGATACGCCTCGTGGACGAGTGCGGTGCCCTGTAACGTGGCACCCATCCGCTCGTGACGCAGGTAGCGTCGCGCTTGCGTACGCAGGTGCTGGTAGACCAACGGGGTGAGACGCTCCAGGGCTGTGCCGTCACCACGGCCCCAAGCCTTCAGCAACGACGTGATGTCGGACGATGTCTGGGCGTCCAAGGTATCTATCGCCGAGATTGTAGTTCTTGCCTCCGGTTTGCGCTTAACCAACTGGGACTGGAGGCGAACGATGAGCTCGGAGATTCGAGCGCTGGCTTTAGCTGCGTGCCTGCTGCTGGGGATGACGCACATGTCGACGGTTGCGGCGGCCGATGCGGACCTGCTGGAGGCGATTCGCAGCGGCAACCCTGGACCCGTGCAAGCTGCGTTGAGGGCAGGCGCGGATCCCAACGCTCGGGATGAGGCCGGCGCAACTGCCTTGATGCATGCGGTCGTCTCTGCGCCGATCGAGTGCATGCGGCAGCTGCTCAACCGGGGAGCCGACGTGAACGCCGCGAATTCAGCCGGAGCGACGGCCCTGATGTGGGCCGGTGGCGACACCGCGAAGGTTCGGTTGCTGCTGGATCGCGGCGCTAACCCCAATGACCGCGCCAGGGACGGATCGACCGCCCTCGTGACGGCATCGCGGTTTGGCAACTCCGGCGCGATGCGGCTGCTTTTGGCCCGTGGCGCCGATCCGAAGGCATCCGCCAACGGAAACCTCGATCTGCTCCGGATGGCGTACGGGCGAGACGACCCGGACATGCGGCTCGTACTTTCGGAGGCGGGCATTCCACTGACGGAACCCGCACAGGTCCCGACCGCGCTGGCCGCGAACATCGGCAACCTGAGCATGCTGCGACGTCTTCTCGATTCCGGTGCCGATGCGAACGAACAAGTGCGGTTGGGCATTACGCAGCCAACGGTGGCGGTGGCCGCGCATGCGGGCGCGGTAGATGCCCTGATGCTCCTCATCACGCGGGGCGCCGATCCGAGTGCCCGCGGCTCGCGCGGGCTCACACCTCTGATGATTGCGGCAGCCACGAACCAGTCGGACGTGAAGGTCATTCGTGCTTTGGTCGATCACGGCGCCGAGGTGGACGCTCGCGACGACGCCGGGCGCACGGCGCTTGACTGGGCACTCACGCGCGGCGAGACGGACGTCGCATCACTGCTGCGCCACGCGGGTGCATCGGCGATGGCCCCGTCGCGGAGCCTCCCGCCGGTTGGCGCGTCACGCGAGGTCCGTGCGGCGATCCAGGCGGCATTGGCGCGCCTCCAACCGGTGGGTCCCGCGTTCCATGAGCAGGCCAAATGCGTCTCATGTCATCACCAGAGCCTGCCGGCCATCGCCGTGGCGCTCGCTGACCGCCACGGCGTCACCATCGATCGCCGTTTCGCGAGCCATCCGACAGAGGCGACGCTGGCTGGCTGGCGCGCGCAGGAAGAGCAGTTGCGGGCCGGCGGCGTTTCGGGCGGCGTGCCTGCGTTCCTCGCAAATGCCATCTATGGCTTGTTTGCCATGGCCGAGGAAGGTGTCGCTCACAGCTCAGCCAGCGACGCCGTCGTGCTCCGCCTTGCCGCCTTTCAGCACGCGGACGGCCGCTGGGATGGAGGGGGTGGCGGGGTTCGTCCGCCGCTCAGCGGCTCCCCGATCAGCCAGACCGCGTTGGCCGTCCGCGCGCTGGCCGTCTATGCACCTCCAGGAAGGCGTTCCGAGATGACGCATCGAATCACCCGGGCGCGTCGGTTCCTTCAGGCATCCGTGCCCGCAGACACGGACGACGAGGCGTTCAAACTCCTTGGCCTCGTATGGTCTGGGGCTTCGGTCAGAGACGTCTCACGCCAACGCGAACGTGTGCTCGCATATCAGATGAGTGACGGCGGCTGGGCGCAGTGGCCTGGGATGGCGCCCGACGCGTATGCTACCGGACAGTCCCTGTATGCTCTCCACGCGAGCGGTGTGTCACCAACCGGCGTCGCCTATCAGCGAGGCGCACAGTTCCTCCTACGCACGCAACTGGAAGACGGCACCTGGTTCGTCAAGTCGCGCGCCATCGGCTTTCAGCGGTATTTCGAGACAGGGTTTCCGCACGGCGAGGATCAGTTCATTTCGGCGGCCGCCACGTCCTGGGCATCGATTGCCCTCGCCTACACCTTGGAGCGATGAAACACGAGGCCCATGCGCGTGAACGCCCAGCGTTGGGAACAAGTGGCGCGGATCTACGAGCGGGCGATGGACGTCGACCCGTCCGCCCGGACGACCTTGCTCGCCGAAGCGTGTCACGGCGACCCCGATCTCCGCCGCGAAGTCGAGACCTTGCTGGCCCAGGAGCAGGAGCAGGCGCCGGGCCTCATGGATCGTCCGGTGTGGGATGCGGCGGCGCAACTGCTCGAGGAGATCCCGGCCCTGGCGTCCGGTACGGTATTAGGCCCGTACCGGGTCGACGGCCTTCTGGGCACGGGCGGTATGGGAGAGGTCTATCGTGCGCACGACCGCACGCTGAATCGCGATGTCGCCCTGAAGGTCCTGCCGCACTCGCTCGGCGACGATCCCGATCGGCTCGCCCGCTTCGACCGTGAAGCCCAGGTGCTCGCTTCCCTCAACCATCCGAACATCGCCGGTATCCATGGCCTCGAAGACACCGACGGCGTCCGTGCGCTGGTGCTGGAACTGGTCGAAGGTCCGACGTTAGCGGATCGGATCGCGCAGGGCGCTCTGCCCCTCGACGAAGCGCTCGCAATCGCGCGCCAGATCGCGGAAGCGCTGGCAGCCGCGCACGAGAGCGGGATCATCCATCGCGACCTCAAGCCGGCGAACATCAAGCTGCGGCCGGATGGCACCGTGAAGGTGTTGGATTTCGGCCTCGCCAAGGCACTCGCGTCGGATCCACTCATCCCGACAGCCCGCGATCGGTCGCAGTTGCCGACCATCGTCACGCCCGCGGCGACACGGGTGGGCATGATCATGGGCACCGGCGCGTACATGAGCCCGGAGCAGGCCCGTGGGAAACCGCTCGATACACGCACCGACATCTGGGCCTTCGGCTGCGTGCTCTACGAAATGTTGTCCGGCCGGCGCGCGTTTGACGATGACGAGGTGTCTGATGTCCTGGCCTCAGTCCTCGCGCGCGAACCCAACTGGGCGGGACTGCCAGCCACCACACCGCCGTCGATTCGGCGGCTGCTCCGGCGTTGTCTCCACAAAGATCGCCAGGAACGCCTGCGCGACATTGGCGATGCCCGGATCGAGATTCGCGATGCCCTGACCGGCGCCGACCCAGACCTGGCGGGCGCTCCGCCGTCAGCCGTTCGCCGGAGCCGGACCACGGTCGTGATCATGGCTGCCTTAGCGCTGATCACGGTGATCGCGGCCGTCGCGATAGCACTGGGTAACCGCCCGGGAGCGCCGCCGCTCGAAGTGCGTTTCCCCATCAACACCCCTCCGACGATGAATCCGGCGGCGCTGGCGATGTCGCCCGACGGGCACAAAGTGGTGTTCGTGGCCGACTCCGCGGGCCGGCCGCGGTTGTGGTTGCGTCTGCTCGATGTCGCAGAGCCAAGGCCGTTGACCGGGACGGAAGGTGTACGGATGGTGCCCTTCTGGTCGCCGGATAGCCGGTCGGTCGGATTCTTTGCGGATGGCAAACTCAAGCGAATCGACATCGACGGTGGATCGATTCACACGCTCGCGAACGCTCCGAGCGGCACGAGCGGCACGTGGAGTCGCGACCACGTCATCGTGTTTACGATGTCTGGCAGCCCGCTCTTTTCTGTCTCCGATAGTGGTGGTGAGCCGGTGGCTGTCACACGGCTCGAGCGCCAGCAAGGCAGTCACCTTTCTCCACACTTCCTGCCGGACGGTCGTCACGTTCTCTACGGCGCCCGAAACGATGCGCGGGTGGGTGGCATCTATGTCACCGAGCTCGGCCAAGCACCATCTCGACGTCTGCTCGATGCGGATCCTGGTGCTCTCTACGTAGCGTCCGGACACCTGCTGTTCGTTCGTCAGGGAACGCTGTTCGCGCAAGCCTTCGATCCCGTGCGGTTAGCGCTGACGGGAACTCCGTTCACCGTGGCCGAACAGGTGGCTGGCGCATCCGCGTCGTCTGCGGGCACCATTGCGTATCGCTCAAGCGCTACCGGCGCTTTGCGGCAGTTTGTCCGGTTCGATCGATCGGGTGGGGAAATCGGCACCGTCGGCGATTCCGTCGCGACGAATCTGTCGAGGCCGTCACTGTCACCCGACGGTAAGCGCGTGGCGGTCTACCGGGGCGGCAACGGGCAGGATGTGTGGCTCCTCGAAGCGACACGTGGGGCGTTCAGCCGATTCACGTCGGATGCCGCTGATGACGTGATGCCGATCTGGTCCCCCGATGGCAAGCGCATCGTGTTCAGCTCGAACCGGACCGGCGTCCACAACCTGTACGAGAAGTCGGCGACGGTAGGCGGCACCGAAACCTTGCTGCTCTCGACCACGCAAATGAAATACGCCACCGACTGGTCTCGAGACGAGCGCTTTGTACTGTTCAACAGTCAGGACTCGAACCGGGGCATCGACATCTGGGCCTTGCCGTTGGCGCCAGGTGGAAAGGCCTTTCCGATCGTTCAAACCAACTTCGACGAACAGAATGCGCAGTTCTCTCCTGAGGGCAAGTGGATCGCCTACCAGTCGGACGAGTCCGGCCGTGCCGAGATTTACGTCCAGCCGTTTCCGGGTCCGGGAACCCCCCGACCAGTTTCCACCAACGGCGGCAGTCAGGTCCGTTGGCGGCGTGATGGCAAGGAGTTGTTCTACGTTGCCCTGGATGGCCGGCTGATGTCGGTTCCCGTCGGCATCCCCGCGAACTCAGGCTCACCGGAGATTGGCACGCCGCACCACTTGTTCACCCCGGACCTGGGTGGCGCCGTGCAACAGTCCGACTACCGTCACCAATACGTGGTCTCGGCGGACGGCCAGAGCTTTCTGATCGTGACTGTCAGAGGAGGAGCCGACTCGCCGATTAGGGTCATCTTGAACTGGAAGGCGCGGCCATGAACTAGTGGCGCCTTTTCGGGACCAACGTCAAGACGCGGAGCAGTGCACCTAGGAACTGCGAACCGTACGGAGGGAGCTTTCGCATGGACGTGACACTCAGCCCCCCCAATCCCCAACAACTCATGACTTGTGGTGGAGGGATAACGATGAGTAGATCTTCTGCGTCGATGTGTATCGCTCTCGCGGCTCTCGTTTTCGCAGCGCCCCTCGCCGCTCAAACCAAAGAGGATGAAGCTGCGGTCCGTCGGCTCCCACAGGCGTTTGACGAGGCTTTCAACAAACATGACGGGAAGGCCCTCGCAGCCATCATGGCTGAGGATGTGGATTTCGTGACGGTCGGCCTGACTTGGCTGCACGGCCGCGCTGACTTCGAGAAGTTCCACACACGCTTGCTCGTGGGACGCTTCAAGGACATCACGACCAGGAGTCTGGAGACGCACGTCCGGTTCATTCGACCCGACGTGGCCGTCGTGCGTGACAGTTGGGCCGCCCAGGGAGACAGGAGCGCGGACGGGTCCGCGAGGCCGCAACGATTTGGTCTGAAGACAATGGTCGTTGAAAAGCGAAACGGCATATGGCTGGTTGCAGCGGTGCAGAACACGAACGGCCCGACGAACACCGGCTTGGAGCGAACCCTGGAGGCGGCGGACATCAAGTCGCCGATTGTCGTCCCGAGACCCAAGGAGTAGCCAACACACCGGCCATGCTGTTCCGCGGTTCGGGTGGGGTCAGCTCTGAGGTTGCTGACGTCCCCCCGGTTCTGAGTAGCGTGTTCGTTTAGAGTCCGGCCCTAGCTTGACGTTGACTGGCCAGCGCCTGTGTTCGCGATCAGGCAACCTTTGTCGACTTCACGGACTTGACGACCAGGCGGACGCCTACACCAAGCCTCGCCAACATGTCGATTAAGGCGTCGGTGCTGAACAGGTCGATTCGACCTCGGAGCAGGTCGCTGACGCGAGGCTGCGTCACGCGGAGCAATGTGGCGGCCGCGGCCTGCTTCAGCCCTCGTGATGCGATGGCCTTCTGAACTTGGATCAGCAAATCGGCACGGACCAGGAGGTGCTCGGACTCCTCCTTGGAGAATCCGAGGTCTCGGAAGACGTTTCCGGTCGACGGGGTCACCTTGACCGCGTTGGTCTTTGCCATGCTATTGCCTCACCTTCCCAAGCGCTCGAAAGCGCTCGCGACCGATTTCCAAGTCGCGCAGGGCCGTCTTCTGCGTCTTTTTCTCAAATGCGTGGAGAACGTAGATCGCCTGCGCGCGAGTCGCGACGTAGAACACCCGATGTGCCCCTGCGACGTGAATCCGAATCTCGCGTACTCCCGGTCCCACGGTTGGCATCGGCTTCCAGTCGTCGGGGTCAAGCCCGTGTTGCACTCGACGGAGTTGGAAGCCAGCGA
>Ga0190274_10001488_pt1 | contig 13739 bp, 8 predicted proteins | sample Popmic531T_FD_133002 | JGI IMG/M metagenome (GOLD analysis project Ga0190274, IMG submission 133002) | Populus adjacent soil microbial communities from riparian zone of Yellowstone River, Montana, USA - 531 T | ecosystem: Environmental > Terrestrial > Soil > Riparian zone | place: USA: Montana...
CCGGGGCTGACGCCTCACGGCCGCCGACGAGACCCATCGTCGCGAAGAGCCCACCCGCGATCGCCGCCACCACGGCCGCGGCGTCCACGGCCACGCTCGCGCTCCAATCGTTCGTCCTCAGATGCACGGGGATGCCGGAAAGACGGGACTCGGCCGCAAAGCCCTGCCGGATCCGCTCGAGCAGCGGACCCAGCTGTCGCACCCGGGCCTCGCGACGGTGCTGAGCGCCGAGAATCGCATGCGCCTGGACGAGCCACGCGGCACGCCATGCTTCGGCTTGAATCAGCGCAACGTGTTGGCGGCGCGCCATCGGAGACGCGTCCTCGGACAGCAGGGCGGCGACCGAGCCGATCGTGGTCAGATCCGCCTGCAGGCGATCAAAGACGCGCTGCGTCCGTTCCGCAGACGCGTCGGGATGCGGGGCCTCTGTTGCGGGCGGCAGTGCCGGTCGCGCGGTTTCGCTGCGTGAAGCGAGCTCGTCGACGTAGTGCGCCTCGGCGCGCATGCGGTAAGTCGCTGGGAGTCCCTCGCGCGCTGCCGGTGCCGCGTCGGATGCAGTCGTCGCCTCAGCCTCGTCATCGTCGAATGGCACGAAGCGGCGGCTGCCGAGGACCAGATCCGTGTCGAAATCACTCACGCGCGTCGTCTCCTTGCTGCCGATCGCGCAGGAGCGGATCGGCGAGGCCGTTGACACAATACATTGCGGCCCGATTCGCTTTCTACTCTTGACGTGCGGCAACATCTGGTACAGCGTGACGCACGGGACCTCGCGCTCACGTCACATCCGTTCGTCGATCACCATGCCGCACTTGTCGACCGCACAATGGATCGTCGCCGTCATCGGCACGCTGTTCATGGGGGTGTCGAAAGCGGGCTTCGCCGGCCTCGGCCTGCTGCACGTCGTGCTCTTCGCGCTGCTCTTCGGCGCACGTGACTCCACGGGCGTGATTCTGCCGATGCTGCTCGTCGGCGATGTCGGCGCGGTCGCGACCTACCGGCCGCACGCGCGCTGGGACTACCTCGGACGCATGCTACCGCCGGCATGCATCGGCGTCGTCATCGGAGCATTTCTCATGGGACGGTTGAACGAGGCGGCGTTCAGGCCGCTTGTCGGCGGCATCATCCTCACGCTCACGGCGGTCCAGGTCCTGCGGACGGTACGGCCCGAGGTCTTTGGGACCGTCCCGCACGCGCGCTGGTTCACGTGGGCCATGGGGCTGCTGGCTGGCACGACCACGATGCTCGCCAACGCCGCCGGACCGATCATCGGGTTGTACGCGCTGGCGGTCGGACTGCCGAAACTCGAGCTGGTGGGCACGAGCGCATGGTTCTTTCTCGTGCTCAACGCCTTCAAAGTGCCGTTCAGCGTCGGCTTGGGGTTGATTCATCCCCGCACCTTGCTGCTCAATCTCGTCCTGGCACCACTGGTGGTGCTGGGACTGCTTGCCGGCCGCGTCATCATCCGCCACATGCCGCAGCGCGTGTTCGACATCCTGCTGCTGGCCTTCGCCGCGCTCGCCGCGCTGCGGCTGATTTTTTAGGAGACCGGGTCTTGAGGACTGAAGAGATCGGGTCTCACGCAGGCAAGCAAGAACTTCAGCCGTCCTGCGATTGTCTTAGGAGACCGGGTCTTGCTTAGGCCAGTTGAGGATTCAGTCGTCCTAAGCAACACCCGGTCTCTTAAGACCGCCCCGGTGATCCACGTCTCGGGCCTGTCGAAGTCCTATGGCGAGACGAAGGCGCTTGACGCCATCAGCCTCGAGGTGCGTCAAGGCGAGATCTTCGGGCTCATCGGTCCGAACGGCGCCGGCAAGACCACCGCCATGGAGTGCATCGAGGGCCTGCGCGCCCCCGACGCCGGGCGCGTATCAGTGCTCGGCCTTGATCCGTCCCGCGAGAGCAAGGCGCTTGTCGAGCGGATTGGCGTGCAGCTGCAGGAAGCGCAACTGCAGAAACGGATCAGGGTGCGCGAGGCGATCGGCCTCTGGTCGTCCCTCTACCGCAAACCGATCGATGGCCGCGTGCTGCTCGAGCAACTGGGAATCGCCGGCAAAGCCGACGCCTGGTTCATGACGCTCTCCGGGGGACAGAAGCAGCGGCTCTTCATCGCGCTCGCACTCATCAACGACCCAGAGGTGGTTTTTCTCGATGAACTCACAACTGGCCTCGACCCTCAGGCCCGCCGTGCGATTTGGGATCTCGTGCGCGGCATTCGTGACCGTGGGAAGACGGTTCTGCTCACGACGCATCTGATGGAGGAAGCCGAGCGGCTGTGCGATCGGGTCGCCATCATCGACCACGGCCGCATCGTCGACAGCGACTCGCCCACCGGACTCGTTCGTCGTCACTGTCCAGAACGTACCGTGATCGTCACCACCGAAGATCGCGACGCGGCCGACCTGCTGGCGCAAGTGACGGGCGTGGTGTCGGCCGTACGCGAGGGCTCGACCGTCATCGTCCGCGCCACATCGGTGGAGGTCATGACCGGGCTCATCGGGTGTCTGGCGGAGCGCCGGATCGCGGTGACAGACCTGCGCACGATCGTGCCCACGCTCGAAGACGTGTTCCTCAAGCTCACGGGCCACTCGGTGCGGCAATGAAGGGCATGCTCCGCGGCCTCGGCGTCCTGACGTGGCTCGAGACCAAGATCTTCTTGCGGGAACCGCTTGGCCTCATCGGGTCGGTCTTCGTGCCCGTCGTGGTCTTCGTCATCATCGGCCGTACGTTCGGTGGCCGGCTGGCGGGCGCAGACCAGGCGCAGCGCGGCCTGGTCGGTGTCGATCTCGCGGTGTTTGCCGCATTGCTCATTGCCATCAGCGCCGTCCTCTCGCTCGTCACGATTGTCGCCATCTATCGCGAGGGTGGCATCCTGAAGCGCTTGCGGGCCACGCCTCTTCGGCCGCTCACAATCCTCACTTCACACGTGCTCGTCAAACTCCTCTTTACGGCGGCGACCGTGACGCTCATGACCGTACTCGGTCGGCGCCTGCTGCCAGTCGACATTCCGATTCCGTGGGTGGCCTTCACCGCCGCCACGCTTGTGAGCACGCTCAGCATCCTCTCGCTGGGGTTCATCCTGGCCAGCCTCGCGCCTACGGCCCGCTTCGCGCAACCCATTGGAACGATCGTCCTCTATCCGATGATTGGCGTGTCTGGGTTGTTCACGCCGGTGGCCGAGATGCCGGGGCCGGTTCAGCTCATCGCGCGGCTCACGCCGGCAAGCTATGCCGTGTCGCTCATGCGGGGCGCCTGGCACGGGGAGTCGTGGCTGCAGCACGGCACCGATCTCGCTGGCCTCGCCGCCGTGTTCGTAGTCTGCACGGCCCTCGCCGTCCGATGGTTCCGGTGGGAGTGAGTGACGAAGCGACAAGCTCGAGAGCCGATCAACTGGGAGAAGAACGAGAAGAACCTGAGGCGCAGATACGTACCTTCGCACTGCATGAGCAGCCTCCCCAAAGAGCTTCTCCTGCTCTTCTCATTCTTCTCCCAGTGAAATCTCTCTCACCCGACGTGTATCCGTGGTCTTCGTTCAGGATCCGGCTCGGCCTTTCGCAGCACCTCGCGGCACACGGGCGCGATGTCCCCTTCGCCAAACGCAAGAAACTTGAGCAGGTAGGCGATGGGGTTGCCTTCGGTCCAGCCGAAATAGGCGTGCGGGATCGAGAATGTCCGGTCGCGCAGGTCGAGGAGCAATCCGGCAATCGCGTTGGGGATTGCGGGACTCGAGCACCTCAGCACCTTGTAGCCGCCGACGAGCGCCCCGGTCACGTGCAGCACGCCGCTGAAATTCGATACGTTGCCCGGACGGACCTCGAGAAAGAGGACCGCCTCCTTCGAGGGCAAGTGGTGCGTCCGGCGCGCGTCCTCGAACTTGAGGCGGTACTCCTCGATATCGCCGGCGTTCGGCCGGTTGGCAATGATCCGCAGCGACCGATGACCCGCGGCGTCACGAATGAATTCGGCCGCCGTGGGGTCGTAGTCGATGTTCTCGATGCGGATTTCGGTCGATCGCATGACCCGGGACACCAGAGACGCGCCCACGATCGACACGATGAACCAAGCCGCAATGTGGATGCCTTCGGGCTGCCGGACGATCGTGACGATCGTCGTATAGACGAAGACGATCGAGATCAGTACGAAGCGGCGGCGCATGGCCGGCTTGGCGATGGCCACCGCCACGGCTGCCGAGGTCATCAGCATGAGAACGCCGGTGGCATAGGCGCCGCCCTGCGCGTCCACATCCGCATTGAAAGTGATCGTCACGATGATGCCGAGGGCCGTGATGACGAGGGCGAGCGGCCGCGTCGCACGTGCCCAGTCGGGCGCCATGCCGTACCGCGGCAGATACTGAGGTACGAGGTTCAGCAGGCCCGCCATTGCCGACGCACCGGCAAACCAGAGCGTGCCAATTGTCGCCAGGTCGTAGGCCGTACCGAACCAGATTCCCAGGTCACGGTGCGCGAGAAACGCGAGTGCGCGGCCGTCCGCCGCACCGCCTTTCGCCAGGGCCTCCGCAGGAATGCGCGTCGCGATGATCAGCGAGCTCCCAACAAGCATCACGCTCATGATCAGAGCGGCGGTTGTCAGAAGCTTGCGAGTGTTGGCAATGCGTGATGCCAACCGCGCCTCCGGGGTCTCCCCGTGCCCCTCGACGAGCGGCATGACGGCTACACCCGTCTCGAAGCCCGACAGGCCAAGTGCGAGTTTGGGGAACAGCACTACGGCCATCACGAGAATCATCCACGGCCGACTTTCCTGGGCGAACACATGGGCTCGCCAGACCGAGAGATCAACAGGATGTTCGAAGAGTGCGACAAGTTCCCAGCCCACGACCACGACATTGACCGCGAGGTAGACGGCAACGAGTGCCACCGCGAGCCCGATCGCCTCCTGGAATCCTTTGAGAAACACGGCGCCGAGGCCAGCCACGAGCACACACGTCACGAGGACCGGGTGGTGCAGCCACGCGGGAACGAAAGGGTTCTCGGTGATGTGCGCCGTGGCGTCGGCGGCCGACATCGTAATCGTGATGATGAAGCTCGTCGCGGCAAACCCGAGCAGGCAGAGGACGAGGGCTTTGCCGCGCCACTGCGGGAGCCGCTCTTCGAGTACCGACAGGCTGCCCTGGCCGTTGGGACTGATCGCCGCCATCTGCCGGTACACCGGCAACGCGCCGAACAGCGTCAGCGCGACCAGCACGAGAGTGGCGAAGGGGGCGAGGTACCCGGCCGCGAGAAACGCAATGCCTGGCTGGTATCCCAGCGTCGAAAAATAATCCACGCCGGTGAGGCACATGACCTTCCACCAGTGGGACACATGGGCCGGACGCGGCTGGCCGCGGTCGGCAAGTCCGGCGAGAAACCACCGCATCAGTCCGGACGATGTGGGCGAATTCCTGGCAATCACCGGCGGTCAGCCTACCACGCAGAATCGGAGTACCGGGATATCGGGGAATCGGGAAATCGAGGTATCGGGAATCGACTCCCCGATAGTCCGATGCCCCCGATGTTGTGCGTCATAATGCGCGCGCATGCCTCGGCTCCATAGGCACTTGTACTTCCGCGTGCTCGTCGGGATCGTTGTCGGCGGCCTCATCGGGTACCTCGCGCCGAATGCCGGCATCGCCCTCAAACCCCTCGGAGACGGGTTCATTGCGCTCGTGAAGATGCTGATCGGACCCGTCATCTTCTGCACCGTCGTTCTCGGCATCGCCGGCGCCGGCGACATGCGGAAGGTGGGCCGTGTCGGTGGTAAGGCCCTCATCTACTTTGAAGCAGTCTCTACACTCGCGCTGGTCATTGGACTCATCGTCGTGAACGTACTCCGGCCCGGTGCCGGGTTCAACGTCGATCCCGCCACGCTCGACGCCAATGCCGTCGCGAGCTATGCCAAGGCCGCGACCGAGCAGCACACTACCGACTTCATCCTGCACATCATTCCGCGGACCTTTACCGACGCCTTCACAGGCTCCGGCGATCTGCTTCAGGTGCTCCTCGTAGCGGTCCTCTTCGGCTACGCGATGTTGCGCATGGGCGCCGCGGGCGAGGCCGTGCACCGCTTTATCGAGGGCTGCTCGCACATTTTCGTGTCGATGATGAACACCCTCATGCAACTCGCGCCGCTTGGCGCCGGCGGGGCGATGGCCTTCACGATCGGGCGCTACGGCATCGACGCCTTGCGCCCGCTCGCATTTCTCATGGGGTCTTTCTATCTGACCTGCCTGCTGTTCGTCTTCGTGGTACTCGGGATAATCGGGGCATTCGCGGGTTTTCGCATCTGGCGGTTTCTCTCATACATCCGCGAGGAGCTGCTGACGGTGCTCGGCACGTCGTCGTCCGAGGCGGCGCTCGTCCCGCTCATGCGCAAGCTCGAGCGCCTCGGGTGCTCGAAGTCGGTCGTCGGCCTCGTCGTTCCTTCGGGCTACTCGTTCAACCTCGACGGCACCAACATCTACATGACGATGGCGGCGATGTTCGTGGCGCAAGCGCTGAACATCGAGCTCACGCTGATGCAGCAATTGACGATTCTGGGAGTCGCGATTCTCACCTCAAAGGGCGCCTCAGGGGTTACCGGGGCGGGATTCATCACTCTCGCCGCGACGCTCGCCGTCGTGCCGACCGTACCGGTGGCCGGCCTCGCGCTCGTGCTCGGCATCGATCGCTTCATGTCCGAGGCTCGCGCCCTGACCAACTTCGTCGGCAACGGTGTCGCCACGCTCGTCATCGCGCGCTGGGAGGGCGAACTGGACACCGAAGTCCTCAATCGCGAGTTGCGAGGATGACCAAGAGGAATTCACAGGGAGAAGCACGAGAAGAACTTGAGGCAACACCTCGAGGACAACTCCCAAGAATGCTTCTCCCGCTTTTCCCATTCTTCTCCCGGTTAGTTCGCTTCACGCATGTGTCACGGCTGCGTTCGCATGACCAAGAGCACTTCACAGCAGACGCACGAGAAGAAATTGGGGCAAGGACATCGGCAGACGGGTGGTGGCAGACCTAAAGGTCTGCCCTACGACCGTACTCGGATTGAGGTCAGTCGTGCGCTTCCGCGCAATACAATTGACCGCCATGTCACTCGCCCCCGGAACACGAGTGGGTCCGTATGAGATCGTCGGCCCCGTCGGCGAAGGCGGAATGGGTGTCGTCTATCGAGTGCGCGACGTGCGGCTCGGGCGCGATGTGGCCCTCAAGACACTGCCGCGCGAGGTCGCGGCCGATCCTGAGCGACTCAGCCGGTTCGCGCAGGAAGCACGAGCCGCCGGTGCCCTCAACCACCCCAATATCCTGATGGTGCTCGACGCCGGCGAACACGACGGCGCGCCGTTTGTCGTGTACGAACTGCTCGAAGGCCGGACGCTGCGCGACGAGCTGGCGAACGGACCGCTCATGATTCGCCGGACCACCGACTACGCCGTTCAGATCGCGAGCGGCCTCGCGGCCGCGCACGCCCGCGGCATCGTGCACCGCGACCTCAAGCCCGAGAATGTGTTCATCACGCGAGATGGTCACGTGAAGATCCTGGATTTTGGCATCGCCAAGCTCCTCGAACGGCCCGGACCTGACGGGAGTGCCGCCACCGTGACGGCCAACGGCATGATTCTCGGCACGGCTGGCTACATGTCGCCCGAGCAGGTAAGAGGCGAGCACACAGACCAGCGATCCGACATCTTCAGTCTTGGCTGCGTGCTCTACGAGATGGTGACAGGCGAGCGGGCGTTCAAGCGGTCGACCGCGGTCGAGACCATGAACGCCATCCTTACCGTCGAACCGCCGGAAATCGTGTCTTCGAGCGGCACCGCGCCCGCCCTCGATCGCATCGTCCGGCACTGTCTCGAGAAGGACCCCGCTGCGCGGTTTCAGTCCGCACGCGATGTTGCGTTCGCCCTCGAGGGCGTGCACACGACGTCAGGATTCTCGGCACGGATCGATCCTGCGCCGCCCCCGCAAAAATCCTTCGCGCGTGCATTCGGCTGGGCCATTGGGACGCTTCTCGTATTGGGCGCAGTCGCGTACGCGGCGTACGGCTGGCGGGCGCCGGATCGCGCGCCTTCGCGGCCAGTCCGCTTCGAGGTCGCGGCGCCCGACGGCGGCGCATTTCAGGGCATCCTCGGCGTGTCGTCGGTGATCTCCCCGGATGGCGAGCACCTGGCGATGGCGGTGAGCACGAGCACGGGCCCGCATCTGTTCGTACGTCACATCAACTCGACACGCGCCGAGCAGATCGCAGGCACCGATGGCGCCTTCAACCCGTTCTGGTCGCCCGACAGCCGCCAGATTGGTTTCTTCACCGCCGGCAAGTTGAAGACGGTCGCGCTCGACGGCGGCGCGCCGAGAACCCTGTGCGACACCGAACCCGGTCCCTGGGTCGTCGGCACGTGGGGCGAGGGCAACCGTATCCTGTTCACCGGGGGCGACTTGACGGGTCCCTCCACCCACATTCACCAGGTCGTGGGTGGACAGAGATTGGAACCGGCACTCACGTCCAGCGCTTCAGTTCTCGCCTGGCCACAGCTTCTGCCCGATGGCAAACACTTCCTCATCTATGTCGTCATTGGTTCAGGCCGTGACAACGAGATCCGAATCGCGGAACTCGGCTCGCAAGAGACGACTCTTCTGCTGCGGGTCAACTCGCGCGCGGTGTACGCGGACCCTGGGTACCTGCTCTACGTCCGCGAAGGCACGCTCCTCGCGCATCCGTTCGACGCGACTCGGCGGCAGCTTACGGGCGATCCGTTTCCCATCGCCGAAAACCTTCTGTATTTCCGCAACCTCGGCCAAGCCGACTTCTCGGTGTCACGCAACGGCGTTCTCGCCTACCAAGCTGGTCCGACGACGTCACGCTTGGTCTGGATGGACCGCAAAGGCACTCAGCTCGCGCAGCTCGGTAAACCCGACGACTACTACTTTCTCGATCTGTCACCCGATGGCAAGAAAGTCGCAGTGGACATCCTCGATCGCACGACGGGCACTACGGACGTCTGGACGTTTGACGAACGATCCACCGAACCGACGCGATTCACGAACGATCCGTTTATCGATTGGACGCCGGTTTTCTCTCCCGACTCGTCCCGCCTGGCATTCGCGTCGGCTCGAGGCGGCCCGCCGCACCTTCACATGAAGGCGCTGACGGACTCCGGCCAGGGCGAGATGCTCGAAAAGCCAACGGGTCAAGTGCAATTCACGTCCGAGTGGGCCAGGACGCCTGGCGGCGAGGTGATCCTCTATAACGGGGCGCCGACGCCGTCGGCGACCTACGACATCTGGGTTCGGCCGCTCACCGGCGACACCAAACCGCGACCCATCCTCCAGAACCCGCTCCCGGTCTATGACGGGCGTCTCTCGCCGGACGGCCGTTGGCTGGCGTACGTCTCGCTCGAGACGGGACGGCCCGAGGTCTATGTCCGAGCCTTCGAGGGTTCCGGCGAGCGCTGGTCCATCTCGAGCGGCGGCGGCTTGAGCCCGCGCTGGACCCGTGACGGGCGCGAGCTCATCTATCTCGCCACCGCGTCGACCGGCCCCTTCGGATCGACCGCGCCGGATGGCCGGTTGATGTCGGTGACGATCAGGCCCGGACCACCATTCGTCGCCGGCGTCCCGCAACCGCTGTTCGACGTCCAAGCCCGCGGAAATCAGTACGACGTCACCGCAACCGGCGATCGTTTTCTCGTGAACCTCGGCGCCGGCAACGCCGCGCTGCCGATCACGGTTGCCGTGGACTGGCTGGGCGGCGCCGGCCGCTGAGCTAGCCCGGAGCAATTCATAGAGAGAAGCACGAGCCCGATGCCCGATGCTCGATTGTCGGCTAGCGCCTCGCCGGATCCTGCCGCCGAATCTCGTCGAAGGCGCCGATCCAGAACGTGAGGTAGCGATCGGCGCGCACTCTCGACGCCGGATCCGGTACGAGCGCGGCCAGGCGAGACGCCTCGGCATCCATGGTGAAAGGGTTGACGTACGCGTTCACATCGAGCGGCTGCCGAGCCCATGGGGTGGGGACTGCGGTCAAGCCGCTCGCCGTCATGGCGTAGGACGCGCGCATCACGATGTCGCGAGGGTCGAGAAAAAACAGCAAGGGGCGTCTCCGTGCGAATCGGGGGAACATCCCACCGCTCGTCGAGACCCGCACCTTCCGGCCATCCTGGGGTACTGGTCGAACGAAGACCTGCTCAGGCGGCCCGTCCTCGTTCGACGAATACGCCGCCAGACGGCCGTCCCCCGAGAAGACGAGCCCTCTCTCGTCGAACTTCGTCACGAGAAACGGCTCTGGCTGCAGCGCGCGAAGCGCCGCCCCTTCAACCGTAAGCGACGCGGTCCACAGATCCCAGCCCGCTTCACCGGAGCGGAGCGACTGGAAGGCGAGCCGGCGGCCGTCCGCGCTGACGTCGCTCGGGAACCGCCTCACGTCGGCTTCGCGAGGCAGCAGCGGCTGTGGATCGGTGCTGCCATCAGTGCGTATCCAGGACACGCCGGTGCCATCGCCGAAGACCATGAACTGACCGTCCGGAGGCACCCAGGAGAGGTTGCCGGCGACCCCGCGCGCGAGCCTCGCTTCCGTCCCACGATCGAGGTCGCGCACCCACAACTCGCCGTGGCTGCCAAAGGCGATGCGGCGGCCGTCGGGCGACAGACTCGGGGCAACGTAGTCTCCGGATTGATCGAGCAGGCGCGTCGTGGCACCTGACGGCGCAAGCCAGTCGAGCCGCCGCGGAATCTGGCTTCGATAGACCAGCATGCCCGTTCTCGACACATCGAACTGGGCCGCACCAAGGTTATTGCTGGCCACGCCTTCAGCGACCGGAACTGCGTCGCCGAGGACGCGCACCTCACCGAGAGCGAACGGCGCCGCATACACCGTACCCTCATGGAGATACAGCAGATAAGCTGCGCCGCGCGGGCCAGTGAGCAATCGGCCAAAGGTCGCATTTTCCAGGACGGTCTTGCGGCTGCCATCCGACAACGACACATATTCAATCCGCGCGGCGTCAAACATCGTCGGCAAGGTGTGCCGCGTGAAGAGCACGCCACGCCCACCCGGTAGGATCGCAGGCCAGCGATGCGTGAGCTCACCGGGCGCCAGTGTCGTGAGCGGCATGGGCGTTCCGCCGGCGGCCGGCACGCGGAGCAGGGCGCCAAGAGCGCCCTGCGCGAACACGATCGTCCCGTCCTCACCCCAGCTTCCACCTCGCCAAGCCGAAAGCTCGCAAATCGTCGCCAACGCGCCGTCATCAAGCGTCACCCGCTTGAGCTTTCCACCGGCTGCGAACGCCACAGCCCTGCCGTCGGGGGAAAAGACAAAGCCCGTGGCACTCTCGGTGCCTGGCACCGGTGTCGTGATGGTCTGATTGATGCGGCGCATCAGGAGACGGCCGTTGGCGAGCAAGATCACCCGCTCACCATCTGGCGAGATCTGGAACGGGGCGCCCGCCGTCGCTCCGAGTGTCACGTCCGATCCGAGATCCACTTCGAGGCGCATGCCCGGACTGGCCGGGGGCGTTGATCGGCCGTACCACGCGACCGTGGTGGCCGCGATTGCCAGCAGCGCGAGACCGATCGCAGCAAACCGAGCGGCGGGCGGCCAGCGCGCGGAACGCCCTGGCGCCGCTGGTGCGGGCACTTCAAACACGCCGTCAAGGGCAAGACGGACGTCCGCGATGTCGTGGACACGCTGTCTTGGATTCTTCTGCAGACATTGACGCAGAAAAGCCGCGAAGACGGGCGGCACGTTCGGTGGCAGCCGGCCCCAGTCGGGTTCGCGATCGATGATCCGAGCCAACACCTCTGAAACATCCTCGCCGTCGAACGGACGAGAGCCCGTGAGCATCTCGTACACCACACATCCGAAAGCCCAGATGTCGGCGCGCCTGTCCACAACCTTGCCGCGCGCCTGCTCCGGGGCCATGTAGGCCGGCGTCCCCAGGATGACTCCACGTTGCGTGACCGAGGGTGAAGTGAGCGTCGGCGATTCGGCGATCGCTGTCGAGACGGACTCTACTGGCGTCGGCGTCAGCGCCTTGGCCAGCCCAAAGTCGAGCACCTTGACGGTGCCGTCCGCCCTGACCTTCACGTTCGCAGGCTTCAGATCGCGATGGACGATGCCCTGTGCGTGCGCGGCCTCGAGCGCTTCGGCAATCTGGCGGGCGATGGAGAGGGTGGTGGAAAGTGGCAGCGGGCCTGCGATCATCTCCGCCAGCGTCGGCCCCTCGACCAGTTCCAATACGAGCACGGTTCCTGACAGGGCGCCAAGGACGCCGGCGCCGACATCCTCGACGCCATGGATGTGCGCAATATTCGGGTGGTTGAGGCTCGCGAGTACATGCGCTTCGCGTTCGAAGCGCGCGAGCCGGTCGGGATCCTGCGCGAGCGCCTCGGGAAGGATCTTGAGCGCGACCTCGCGACCAAGCCTGGTGTCGCGCGCCCGGTACACCTCGCCCATACCCCCGTGGCCGAGGGCACTAACAACCTGATAAGACCCGATTTGTGTTCCGGCAGCGAGCGGCATCAGCGACGGGGCCACCACCCCCAGCCCGCCGCTTCGATCGACGCGACGCGCGAAGTCATCTTAGACCGGCACTGGGCCGGCCCTTCGCGGCAGTCGTAACTCGTGGTGTTGGGAAGAGCGGCTACGGGCGCGCGATCTCGGAACGCGCGCCCGCAACCTCGTCGCGATTTATCGATTGCGACCTGACGTTTCGGACGACTTGTTGCGACCGTCGCCCGAGTTCGACGACCCTTGTTGACCCGCCGAGGTTCCGGCCCCTTCGCCATTACGGCCGTTGCTCCGGTCCTGGCCGTTGCCCGAGCGCACACGAATCGAATTCTGCACTTGCTTCACGCCTTGGATTCGCTCCGCGAGGTCCTCGGCATCCCGCTTGGCCTGGCGAGACTCGACGGTGCCCGTGAGCGTCACTTCGCCGTTTCGCACCTCAACTTCGATCTCCGAAGCGTCGATCGTGTCGTCGGCCATCAGCTCATCCGAGATCTCCTCCCGAATGCGATCGTCGGAGCGGGTATAGCCCTTCGGTCCCTTGCCGCTATGGCCGAGCCCTCCGGACCAGCCCTGCGCCGAGCCGAACGTGTTGCCCATGCCGCTCTGACCGCGACCGCCGGACTGACCTAGAGACCCGCCGCGATCCATCTCGCCGTACTGGCCCGACCCGTACTGGCCTCCGCCGAACTGGTTGGAGCCGGACTGCCCCGACCCGTACTGGCCGTGCTGCTCGTTGCGACCGCGGCCCATGCCGGACTGACCCGGTTGGCTGCCGCGTCCCTGCTGACCGCCGAACTGACTCCGGCCGCTTCCCATTCCGGGACTGCCGCCGCTGCGTGAGCCGTAATTCCCGAACTGCTCGCGGCCGCGTCCGCCGCGCCACTCCTCGGAGGTCTGCATACGGCCCTCGTCACCCTGCCACATCCGGGAGTCGGACTCGGCGTCCTCATAGCCCCCGCCGCTCGAGTACTCGCGATCATCCGCGCCATACTCGGAGCTGTTTCCCCCGCGCGCGCCGCGTCCTTCCTCAGTTCCCCATTCGCGGCCGCCGCCACGATAGTCCGACTGCCCGCCACGATATTCCCGACTCTCGCCGGATGGCGGGCGATTGCTCTCGCTGTACCCGCTCGGCCGATTCACATCTTCCTGATGTCGATTACGCATAAATCTAACTCTCCTTCGTTCAGCAACCAGGACTTCAGTTGCCGGCTCGAGTGCTGCAAGGATTGGTCCTGTCGGTGCGCGCGAGGGTTGCA
>Ga0190274_10001489_pt1 | contig 13735 bp, 10 predicted proteins | sample Popmic531T_FD_133002 | JGI IMG/M metagenome (GOLD analysis project Ga0190274, IMG submission 133002) | Populus adjacent soil microbial communities from riparian zone of Yellowstone River, Montana, USA - 531 T | ecosystem: Environmental > Terrestrial > Soil > Riparian zone | place: USA: Montana...
ATCCATGAGTCCCGCCAGAAAGGCAAAGCCACAGAGGATCAGCAGGTCATCCACGTGTTACTTGCCGATGCAGAATCTGGAGAAGATCTCGCCGAGCAGATCGTCTGCGCTGAACTCACCGGTGATCCGGCCCAGCGCCTGCTGAGCCAGCCGCAGCTCTTCCGCAAACAGTTCGATCGCATTACCGCTGCCTGTTGCCCTCTCCAGCGCGGCACTCGCTTCCTGAAGCCCCTGGAGATGGCGCTCCCGGGCAATGAACTGCACTTCGCCCACGGGTTGCCAGCCAATGCTAGTCAACAGCGCCTGGCGAAGTAAATCCAGCCCCTCGCCGGTCTTTGCGGATACCCGGAGTTCGGTGAGCCCATCCTTTTCCGAGCTCCCAGCCGGTACCCCGGACATATCTATCTTATTGAAAATAAATATTTTTATGATAGTCGGCGGGAGTTTTTCGAGGATTATCCGATCGTCCGCCGTCAAACCATTGCCGACTTCCATCACCAGCAATGCTACATCGGCTGACGCTACCTCCCGCCAGGTGCGCTCGATGCCGAGTTTCTCGACCGTGTCGTGCGACTCCCGCAATCCCGCGGTGTCGATCACATGCAGGGGCACGCCCTCCACGGACAGCGGGTGTTTCAATGGATCGCGCGTGGTGCCGGGAATTTCCGTGACGATCGCCACGTCGTCGCCCGCCAGCCGATTCATCAAGCTGGATTTGCCCACGTTCGGCTGCCCGATGAGCACCACACGAGCGCCCTCGCGCAAAATATTTCCCTGGCGCGCCGCCTTGAAGACCTCGTCAAGTTCCGTCCGGAGTTTCGCAAGGCTTCCCCGGGCATCTGCCTTGTCGAGGAAATCGATATCCTCCTCGGGAAAATCCAGCGTGGCCTCCACGAAGGCACGCAGTTCGATCAGCCCGTGGACCAGTTTCTGTATGCGAGAGGAAAATTCTCCCGAGAGGGATCGCATCGCCCCGCGCGCCGCCAGTTCGGAACTCGCGTCGATCAGGTCGGCAACGCTTTCCGCCTGGGCAAGGTCGAGTTTGTCGTTGAGGAAAGCGCGCTGGGTAAATTCACCCGGGCGGGCAGCTCGGGCACCAAATTCCGCACAGCGCCGCAGCAACAATTGCAGGACCGCAGGACCGCCGTGACCATGCAGTTCGAGTACGTCTTCGCCAGTATAGGAACGGGGCGCCGGGAAATAGAGCGCGACGCCGCGATCGATCGTCTCGCCATCACCCGCCCGAAAATTGCAAAGTACGGCTTCGCGGGGAGGAAGTTCACGGCCGGTGAGGCCGCGAATGATTGCGGGGACTGCCGGCCCGGATGCGCGGATGATGCCGATACCCGCGCGTCCGGGAGCCGTTGCTACGGCTGCAATGGTGTCAGCGTTTTGCATGAGCGGGCTGGTTCCGCTCGATGGTGCGCGTGATCTGCCATTGCTGCGCAATGGAAAGGACGTTGTTCACCAGCCAGTACAACACCAGGCCGGCCGGGAAGAAGAAGAAGAACACGCTGAATACGACCGGCATGATCTTCATGACCTTTGCCTGCACCGGGTCCGGCGGCGTCGGGTTGAGCCAGGTCTGGATGATCATGGTTGCCCCCATGAGCACTGGCAGAATGTAGTAAGGATCCTGCGCCGACAGATCCTTGATCCACCAGATGAACGGCGCGTTGCGCAATTCCACGCTGGCAAGCAGCACCCAATACAGCGAAATGAATACCGGGATCTGCACGACGATCGGCAGGCAACCCCCAAGCGGGTTGATCTTCTCGGTCTTGTACATCTCGATCATCGCCTGGTGCATGCGCTGGCGATCATCGCCAAATTGTTCCTTGAGCTTTTGCAGCTTCGGCGCAATGACCCGCATTTTGGCCATTGATTTGTAGCTGGTGGCCGACAGGGGATAGAAAATCAGCTTGATGATTACGGTCAGCAGGATGATGGCGACACCCCAGTTGCCCACCCATTTCTGGATTGCGGACAACACCCAGAACAGCGGTGACGCAATGACCGTGAGCCAGCCATAGTCCACAGTCAGGTCCAGCCCCGGCGCGAGTTGCGCCATCTTCTCCTGTTCCTGCGGGCCGGCGTACAGGCGCATGCCGACGTCGGCCGAAGCGCCCGGAGCAATCTTGCCGGCCGGCACGATGACGCCTACGGCGTACATGCCGTTTCCGAGGGTGCGCGTGTACAACTCGCGTTGCATTTCACCGGGCGGCAACCAGGCGGCAGCGAAATAATGCTGCACAAAAGCGACCCAGCCATCCTTGCTGTGCTTCGGGTAATCCGCCTTGCCTTTGTCCATGTCACCGAAAGTCACCTTGTGAAACTTGGACTCCTGGGTGAACACGGCGGCACCGGTGAAGGTCGGCACCATTTTCGAATCGCCGGCGGCAGGACTGCCATCTCGCAACAACTGGAAATAAACGAGAGGTTCGATTTCCGCGCCGCTGCGGTTGCTGATTTGCAGCTTCTCATCGATGACATAGCTGCCACGATGGAAAGTGAGTGTCTTGGCCACGGTTATCCCATCCGCCGTTTTTGCGGTGAGCTCGACGGCGACCTCATTCGCGCCTTCCTGCAAATCATGGTTTCCGGCGGAAACCTGGAAGGGCGTGATGTGATTGGGAAGGTTTGCGCCGATCAGGCCACTCTGCGCGACATAGGTCTGGGTGGGCGTCTGCTGGAAAAGGATGAAGTTCTTGCTTCGATCGACCTTGTCCCGATGCTGGAGCAGTTCGAGTTTCCGAATCACGCCGCCGACAGGATCGATTTCCGCGACCAGGATATCCGTGCGCACGACAATCGGTGCGTGGCTGCTGGCGGTGGTTGCGCCCGCCGCGGGAACCGCCGCAGGCTTCACCGGAGCCGCCGGTTGCGGCGCCGCTCCGCTTACCGGGGGCGCCGAAGGCGTCGGCGTAACTGCGGCGGGCTGGGCTGCGGTGACCGCAGGCGGTGGGGGATTGTTCTGCTTGACCCAGGCGTCGAACAACAGAAAAACGGAAACGGCGAAAATCATCGCCGCAATGAGTCGAAAGCTATCCATGAGGTCTTCTAGGGTACCGGGTCAGCGCCACCGGGGTGCCAGGGATGGCAACGCGACAATCGTCTCATCGCCATCCAGCCGCCACGGATGCTGCCATATCTTGTAATCGCGCCTTTGGCGTATTCCGAACATGTGGGGTGAAACCGGCAGTGATTTCCAACCCAGGGGCTCAACAGAAACTGGTAAAGCCTGATCAGGCCCAGCATCGCGTGGCGCATCAGCGATTCTGGTTCAGGAGTTTTTCGAGTTCATGGCGCGCTTCCGCAATCTTGCTTCGATCGGCCTTGCGGCGGACACGGACCACGATGTCCACGCTGCCAATCGTTTCACGCTTGTTGCGGAAGACCTCACGGATGGTGCGCTTCATGAGGGAACGATCGACCGAACCCGGGACTGCGTGGCGGCCTGCCACAATGCCCAGTCGCGCAGGCTCATTCTCTCGCTTGTTTCGGAACAGCACGGTGAAATAAACGCCCTGCCGCCTGCTGCTGAATTCACCGGTGAAATGCGCCGCGCCAGTCAGCCTCGCCAGCCGAGGCAGCTTGGCGCGGGCGGTGTTCACACCGCCAGACGTGCGCGACCTTTGGCCCGACGAGCCTTGATTACAGCGCGCCCACCGCGGGTTTTCATGCGTTCGAGGAAGCCGTGCGTGCGTGCGCGGCGGGTCTTGGACGGCTGGTAGGTGCGTTTCATTCGACGTGCTCCGGTATCTGGTCTGGAAAAAGCCGGTCATTACACGGGTTTTGAGGCTGATTTGTCAACTGATTATTGCCTGCCCGCCCTGTGGATAACTTGTGCTGCAACTGCTAAAATTCCGCCTTCCTTGGGGGACGTTCCCCGGCCGCTTTTCTCCACCTAAAACCACAATCCAAGCGCCGATGGAAAGCTTTTGGGATCATTGTCTTCGCCATTTCGAGAAGGTGCTGCCGGCGCAGCAATACAAGACCTGGATCCAGCCGCTGCAAGTGCGTCTCGAAGACGGCGTCTTGACCGTCTGCGCGCCCAATCGCTTCGCGCTCGAATGGACCAAAGACAAGTTTTTGAACGACATCAAGCGATTATGTTCAGAATCTTTGAAGACGGATATTGAGGTAGTGCTTACTCTCTCTGAAAAGCAAGCTGAACAACCTGCCTCTCCGGTTCCGCAGACCGTGGCCCCTGCTCCCAAGCCGAAGGTCAGGGAACAATCCCGGCTTAATCCCACCTTTACGTTCGATTCCTTTGTAACGGGGAAAGCCAATCAGCTCGCACGGGCTGCCGCGCTTCAGGTTGGCGAACATCCGGGGGTGGCCTACAACCCACTCTTTGTATATGGGGGTGTGGGGCTCGGAAAAACCCATTTGATCCAAGCCATCGGCAATTTTCTGCTCGAGATCAATCCGGATGCGAAGGTGCGATACATCCACGCCGAACAATATGTTTCGGACGTAGTGCGCGCTTACCAGCACAAGGCTTTCGACAGTTTCAAGAAGTATTACCATTCCCTGGACCTGCTCCTGATCGACGATATCCAGTTTTTCAGCGGCAAGAACCGGACCCAGGAAGAGTTTTTTTACGCTTTCAATGCGCTGATCGAAGCCCACAAACAGGTAATCATCACCTGCGATACGTATCCGAAGGAGATCAGCGGAATGGAAGACCGCCTGATCTCCAGGTTCGGTTGGGGACTTACCGTTGCCGTCGAGCCACCGGAGCTGGAAATGCGTGTGGCTATTCTTCTGAAAAAAGCGGAAGCCGAACGCGTAAAGCTGCCCGAAGACATTGCGTTCTTCATTGCCAACCACATCCAGTCCAACGTCCGCGAACTCGAAGGTGCACTCAAGAGGGTGCTTGCCTATGCCAGGTTTGCAAACGCCAAGGTTTCGCTGGATCTGGCTCGTGAAGCACTGAAGGACCTTCTCGCCGTCCAGGTGCGGCAGGTTTCGGTCGATAACATCCAGCGCATCGTTGCCGACTACTACAAGATAAAAGTGTCCGACATGTACTCCAAGAAGCGCTCGCGCACGATTGCGCGGCCGCGACAGGTCGCGATGGCGCTGGCGAAGGAACTCACCCATATGAGTTTGCCGGATATCGGCGATGCCTTTGGCGGTCGCGACCATACGACGGTGCTCCATGCCTGCAGGAAAATTGCCGACCTGCGTTCGTCGAATCCCGAGATCACCCGGGATTTCGATGCCTTGCTGCAGACCCTTCGTGGTTGATAAGCCATGTACAGATTGTTGAAAACTCCGGTCGCGCGGCAGATGAGAAAATGATCCACATTTCATCCACTGCCTGCCCCACGCTTATACATCGCGGGAGCTTGCTGATTCGAGAAGATTTTTTGCCACAATCCACCGATTCATCCGCAACTATTACTCTTATTAAGGTTTAAGAATGAAAATCCTGGATATAGACAAGGACGTACTGCTGAAACCGCTGCAGGCAGTCTCTGGGATCGTGGAACGCCGGCATACGCTTCCGATACTCTCCAACGTGCTGCTCGAAGCAGAGGGTTCAACATTGAACCTTCTCGCAACAGATCTTGAAATCCAGGTTTCAACGTCTACGACTCTGGAGAAAAAGGCCGCCAGCAAATATTCGATTACGGTCTCTGCGAGAAAACTCCAGGACATCCTGCGCGCGCTTCCCGACGCCACGAATGTGACGCTGGATGCCCAGGAATCACGGGTACAGGTCAAGGCCGGGAAAAGTAAATTCAATCTGCAGACCTTGCCGGCCCAGGATTTTCCGCGGTTGGCCGAAGGCGGCAATGCCGCAGGCAAGGTGGAACTGACACAGAAGACGCTCAGGGATTTGCTAATGCTCGTCCAGTACGGCATGGCACAGCAGGACATTCGCTATTACCTGAATGGCCTGCTGGTGGTGGTCGAAGCCCAGCAACTGACCGTGGTCGCCACCGACGGGCACAGACTGGCTTATGCATCGACGGAGATCTCGCAATCGGTGGATCGGGCGGAGGTCATCATTCCGCGCAAAGCCGTGATCGAACTGGTCAAGCTGCTTGCCGATGCGGAGGAACCGGTCGAGATCCAGCTGTTGCCGAACCAGGTGCGGTTCACCTTCTCCGGGATCGAGGTGATTTCCAAGGTCGTGGATGGAAAATTCCCCGATTACAACCGCGTGATCCCGACCAACTACAAGAAGCATTTCAAGGTCGGCCGCCAAGTGCTGCAGCAGGCGTTGCAGCGGGCGTCGATCCTGTCGAATGAAAAATTCCGCGGTGTGCGCTGGGTGCTCACGCCGGACGTTCTCAAGATCGTCTGCACCAACGCGGAACAGGAGGAGGCCGAAGAAGAACTCGAAGTCAGTTACAACGGCGATCCTCTGGATATCGGTTTCAACATCACCTACCTGCTGGATGTGCTGAACAACCTGACGGATGAGGAAATCGACTGCGCCGTGGGCGACGCGAACAGCAGCATGCTGTTGTCGGTTCCCGGGAATCAGAATTTCAAGTATGTCGTCATGCCGATGCGCATTTGAACGACCGGCATCCTTCGATCAACTGTAAAGGCATAAATGTCCTCCTCTGAATACAATTCCGACAGCATCAAGGTATTGAAGGGCCTGGAAGCGGTGCGCAAGCGTCCCGGTATGTACATTGGCGACACTAGTGACGGCACGGGGCTGCATCACATGGTGTTCGAAGTGCTCGACAACTCGATCGACGAGGCACTGGCGGGTCATTGCAACGAGATCAAGGTCGTCATCCATACGGATAATTCGATCAGCGTGGTCGACAACGGCCGCGGCATCCCGACAGGCATCCATCCGGAAGACGAAACAGGCCGGTCTACGGCGGAAATCGTGATGACCGTCCTGCACGCCGGCGGCAAGTTCGACAGCAACAGCTACAAGATTTCCGGCGGGTTGCATGGCGTGGGCGTTTCGGTGGTCAATGCGCTTTCCGACCTGCTCAAACTCACCATCCGCCGTGATGGGCAGGCGCATTCGATGGAATTCCGCAATGGCGATCCGGTCAGCCCGCTGTCGGTGATTGGGCCAACGGAACGGCGTGGCACCGAAGTCCATTTTCACCCCAGCCCGGAAGTATTCGGCAACATCGAATTCCATTACGACATCCTGGCCAAGCGCCTGCGCGAACTCTCGTTCCTCAATAACGGCGTGCGAATCGAACTGCAGGACCAGCGCACCGGCAAGGAGGAAATCTTCGCCTTCTCCGGCGGCGTGAAGGGCTTCGTCGAATATATCAACCGCGCCAAGACCGTCCTGCATCCGAATATCTTTCACGCCAACTCCGAGCGCGACAATATCGGCGTGGAAGTCGCGATGCAGTGGAACGACTCCTACCAGGAATCGGTGCTTTGCTTTACGAACAACATCCCGCAACGCGACGGTGGAACCCACCTGACGGCGCTACGCGCCGCGATGACGCGCACCCTGAACCAGTACATCGAAGCCAACGAAATGGCCAAGCGGGCCAAGGTCGAAACAACCGGCGACGATATGCGGGAAGGCCTCACCTGCATTTTGTCGGTGAAGCTGCCCGATCCGAAGTTCTCGTCGCAGACCAAGGACAAGCTGGTTTCCTCCGAAGTTCGTCCGGTCGTTGAAGACGCGATATCGCAGGCCCTGCACGACTGGCTGATGGAGAAACCCGCCGATGCCAAGATCATCGTCGGCAAGATCATCGAGGCGGCGCGTGCGCGCGAAGCCGCGCGCAAGGCACGGGAGATGACGCGGCGCAAAGGAGTGCTGGACGGGTTCGGGCTTCCGGGCAAGCTGGCCGATTGTCAGGAGAAGGATCCATCGCAATGCGAGCTGTACCTGGTCGAGGGCGATTCCGCCGGCGGCTCCGCCAAACAGGGCCGCGATCGCAAGTTCCAGGCGATTCTGCCACTCAAAGGCAAGATCCTGAATGTGGAACGGGCCCGTTTCGACAAGCTGGTGTCTTCACAGGAAATCGCCACGCTGATCACCGCGCTTGGCACCAGCATCGGCAAGGACGACTTCAAGCCGGAAAAGCTGCGATACCACCGCATCATCATCATGACCGACGCGGATGTGGACGGCTCGCATATCCGCACGCTGTTGCTCACGTTTTTCTACCGGCAGATGCCGGACCTGGTGGAGCGCGGCCATATCTATATCGCGCAACCGCCCCTGTACAAGGCGAAACACGGCAAGGAAGAGCGCTATCTCAAGGATGATCACGAACTCAAGGAATATCTGCTGCGCCTGGCGCTGAAGGATGCCGAGCTGCACCCTGGCGATGGCAGGCCGGTGCTGGCCAGTGAAGCCCTAGAGGAAGTCGCACGATCCTATATCCTGGCGGAAGCCGTGATCGACCGGCTTGGGAAACGGACGGATCCGGCCGTGCTCGCGGCGTTGCTGAAGGCGCCCGAGATCAGTCTGGCCGATGCGCAATCGGCGCAGCAGGCTGCGGAAAAACTGACCGTCCTGTGCGCCGGCAGCGGACTGACCATCGAGCCGCATTACGACCAGAAAAATGAAGCCCACGTCCTGATGTTGAAACGCCTGCAGCACGGAAACCTGCGGGTGAGTTATCTCGATGGTGATTTCTTTTCCAGCGGCGATCATGCGCAGATCCGGCAAACCGCGCAGGTCCTGCATGGCCTGCTCGCCGAAGGCGCCTATGTAAAGCGCGGTGAACAGGAGCGGCGGGTCGTCGAATTCAAGGAAGCGCTCGACTGGCTGCTCGAGGAAGTCAAACGAGGTGTGGGCATCCAGCGCTACAAGGGCCTGGGAGAGATGAATCCGGAGCAACTCTGGGAAACCACGATGGATCCCAAGTCACGCCGGCTGCTGCGGGCGCAGATCGAGGATGCCATAACTGCCGATGAAATCTTCACCACGCTGATGGGCGACATGGTGGAGCCGCGCCGCGCATTCATCGAATTGAACGCCCTGGGCGTGCGCAACCTGGACGTCTGAACTTCGGCCCCGCCGTCAGGCAGTTTTCTTGGCGGCGGGCTTCTTCGCTGCTGGTTTCTTTGCCACAGGCTTCTTCGCCGCAGGTTTGTCCGCTGCAGGTTTGCGCGCGACGGTCTTTTTCGGTTTTACCTTCACGGCGGGCTTGGCCTTGGTGGTTTTCCTGGCGGCGGGTGCCGGAGCTTCCGCCTCCGGTGCCTTGGCCCGCGATGCGCCGCGTCCCCCCTTCTTCTTCGGACCCTTCCCGCCTTTTGCTTCCTTGGCTGCGAGGAGCTCGAGGGCTTCCTCCAGCGTGATTTTCTCGGGATCGCTGGACGACGGGATGGTGGCGTTGACCTTGCCGTGCTTTACGTACGGGCCATAACGCCCGCTGAAGACCGCGACCGCCTTGTTGTCGTCCGGATGCGTGCCCAGTGCCCGCCCGCCACCGCCCGCCGCTTTTTTCTCCGCAAGCAGCTGCACTGCGCGATCCAGGGAGATCTCGTGGACGTTTTCCGCCTTCGGGATGGACTTGAACATCCCGTCATGCTTTACATAGGGGCCGAAGCGACCGATGTTGGCTTCCACGGCCTTGCCGGTTTCAGGATGTGCGCCCAGCTGTCGCGGCAGCGATAGCAGCTTGAGGGCAAGGGCGAGGGCTTCCGGCGAAGATTCTGTCGGAACCGGAATAGTCTTGGTCCAGGCTGCCCGTTTTGGTTTCTCCTTTGCATCCTTGATCGTCTGCCCGAGCTGGACGTAGTGGCCGTAGGGACCCTTGAGCAGCAGGATGTCCATTGCTGTCGCCGGATCCTTGCCCAGAACCACGGGACCAAGGGAGGCGCCGCCCCACGGACGGGTGTAGTCGCACTTGGGGTAGCCGCTGCAGCCGAAAAACAGGCCGCGGCTGCTGTTTTGCAACAATACTGTTTTCCGGCATTTCGGGCATTTCTCGCCATGCCCCCCGTTCTTTTGCCATTCCGGATCAAGCAGCGCCTTGGAGTACGAATTCCAGTCGATCACGCGCTCCTTGGCTTCCGGAGTCGGGATACCGCGCTCGATGCCTTCCTTCTGGTCGAGGTTGTCCGAAAATCCCGACCAGAACTCGCGCATGACCGCGACCCAGTCGAGTTCACCGTTGGAGATCTCGTCGAGCTCTTCTTCCAGGTTGGCGGTGAACTTGTAGTCGACGTAGTGACTGAAATGCGTGGTCAGGAAACCATTGACCAACCGGCCGATATCCGTCGGCGTGAAGCGCTTTTTCTCCAGCACCGCATAACCGCGATCCTGCAGCGTCGACACGATGTTCGCATAGGTCGACGGCCGGCCGATGCCGTATTCCTCGAGCGTCTTGACGAGGCTTGCTTCGGTATAGCGCGGCGGCGGCTGGGTGAAATGCTGTTCGCCGAAAATCCGGTCCACGGGGATCGTTTCCTTCTCCTCCAGCGCCGGCAGCTTGGCTTCTTCTTCCTGTTCGACGTCGTCTGCATCCTCCAGGTACACCGCCATGAACCCGGGGAAAATCAGAACCTGGCCGGTGGCGCGAAACAGGGTGTCGGCGTGTCCGACCGATATGTCGACGCTGGTGGTGTCGTATTTGGCCGGTGTCATCTGGCAGGCGACCGTACGCTTCCAGATCATCTCGTAGAGTGCGGCCTGGTCAGCGCTCAGGAACTTGCGGACCGAGTCGGGAGTACGAACGACGGAAGTCGGACGGATTGCTTCGTGCGCTTCCTGGGCATTCTTCGACTTGCTGCGGTACTGGATCGGCGCGGACGGCAGATAATCCGAATCGAACTTCCGCTGGATATAGCCGCGGATTTCCTGGAGCGCCTCGTTGGCAAGCGAAAACGAATCGGTGCGCATGTAGGTGATGAGGCCGACCGTGCCGCCATCGATATCGACGCCCTCGTAGAGTTGCTGCGCGGTGCTCATGGTGCTTCTGGACGTCATCCCCAGCTTGCGCACCGCTTCCTGCTGCAGCGTCGACGTGGTGAACGGAGGCGCGGGCTGGCGGCTCCTCGGCTTGCGTTCGACCCGTATGACCTTGCCGCTGCCTTTTGCAGCCTTCTCGATGTCAGCGACCAGATCCTTCTGCTGGTTCTCGGTTGCGACCGAGAATTGCTCGATCTTGTCGCCGCGATACTGGATCAGGCGGGCGCCGAATGCCTGTTTGCCCTTGTGGCTGTCGAGATGGACGCTCCAATACTCGCGCGAATTGAAATTTTCGATCTCCTGCTCGCGTTCGACGATCAATCGCAGCGCGGGGCTTTGCACGCGACCGGCCGAGAGGCTCGGGCCGATTTTTTTCCACAGCAAAGGCGAGATGTTGAATCCCACCAGGTGGTCGAGCGCGCGCCGGGCCTGCTGCGCATTGACCAGCGGCATCGAAATGTCGCGCGGATGCGCAACCGCATCCTTCACCGCGGATTCCGTGATTTCGTAGAAAACCACGCGGCGCAATTTCTTGCCCTTGAGCAGCTTCTTGGACTTGAGGATCTCCGCGAGATGCCAGGCAATGGCTTCGCCTTCGCGGTCCGGGTCGGTCGCCAGATAGATGGTGTCGGCCTTGGCGACGGCCTTGGTGATCGCGTCGACGTGTTTCCTGTTCTTGTCGACCAGCGCGTATCTCATGCTGAAATCGTCGCTCGGGTCGACCGCGCCTTCCTTGGCTTCCAGATCGCGCACGTGTCCATAGGACGCGGTGATCTCGAAACCGCGACCAAGATATTTCTTCAGAGTCTTTGCCTTGGAAGGCGACTCGACGATCAGGAGACTATGGGACATTGCGGGTCCGGCCGAAAAGAGGGCGGAATGATAAAGAAGTTGGCAGCGCCGGAGCAAGCGCTACTTCAAAGCGTTCTACTGCAGGTAACGCTCCTGGCTTGGCGAGATCAATTCGTCGAGAACCAGCGTATCGACCGCCTCATTCTGGTTCCAGAGCACCATCAGCACAATGAGTTTGACCTGTTCCAGGTCCACCGACGGTTCGTCCAGCGCCAGAACCCGTTCGATGATGAGTTCGCGTTGCAGCGCGTTTATGACGCCTGCTGTTTCGAGGAACATCAGGAAGCCACGGCCTTCGGCCGACAGCGCCGCGAGTTCCTGCTCGGTGTAGAAGCGGAAGCCATCGCTTCCTACCAGGCAGGTCCCGCCCTGGTCGAGTCCTTCAAGCCCGCTCAGCCAGGACAGCGCCTGCGAGATGTCACGGCTGTCGAATCCCGCAGCGGAGAGACGTTTCGAAAGTGTTTCTTGATCGGGATAGGCGCCGGCATGGAAATAGTTTTCGAACAGGAAGACGAGGATGTCGAACATGAGCCCCTGTCTGGAGGTGTTAACGCCCCTCACGCTAGCGCACGCGCTGGAACTTTCCGCCTGGCAGGCGACTCACCAGCCCGTCAAGCTCCAGTGTCAACAGCATCGCCGATGCAGTTTCCGGCGTCAAGCCGCCGCGCATGCACAAAGTATCCTGGTCGGCGGGATCGAAACCCATCAGGTCGAGCAGTTCCTGGTATTCCGGCGCAACCGGCGCGGCCGGCGGCGTTCGCCGGTCTGGCGTCGCCGCACCGAGTTCCTCGAGGATGTCATTGCTGCTTTCGACCAGCTTGGCGCCCTGTTTGATCAGGTGATGGCAGCCCTTGGAGAGAGTCGAATGGATCGATCCCGGAATGGCAAAAACTTCCCGACCTTGCTCAAGCGCGTAACGGGCGGTGATCAAAGACCCGCTTTTCAATGCGGCTTCCACGACCAGGCAGCCGCGGGTAAGGCCGCTGATCAAACGATTGCGGCGCGGGAAATTGATCGTAAGCGGCGGCGTGCCAAGCGCGAATTCGGAGACGAGGGCACCGCGAGCGGAAAGCGCATGCGCCAGTTCGCGATTGCGTGCTGGATAGACGACGTCGAGTCCGGTGCCGACGACGGCAACGGACGAAGACAGGCCCGCGAGGCCGCCGCGATGCGCAGCTGCATCGATTCCCAGCGCCAGGCCGCTGATGATCGTAAAGCCGCCATCTGACAGTTCCCGTGCAAAAGCTTCGGCATTGTCGCTACCCTGCCGCGTTGCATTCCGGCTGCCCACCACGGCCAGTGCAGGACGGTTGAGCAACGCGGGCGATCCTTTTATGTACAGGAGTGGCGGCGGGTCGGATATTTGCAGCAGCAGCTGCGGATAGGTTTCATCCGCAAGCGTCACGACACGATTGGCGGGGTCTTCGAGCCAGCGCAGCACTGCCTCGATGCGGTCGGGATCCGGCCCCGCCTGGATTGCCGCCGCAATATCGGCGGAGACGACGCGGGCCAACGCTGCGGCCCTTGCTTTGCATACTGCTTCGGGGTCACCGAATTCGGCGAGCAGCCTGCGAAACGCGCCAGCGCCCAAGCCGGAAACCAGGCTTAGCGACAGCCACGCGCGCAGTTCCCGTTCGGGGGGCATGCGCCGTCAGGCGCCGCCTACGGCGTGCGGGCGACGTCGAGTACGTTGACCGGTCGCGACGTGTTCATCACCAGTGCGTAGGACGCTTTCTCGAATACACGGAAGACCAGCACCAGTCCATAACGTTCCTGCGGCAGCTTGATGCGTTTTGCCTTGTTGGTCGAGCCTGCCGGCAACACCGACGGACGATCGCGATAAAGCGCAAGCACATGCCCGACCTCGAGTCCATCACGAGCGCCCCTGTTGATCACTACGACCGATTGCGGCCCGAGTTCGGAGACGGTGTTGTCGGCACCGGTAACGATTTTGGCAGTGATGTTGGTGCCCGGTGAACGCGGGACGAAAGGCAGTGCGGA
>Ga0190274_10001490_pt1 | contig 13733 bp, 9 predicted proteins | sample Popmic531T_FD_133002 | JGI IMG/M metagenome (GOLD analysis project Ga0190274, IMG submission 133002) | Populus adjacent soil microbial communities from riparian zone of Yellowstone River, Montana, USA - 531 T | ecosystem: Environmental > Terrestrial > Soil > Riparian zone | place: USA: Montana...
GACGATGGCAGGCAGATCACTTGCGGTCGACGGATCGATGATGTGAAGTCTGGCGTTCGCGGGCAATGAAGGCTGTGCGATCGACAAACACTCACGCCCATCATTGCCGAACGCGATGCCGACGTTGTCGTACGACCACGGTGCCGCTGGCACCCGGCTGGTGCAATCGAGAGAGAAGAGCGCGATGGAGCCCGATATCAGCATCGCGCGGCTCGAATGCACCAGAAACGATCCTTTGTCGGCCACCTCATTGCCTCCCCTACGAGGGTACGACCAATCGTGAGGCAGTAAAAGGCGGCCGACGAAAGCAGCCCGGTCATGCGAACCGCTACCCCGCCATCCGAACGCGGTTATCCATGTTGCCTCTCTTTCGAAGACCATTGGACTGCGAGCAGGCTCGAGGACCTGTGACGAGACGGGCCAAATGCTTGACATTCGACGCCACCGGGCCTCAGGGTTGCGGCGATGGAGATCGCGCACGAAGTTCAGACGACGGCCGGGACTGACCGCGGGCGGGGATCCGTCCTCGGCTGGGTAGTGCCGTTGCTGGCGGCTTACGTGAAGGAGCAGGGACACGACGCCGCTCCAATCCTCCAACTGACCGGCATTCGTGGGCGTGATCTCAAGGATCCGGATCTGCGCGTGCCCGAGGCGACGTCGCGCGAAGCGTGGCGACTGGCGATGGCGGTGACCGGAGATGAGGCGATTGGATTGCACGTCGCCCAGTGGTTGCCACGCGGCGCGCTCGATCTCATCGAGTATGCCTTCAGGACCAGCGCGACGCTTGGTGACGGCCTCGATCGACTCGCCCGCTATGGCCGGTTGATCAACGATCGGCTGGCCGTGAACATTCTGCACACCGGACCGGGAGTCAGGTTTCTCATCGGTGGCGCTGACGCCCGGCCGTTGCACCCGCAGCGCGCGGAGTTCAGCATCGCGCTGGCCTTGCGTCTGGCGCGGGACGCCACCGCGGCGCATCTTGTGCCTGTCGAGGTGCTCTTCGCCCACGCCGCACCGGCTGACCCGACCGAGCATCATCAGTTCTTTCGATCGCCCATTCACTTTGCCAGCGGCGGCAACGGCATGGTCTTCTCGGACGCCGATGGCGCACGGGTGTTCCAGGCTGCTGATGCGGCGCTCGGCGCGGTGATCCGGCGCCGCCTCGACAAGGCCCTGGACAAGCTCGACCGGCCTGCCGATACGTCAACCGCGGCACGAGTGCGCCGGTTACTGATCGAAGGGATGGGCCAGGAGAAACGGTCGGTTCAGACGATCGGGCGTGAGATGGGTCTGAGCGCGCGGACGCTGAGTCGGCGACTGGTCGAGGAGCGCACTTCTTTCCGGGAGATCCAGGACGACGTTCGCCACCAGCTGGCAGTGGCGTTGCTCGGCGACGCCAGTGTGAGCATCGCCGAGATCGCGTTCTTCCTCGGCTATGCCGAACCCGCGCCGTTCCATCGTTCGTTCAGACGATGGACCGGGACGACGCCGCAGTTGCATCGACGCGCGATTCTCGCGAGCTGAGCGATCGTCGCGAAACCCCGCAGTTTAAGCCTGCTGGCTCTTCAGCCGTCTCTGGCTCTTTATCGAGCATCGCCTGAACGTTTGTCGCGCGCTGGTCCGCGCGGCATTCGATCACGCGGACGTCCGCCAGGCGGTGCGTCACGAACGGTTCTGCCGCGCCATGCCCCGATGCGCTCACGGTCCTTGCCGATCCACCACGACGTAGGTGGCCTAAAGAACCGGTATTCCGACGCTCTTCAGATACTCGAACGTCGAATCGTAGTATGCCGGTGTTCGAGTCGCGTCTGTGACGTCCCCCGACGGCACGAAGATAACCATGCCCTGCCGCGCTCTGGTGAGCAAGACACGATAAGCATTGCGCAGGTACATTTTGCGATCAGGCTTTGTCATGGTCTGCCACTTGCTAGCCACGAATGAATGGCAGCTCCAGTCGGACCTGCCGAATCGGAAGTCCGCGTCCCAAGTCACGCACACCCAGTCCAGTTCGAGGCCCTGGACCTGAAACTCAGTCGCGGCATCTTCCATATAGAAGCTCGACCGCGTGTCTCCCCTCGCGTTCAAGAACCAATGCACGGGGTCTACTTCGACGCGGACGTCAACGGCCAGAGGTTTCAGGCGTTGAGCGCCGGATGACGCTACCAATCCAAAGCGCTCGGAGCCCCTCGCGTGGCGCCGAATCCAGTCTTTAGCACGGTCCAGGTTTCTGGTGAGCGCCATCGGATAGCGCGGCAGAATGCTCGGAAGGAGATTCCGAGCACCTTCCTCTTCCAAGTCGAGGATGGCTTTCACAAAACGTGACACGTTTTCCGCACGGAATGAGCGCATCGACACCGATAGATGCAGTGCCTCATCGGTCACCACATTGGCCTTGGTGCCCAGAGCTTGCAGCGCCTGCCCAGCCGCGTATTCGGTATCCGTCAGGCTCGGAGAGATGTAGGCGAACCATTCTGGGAACGACTTAGCGACCGCATCAAGCCACGCCGAGATACCGGCTTCGCCACGATTGATCTCCTGCCCGCCACCGACCAGGCAGATCACGACGGCCCAATCGGGATGGCGATCGAGGTATGACAAAAGAAATTCGGACTCGGACTTCGTGAACCCCTGACGCCCCTTCTTGCGGCGCATGAAATCAGCGGTCATCCCGTGATTCCAGGCGCGCTGTGCCTCGTCGAAAATGACAACGCGGTCACTGGGCGGCCCGTCGCGGTTCAACCCTTCATCCCTGAAGTGATGGACGTTCTGGATGAATGCCTTGATCTTCTGCCGCACTTCCCCCTTTCGCGTGCTGTCACCCTTCGACCGCAAGCGCTGAACCTCATCGCGTGCGAGCGCCTCGCACAGCACCTTGACCAGCGGGCCATTGCCAGAAAGGAAGACGGCATGAGTTGGACTGTCACCGCGCTTCTTCGTGGCCACGTTGAGCCCGACAAGGGTCTTTCCTGCGCCGGGCACGCCCGTGACAAACACAATCGCTTTACGCCCTCTGCTGCGGGCGTCTTCCACAATCTCTTCGACGCGCTGAGAGGTGACCCCTAGATTGCGGGCACCGGCGTCATGACGCGCAATAGCATCGACAGAATGATGGGCGTACAGGGCCTGTGCGGCTTCGATAATTGTTGGCGTTGGCTGGTAGGGCGCCTTGGCCCACTCCACGGCGTCGAGAGTGGTGCCATTCGCGCACTTGAGTCCGAGCTGCAGTGCCTCTCGTAGCTGTTCAGAATTACATCTGATCGGCGGATGTACCCCGTCATCCGCAGGATCCAGGAGGCTCGGCTCGAAGCCAACGGCCTCCGTGGCAACGAGAATCGGAATGATCGGCGTACCATGGCTGGCTTGGTGAAAGTTCTTGAGATCAAGAGCGTAGTCCCACGCCTGGTTGTAGTGAGCAGTCTTGACCTGAGCCTCTCCGACTTTGAACTCAATCACGAACACGATAGGCCCCGTGATCAGCACCGCGTCGATTCGACTGCCAATCCGGGGAACGTCGAACTCTAGAAGCAGAACCCCATCGATGCCTTCGAGGGCCGTCTTAAGATCACTGATCTCACGCACCCAGGCATCTCGCTGCGCTGGGTCGACGGCGAAGAAACTTCTGGCTGTCAGCGCTCCGAGGATCGACTCAGTCGTATCTTCCAGGAATGCCCTGACGTCAGCGGCGTAATAGGCAGTGGGAACAGAAAATGCGGGCATCTAAAGGCAGGATGGGCGCCAGGTTATCACTGGACCCGTCACCCCAGCCTTGCAGCCGACTCACCTACCCCCTCGGCTACGAAGACATCAAGCATGAACTGGATCCCCGGCTGCGCGACGTGCACGAACGGCTGATCGCAAGAATCGAGGAGATTGCCATTGCCCGGGAGCCCGATTAACGCACGACGACTGGGAACGACGCGTCGACGCAAGGTTCGAGCGGGCCGTCGCGAACGGGCAGAAGCGGGCAAGTAGAGTCACCGCAATCATTGACGCTGCGGTCCCGCCCCGCGTCGTCATGTTGGACTGGCATTCGTCAGCCGTTGCCGTTGCAGATTCTGACTACGACCGCACCAGGCGGCATTGAATTAGTTGCGATCAGTAGGCCGAGCCGTTTGATTTTGCGCCAGGTTCGGCGCGGCATGGCGATTGCTCTTCCAACAACCCGCGCGACGATGTACCGTCGTCGTCTCGCTAGTGGAGGGACACATGTCCGAGGCGCGCTTCGATCGAATTGAGGAAGGGCTGGACCGGTCCGACGAGCGGCTCGATCGCATGGAGCAGTGGCAGGGCCGAGCCGACGAGCGCTTTGACCGCGTTGAACAGCGCCTCGACCGGTTGGAGACAGGCCAGACGGGACTGCGATCCCACATGGACAGCCGGTTCGACGAGTTCGGTCGTTACATGCGCGTCCTGTATGAGGACCTCGTCGACCGGATAGCCGCGATGCGCGAGTCGCCGCCCGCAACTACCGCGCAGACGGCGGAAGCCATCAGTCGGAGGCTGGACCCGCTCGAGGCGATGGTACCCGTGGTTCGAGAGCACGAAGTCACGCTGCGACGGCACGACGCAGAGATCGATCGCCTGGAGCGGCGACGCCGGTAGCGTTAGCGCGGTCGTCTGAACATGAGAACTATCGTCGAGGCGCTCTGCTCCGATGAGTGTGCGGGACGCGCGCCTGGCACCCCAGGTGGCAAAGCCGCGCGGCGCATCGTCATGGACGCCTTCCGCGAGGCCGGGCTGTCTCCCGTCGAGCAACCCATCGAAGTCGGCGCGAACGTGCTGGCGGCGCTTCCCGGGAAAAGCGATCGCTGGGTGATCCTCGCCGCGCACTACGATCACCTCGGCACGATGGGTAAGAACATCTACCGCGGGGCGGACGACAACGCCGCCGCCGTGGCAATCATGATCGACGTCGCTCGCGCCCTCCCCCGAGAAACGCTGGACCGAGGCATTCTCTTCGCGGCATTCGATGCCGAGGAGCCTCCGCATTTCCTGCAGAACACGATGGGATCGAAGGAGTGGGTGCGTCGCCCGACCGTCCCGCTCGATCAGGTGGACCTGATGATCTGTATGGATCTCATCGGCCACGCGTTCGGGCCGCCCGGGACACCAGAAGACGTTCGACAGACGGTCTTCGCGCTCGGTGCGGAGCGGAGCACGGGCACATCGACGCACGTCGATGCTCTGGCTCGACAGATTCCAGGAGTCGTCGTGCGCCGCTTGGACGCGGAGGTCATCCCACCGCTCTCGGACTATGAGGCGTTCTGGCGGAACGAGATCCCGTTCCTGTTCCTGTCGTGCGCCCACGGGCGCCGTTACCACACCCCGGAAGACACGCCGGCGTGGCTGGACTGGAAAAAGATGGAGTCGCTCGCGCGCTGGCTCGAACGGTTCGTGCGCGAGACCTCCGCCCGGCCCGAGGCGAAGATCGAATGGATCAACGATGCGCGCGACGATGCTTTGACGCTGCGGTCGCTGAGCGACATCGCCAGGTCGCTGGCCGACGTTAATCCTCAGCCGATCGAATGGCTCGGGACCGCGAGCACCCTGCTGGCGGCGTGCGGAACGGACGGCCGGCTGCCGGAAGCGCGTCGCCGCGAGTTGATGATGCTCGTGCAGATGGTCGAGGACGAGATGGCATAGAGGGCAAAGGCAACTTTCGTCCTCGGAAACCACCGAGGTGTCGGGCTGGATTCGACGCTGTCGCTGCCCCTACAAACTGCTCGACTGATCGTCCCAGACCTTGCGGACGTCGGCGGTCGCATCGTTCATCATGGCCGGAGGAGTGCACGTCGAAGCTTGCTACTCTACTGTTTTGGCTTCCAGTTCGTGATCACAACGATCGGCGACGGTTTGGGCTCGTCGACGACCGAGTTCAGTCCGAACGACTTGCCATCGGGTGCGACCACGTACTGTTGCCGATACCTCAGCCGCACCGTGCTGCCAATGGTCGTCGGAAAGAGCGCTTCGGCCTTGCCGGCGTCAATCGTTGTCCCAGTCCCCATCCGAACAGGCACCGCCATCATCCGATCGTCTCCACCAAGGTAGAACAACTCGTCGTCCTTCGGATTCCATCTCGGTTGAATGCCGCCCTCGGACGACACCCGCACGTCCGTGCCGGGCCCGGGAAAGGGCCGCACGTAGATCTCCTCGCGCCCGAGCTTGTCGGACTGGTAGGCGATCCACTTACCATCCGGAGAGAACTGCGGGAGGCTCTCGTTGGCGTCGGTCGCGATCAGCTTGAAGGGCTCAGCCGCAGAATCGATCAGCGACAGGGCCCAGATGTCGAAGTCGCCCTTGGAAGTCCCGCGACTGAAAAGGACGTATTTGCCGTCTGGCGACCAGTCCATCGCATTGTCATTGCCGGGCTCCTTGAGAAGTGGCCGCTCGCTGTCCGGCGGCTCGCTGAGGTGGCGCCTGTACAGACCCAACTTTCCCGCGTTTCGGACTCCGGCGTAGATGATGCTGCGATCGTCGGGTGACCAGAGCGGATAGATGTCGTCTCCCGGGTCGAACGTGAGTCGGTCCCATAGTTCGCGCTTCCGATCGTAGGACCACAGATCCATGTTGCCGTTGAGGAATCGGAAGATCGCGACATACCGCCCATCGTGCGACAGGGCTGGACTCTGCGCCGCCGACCCGTCGTAGACCAACCGCTCGCGTTCGCGTCCGGCTCGATCAACCCACACGAGCTGGCGCTGGCCGGAATCTCCCGGCGTCGTGCGGTAGGCGATGGTGCCGTCGGGTGACGCTGACAGGCCGACTCGCCCTTTCAGTCCGTCGGCAAGACTGACGACATCACCGAGAAGCGTTGCGCGATCAGAGTCGAAGGCTTGCGCGAGCACTTGCGGACCGCGCGCGAACACCAGATATCCGGGATCGATGAACCGCGCCGCTCCATCCGCCGCAAAAAGGCGCGTCTTCCGACCAGTTTCGAGTTCACCGACGTAGACGCCCACCACTTCGGCGCTGCCGCTCATGTAGAACAAGAACCGGCGGCCGTCCGGGAGAAACTGCGGAAGAAAATGCCCGCGCTCTCTGGGTGCCTCCACGCGAGTCACATCTCGCGGAGGCCCTCCTTCCGCAGTCGTCCGCTGAACAGGTCCTCCCGGATTGCCGGAGAACAGGATCGTGCCGTCTGCCCCCCAACTGCCCCCGATGGGCACGGGGACACCCGATGCCAGCGTGCGCACGGATCCGCCGTCGATATCCACCCGCATCAGTTTGGTGTCGGCAAAGAATCCGATCGACTTGCCGTCAGGCGACCAGAACGGAAACGTTCCGTGCACGGTTCCTGGCAGCGGCCACGCGAGGGTGTCGCCGAACGATCGCAGCCAGAGTTGCATGGGGCCGCCGGAGGCCGCCACAAACACAACTTTTCGGCCGTCTGGCGATATCGCGAACGCCGGATCGGTCGTCGGCGGCGTGTTGATCTCCAGCCGCGTCTCCGGTACAACCGGAACCGGACGCAACAGCCAGCCGGCAATCGCAGCCACGACGCTCGCGAGGATGACCGTCAGGCCCCAGGCGAAGAGCGTTCCTTTGTGCGATGGAGCCGGCGCGGGCAGCGGCGCGATGTCCCGCGCGCCGCTTCGCGCCTCGTCAATCTCGATGCGCGCGTCGGCGATGTCGTGCAGACGGCGCTTCGGATCCTTCTCGAGGCAGCGACGAAGAAGCAGCCGGATCGCCGCGGGCGTGGCGACGGGCAGCGCGTGCCAGTCGGGGTCGCGCTGGATGATCGCGGCCAGCGTCTCGGTGACGTCCTCACCCTGGAATGCCCGCTTGCTCGTGAGCATCTCGAAGAGGACGACGCCGAAAGCCCAGATGTCGGCGCGCTTATCGACGACGCGCCCGCGAGCCTGTTCTGGCGCCATGTAGGCGGCCGTGCCGAGGATGAGTCCCATCTCGGTGATCGCCGGCGAGGTGATGGTCGGTGAGTTTGCTGGGTCACTCGCCGTCGCACCGGCCGCGGCAGCCGCACCGATCGCTTTCGCGAGACCGAAGTCGAGCACCTTCACCGTGCCATCCGCGCGCAGCTTGATATTCGCCGGCTTGAGATCGCGGTGAATGATCCCACGATCGTGCGCGGCCTCGAGGGCCTCGGCGATTTGCTTCGCGATCTTCAGGGTGTCATCAATATCCAGATTGCGTGGGGTTCCACCCCCACGCCGACGCACCGACGCCGTCCCCGCGCCTCGCGCTGCCGCTCTCGGTGTCGGGCTGTCCGGTGGCAATCAGCGTCGACAGGTCCTCGCCTTCGACCAGTTCCATGACGAGCGCCCGCACGTCGCCGGCTTCTTCGATGCCGTAGATCGCGGCAATGTTCGGATGGTTCAGGGATGCGAGAACTTCCGCCTCGCGCTGGAAGCGCGCCAGACGATCCGGGTCAGCGGCGAGCAAGGCCGGCAGGATCTTGATCGCAACCTGACGTTTGAGCTTCGTGTCGGTCGCGCGATAGACCTCGCCCATTCCGCCTTCGCCCAGCTTGGCGACGATCTCATAGGATCCGAGCGAGGTGCCTGGAGCGAGCGACATCGATCAGTGCCGATCCGACATGTTCAGTGGAGCCAGCCTACACCGGCAGCAGGTCGTCGCACTAATCGCTCTACCGGACTTGGTCGGGCGGATCCGGCAGACCTGAAGGTCTGCCCTACGACAGCACGCCGCTCGGTCGTGCTCAGCTCGGTCACCGGCGTGCTCAGCTCGGTCACCGGCGTGCTCAGCTCGGTCACCGGCGTGCTCAGCTCGGTCGTAGGGCAGGCCTTCAGGCCTGCCGGACTTGTTGCTGCAGCGGCGAGGGTCGGATATACCTAGCGCTCACAAGGAGCCCGAAGGATGCCCGAGGTTCATCTCCCCGCTCTCGATGATGAAGAGCCCGGCCCCGAGGTCACGGCGCCGCACCGGACGAAGTCATATTTCAAGATCGGCCTGGAGGTCGTGCTCATCAGCATGGGCGTATTCCTGGGGCTCGTCGGCGAGGGGTGGCGAGAGAACGCCGAACATCGGGAGTTGGCAGAGGCCTCTCTTCGTCGCTTTCGCGCGGAGTTCGAGGCGAACAAGGCCGAGGTCAATCGCGTCCACGGTCGCCACGTGCAACAACTTCAGGCGCTCGAGAAGTACTTCGCGGAGAACGGCAAGACGCTCGTCGAGGGACGCCAACCGCTGCCTCAGCCGGTTCCGGACATGACGACCGATTCAGCGGGAGTCGCGTATGCGGCCTGGGACGTCGCACTGGCAACACAGTCGCTCGCCTACATTGACGCCGATCTTGTCGCAGCGATGTCGTCCGCATATCGGATGCAGCAAATGTACGAAGACGCGCATCGCAACATTCAGCAGGCGCAGTATGCGCCCAGTGCCCCGGTCCATTCGCTGCTGGGTCACATGGCATATTTCGGCGATGCCTCGATCTACGAGGAACAGCTCCTCAAGCAGTACGACGCGCTTTTCTCGCGGCTCGACAAGGGGATCGGCGACTGAGCGACGTGCCGTTGTATTCGCACGTCTGCGATTAGCCACGCGGGCCGGCGGGTTGTAACGCAGACGATCGCTCGGTTGACAGGGCCGACTGAGCCATCCAGGATGGATCTCGGAGCCGCAAACATGAACCGCCTGGTCAACCTGGCCGTCGAGCAGAACCGCGTCCTCGAGCTGATCGCCGGCGGCGCTGCCCTCACCGACACGCTAGCAACACTCTTGCGCTTCGTCGAGCATGAGGTTCCGGAATTGCTGTGCTCCATTCTGCTGCTCGACGCCGACGGCCTGCATTTGCGCCCGGGGGCGGCACCGAGCTTGCCCGACGCCTACAACCGGATGCTCGACGGCGCGGCAATCGGACCGCGCGCGGGCTCGTGCGGCACGGCGGCATATCTGGCCAGGCAGGTCGTGGTCCGCGACATCGAGACCGATCCGCTCTGGGCGGACTACCGCGAACTGGCGAGACCGTACGGCCTGCGCGCCTGTTGGTCGACCCCAATCCTCGGACCGTCAGGCAAGGTGCTGGGAACATTCGCGATGTACTTCCGGCAGCCGCAGACTCCCGATGACATTCACCATCAGCTGATTGGGATCGCGACCCATGTGGCAGCGATCGCCATTCAAAAAGAGCTGCGCGAACGCGCGGTGCAGGAGAGCGAGGAAAGGTACCGGCTTCTCAACCGGGCAACCAACGACGCCATTCGGGACTGGGATATCGGCAAGAACACGATCTGGTGGAACGACAGTGTCCAGCACCTGTTCGGTTACACGGCCGCCGAAGTGACCGACGAGCTTTCGTGGTGGGTCGAGCGTGTTCATCCCGACGACCGTCAGCGCGTAGACGACAGCCTCCATCATGCGGCAGACACGGGCGCGAACGCGTGGCGTGAGGACTACCGGTTCCGCCGAAAGGACGGCACGTATTCGGACATTCAGGACCGTGGCTACGTGATGCGCGACGGCTCGGGCAAGACCATACGCATGATTGGTGCGATGCAGGACGTCACCGAGCGCAAGCAAGCGCAGTTGAAGATTGAGTACCTCGCGTATCACGAGCCGCTGACGGGCCTGCCGAATCGGACGTCAATGCAGCGGCGATTGGCCAGCGCCATGGCCCACGCGGGCGCCGACGCGTTGGAGCTTTCGTTAGTCCTGCTCAACTTGAACTATTTTCGCGACATCAACGACTCGCTCGGTCATCAGAACGGCGACGTTCTGCTGCGGCGTATCGCCGAAAGACTCTCGGCGGCCGCGGGCGGATCGGAATACGTGGCGTCGCTCGGCGGGGACGAGTTCGCCGTTCTGCTGACGCGCCGCGACACCGGAGAGAGCGCGCTCGAAGCGGTGAAGAATTGCTGCCAGGCTCCAGTCGAGGTCGCCGGCCTGCCCATCAAAGTCGATGCGGCCATTGGCATCGCGGTCTACCCGCGCGACGGGATCACAGCAGACGTCTTGTGGCAACACGCCGACATCGCGCTCCGCACGGCCAAAGAACAGAATGAGGCCCATCTCTACTATGACGCGTCGATCGACCACTACGATCCGTCACGTGTGGCGCTCATCGGCGAGCTCCGTGCCGCGATAGGTACCGATGAACTGGTCGTCCACTACCAGCCGAAGGTGGACTTGAAGAGCGGTCGCACACTGGGCGTGGAAGCGCTGGTGAGGTGGCGGCACCCGACGCGCGGAATGGTTTCGCCCGACACGTTCGTTCCGCTCGCTGAACGGACGGAGCTCATCAATCCGCTGACCGCCTGGATCGTGGACACCGCGGTGAAACAGGCGTTGGCGTTCTCGAAGGCGGGCATCCCACTTGAAATGTCCATAAACCTCTCAGCGAGAAATCTCCACGAGCCGGGCTTCTGCAAGCAGTTGCTCTCGCGTGTCGAGGCGATGAACTTACCTCTGGCCCAACTGACCTTCGAAGTCACCGAGACGGCGATCATGGCCGATCCAGCGCGCGCGAAGGCCGGCTTGAAGGAGCTTGCCGACGCAGGCATCCATCTCTCCATGGATGACTTCGGCGTCGGGCAGTCCTCACTCACGTACTTGAAGGACCTGCCCATCACGAAGATGAAGATCGACAAATCGTTCGTCATGGACTTCGCGAATCCACGTAACGAGGCCATCGTCCGATCCGCAATCGATCTGGCCCGCAATCTGGGCCTGGCCGTCACTGCTGAAGGCGTTGAGGACGATCAGGCGTACCGGGCGCTCCGCGACCTCGGCTGCGATCAAGGCCAAGGCTGGTTTTTCAGTCGCGCCCTCGCGGTAGACGATGTGACGACGTGGCTTCGCGAGTCCCGATGGAGTGCGGCGGATTCAAAGGCGTAGACGGCACGGAACGACGGTGACTCGGCGTGACCGGCGCGGAGTCGCCGAGGTCGATGCGTTCCTATCGTTCGCGCCCGCGAAGTGTCCGGATAGTCGGCGAATGCCGCCCCTCAAGCGAATCTCATCGGCCGCTCAGGAAACGGTGAGGACTTCGAACGCATCGATGTGAGACTGTTGCGGCCCATGCAGACTCGCTGGACCCCCTCCTTCTCCTGGCTGGACGTGAAACTCGGGATGCGCATGATGCGCAAGCACCCGGCCGCCTCGCTGGCCATCATATTGGCGCTGGCGATCGGGATTCCGGTCAGCCTGGTGCCGAATCATCTGGTCGGACGCACCCTCGGTCAGTCACCCCCGTTCGAAGAAGGCGAACGCGTCCTCGGCCTCGTCGGCGTCGACCAGGGCGGCCGGGCGGATCTGCGCATCGGCGACTACGAGGTCCTGCGCGATCGGGTCAAGTCGTTTGCGGCACTTGGCGCCGTCATCCCGACTGGCGTGAACGTGGTGTCGAGCGATGGCTGGTCCGAGGGCGAAGCCGCCGCGTTCACAACCGCGACGGTCTTCACGCTGGCTCGAATGCAGCCGATCATGGGGCGCACGCTCGTCGCGGCCGACGAAGGTCCCGGTGCGTCGGAGGTGGCCGTCATCGGCTACCGCTTCTGGCGCCGGCGCCTCGGCGGAACCGACAACGTGGTTGGCACCACGCTCCGCGTTGCCGGCGTGCCGACGACGATCGTCGGCGTGATGCCGGAGCGGTTTGGCATGCCAAGTGTCGAGCAGATCTGGCTGCCGCTACGCGCGCGATCCACCGACGATGTGAACGGACTCGGGCCGGGCGTGCGGATCTATGGGCGGCTCCGAGACGGTGTGTCGGTCGGGCAGGCACGGGCCGAGCTGAAAACAGTTTCGTTGCCGACTGCGCCCGAGTCGCGGGCACACCCGATCCATGCCGATGCCGTCGCCTTCACTGCAGTCGAGATCCCCGAGCCGGAAAGCGCGCGGGCCTGGGTGCTGCTGACGATCGTGCAAACCGTGCCGGTCATCGTGCTGCTCGTTGCGTGCGGCAACGCGGCCATTCTGATGCTGGCGCGAACCGCCACGCGCTGGGGCGAAATGGCCATCCGCACCGCGCTTGGCGCAAGCCGTGTGCGGATCGTCGGACAGCTCTTCGTCGAAGCACTGGTGCTCTCGCTCGTCGCCACCGGCTTGGGGCTCGTCGCGCTCAACCTCGTCATCGCACGCGTGGCCGAGCGTTTCCCGGCCCAGCCCGATCAGTTCGGTCATCGGGTCCTGCCGTTCTGGTTCGACCCGAGCCTCACGCCAGCTTTCGCGCTGAAGGCGATCGGCTTGTCGATTCTCTGCGCGGTCGTCTCGGGCGTCCTGCCGGCGTTGCGCGCGACCGGCGGCAGGCTCCAGCCCACGCTCCAGTCCACCGGCGCAGGCGGAAGCTCGTTGCGTCTCGGACGCATGGCCGGCGCCCTCGTCGTCATCGAGGTCGGTTTTGCCGTCGTCGCGTTGTTTCTCGGCATCATGGCCTGGAACCTTCTTCAGACTCGGCCTGACCCAAATACCAAGGTAGCGGCCGCCGACCGATATCTCGTCGCGTCAATTCGCGTCCCTTCGCCAGAATCGGGCACGCCGGCCAACGCGTCGATGGCCGCACCGGAAAATGCGGCGTGGCGCGTGCGCGTCGCGAATCTCCAAGAGGAGATCGGCCGCCGCTTGAGGCTGCAGCCGGGCGTGCGCGGTTGGACGTTTTCCGATCAACCTCCCGGCGAGGAGCGGGACGAGCAGTTCTTGCGGATAGACGGTCCCGCCGATTCCTCAGGCGCGAATGGCGCCGTGGTAACAACCGTCGATCCGGAATTCTTTGCCGTCATGGACATCTCTCCCGTCGCGGGACGGTTGCTCGACGCCGGAGA
>Ga0190274_10001491_pt1 | contig 13732 bp, 11 predicted proteins | sample Popmic531T_FD_133002 | JGI IMG/M metagenome (GOLD analysis project Ga0190274, IMG submission 133002) | Populus adjacent soil microbial communities from riparian zone of Yellowstone River, Montana, USA - 531 T | ecosystem: Environmental > Terrestrial > Soil > Riparian zone | place: USA: Montana...
CCCGCCCTGACCATCTCGGCCTGGCGGGCGGCGCCGGCGAAGGCGACGTCGGTATCGATCGCTCGCGTTGCCACGGCGCGACCCTATCGGGTCGGGGTCAGGCTTCGGCCGGCTTGGGCTCGGTGCCGTCCTCGAAGTTGAGGTGCGGCAGGAACCGGTCGAGCCAGGAGGGCATCCACCAGTTCCAGGCCCCGAGCAGCTTCATCGCGGCGGGAACGAGGATCAGGCGGACGAGGGTGGCATCGAGCGCGATAGCGACCGCGCAGCCGAGCCCGAGCTCCTTGATCGAGGGAACGCCGGTGAGGACGAAGACGGAAAAGACGCAGACCATGATCAGCGCGGCCGAGGAGATCGTGCGGGCGCTGGAGGAGAGGCCCTCGGCGACTGCGCGCTCGTTGTCGCCGTGGGCCATGTAGCGCTCGCGGATGCGCGACATGAGAAAGACCTCGTAGTCCATCGAGAGGCCAAAGACGACGGCGAAGATCAGCGGCACGTTGATCGTGTCGAGGGCGCCCTGACTTTCGAAGCCGAGGACGCTGTCGAACCAGCCCCACTGGAAGATCGCGACGAGGACGCCGTAGGCGGCGCCGATCGAGAGCAGGTTCATCAGCACAGCCTTGAGTGGGATCACGATCGAGCGCAGCATCACCATCAGGACGAGGAAGCTGAGCGCGAGGACGAAGAGGATGATTTTCCACATCGAGTCGCTGATCTGGATGCGGACGTCGTTGCCGCGCGCCGTCTCGCCACCGACATCGACAGTCGCGACGCGGCCGAGCTCGGAGGCGGGAATCACCTGATCGCGGAGGCGATCTACGAGGGCGATGGCGGCGTCGGACTCGCTGCCCGCGCTCGGGGTCGCCTGGAACAGGACCGCCTCGGCGGCGAAGGTCGGCGGGGCGACCTCGGCGACCCCGGGCATTGCCTTCAGTTCGCGCTCGAAAGAGACGACTGCGGCGCGGTCGGGGGCGCCGTCGAAGGAGGCGGTCACCTGGACCGGATCGGTGCCGCCACCGAGTTGATCCGAGGCGAGTTCGTTGCCGACCCGGACGTCGCTGCCCTTCGGGAACTGCGCCAGCGCCTCGGTCCCGGTCTCGATCGAGAGCACCGGTATCGCGAGAAAGAGGAGGGTGCCGGCGGAGAAGGCGATCGCGACCCAGGGACGGGCCATGACGCGGGTGGTCCACCGTTCCCAGAACGTCGGGCCGGTGCTCGGAGCTGGCTCGCCGCGCCGGAAGAGGCTCTTGACCCAGCCGAGCACGCGACCGACGACACCGCCGGGCATGACCCGGTCGCCGAGCAGGGCGATCAAGGCCGGTAGCAGGGTGACGGCGGTCAGGATCGAGACGGCGACGACGGTCATCGCCCCCAGTGCCATCGAGCGCAGCGCCTGGTTGTCGACCATCCAGAGGCCGGCGAGGGAGATGATCACGGCCAGCCCGGAGAAGGTGACCGCGAGGCCGGAGGTGGCGAGCGCCTGCGCCCGTGCTTCGTCGCAGTCGCTGCCGGCCTGCCGCTCCTCGCGGTAGCGGGCGAGGACGAAGAGCGAGTAGTCGATCGCGACCCCGATCCCGATCATCGAGGCCATGTTGGTGACGAAGACCGAGGTCGAGATCTCGAGCGAGATGAAGTAGATGAGGGCGCCGGTGACGATCACGCTGATGAAGCCGAGCGCTAGCGGCAGCACCGCGGCTGCGAGCGAGCCGAAGACGACGAGCAGGATCAGGGCGACAATCGGGAAGCCGCCCGACTCGGCCTTGGCCAGATCTTCCTTGGAGAGCTCCTGCATCCCGGCCCAGATCGTCGGCTGGCCTGCGAGATAGGTCGTGACTCCTCCCTCGGCGGTGCCGGGGTCGAGGTCTTCGCGCAGTTCCGCTGCGGGATCGATCAGGGCGTCGGAGCCGAGCTCGCTGTGGAGCGGAACCAGCGCCGTGCTTTGGCGATGAAGCTGAACCTCGGCGCGGCGGGCCTCGGCGGGCGGCAGGGTGACGTCGCCGTCGGTGGCGGCCACCGCCTCTTGGACCCGACCCACTGCCTGGTCGGCCTGCGCTGCGGAGACTCCCTCCCCGGCGCGGAGGAGGACGGCGATCCCGCCGGCGTTGCCCCCGAAGTCGTCTTCGACGACGTCCGACGCGGCTTTCGACTGGCTGCCCGGGACGTCGAAGCCGCCGCCGGTGAGGTGCTCGGTCTGCTTCGCAGCGAGCGGCATCGCCAAGACGAGAACGAGAATCCAGGCCCCGAGAACCCACTTCCTCCGCCTTCCCAGGAACCCAGCGAGCTTGATCATCGATTCACGCATTGGCTGGTCAGCCAGCATTAACGATCGCCCACCCCCTGTCTGTGAGTACGGTCACGCCTGGACGGGATCGCCGCTCTGCGCCGCCGACGGCTAGTCGGCGACGATCAGGTGCCGGGCGGCGAAAGTGCCGGCGGCGAGGGCGTCGTCGATATTGCGTTTCGGGTCCGAGAGGGCCTGGAGGGCGAAGCCGTCGCCGACCGCGAAGAGGAAGGAGACGATCGCGTCGGCGTCCTGCTGGAGGCTGAGGACGCCCTCCTTGTCCTTCGCTTCGAGGACCTCGGCGACGTGGGAGCGGGTGCGGTCGAAGAGCTGGCCGACCTCGCGGGCGATGTCGGGGTTGCGGCGCCCGGCGCTGAACAGCTCGTAGAGGATGAGGAAGAAGCCGGGCTCGTTCTCGATCATGTCGGTGAGACTGGAGACGAGGACGTCGAGGACGCTGTCGACCGTCTTCGCCTTCTCCAGCGCCTCGTCGAGCCGCGCCACCCGGATCTCGGTGTCGCGGCGGACCACCTCGACCAGGAGCCGCTCCTTGGTGCCGAAGTAGTAGTGGAGGAGACCGCGGCTGACCCCGGCCTCACCCGCGACGTGCTCGAAGGTCGAGCCCGCGGCGCCGCGCTTGGCGACGCTTTCGCGCATCGCGTCGACGATCCGCTGGGCCTTCTCTCCGCTGAGCTCGCGCTCTTTTGTGGCTGCCTCCAAGCTAGGCGCCGTTGATGCTCGTGCTCGTGTACTCGAACTCCTCTTCAGCACCGAAGAGTGCGTCGAGCACAGCCTTGCGAGCGTCCTCGCTGACCGCCAAGGCGACGACTGCGCCGACGATCGCGATCAGGATCAGGCGTCCGAGCTTGCCCTTCTTCTTGCGCTTCTTCGGCGAGCGCAGCTGTTCGGTCGCGTCGCGGAAATTCTCGGCCGCGTCGCGGAGATCGCGCTGAACCTTGCGATCGCTGGTCACCGCCTTGACCGGGCCCTTGCCGTTGCCGGTGGCACGCCCGTAGGCGCCCTTGGCAGCTTCGAACGCGTTGCGCAGGCTGTCGCGCAACTCTTCGTCCTCGACAAGGCGCTGCACATATGGGTTCTCACGGGCCGCCGCGTACAGGTCGGCCGCGCGGTCGGCGGTCTCAGTCGCCTTCGATGTCTTCGCCATACCCTCTCCTCGCTGAAATCCGGTTTCAGTCGAGGATATCCCGTCGCGGCAAATCCACGACCGCCCCTCGACAATCGGCTTGCGAATGCCTACCTACCCGATTTCTTCGCTTTCTTCGATTTCTTCAGCTTCTTCGCCAGCGTCAGCTTCTTGGATTGCGTCGCGGGGTCGCCGTTGGGCGGCGTGAAGGTGAGCTTCAGGTTGCCCTTCAGCTTGCCCTTCTTACGGAGCGCCTTGACGCCTTTGCCGGCCGCCTTGACCGTGACCTTGACGTCGCCGGCGGCTTGCGGCTGCGGCACCTTCGCCGAGAGCTTTTTGCCGAGTGCGGCGGCCAGGGTGCCGGGGCCGGGCAGGGTCACAGTGACCGTCGCCGTGCCCTTCTTTTTGTTCTTCTTGACTTTCCCGATCGTGAAAGCGTTCGACGGGCAGGGCGGTTTGCGCACCGCCGGGTCGGCGTACTTTTCGACCCTGCCGACCATCCCGACGTAGACGGCGCCGCGGCAGTCGACCGCCGCGCCGAAGGGGCTGATGAAGGCGCCGACGCTGAATTCGGGTTTTCCCGCCTGGCAGGAGGTGGTGCAGACCTCCGTCCCGAGTGGTTCTCCCGGAATCACGTCGAGGCCGCGCGCGTTGCGGAACTCGCCGCCGACGCCGAAGGTGGTGAGCCGGTTGTTGCCGGTGTCGGAGACGAAGACGTTGCCGGCGGCGGGATCGACGGCGACCCCGTAGGGACCGGCGAGCTGCCCGGCGGCGCTACCCGCGGAGCCGATCGCCCGCCGGAAGATCCCGTCCTCGCCGAAGACGGAGATGCGGGAATTTGTCGTTTCGGAGACGAAGATCTCGCCCGCCGCGGCGGCGACCCCGAAGGAGGATCCGATCGAACCCGGCGAGCCGTCGTCGGTACCGACCCCACAGGCATTCGTGCAGACGTTGACGCCCGGGCCACCGACGTCCTTGCCGAAGGCACGGATGAACTGGCCGGTCTTGGGATCGACGACATTGACCCGCTTCAGCCCGAGATCGGTGGCATAGAGGTTTCCGGAGCTGTCCAGGGCCAGCCCGCCGGGCGCGGCGAGCGAGCCGGCTTCGGCGCTCATCGTCCCTTTGGTGCAGGAGGTGGTGCAGACGTTGACCCCGGGGCCGCCGACGTCCTTGCCGATCGCGCGGATGAATTTGCCGTCGTAGCTGAATGCGGCTACCCGCGCCACCCCGGTTTCGGAGACGTAGAACTCATCGGCGCCGGCGGCGATGCCGTAGGGGGTGATCAGTTCGCCCCCGGCCTCGGTGGTTGGAGTTCCAGCTCGGCAGTCGGTGACGCAGACCTCCGGGCCGGTGCCACCGCTGTAGGAAACGTCAGAGCCGATGGCGCGCAGGAATCTGCCGTCCTGGCCGAAGACCTCGACCCTGCTCACACTGATATCGGCGGTGAGCACAGTCCCGTCGGGCGAGACGGCGACCCCAAACGGGGTGACAACACCCCCGTTTCCGGGCACGGGAGTGCCGACTCCGTACTGGCCGGCCGTTTGCAGCTCGGCAGACGCCGAGGCGGGGGCGAGGAGGGCTAGGACGAGGAGGGGAAGACAGATTCTCTTGAGCATTCCCGCATCCTAGCCCGCGCTGACGCCGTCGATGAGAACCGCGTTGGACCGAAATCCGAGCGAGACATCGCGAGCCTGGCGAAGTTTCAGCGGGCCGAGGTCGGGCCCGGGCAGCGCGTAGCGCCTTATGTAGAGGCGGGCGCCGACCCGTTCGTAGGCGATTTCCCGGAAGCCTGGGGCGAGCGCCGCGGCCGGTGGCGGCGGCACCGGCCCGTCGGAGACGAAGTCGACCTCATGGACCAACCACCCGTAGCGTTCCTCCTGGAAGGCTTGGAAAGCGCTTTCGGCCCGGTAGCGGCGCAGGCTCGCCTGGCCCAGGCTCCAAGTGACGACCGCCCGCGGGTATTCGGGTTTGCCGAGGCGTTCGGATACCGCTCGCCAGTCAGGGCGCTGGAGCGAGGGAGAGATGCTGGCGGCGATGCTGAAGGCCAGCGAGTAGGCGACGAGCGCGACGCCGATTATGACGCCGGCGCGGCGGGCGCCGTCGAGCGTGACCCCGATCGCGACGGCGGCGAGGAGCGGCACCAGGGCGGCGATCAGGTTACGGGCGAGGACGAAGTCCTTACCCGGTGAGACGACGGCGATCGCGAGCGGGATCACGGTCGCCGCAGCGGCGAGCACGAGCGGGATCGCCGCTCGCCGCTTCTCCTCACCGCTCCCCCGCAGAAGGATCAGGCCGATCGCCGCCAGCGCGAGGGCGAAGGGGAGGATCGCGTTGAGCGGGTTCTCGGGCTGGGCGATGATGTCGCCGGTCTCGCCGACGAAGAAGGTCGCGACCGTCTCCCAGACCCGGTGGGAGAGAGCGTGCTCGGCGATCCACTCGGCGTGGCCGCTCGACATCTGGTGCACGGCGAGCGGCGCCAACGCCAGGCCGAAGGCGGCGACGATCGCGTTGCCGGCCAGCGAGCCCCTCCCCCACCTCCGCGCCAGCCATACCGCCTCCACCGCGATCGGGAATACGGCGAAGTAGTGGGTCGCGAGGGCGAGGCCGGAGAAGACCCCCCAAGAGACGAGGTCGCGACGACGGCCGCCGTCGAGGGCGCGGACGAAGAAGAGCGCCGATGCCGCGCAGAGCAGGACGAGTAGCGCGTAGGCACGGGCCTCTTGCGAGTACCAGAGCATCATCGGATTGACGGCGACGAGAGCTGCGACCGTGATGCCCGCTCGGCATCCGCGCAGGGCGCGCCCGAGCAGATAGGCGACCGGAACCGTCGCCACCCCGGCCAGTGCCGAGAGCGAGCGCAGGCCGTATTCGCCGGTCCCGGTCAGCTGGGTCCAGACCCAGGCCAGCGCGTAATAGAGGGGCGGCGCCGACTCGCTGAACCCGACCGCGTCCATCGCGTGCCAGAAGTCTTCGCGCAGGATGCGGCTGGCGGTGACCACCTCGTCGTGGTGATAAGACTGGACGTCGAGGGTCGCAAAGCGGAGCGCGGCGGCGCCGAGCGTGAGCCCGGCGACGATCCAGAAGGCTCTCGACCGAGCCGCCACCCACCGACGCATGCAGAAAGGCTAGGCGACTAGGTGAGGGCCGCGTCGATCGCCTTCGAGACCTCGTCGACGTAGACGAACTCGAGCTCCGATCGTTCGCGCTCGGGGATCTCGGCGACGTCGCCCTCGTTGCGGTCGGGCACCAGCACGCGCTTGATGCCGGCCCGCTGCGCCGCCAGCGACTTCTCCTTGAGGCCGCCGATCGGCAGCACCTGGCCGGTCAGGGTCACCTCGCCGGTCATAGCCACCTCGTTGCCTACCGGGCGGCCGCTGACCAGCGAGCTGAGCGCGACCGTCATCGCGACCCCGGCCGAGGGACCGTCCTTGGGCACGGCGCCTGCCGGGACGTGGATGTGGATGTCGTTGTTGGCGAACCACTCGGGGTCGAGGTCGGGTGCCACCTGCTTCCAGTGACCGCGGACCCAGGAGAGCGCCGCCTGCGCCGACTCCTTCATCACGTCGCCGAGCTGGCCGGTGATCGTCAGGCCGCCGGACCCCGGCATCGCCGTCGCCTCGATGAAGAGGACGTCGCCGCCGAACGGGGTCCAGGCGAGACCGGTCGCGACCCCGGGATCCTTGGTGCGCCGTTTCGTCTCGGCGAAGACGAGGCGGCGGCCGAGCAGCTCCCGCGCACGTTTGGCCGAGACCTTGACCTTGCCGTCGACCTTGCCCTCGGCCACGTCGCGGGCGACTTTGCGGCAGACGGTTCCGACCTGGCGCTCGAGGTTGCGAACTCCCGCCTCGCGGGTGTACTCCTCGATGATCGCGGCCAGCGCCGGTTCGGCGAACTCGATCTGGGACGGCTTCAGGCCGTTGGCCGCGATCTGGCGCGGGACCAGATAGCGCTCGGCGATGTGCTTCTTGTCGTCCACCGTGTAGCCCGCCAGCTCGATCACTTCCATCCGGTCCTGGAGCGGGCCGGGGATCGTCTCGAGCACGTTCGCGGTGGCGATGAAAAGAACGTCGGAGAGGTCGAACTCGAGATCGAGGTAGTGGTCGCGGAAGGAGTCGTTCTGGGCCGGGTCGAGCACCTCGAGCATCGCCGAGGCGGGGTCGCCGCGGAAGTCCGCGCCCATCTTGTCGATCTCGTCGATCATGAAGACGGGGTTCTTGGTGCCGGCATCGCGTAGGGCGCGCACGATCGTCCCCGGCAGTGCCCCTATGTAGGTGCGACGGTGGCCACGGATCTCGGCCTCGTCGCGAACGCCGCCGACGGAGATCCGCTCGAACTCCCGGCCGAGCGCCTTGGCTACCGATTTGCCGAGGCTCGTCTTGCCGACTCCCGGCGGCCCGACGAAGCAGAGGATCGGACCCGGGCTCTCGGGATTCAGTTTGCGCACTGCCAGGTACTCGAGGATCCGGTCCTTGATTTTCTCGAGGTCGTAGTGGTCGGCATCGAGCACCTCGCGAGCGTGGGCGATGTCGAGGTTGTCCTCGGTCTGCTTCGACCAGGGCAGCTCGACCAGCCACTCCAGATAGGTGCGGATGACGCCGTGCTCGGCCGCGGCGGAGGGAAGTTTCTCCAACCGCGATAGCTCGCGGTCGGCTGCCTTACGGGCGTGCTCGGGCAGCTCCGCCGCTTCGATCTGCTCGCGCAGCTCGTTGATTTCCGCCTGCTCCTCATCGCCCTCGCCGAGCTCGTCCTGGATCGCTTTCAGCTGCTGGCGAAGGAGGAACTCGCGCTGGCCTTTGTCGACTTCCGACTGGACCTGCGACTGGATCTGGCTACCGAGCTGGACGACCTCGAGCTCGCGATTGAGGATCTGCACGAGGTGGCGGAGACGGGCGCCGACGTCGTCCTCCTCGAGCAGCTCCTGCTTTTCCTCGGTCGAGATCCGCAGGGCGCCGGCGATCAGGTAGCAGAGCGCCGAGGCGTCATCGATGTTGGCGACGGCGAGCTGCAGCTCTTCCGGCAGGTAGGGGATCTGCTCGATGATCTCCGAGAAGGTGCGCTGGACGTTGCGGGTCAGCGCCTCGAGTTCAGGGCCCTCTTCGGCGGGCTTGTCGGCGAGCTCGGCGATGCGGGCGACCAGGTAGGGCTCCTCGGCGACGTAGGGGCCGAGCTTCACCCGCTGTGTCCCCTGGACGAGGATGCGCAGCGTCCCGTCGGGGATTTTCATCATCCGGGCGACGACGCCGACGACGCCGACGTCGAAGAGGTCGTCGGGGCGGGGCTCTTCCTTCTCCGGGTCGCGGGAGGCGACCATGACCAGCATCCGGTTGGCGCCGAGAACGTCGTCGACGAGTTTGACCGAGCGCTCTTGGCCGACGGCCAGCGGCGTCACCGTGTCCGGGAAGGTGACGGTTTCGCGCAGGGGCAGGACCGGCAGGGCGTCGGGCAGCGGCGCGTCGGCGCGAATCACATCCTCGGCGTCGAGCGGCGACTCGACCACCTCCAGAACGGGGCTTCCCTCCATCAGTCCCGCCCTATCGGAACCCGTCGGGTGGTCTCCGCCGGGTCGCGCAGCGGCAGCTCGATCCTGAGCACACCGTCCTCATAGGTTGCCTTGGCGCGGTCTGGGTCGACCTCGACCTGGAGCTCGACGATGCGACGGAACGGCCCGGAGGGGATCTCCACCTGCTGGTAGACCCGCCCCTCCGTCTCCTGCACAGGCCGCTCGCCGGCGATGGCGAGGTGACGGCCGCTGACTTCGATCCCGACCGCGTCGAGCTCGACGCCGGAGAGGTCGACCTTGACGATCGCGCACTGGGGGTCGCCGCAGTAGTAGACGTCGACATTGGGCGAGAAGCCGGAGCTGCGCTTGCTCACGTAGGTCGTGCGGCTCCATGAGTAGAGGTCGCGGTGGGGCATAGCTATAAACATAGCGACCCGGTTATGTGAGCGAGGCCGACTTAGATTACGGCTGCTTGAGACTGGGCGCTCGCCCAACGCGGCGGCCGCATCAGCAGGACCGGCTGGCGGGGCGGAACGAGGCCCTCGGGGCGGTCGGGGCGGAAGGTCGTGCAGGGCTCGTCGAGCTCGAGGGCGCAGAGGAGGTTCTTGCGGAAGTAGCAGTCCTCGCAGCTGGGGGGTTTCGGCTTGCGCGGCACGGTTCGCGGACAGTCGCACAAACGTGAAGATTCCGTGACCGGCTTTCTCGCAAAGCGCAACGTCTTTGAAACGGAGTCGTCACGACTTCCCCGCGTGTTGCGAGAGTCCACAACCGCGTCGCTACCATTTGCCTCGATGGAGGCTCACCGACAAGAGAAATCCGAGAAGCTCGCTGCTTCGCCGCAGCTCTTCGAGAGCGATTTCCTCAACTTCTTCTCCCGCGTCCACCCGGCGATCCCCGCGGTCATATTCGTCCCGGTGATCGTCGCCATGGAGTGGCTCGGTGCGGCCCGCGGGCAGGCGGCCTGGGAGCTGATCCTGCTCAGCATCGGCGGGGTCGGGATCTGGACCTTGACCGAGTACTGGCTGCACCGGCTCGTCTTCCACTGGGAGCCGGACAACGCATTCGGTCGGCGCATGCACTTCATCATCCACGGCATCCACCACGACCATCCCAACGACAAGTTGCGGCTGGTGATGCCACCTGCGGTCGCGATCCCACTGGCGGCGCTCTTCTTCGGCGCCTTCGTCCTGATCTTCGGCACGCCCACCGCCTACCCCCTCTTCGGCGGCTTCATCCTCGGCTACCTGGCCTACGACTACACGCACTACTACGTGCACCACTTCGTTCCCAAGTCGACATTCGGGAAACAGCTGCGCGAGGCGCACATGCGCCACCACTTCCAGGACCACCGCTTTGGCTTCGGGGTCTCCTCCCCGCTCTGGGACGTGATCTTCAGGACCCTGCCGCGGAAGCGGCGCCACTGAGCGAGCGGGCGCGCAGCGCCAGCTCGAGCTCGAAGCGGGCGTCGGGATCGTCGAGCTGCTCGCCCAAAAGCTCGCGCAGCTTCGCCACCCGGTAGCGCACCGTCTGCGGATGGACGTGGAGCTCCCGCGCCATCGCCACCGCGTTGCCGCCGTTGCGGACGAAGGCAAGCGCCGTCTCCCCCATCCGCGCGGCCGCCCGCTCGGTGAGCGTCTCGAGCGCGGCGAGGCGCCGCGCCTCGATGCGAGCGACGATCGAAGCTCCGCCGAGGAGGAGCAGCTCGGGCAAGTGCTCCTCGGCGACGACCCGACCGTCGCCGGAGCCGATCGCGCCGCTCTCGGCCGCACGCAACGCGGCCAGGGCCAAGGACCAGGACCCGGGGGCTTCGGCGAGCGCGACCGGCGGCCCTACGCCGCAGCCGACTCGAGCGACGGCGCGGGCGATCTGCTCCCAGCGGCCAGGACCATCGGGGTCTCCAACCAGAACGCAGCCGGCGCCGTCGACGACGGCGGCCAGCGCCTCGGCGGGCACGCGACCGGCGAGATTCGCCAGCTCTCCCTCGCGGCATGCGATCGCCGCGAGGCGACGCGGCAGCGACCAGACGGCAGTCTCGGCCGCCGCTTTCAGCTCTTCCGCGCTCCCCTGCTGCTCACCGAGCAGCAGCAGGGCCAGCTCCCGGCGTCGGCGACGCCGTACGTCCTCGACCTCGGCGCGAGCTTCGGCGTAGCCCTCGACGGAGTCGGCGGAGAGCTCGTCGATATAGGCGAAGATCGACTCGGCAAGGAGGCTGAGCACCTCCGGGTCGAGGCCCGCCGCGCGCCCGGCGGCGGAGATCCGCCGCCAGGCAACTCTCGCTCCGACCCGGTAGGCCGCCTGCAGCGAGTCGAGCGTGCGCCCCTGCCGGAACTCGCCGCGGCCGAGGGCGACGTAGACCTCGCGGCCCGAGTCGCGCCCGGCGCCGGGCTCGCGGACCAGGGAGACGAAGCGCCGCAGCGCTTCGTGGACGCCGGTACGAACGCCGCGACCGAAGCGGCCCTCCAGCGGGCGCGCGTACTCGGGGACCTCGGCGGCGATTGCCTCGATCGTCTCGGCGGCGATCGCCTCGAGCTCGGGCTCGATCAGGTCGGCGACCTCGGCGGGAAGGCCTCGCCACGGCTCGGGCTCGAACGAAATTGTCATCTATATGACAAAAAAGTGATCAAAGTCTTGGCCAGAAGCCTAATCCATGCTGAGGATGAGTCCGTAGTTTGGTCCCATGAGCGAGATGACCCGCACGGAGAAGGTCGCTAACCTCGGCGCCGTCGTCGTTCCGTTCGTAGCGACGCTGGCGGCGATCGCGCTGCTCTGGAACAGCCTCGTGCGGCCCGCCGACCTGGCGATCGCGGCGGTCATGTACCTACTGACCGCGGTCGGGATCACGGTCGGCTTCCACCGGCTCCTCACCCACCGCTCGTTCCAGACCCCGAAGTGGCTGGAATACGTCTTTGCGGTGTTGGGCTCGATGGCGGTCCAGGGCCCGGTGATCGCCTGGGTCGCCGACCACCGCAAGCATCACGCCCACACCGACGAAGAGGGTGACCCCCACAGCCCCCACGTCGGCCACGACGGCGGCATGCGGGGGATGTTCGCGGGGCTCTGGCACGCGCACGCCGGCTGGCTGATGAGCGAGCAGGGGCGAGCAGACTGGAAGCGATACGCCGCCGACCTCTACGAGGACCGCGGGATGCGCTCGATCGGCCGCAACTTCGTCCCCTTGGTGATCCTCAGCCTGGCGATCCCGGCCCTCGCCGGCTACGTCGTCAGCGGCACCCTGGCCGGCGCCGCGACGGGGCTGCTGTGGGGCGGCCTGGTACGCATCTTCTTCGTCCACCACGTGACCTGGAGCGTCAACTCGGTGTGTCACTTCTTCGGCAGCCGGCGCTTCGAGATCGACGACCACTCGACCAACGTCTTCTGGCTGGCCCTACCCTCACTCGGGGAGTCCTGGCACCATAACCATCACACTTTCCCGCGCTCCGCCTCACACGGCTTGCGGCGTTGGGAGCTCGATCCCTCGGCGGCGATCATCACAGCACTGGAGCGAATCGGTCTCGCCCGCAACGTGATACGAATTCCGCCAGAGCGTCAGTCGCAAAAAGCGATCTGACTAGACACCCGTCTTCCTCCTCGTAGTCACCGTAACCGTGTGTCACACTCAGTCGCACAGGGCTGGGTGAATTGCGGGAACCGTGGACACGATGGAAACGAAAGGAACCGCAGATGCCTAGTACCACCAACGCACTCGACGAGGCGCGCGACTTGGTTCAGAAGCGACTCGCCGAGCTGGACGATGAGCGCTCGAGGCTTGAGCGCGCACTGGCTGAGCTCGGCGGCAAGGCGACCCGTCGCCCGGGCCGACCGAAAGGCTCCGGCGGCCGAGCCCGCAAAGGCGGCAAAGGCGGCCGGCCGCGCAAACGTCGCGGCGGCACCCGGGCCGAGCAGGCTGTGAAGCTGATCGCGGATAACCCGGACATCACCGCTTCGGAGATCGCGAAAACGATGAAGATCAAGCCGAACTACATGTACCGGGTGCTCAGCGACCTCGAGAAGCAGAAGCGAGTCAAGAAGAGCGGCAGAAAGTACCGCGCCGTCTAGCTAGTCGAGCAGGCCGAGCTCGGCGACCGAGTCGCGCTCGGCCCTCAGCTCCTCGGCGCTGGCGTCGATCCGCCCGCGTGAGAAGTCGGGCACCTCGAGCCCCTCGACGACCGACCACTCGCCTCCTGTGCAGCTGCACGGGAGGCCGGCGACGATCCCCTCGGCGACACCGTAGGAACCGTCGGTCGGCACCCCCATCGAAACCCAGTCGCCGTCCGGAGTCCCGAGGACCCAGTCGCGAACGTGATCGATCGCGGCATTGGCAGCCGACGCGGCGCTGGAGGCGCCGCGGGCGTCGATGATCGCGGCACCCCGTTTGGCGACCCGCGGGATGAACTCGTCGGCGATCCAGGCCTCGTCGTCGACCGCGTCCCAGGCGCTCTCGCCCTCGACCTTGGCGTTGACCAGGTCCGGGTACTGGGTGGTCGAGTGGTTTCCCCAGACGGTCATGTTGGTGACGTCGGAGACCTGCTTGCCGAGCTTGTTCGCGACCTGGGCGATCGCCCGGTTGTGATCGAGCCGCATCATCGCCGTGAATCGCTCACGAGGGACTCCGTCGGCATTGGACATCGCGATCAGGCAGTTGGTGTTGGCGGGGTTGCCGACCACCAGGACCCTGATGTCGTCGGCGGCGTTGTCGGACAGGGCCTTGCCCTGCGCGGTTAAGATGGCGCCGTTGGCGGCGAGCAGCTCGCCCCGCTCCATGCCCTTCGTGCGGGGGCGGGAGCCGACCAGCAGGGCGTAGTCGACG
>Ga0190274_10001492_pt1 | contig 13731 bp, 14 predicted proteins | sample Popmic531T_FD_133002 | JGI IMG/M metagenome (GOLD analysis project Ga0190274, IMG submission 133002) | Populus adjacent soil microbial communities from riparian zone of Yellowstone River, Montana, USA - 531 T | ecosystem: Environmental > Terrestrial > Soil > Riparian zone | place: USA: Montana...
AAATTAAAACGCCAATACAAACTAAGCCGGAGATAACAATAAGTGTGAAGCTTAGTCTTATGCGGGTTATTTTTGCTCCGATCGCGGCCAGGAACATTACCATGCTGAATATTACAGTAAGCAAACTATACCTGTCTGAAATCGTATTAGCTTTTGTAGCTTTTTCAAATGATATTCCTGCTTGAGCAAGCAACTTGTCTGATTCGGCCATATCTTTTTGCATCAACTCTTTATATCCCGGCATTGCCATTGGGTGAAACGGTACAGACGGGTTTTCAAAGGGATGTAATTGCATCCAGTCAGACATGATCTTTGACAACTCAGGCCTGATACCACGCAATATGTATTTTATTTTGTCCTCTTTTTTATAAAAAGCATCTTCAAAAAAATTGATAATAATAGCTTCATCCCATTGTCTTCTTTGCCCGGATTCTAGTGCTTGTTGTTGTGCATCCCGACTGAACATATTTGCCTGTGCGAGGTTAAAAGTTTGAATGCCATTCCATAAATTACTTTGATACGAGCACCATGTTATTGCCAGGGTGGCTATTGCAAGAATTAAAGTATTGTTTATCTCCAGCCTGTTCCGGTTACGATCAAGCTTTTGGTCGTTGGTAAGATTATTATTTTCAATCGTCCCTTCCATATAATATTCATATTGGGGTTATCAACCCCAATATGAATTATTAAGTAAATGAAATAATGTATTTAAATGCGAGAGTGGGAGTGTTGTTATTTCACTCCGCACTCGCTACATCAATGTTTACTTTCCTAATTTTAATATCAAGCCTGATCCAAGGCTGAATTGCCAAACCGTAGAATATTCGGTAAGGTAAATTGGGCCATACCAGCTCCAATAATAATCGCCACCTGTAGCCCTGGAGGCTGATAATATCAGTGCCTGCAGTTTTATTCCCAATTTTGAACCGAGCCATATGTTAGCGCCGACTCTTCCACCCCAGGCAAAGTTGGTATTATTTGAACTTTTTCCCAGTGATGGAGCTTCAAGGTTGCTGATCAAAACCCCTGCCATTATCCCGGCATATCCTTCTGCTTTACCGCCCTTCGAAAAATGGCCGTCTCCGCTTAGCATTATAAAATCATGTTTGAGATCGAAGGTTTCAGTCTTTTCTGCGCCAGCTCCAAACTTAAAATGGGCAGGAACGGTAGTACTTCTGTGTAACCACAAAATTTCTGCACTGCTCTGCTTATTAAATAAATATTCCAAACCAGCACCCACTTGTAATCCTCCTTTTACTGTTCCATTGTAGTATGTATTTACATCATTCCATACATCAAACCCATCATCAAATGTGTATGCACCATAAGCATTGATCCTTGCTCCCTGTCCCAAGGTAACAATTGCAATTACCATAAATAAAGCCGAAAACATAACCTTTTTCATAATGTCTAAATTTTAGTTTGAAATAAATGATTATAGTTAATGAATATTTGATTTTTAAACTGAGTATTTGTTCATACTTTTCTTATTTAATATTTTTTTCTGTAAAACAAATATTATCATCCAACATGATTAGTTTCAAAATCGTATTCATATTAGGATATACAAATTTAAGATGTTGACTACTAAAATCAGATTTATTATCAGTATTTAAGAAAGCACATTACTTATTTCTCACCTTGCTCCATCTGCGCTACTCATCTATAGCATTGGTAATCCCAGTAATTTTTTTTTTCATAATACCTTTTTTATTTTATGAGGGTAGGTTCTGTTCAAAAGTTTTTATCAGAAAACAAAAATGAGACTGAATTGTAACACTCCATTTTTAAAATCAGGATCGATATTGGCTGTATCAAAATCACCTACTTTGCTCACACCAACCATATAACGGGCACCGATACCCAGGCCCTTACTTTTCAAAAAACCCAGGCCAAATCCTATTGACAGGTCAGTACTTTTAGCAAAATCTTCGATGGTAGAATTGGGAATATCTTCGCTTACTTTGAAACCTGCCTGCGGGCCAGCCTCAACATAGAAACCACCATTGAATTGCCATTGCACCATTATGGGTATGTTGATATAAGAAACTTTGTAATCTGCTTCGGTCACACCATCATCCAGTTTTGCGCCTTGTGAAGAAAATAGAAGTTCTGGTTGTATGACCAGGTGATCAAACTTGATCCGCACCAATCCACCGGCATGGAATGCCACTAATGAACTTTTCTCTATATTATTAAAATCACCACCAGTAAAGTTGCTGATGTTTACACCTCCTTTCAATCCGAACTGAAGCTGCGCATTCACAATTCCCACTAACAGGAGAAGAGGAAGAAAGATTATCTTTTTCATAATTAAGATTTAATAGTGATCAAAATTGTTTTAGCACTTTGGTGTTTTAAATTGAGGTGGCTTTCATTCCTCAATGACTGTTTTTATAGTTCCTCCTTTTTGTTTATTAAATATTTTAATGTATAAAAGTACTTTTAATCATCATTTCAATTGTTATGTTTCTTTCAATTTTTATTGTCTGAACAATGCTCCTAAAAACAATGCAAGACCAAACATAAGGATCAAAATTGCCAGCACTGATGAAAGCGATCGTTGAACTTTGGGATAATCAATCCTTAATCTTTTGACGGCTCTGTAATGTTGGATCTGTGCAAACAGTAGTCCCAGCAAACCGAACAAGATCATGATCATCCCTACTATTCTCGGCGTGAAAAGAGATTGAACCGGTTGTTCATTCTTGCGCCATTCTTCAAAAAATTTATAAAGAGTAAATCCGAAAGAGATCAACGAAACAGCTGTTCTTACCCATGCCATCAATGTTCGTTCATACGCAAGCATGGTTCTTTCAAAAGCCAGATCTGTATTGCTTAATGCTTCATGTTTTTCCTCCGTCATGGTTTGTTATTTACTGGTGAATTTATTTTCACTTGATATATAATTTATTTTCTTAGAATCACCCCAGTTCACAGCTGCAATATCTGCATTTGCAAAATCAGCATTCTGGATCTTTGATCTTGAAAAATCTGCATTTGCCAGCTTTGTGTTTCGAAAAGATGTGCCGAAATTTTTTGTAATGGATAATGCTATTCTTTGTAAGAAATCAAATCCCTGTGCGCCGCTTAATGCTTTTTTACTTATCACCGCACACGCCACAGCCATAATAAGAGCTCCAATACCTCCTCCAACACTTTTACCAAACATACCTCCCGATAATGCGACTATTACAAAAAGTATATTCGAAAAACTACCAGCTGCTGCTCTTGCCATAGTTCCTACGATAAACATGATCACCATCAAAACGATGTTAAGTACCATATAGAGCATACCCATACCGGTTCCGAGTCCTGAAAGATTAAATACAATAGCAAGCAGCAAGGCATAAATAATCACTGGGAGTATCATGTGCTTTATTGCATTCTTCCCGCCTTTCCACCATGCATAGATGATAAAAAGAAGATCCATTGCAATCGCTAAATAGGCGGCGTTCTTTACATGTTCATCTGTTGAAGCCAACATGGTTTGTATCGTACGACCGGTAAGCATGGCCACATAGCCGGATAATAGTGAAACGATAAGGGCCGCCAAAAAAAGTAAGACAGTATTCAGCGGGGGGATACCTGTTTTTACATTTGTAAAATTTGCACCTGTAAGATTTGCGCCGCTAAAATCAGCGCCGCGAAGATCACTATCCGCGAAACTTGCATTCGAGAGATCTTCATTTTTAAACGAAGCCTTTTGTAAATTTTTGTTTAAATACTCTTTTGCCATAGTTGCTGTATTAATTATTCTTTTTTTCGATAGCCGATATTAATGATTCTTTTTCTTCTTTAAGTTCCTTGTTCAGGAAATAATTCAGGAATGTTCTTATTACAGCAATAGCGCCAAGTTCGATAAGATGTGCTGTAGTAGGAGCGACCATCGTCCCCACAATATCTGCTGCCAATTGAAATTCGAGAGCAACAACCAGCCAACCTCCAAATATCATTCTGAAACGTGTATGAAGAGGATGATCACCACTGTTACGTTGCCGATATTGAATACTTCTTACAAGAGATATAACAACTCCGGCTACAATACATAATAATGAAAGCACATTGAGAATTATCTCTGCTAGTTCTCCCCATGTATCAAGATTTGATCTTATGCTTTCTATAAATTCATTCATATACTTGATTAAAATTTGAAAATCACGATGACTTATAATACATCATACATTTCATTACTAAGCATCCGGCATACCATGTTTCACCAACCGGTGAATGACAATTAGAATAAATGAAACAAAGGGTAAGGAAATAGCAAGGAGAAACAGTCGCAATGTTCTCTGATAATATGTTTCTGCTTTTTCAGGTGGATATCGCATATTCAACATCCGGTATAATACTACCATTAATAAAGTAATACATGCGATCGTACTCGTGCCTACAATAATATCTCTAACAATATGCTTCGTAAATGCCTCAGCTACCCATGCTGTACCAAAATTTAGAAGAAAGCCAAGGAAAATACCTGCTGCTGTCACCATTGGTTGTCTGTAATTCGCAATCTGGCCCATACAAATTTGCTTTAACTCTAAACAATGAACTCGATCTCATATTTCAATTTTCAACTCTTAACTCTTACTATACATCTGAATCCAATATGTGTCATCCCAGTATCGATCATTTGTGGTTGTCTTGCTGCTGGACGATAGCGCAAGCAATAATTTGGCGCACAGATATGCGATCCACCTTTCACAACTTTTCTTGGAATTTTTATTTGCGGCTGATTCGGATCATAACTGGCATCAGGAGAAACAACTCTTGGATTAATCGAAGTTGTGCAACAGGTTTTTACTTTCTCTGCGGTTTCATCTAAATGCGGAACATACCAATCACTTGTCCATTCCCATACATTGCCTGCCATATCATATAATCCATAACCATTCGGTTCAAAAGAACCAACAGGAGAGGTGCCTTCGTGTTTATCAATTAATAAATTCTGATAAGGAAATTCACCCTGCCATGTATTTGCCATTGGTTTTGTTAGCTGAGTATCTTCATTGCCCCATGTAAAATCCATTCCATCTAATCCGCCTCTTGCTGCAAATTCCCATTCGGCTTCTGTTGGTAATTCTTTGCCGGTCCATTTTGCATAGGCTTCTGCATCTTCATATGCAATATGAATAACGGGATGATCTCTAAATCCTGCGAGATTACTTCCTGGTCCTTGTGGATGTTGCCAGCTTGCACCGGGCATCCATACCCACCAATTGTGATAATCATTTAAGTTGACCGGTCTGTTTGATTTCTGAAAAACCAATGCACCCGGAACAAGTAGCTTAGGATCTGCATTTGGATAATCTTTTGGATCAAGTGGTCTTTCCGCAACTGTAACATAACCTGTTTCCTTTACAAAGATTCTATACTCAGCGTTCGTTACTTCATATTTATCTATATAAAAACTGTCCACAGTTACTTCATGAACAGGTTTTTCTTCGGGATAAAATTTATCTGAGCCCATAAGAAATTTACCACCCGGAATAAGCACCATGCTATCGGACATTGTTTCTTTTATTTTGTTTACTGTATCCATCGTACTGAATTCTTTTTTTAAAAGCCGGAGTCTTTTACAACTCCGGCATCGTAAAGTTTTTTATACTAGCCACCGCCACCTGCTTCGGACATTTTTGCCAACGCATCATCTACGGTAAACGAGTTTGGCTTTTGTACCGCCGGAAACTCTTTGAAGGTTTCTGCAAACTTTGCGGCCGCTGTTTGCGCTGCATAAATAAAATAGGCGTTGTACAAAAACCATTCGTAATAAGAGTTAGATGTAATGTCTGCATACTCGTATGGATCTGTACGGAGATTGAAGATCTTTGGCAAGCGTAAGCGTACAAATGGTTCCGCCCATACAGCCATTGTTCCCCGTAAACGCTGCTCCATGAATACCAGTTTCCAGTTATCGTATCGAATACCCAGCATATCACCATCATCACTGAAATAAAAAAAGACTTTGCGTGGACCTTCTTTTGTTTCGCCGGTTAGATAAGGCACGAAATTGTATCCGTCAATATGATTTTTATAAGTGCGGCCAATTGCTTTGTAGCCTTTCTTTAATTTATCAACAACTTCAGGAGCTCCAGCCATGGCAAGAAATGTCGGTAGCCAATCGTGATGCTGAATGATCTCGTTAGTGATAGAACCAGGTTTTATTTTACCCGGCCATCTTACCAACAGTGGTATCCGGAAAGCTCCTTCCCAATTGGTATTTTTTTCACTGCGGAAAGGCGTCATACCACCATCCGGCCATGAATTGCGATGAGGTCCGTTGTCTGTTGAATACATTACAAAAGTGTCATCTGCAATTCCAAGTTTATCAAGAAGATCAAGCATTTGGCCAACATTCTTATCATGATCGATCATAGTATCATGATAAGGGGACTGCCACCTGCCTGCCTGCCCCCTGCTTTTTGGTTTTGTATGTGTGAACATATGCATGTGTGTAAAGTTGAGCCATACAAAAAATGGATTACCCTTCTTATTCTGGCGTCTGATGAAATCCGAAGCTGCTTCAACAAATTCATCATCACAGGTTTCCATTCTTTTTTTATTCAATGGTCCTGTGTCTTTTATTTTTTGCTTGCCAACCTTTCCCCAACGGGGCATTACCGTAGTATCATCTTTATCGGTTGCCCAGGTATGAAGGACACCACGTGGTCCGAAATTCTCTTTGAATTTTGGATCCTTTGGATAGTTATCCATCTCGGGTTCTTCTTCTGCATTTAGGTGATAAAGGTTACCGAAGAATTCATCGAAGCCATGATTGGTAGGCAACATGTGATTGAGATCACCCAAATGATTTTTACCAAATTGGCCTGTTGCATAACCCTGTTCCTTTAGCACGGCAGCGATCGTTACCAATTTATCATTCATCCCAATGGGTGCAGCAGGAATGCCGACTTTTGATAAACCAGTGCGATAAGCACTTTGTCCAGTAATAAAAGAAGAACGACCGGCAGTGCATGACTGCTCACCATACGAATCTGTGAACATCATTCCTTCGTTCGCAATTCTGTCAATGTTCGGAGTTTGGTACCCCATCAATCCACGTGTATAACAACTGAGATTGGATATTCCAATGTCATCACCCCAGATGACAAGAATGTTGGGTTGCTTTTGATTTGTTTTTTCTTTTGTCTTTGCCATAGATTTTTATTTTAATGGTTCTTAAATCCGTTGCGATTTTTTACAGGTAGTTTCGTTCTTATGTCTATTTTTTTAAATAATCAGAATTCATACAGTGATGTGACAACAGGCTATATGAATTCTGATCATTATTTCCTGTATCAATTATTTGCTGCCGCTGATTCAGCTTTTCCTTTTTTTGCTTTAGTGTCTTCGGGTTGTTGCTTAGGTTCAGAACCAAGATCTTTTGGCATCAACTTTTCAACTACCTGGTCAATAGTAAAACTTGCAGACTTTGCCCTCGGCGGAAATTCCTTAAAGCTTTGAAGCCATTGCATGAGCATGGGTGGCGCACTGTACTGAAGGAATATAGTCTCTACGAACCATTGATCATATTTAAAGCTCTCGTCGGCACGTTCGAAGGGATCGGATCGCAGATCGAAGAACTTGGGAATCCGCATTAATGACAATGGTTCACGCCATACGCTAAGACCTTTGCTCCGCTGTTCAGCGAAAACGATCTTGTACCTTCCCATTCGCATTGCCATGCAGTCGCCATCATCGCTCCAATAGATGAAGCCCTGACGTGGAGATTTATCTTCTTTACCTGAGAGGAATGGCATCAGGTTGTAGCCATCAAGATGCACTTTGAATGTTTTGTCACTGATCTTGTATCCCTTCTTAACTTTTTCCACTAAGTCGGGTTCGCCATTTGCTGCTGCAAATGTTGGTATGAAATCCTGTAAGGAACAGATATCGTTGATCACTCGTCCAGGTTCAATAACTCCGGGCCACCTCATGACACATGGTACTCTCCATCCGCCTTCCCAGTTTGTATCCTTCTCTCCACGGAAAGGAGTGGCACCACCATCCGGCCAGGACATTACTTCGGCACCGTTGTCTGTTGTGAAGACAACAATTGTATTGTCAGCAACTTTTAGATCGTCAAGTTTTTTTAATAATTCTCCGACATAACCGTCCAGCTCAACCATACCATCAGGATAAAGACCGAGTCCGGTTTTACCAACAGATGAGGGTTTCAGATGTGTAAACACATGCATTCGTGTTGGATTGAAATAGCAGAACCATGGCTTTCCTTCTTTCGTTTTCCTGTCCATAAAATCAAGTGCAGAGCCTATGAATTCTTCATCAACAGTCTCCATTCGTTTCCTTGTAAGTGGTCCTGTGTTCTCTATTTTCTGTTTTCCTACTTTACCAAACTTTTCTTCTACAGTTTCATCGTCTTTATCAGTGGCCTTACATTTCAGTACTCCGCGGGGGCCAAATTGTTTGCGAAATGCAGGATCCTTAGGATAATTTGGATACTCTGGTTCTTCTTCAGCATTCAGGTGATAGAGGTTGCCAAAGAATTCATCAAAACCATGTACAGTTGGAAGATGTTCATTGCGATCACCAAGATGATTTTTACCGAACTGACCTGTTGCATAACCGAAGTTTTTCATAAACTGACCAACAGATGGATCTTCAGCACTAAGTCCAAGCGTGGCACCCGGCATACCAACTTTTGTTAATCCTGTCCGGATAGGTGATTGACCCGTAATAAATGCTGCCCGTCCTGCTGTACAACTTTGTTGTCCATAAAAATCAGTGAACATTGCCCCTTCTCTGGCAATGCGATCAATGTTAGGAGTTCTGTAACCCATTACGCCCAGGTTATAGCAACTGACATTGAACCATCCTATATCATCAGCCATAATGAATAATATGTTTGGCTTTTTTTCTTTACCATTTGTTGGTTTACCATTTGTTTTTGCCATCACATAAGTTTTAATAGTTGAAAAAATTGTTTTTGAATTAATGGGGTTTGCTGTTTTGATTTTGTTGTTCTAAATTTTTGGTTTCTGAGTTTTGATTTCTGTTAATATTTATTTTTCTTCATATAGGTTTAGTTTAGCAATTATGAGTTCTTAAAAATTTACGTTTTGAATTATTTGATTCGTATAAAAAACCTTGCTGATGAGAACAAGTATTGCTATTGTTCCTGTCTCCTGGTAACTTATCATCTGGCCTATCACTTTTTGAACTGCAGGATATAACCGCTATTCTTTTAGTAGACAGCATATTTTCACTTGTCATATTTGTTTTCATTGTTAAAGCGGCTATAAAGGCTGCTGTTGTGATGAGCACAACGTGAAACAGATCTATTTTTTTTAAACTTTGTTTTTCTTTTTTTGCAGTTTCATCACATATACACTGATCCAGGTTGCAGCTGTTCGTTTCATCAACTATTGTACGATTAAAAACTTGTTGTTGTATGATGCTAAACCTGTCCATTGATAATTACTTTTAATATTATTTTAAATTCATCATTCACAAAATCATTTAGGAAATACAAATACTATCACACCTCTGAATCCAAAAGCCGTTGTTCCACCCAATGGAATTCTTGGTCCTACTGCCAACTGAACAGCTTGTTTACCCAACTTCGTAATACCATTTATAACCGGGTTAAAAAATGCAGTCGTTGTATTTGCTTTCCAGTTAAAAGTTATTTCCATATTGCCGCCAACACCACCACCGCTCTTCCAGCTTTTTGCAAAAAATGGTTGTAAGAACATCTGATTTACATCCGTCCTGCTTTCATCACCTGCAAATGACCATAGTTGGTTTGCCAACAAACCATAAGTTAATCCCTTCGATTGTCGAAGCACAAGTACTGTCGGTCCAATTCCCCATTTGCGTGTACTTAAAAAATCACTTGTCCCAATCGGAACAAGAAATGCCGGACCTGCTCCCCATATCCAGCCATTTTTACTTTCTACAGGAGAAAAGAAAGCACTCAGCGTAGCATCACTCAAGCCAAACTGCGATTCTCCCTCACCGGTTATATCATGCTGATCAACGATCGGAATAATATAACGTGTAATAAGATTCCATTTCGGATTTAGACTGATTGGAACAACCGGTTGAAAATTCATCGTGTATTTTGATCCATGATAAGGTCCAATGCCATAATCGACATTGCTTTGAAATGGAACACTGATCATATTTGCGACAGGGTTGGAAAGTTTATCAGCGAGTTCCTGTGCACTTGCAGCAGGTTTTTCCTGTGCATAAACACAAATCGATAAAGAGCTAAATACAAAAATGAAAAGAGCCTTACCTTGAATCCCAATTTTCATAGACAATAATTTAAAATCTATTCATTTATCATTTTACTTTCCAGGAAATACTTTTTTCCAATCGTTTTTCATATCAACTAATATCCATCCATATTTCGGAGCATCATCTATTCCCTTTGCTAATTGCCCGATATGAGAATTTCGGTCATATGCCCATTCACGAGTGGAATCAGTATGATGAATAATAATACCAAGGCGAGGGCCAGTGCCTGTTGTTGTCCATTGCAACATTTCATAATCACCATCTGAATTACCTGCTGCGAATACAGGTCTTTTTCCAATATGCTGATAAATGCCTACAGGCTTACCTGCTTTATCATCAATAAAATTGAGCTCGGGTAGACGTTTGATAATAGGTGTGTCTCCTTTCATTTCATATTTTACTTTTAGCGAACTGCCAATGACTTGTTGCGGAGGAATATTATATACCTGTTCAGTCCATGGACGCATAAAATCAATATCGCCGCCCGAAACAATAAATGTTTTAAACTCATTGTCACGCAAATAATTCATCAATTCAAGCATAGGTTGATAGATCATTTCGGTGAACTTTTTTTGTGTTTGGGGATGCTTTGCATTATTTGCCCAATCTTTTACTTCAACGTCAAATTCGTTAGAAGTCATACCTGATAATGTTGCAGCCATCATAGCACCTATTCCTTTTTCACCAGAACCCAATGCTTTCTTCATATCTCCTTCAAGAACTGATTTAAAAGGTTCCTTGGTTTTCCACTCAGGATGTTGTGGTGCCAATGCTTTTATACGATCGATCATAAAGAAGAATTGGAAATAGAGAGGTTGTTCTGCCCAAAGAGTTCCATCATTATCAAATGTCGCTATGCGATCATTTACAGGAATGAAATCAGTTGAAATACTATCAGTAACTTTTTTTACATAAGCTATAATAGCTTTTTTTGTTTCGCCATCATTCCAGGAGGGTAGGGGCTCTAAAACATTCTTTTCACTAACAGCATCTACTTTATTTTTCTCAGCATCATTACAACTAGTTATCATCAATACAATCACAACAAATATTAAAAATGATTTTTTTTTCACGCTAAATGGTTTTCGGTTTTTAAAATATTTCCAACAGGTACTGTATTAAAATAAGGCCTATTGATTTTCCTTCTTCACCGACTGCCATATCCTGTCCCAATCAGGATTGAGAACGATTTCTGTTCTCCTGTTCTTTGCTTTACCTGCAGTAGTTGAATTATCTGCAATGGGACTAAATTTTCCTTTGCCCGCAGCAGTAAGACGGGAAGGATCCACCTTGTGCTCTTTGGTTAGTACTCGCACCACACCGTTGGCTCTTTCAGTGCTTAAAGACCAGTTATCTGCAACGCCTTTGACAGTGGTGGTATCAGTATTACCAACCACGAACACTTCCAATTTTGGATATTCATTTAAAACAGTGGCCAGGCTGCCTAATGCTTTTTTTCCATCTGGACTCAGCGTTGCGCTACCGCTTTTATAAAGCAGGTTGTCCTGCATGTTCACATATATTACTCCATCCTTTGAATAAACATCCAGGCCTTTATTTTCAAAATCTTCAAGAGCATCTTCCAACCTTTCCTCAAGTTTGGCAAAATTCGATTCTAACTCATCTAGGGCATCTTGCAATTCTTTAAGCTCGGTTTCATTCGCCTGGCACTCTTTTTTGTAACTGTTGAATTGATCATTCATTGTTTTATTCTGTGCAGTAAGATCTGTCACTTGCTTATTCAAACTGCTCACATTACTGTTCAGTTGATCGTTTTTTGATTGGAGTTCGCTGTTTTGTGCTTGCAGATCTGCGTTCTGAGCATTTGCAGCTTCTAACTTTTTACTCGGGCCACAAGAACTGATGATTGCTGCTATAACGAGTAAAAAAACCGGGGTGATTTTTGTAAACATAAGATTAAGGTTTAAATGAATGAATGTGGTTTAAAATCCAAAAATCATCTACTTGCTTTCGGGTTCACAGCTGCCGCTATTTGGAAAATCGATATTGGACTTTCACCATCTCACTCCCAGTTTGATGTGAGAGCTTTATCAACCTGTTAAATAATAATATGATCTCCAATTAAATTAATACGATCAGATTCCTTTTGAGGTATCTGATCAAATACATAAGGTCTTTGCAAAAAAGTTTAGGGCAAAAAAAATGTTGATTCGCATTAAGTAAAAACAATGCACACATAACCCGTCAATGACTTCTGTTTGTTTTCCTTTCAATATTTTTATTACTCCTTGCATGAAATTCTTTGACTATACCTGTTCAAATTGATCACGATGCTTTATCGTCGGTTGTATGCAATGTTTTTTAAAATTTCTTCATTCCTTCTTTCGAGTTCAAGCGCCTGGTCTGCAATGATCTTTTTTAACCGGGTATTCTCTTCCATGAATTGTTTTAATTCAGATTTTGCTTTACTTCTTAGGTTTTTCTCTTGTCTATTTTTATCGTTTTCAATAAACTTCTCTCTCCATCTTGCAAAAACACTATAGGAGAGTTTATGATTCTGAATCACGGTAATAACACCCATCTCATTCGCTTGTCTTAATATTTCAAGCTTTTGTTCATCAGTAAATTTTCTTTTTGGGCTCGCCATAATTAAAAATATATCTTGAGTGTAGGAACGGATCTATTAATAGTAATTCTTAGGGTTTGATCGAAGAGCAGCTCACTGCTAAATGGAAAAGGTTAGATATCTTTTTGAAAGGACTATAAACAGTAAAAGATGGTTTTGCCAATGGGAAGATACTTTTGATTATAGCGAAATCATCCACAATGATCTCAGATATTTGAGAGATATCTTATGTTTTACGGCAAAGAATTATTAATTGTGCCGTTTAAACTTTTGGCAAGTGTTTATTTTCTTGCCGAATATGCCTACCAATATGATTTTCTGTACAATATGCAATTTTGGAAATCCTCAGACAGAACGGCAATTTTGGGCTTTCCCCCAACTATCGGAATATTTAATATCATTAAAAGATATCTAATCTAAAAACAAATCTTGCCCAAAAAATATTTTTTCAATCCTACTGAAACCAGTTTAGTTAAGTTTTATAATTCTTGGCATTATCATGATCCTTTATTTCTTGGTTGGCCAGTATCAATATTAAATTACAAGTGATTTTAAAAAAGAAGTTTCGCAATTTAATGGAGTCACAATTGGTTTATAATGAATATGATTAATGCCTTTTCTTAAAAAATAAAAAATCAGCAAAATCAGTAGAGGTTTGCTTAGGCAGGGTATAAACCGGTGAATTCTTTCTCCGGTTTTTTATTTAGTAATAGTGCCGTTAAATGAAAAGAGTAGCTAATAAATTAAGATCCTAGGCTGGTAATCTGGCATTTTAGATATCTCTTATTTACTAAAAAACTCACTTGAGCAACAATATGCGTCGAAGTGAGTCTTTGTATTGATTATCAGGAAAGTGCGGAGAGAGAGGGATTCGAACC
>Ga0190274_10001494_pt1 | contig 13709 bp, 9 predicted proteins | sample Popmic531T_FD_133002 | JGI IMG/M metagenome (GOLD analysis project Ga0190274, IMG submission 133002) | Populus adjacent soil microbial communities from riparian zone of Yellowstone River, Montana, USA - 531 T | ecosystem: Environmental > Terrestrial > Soil > Riparian zone | place: USA: Montana...
ACTCGCCGCCGGTGCCGTCGAAGAGCGTGACGGGAGCGCCGGCCTCGAGGCGCAGCACGCGCGTGAGATGAAGGCCGGCCTGCTCGGAGAGCCCGACCCCCTTGCCGGAGACGAGTTTCTGCTCGACGAAGATACGGGTCATGCGCATGCGAGCTCGATGCCTTCAGTGGCGATGCGGGCCAGCGTGTCCATCTCTTCGCGTGAGATGACATACGGCGGCATGAAGTAAATGGTGGTGCCGAGCGGGCGAATGAGCGCTCCGTGTTCGAGCGCGTGCCGGTAAATGCGCAAGCCGCGTCTCTGTTCCCAGGGCCAGGGCGTGCGCGAAGCAGGGTCTTTCATGAGCTCGATGGCGAGGATCATGCCGCATTGGCGGATATCGGCGACATGAGGGTGATCGCGCAGATGCTCGACGGCCGCAAGCATGTGTGCGGACGTGGCGCGATTGCGTTCGAGCACGGGTTCGTCGCGGAAAATGGCAAGCGTGGCGTTCGCGGCGGCGCAGGCCAGCGGATTGCCCGTGTAACTGTGCGAATGCAGGAACGCGTTGAGTTTCGTGTATTCGTCGTAGAAGGCGTCGTAGATGACGTCGGTGGTCAGCACCGCGGACAGCGGCAGATATCCACCGGTGAGGCCTTTCGACAGGCACAGGTAGTCCGGGCGTATGCCCGCCTGTTCGCAGGCAAACATCGTGCCGGTGCGTCCGAAGCCCACAGCGATCTCGTCGGCAATCAGGTGCACGCCGTGCCGGTCGCAGGCTTCGCGCAGTAGTTTGAGATACAGCGGATCGTACATGCGCATGCCACCGGCGCATTGCACCAGCGGTTCGACGATCACGGCGGCCACTTCGCCCTGGTTCTGCGCGATGGCGGCTTCCATGGGTTCGAACATGCGGCGCGCATGTTCGGTCGCGTTGACTCCCGGCTCGCGCAGGAACGCGTCGGGCGAGGGCACGGTGATGACGTCCATGAGCAACGGGCGGTAGATGGACTTGTAGAGGTCCACGTTGCCGACTGGAGCGCGCCCAGCGTTTCGCCGTGATAACTGTTGGCGAGCGTGATGAACCGCGTCTTGCGCTGCTGGCCGGTGTTGCGCCAGTAGTGAAAGCTCATCTTCACGGCTACTTCGATGGCGGCGGAGCCGTTGTCGGCGAAGAAGCAGCGGTTGAGGCCGGCGGGCGTGATGCGCACCAGTTCTTCGGCGAGCTGCACCGCGGGGGCATGCGTGAAGCCGGCGAAGATGGCATGTTCGAGCTGGCCTAACTGTTCACGCACGGCCGCGTTGATGCGCGGGTTCGCGTGGCCGAAGAGATTGACCCACCAGGAGCTGATGCCGTCGATATAGCGCTTGCCGGTGAAATCTTCGAGCCACACGCCGCTGCCTGATCGCAGGGGGATCATCGGCACGGACTCGTGGTCCTTCATCTGCGTGCACGGATGCCACACATGCGCGAGATCGCGCGTCACCCAGTCGGAATTGCCGGAGGTCATGGCCAATTGTGGCACGCTGCTGTGGCAAGATGGGCGCGAGGAACAGCCATGCGCGTCGATGTCAGTACCGGCCTGATGGTCGGAGTCAAACAGGTCTTATCGCCGTTTTTCGACGAACGGCCGGCCGGGGTCGTCCCCGATCTCATCGTGCTTCATGGCATCAGCCTGCCGCCAGGAGAATTCGGTGGCCCGTGGATCGCACGCCTGTTCACGGGCAACCTTCCTGCCGCGGCGCATCCGGAGTTTCTCGAGCGAGCGGCCCTTCGAGTCTCGACTCATCTGCTGATCCGCCGTGATGGCGCCGTCGAGCAGTACGTATCGTTCAAGGATCGTGCGTGGCACGCCGGCAGGTCGGTCTGGCAGGGGCGCGAAGCCTGCAACGACTATTCGATCGGCATCGAGTGCGAAGGCACCGACGAAGTGCCCTACGAGCCGGCGCAGTACGAGACGCTGCGCGCACTGCTGCCGATGTTGTTAGCCGCGTATCCCGCGATCACTCGCGAAAGGATCGTGGGCCACAGCGATGTGGCCCCCGGTCGCAAGACCGACCCGGGGTCGTCGTTCGAGTGGAGCCGGGTGCGCTTCTAGCGCACACCACGGCACAACAGCCAGCCGATTCCCACCAATACGGAAGCCGCTACTGCCTGGTCGAGGGCGGGCCATCGCAAGATCCTGCCGCTGAGTAGCGCCACCCCGATGATCGTCGCGGCGAACCAGAACAAGGTCTGAACCTCGACAGCCACCACGCCGTGGCTGCTCAGTTTCCACAGCGCGAGCCAGTACATCACCATGCCGAACTGAAATCCGGCAATGCACTTGAGCGCTTCTATCCAGACGAAGCGACCTTCCTGCCACACCTTGCTGGCATGGATGAAGCCCTCCGCATCACCCAGGCCGGACAGCACGGTGAACAGTGCGATGAAGGCGATCGAGCCCGTCATTGCCGCAACGCGTCGTTCGCCGAAAGCAACATGGGTATCGCCCTCCGTGGCCGTATTCATTTCGTACCTCTCGCGAGGGTCAACGGATTGCGCGCGTGAAACCGGACATGTCCGGATGCGAGACAGGAATCCGTTACCCCCGATGAGACAAGAGAAACAACGACCAACTTCATGGCAGGGGTTACGAAATGGATTTCACCACGCGGCGCGTGCGCGCAACGATCCTGATGTCCGGTGTATTGATGCTTGCGGCCTGCGGTGGCGGTGGCGGTGACGGCAGCGCGCCAATCCCGCCTCCCGCGCCGCCTCCGCCACCACCACCCGGCGTGGTGATCGGCGCGGCTGGGGGCACAGTCGCAGGTCCCAGCGGCACCAGCGTGGTGATACCGGCCGGAGCGCTGGCGACCAACCTGACGATCAATATCGCGCCATCTGTAGCCGGCACACCGGCGCTGCCCGCTGGCGCCTCGGCAATCGGCCAGATGTTCGCGTTCACGCCGCACGGCACCACGTTCGCCGTGCCGGTGACGATGACTTTGCCATTCAATCCGGCGTCCGTACCTGCCGGCAGTGCGCCTTCGTTCTACAAGACCAACGCACAGAACCAGTGGGAACGGATTGCCAATCCCACGTTTGGCGCCGCGAACGTGAGCGTGCAGGTCACGAGTTTTTCGGATGCTACCGTTGCCACCGAGCCATTCACGGTGGGCGATGTCGGGCGTGAGTGGACGTTCAACGTGCTCCACGGCACTGCGGCGCAGGTTTCCTTCCTGCAAGGCGACACGGTGAGCGGTGGACGCTTGTCCGAATTTCGCGACTTCGGGAGTGCTAACTACGATGCGGAGCTCGCTCTGATCGATGGGAGGACAATTGCGCCGGACGGACGTGCGAACGGTGCCATCGGCGCATCCGAAGATGGCACGACGTTCAACGTTGCCGCGGAGGCGATGCTGCAGAGTGCGAATATTCCTGGCGTACCGCTCGGTAGCGAGTCGGTGCTGGTGCAGGTCCATACCTTCACCAAGCGCAACGACAACGCCTCGCTGACATTATCGATGCCGCAGGCGGTCATCGATGCCCATGACGAGAATGCCGCCTTGCATCGCGTCTGCCCCGACGGCCGAAGCCTGGGCGACAAATGCATCCTCATCGAGGGCTCACTCAGTCTCGACATCGACGCGTTCACCGCGGAGCCATCCCCTGGTTCCAGCGCCGACCCTTCCGACTATCCGTTCTTTCACATGTCGGGCGGGGTCCTGGTGGTCGGTTTTGCCGAGCATTGGTCATTCAACCTCTTCCACAACTCCTGGTCGAAGATTCCATTGTGGGCCGAGACCGATTTCCAATTCGTCGTCAGGGATTTCAACAACACTGTCGGTTCGCATGCATTGCTGACGCTCGTACGCAGCCCGACACATCTGGTTGATCTTTCTTCCATCGAAGTGGGCGAGACGTTTCACTTGCGCGTGACCGCCAAGGCGTCGACTTTCAACATGATCGCCGGACCACCGAGCGAGTTCGCGACATCGGTCGGCGCGTATATGCGCGAAGCGCTCGAGCTGGGCGGCGCGGTGCTGGAATTCAGCGGACTGGACGTCATCGACACGCCGATCCCGTTGCCGGTGCCACCGCCGCCGGATCAGATCTACGTATTGCCGGCAATTTGCACGAGTGGCGCCAATCCGGCGGCGGGCGTGATCCAGTTCGGCTCAACTAACTACGCGATCCTCGAAAACGGCTCGCCGTCGACCGTCACGGTGACCCGAACCGGTGGCAGCGTTGGCGCGGTGACCGCGACGTTCACCACGAGCGACGGCAGCGCGATTGCTCCCGCGGACTACACCGCCGTGAATTCGACGGTCTTCTTTGCCGATGGCGACACGGCGCCGCGAGTGGTGCGCGTGCCCATCGTCCAGAATCAGGTCGGCGGCGAACCGGACAAGACGGTGAACCTGGCCCTGTCGGAGCCGGGCGGTTGCGCCACCCTCGGCGCACAAACCACAGCGCTGCTCACGATTCGTGACGACGACCCGCCGCCGCCAACGCCCGAGTTCACCGTCGGCGGCACCGTCACCGGCCTGGTTGGCACCGGGCTGCGGTTACAGGACCTGCACTTCGTCCCCATCACACCCGGCAATGGACCGTTTACGTTCACGTTGCCGACTCAGACCGGCTCGCCGTATGCCGTGACGGTCCTCGATCAGCCGGTCAATCCGATTCAGATATGCACCGTGAGCAACGGCAGCGGGACCATGGCCAGCGCGAACATCACCCATATCGTGGTGAGTTGCACCACGCCCTCGGTAAGAGGTGCGCTCGACCCGACCTTCAATGGCACCGGCACCGTGAGCACGGCGTTTGGCGGTGACGAGACAGCGATGGTCGTGCAGAGCGACGGCAAGATCATCATGGCGGGCGGCTCGGGCAGCGACTTCGTGCTCGCGCGTTACGACACGGATGGCCGCCTCGACGAGGAATTCGGCAGTGCGGGTCTCGTGACCACGGACATCGCCGGTGGTCTCGATGCGGCATTGGGCATCGCACTGCAGGCAGACGGCATGATCGTGGTGGCCGGTTACGCGCGCGTGGGCGCAAGCGACGATTTCGCGATCGTGCGTTACGACGCCAACGGCGTTCCTGACCCGGGCTTCGGCACGCTTGGCAAAGTCACCACCGACTTCAGCGGAGCGCGCGACCGCGCCTATGCCGTCACGATCCAGTCCGACAACCGCATCGTGGTAGTTGGAGAAGCGCACCGGCCCGCGCCTGTTCCCGGCAGTCCCGGCTCCACCAACTCGGAGTTCGGCATCGCGCGTTACGAAGCAAACGGGGCGCCTGACACGAGCTTCGACGGCGATGGCAAGTTGATGACCGATGTTGGCGGCGCCACGGACATTGCACGCAACGTGGTGCTGCAAGGGAATGACGGCGCAATCCTGGTGTCCGGTGTGCTCACGCTCGGCTCGTCGCCGGTGCTCGGGAACACGGGGATCGTGCGCTACGACGCGGCTGGCGCTCTCGATGGGAGCTTCGGCACCGCAGGCCAACGCACGTTGCCAGGCCTGACGCTCACCGAAGGTCTGCTCGTGCATGACAACCGGATACTGCTGGCTGGCAGCGCGAAAGTCGGCGGACGTAGCCAGTTCGGAGTGATGCGCCTGGAAGCCAATGGCGGCACGGACAATTCGTTCGGCACGATGGGGCTGGCGACTGCGGGCTTCAGCACGCAGGACGACTACGGTCGTGCGCTCGCCATACAGGGCGACGGCAGGATCCTCGTCGCCGGACAGAGCTCCAACCTGTCCAATCCCGACTTCGCGGTCGCGCGATTCGACGGCGGCGGTGTGCTCGACCCGGGTTTCGATTCCGACGGCAAATTCACGCTCGACTTCTTTGGTTCTTTCGACGGCGCCGAAAACGTCTCGGTGCAGTCGGACGGCAGAATCGTGTTAGGCGGATTCGCGCGCAATGGCACGCGAACCGGCTACGCGCTCGCGCGCATCAATCCCTGATGCGGCAAATGACAATGATCGATATAAAAACGAGGAGACTGAAATGAATACGAGGACCACAACACGTGCAACATTGATCGCATCCGCGGTGCTGGCATTGATGACCACCAATGTCGGCGCCCAGGAAATTCCGGCCCCCCGCGCACAGGCCCCGATTGCCAGCTCATGGTTTTCCGGACTGTGGGCTTTGCTGGGGGACGGGTTTCGTTGCTCGCGGTGCCACGATAGAACGCGTTGACGACAGCTTGTCTGCGCGCTGCAAGGCCTGGCGGGCTTCCGCATTCCGGCCGAGCGCGAGATGGCACCGGCCCAGCCACAGTGCGGCTTCGCCGCCCCATGGATTGTCTGGTTCGAACTCGCGCCAGAATGCATCGGCTCGTTCGAGCAGAGGGATGGCGTCCATAGGACGCCGTCCCATGGTCGCGCGTCCCAGCGCCACCAGCGCGTCCGCGTGAAGCGGTGTCATTCCCTTTTGCAATCTTGTCAGCAAATCGTGGGCGCGCCCGAGATCTGATACGGCGCTTTCGATGGCGCCTGTCTCGACTTTCGTCAGACCTTGCTCGATGAGCACCCGCGACAATGCGACGTCGTTGTACGGATCGTCGCTCAATGCAGCGCGCGCCTGGGCGAAGAGTTGCAACGCGTCGACATGGCGTGCCTGCAGCCGGCGCAGCATGCCGAGGTTTGTCAGGGGTTCGTGTAGCAATCGTGGCGGGTCGGCGCGCCGATCGTGGATCACGCTTCCGAGCTGCGCCTCCGCTTCGTCGAGACGGCCCAGGTAGATGGAAGCCAGCGCGTCGCTCGCCCTCGCCGCAAGCAGCCCATTCCTGGAATCGGTCATCCCGCTCATCCGGATGGCTTCCTGTAGATAGGGTGCTGCCTCGTGCGGACGCCGGGCGGCGAGCAATGCATCGCCCAGCGTTCGCAATCGATTTCCGCTGGTTGCGCCCGGCCTCTTTTCACCACTGACCAGGATGCGAACCGCAGTGCGCGCGTTTGCAATCGCTTCCTCGGTCTCGCCGTAGCCGATCTGGACCCTGGCGAGGTGGCCGGAGAAAAACCCAACCATCATCGCGTCCGGCCCGAACACCTCGACCGCGTTATGCAGCGACGTCTTCATTTCCTTGACTGCGGCGGTTGTCTGCCCGACGGCGGCCAGCGCTTCGCCGTAACCCATCTGCGCATCGATGATGTTGGGATGCAGCGCGTTGTTGCGGTGAATCTGCAGTTTCAGTTCGTACACCTTGCGCATGCTCGTCAATGCCAGGTCTGGTTTTCCCTGGAGCCGGAAAATGTCTGCTTGTGCGTGGAATACATCGGCCGTGATCCGACTGTTTGGCGGCAGCACACGTGCGGCGGTGGCAACGGCGAGCGAAATGGCGTCCTCGGCAACATCGAGTTTCGCAGCGTCCTGGGCCAGGTGCGCTTCCTGCAGCTTGGCAACGACGAATTGTTCGCTCTCCGACCGCCCGCTTTTCCGGAGGATCGCCAGCACGGCCTGCACCTGTTCCTGCGCCTCTTCGGTCTTGCCGAGAAATGCTTGCGCTTCGGCCAACAGGAGCTGTCCCTTCAACACCGAGGTGTCATCGACAGGAAGCGACTGGCGTGCTTCGTGAAGCGATTGCAGCAAGGCGCGCTCGGCGGCCTCATTGTCCTGGAGCGCGAGTGCGCTCTCGCCGATGATCTGCAACATCTCCATTCGCACCTTGGGATGCGCGGACAGGTGCTCGTCCATGCGCAGAGTTCCCAGTTTCAGCAGTTCCAGTGCCGTAAGCGGTTTGCCGTCGTTGAGGTACGGGTCCGCGTCGCGGAAGAACGAAGCGATGAAGTCCTTGACCTCTTCTGCGCGGGCCTGCTCCGCGAACGCCACGCGTGCCTGCCACACGGCTATCACCGCACCCAAGAGCACCGCCATGAAGATTGCCGCCGCGGCGGTCACCACGAGCTTGTTTCGCGCCACGAATTTGCGCGCGCGATACCAGCGGCTGTCCGGTCGCGCCAGCACGGGTCGCGCGCCAAGATATCGTTCGATGTCGTCCAACAAGGCATGGGCGGTCGGGTAACGATCCGCCGGCTTCTTCTTCAGCGCTTTGAGAACGATTGTGTCGAGGTCGCCGCGCAGCGCCTTGCGCCATTGCTGAGCGGCAACTGCGCTGGCCAGCGCGGGCTCGGCCTGCACGATGGCGTCTTCGAGCGCGCCGCGCGAGTCGCGCAGCAACTTGTACGGCCGCCGATCGCAGAGCAGCTCGTACAAAACCACCCCGAGCGAGTAAACGTCCGAAGCGACGGTGAGCGGCTCGCCGAGGATCTGTTCCGGTGAAGCGTAGTCCGGTGTAAGTGCACGGCCGGACAGCTCGGTAAATCGCGTCTCTTTCGCCTGGCCTTCGTCCAGCAGTTTGGCGATGCCGAAGTCGAGCAGGCGCACCTGGCCTTCGGCGCTGACCAGGATGTTCGCGGGCTTGAGGTCGCGATGCACGACGAGTTTGCCGTGTGCGTACGCGACAGCGTTGACCACCTGCGTGAACAGCCGCAGGCGCGCCGGCACGTCGAGCTCTTGCTCGCGACAGTAGGTGTCGATGCGAAGACCTTCGACGTATTCGATCGCGAGATAGGGCTGGCCGTCACCGGTGACACCGGCGTCGTACAGGTGTGCGATGTTCGGATGCGTGAGCGTCGCCAGGATTTCGCGCTCGCGCGCCATGCGCTCCGCGAGGCCTGCGCGTCTCCAGGCGCCATGCGGCAACTTCAATGCGACCGGCCGAATGATGAGGCCATCGGTGCGCTGCGCCAGCCACACCACTCCCATGCCGCCGCTGCCGAGCTCGCGCATGAGTCGATAGGGCCCGATCTCCTGGCCTGGTTGTTCAACGCGCGCGGCCACGGTTGAGAGATCACCGGGCTCGAGCTCGAATTTCGGCAGCGTGTGCAGGAATTCGTCGGTATCGATCAGGCCACTGCGCGAGAGCAGTTCACGGAGGCGCGGTTTGAGATCTTCGTACTCCGGCGCCAGGGTCTCTATCCACCGTTCACGTTCCGCCGCTGTCTGGTCGAGAGCGTCATCGAGCAGCTGGCTCAGCTTCGCCCAGGTCCCGGCCTGAATCTGCAGCTTTTCCATGTGGCGAGCTCAATCGCTGACGCGTGCGAGCTTCAGCAGGTCGACGTCGCCCGGCATGGGCGAGCGCGCGAGAATCCTTGCGGCGCGATCCAGCGTCGCTTGCGCTTCGGCGCGCCGGCCAACCGCGAGGTAACAACGCCCGAGCCAGAGCGCGGCTTCACCCGCCCAACGACTGGTGGGAACGAAATTGCGCCAGAAAGAATCGGCGGTGGTCAGGTGCGCGAGAGCCGAATCCGCGGCGCCGGTTGCCAGCTCGATTCTTCCGAGTGCTACCAGCGCATCGGCACGATCGGGCGTCACCGCTGCCTGCCGCGCTTCGAATATCGCCAGTGCCTTTCCGAGTTCATCACGGGCGGCGTCGAATTCTCCAAGCTCGAGGCGATTGAGCGCGATTTCCTTGCGAATCGCCGCGCCGTCGAGCGAGTCGACATGTTGTGGCGACAACGAACCGAACGCTTGGCTCTGCAGGCGCAACGCGGTGCGATGATCGCCGTTGAGGCGCGACCGGATACCGTTGACCCACGCAACCACGTCGAACCGGTCGCGCACATTGCTGGATTGATGCCCGACCACCTCGGCCATGGCCTGTTCGGCCTCGGCCATGCGACCGGCATAGGCAAGCGCCAGGCTGCGCATCCTTTGCACGTCCATGACATTCTCGTGCGTCGGGCCGCCGTCGCGACGAAACCCTTCGACCGCGGTAGTTAGTGCCTCGATCGCCGTGGCGGAACCGCGGGCGGTCAAGGCGACCAGGCCGACATTCTCGGCAGTGGCTGCCTCGAAACGCGCATTACCCTGGGGAAATGCCGCCAGCAGGATCTCGCGTCCGCGTACCGCGTTGCGCAGCGCCTCATCGAAGTACCCGGCTTTGACGAAATGTGGCGCGGTGCTCGACAGGCGAATGCCCAACATCCGTCCCTGCGGCCCGACCAGAGCCTCGGTGTCGCGGAACACCGATCGGTATTCCTCGCAGGCCTGTATCAGCTGCCCCATCTTCTCCAGCGCTCCTCCGTAGAAGAAACGTGTCTCCACGACTTTCGGGTGGCTCGCCTGCCCGGGATACATTGCCTGCGCTGTCTTGTAGGCCTTGAAGGCCGCGTCCTTGCTCGGACCATACCTACCGAGCTGGCGATAGCTGGTTTGCACCGACAGCAACAGATCGACTTTGAGCGGCGACTGATCGCCGAGCCGGGTGCGCACTATCTCCAGTGCCTCGTTGGCCGCGGCCAATGCATCCTCGTGGTGCCGTGCGCGCCCATCCATTCGCGCCAGATCGAGCAATCCCGCCACGAGCTCGTCGGGTTCTTCGGCCGCTCGCTGGCGCAGCAGCGGCAGGACTGCCGAGAGTTCCGCGCGCGCCGGCTCGAGCTTTTCCTGCACCTGCATTGCACGGGCGAGCAGTCGACGCGCGTGCAGGGTACGCGCATGCATGGAACCGAGTGCCGACGTGGACTCAGCGACGGCCACGCGCAACACGGCCTCCGCCGCCTTTGCGTCATCGAGACTGAGGAGACTTCCGCCCAACACGTTGCGCAGCTCGACGCGGACTTCGGCCGGGGCGTCTTGCAGCTGCTCGATTTTTGGCGTCGCGCGATGCAGGAGCTCGACCGCGCTCGAAACCTTCGGACTGCCGCTCTGCTGCGGATCGGCATCGGAAAAAATCGATGCGATGAAGTTCTTCACGGCCTCGGCCCGCTGGCTCTGATCGAGCGCGAGACGTGCCTGCCAGGTCGCGATCCCTGCGCCGGCCAGAACCGCAATCAGGATGGCTCCGGCCGCGCTCACCGCGAGCTTGTTGCGCGCCACGAACTTGCGCGCGCGGTACCAGCGGCTGTCCGGTCGCGCCAACACGGGCCGTGCGCGGAGGAAGCGTTCGATGTCGTCCAACAAGGCATGGGCGGTGGGGTAACGATCCGACGGCTTCTTCTTGAGTGCCTTGAGAACGATCGTGTCCAGGTCGCCGCGCAGCGATTTGGACCGCGGCCCCGCAACGACGCTGCTCGGCGGCGCGGGCTCCGCCTGCACGATCGCGTCTTCGAGAGCGCCGCGTGAGTCGCGCTGCAGCTTGTAAGGCCGCCGGTCGCCGAGCAGTTCGTACAGGACCACTCCGAGCGAGTAGACGTCCGAAGCGACGGTGAGCGGCTCGCCGAGTATCTGCTCGGGTGACGCGTAGTCGGGCGTCAACGCGCGGCCGGACAACTCGGTGAACCGGCTCTCCTTCGCCTGGCCTTCGTCCAGCAGCTTGGCGATGCCGAAGTCGAGCAGGCGAACCTGGCCTTCGGCGCTGACCAGGATGTTCGCGGGCTTGAGATCCCTATGCACCACGAGTTTGCCGTGTGCGTAGGCGACGGCTTCAGCCACCTGCTTGAACAGCCGCAGTCGCGCCGGCACGTCGAGATCTTGCTGGCGACAATAGATGTCGATGCGCAGGCCTTCGACGAATTCGATCGCGAGATAGGGCTGGCCGTCACCGGTGACACCGGCGTCGTACAGGTGCGCAATGTTGGGATGCGTGAGTGTCGCCAGGATTTCACGCTCACGCGCCATGCGCTCCGCGAGACCGGCTCGTTTCCAGGCGCCGTGCGGCAGCTTCAGTGCGACGGCTCGATTGATGAGGCCATCGGTGCGTTCCGCGAGCCACACCACACCCATGCCGCCGCTGCCGAGCTCGCGAACCAGCCTGTAGGGCCCAATTTCATCGCCCGGTTGTTCGGCGTGAGCGGGAGCCGATTCGAGATCGCCCGGTTCGAGCTCGAACTTCGGCAGCGTCTGCAGAAACTCGCCGGTTTCGATGAGGCCGGTGCGCGAGAGAAGCGCGCGCAGCCGTGGCTTCAGGCCTTCGAACTGCGGCGCCAGCTGGTCGAGCCATTGCGGTAGTTCGGTGGCGGGCTGGTCGAGCGCTTCGTCGAGCAGGCGATTCAGCGTCCCCCAGGTATCCGCATCGATGTGGAACTTCTGCATCGGAGCGCTCCTTCGAAAATTGCACCAGCCCGGGCAATAACGGAATTTCGCGCAATAACCGGACAGTCCGGCGATGAACTACCTGAGCGCGTCGGCCAGCAGCAGCTTCGCCTTTTGCCAGTCGCGGCGCACGGTACGGTCGTTCACACCGAGCGCGACGGCAATCTCCGCCTCGGTCATGCCCGCGAAGTAGCGCATCTCGACCACCTGGACCAGGCGGGCGTCGTGTTGCGCCAGTTCCTCGAGCGCTTCGTGAACCTGCAGGATTTCCTTTTCGCCGGTATCCGGCCCGTCGCCGATCTGCGAATTGAGCGTTACATGCATCGCATCGCCGCCGCGCCGCTGCGCCAGTTTTTCACGCACGAAGTCGACGATCACCGAGCGCATCACGTGGCTCGCGTAACGCAAGAAATGGTGTCGGTCGCCGATATGCAGGCGGCCTGCATCGGCGAAACGCAGAAAAGCCTCGTGCACCAGCGAGGTCGTATCGAGCAGGGTGTTGCGGCTGCCCTTGCGAAGCCGCGCTCGCGCCAGCCCGCGCAATTCGTTGTAGGTAGCGTCGAATACGATGCGCAACGCTTCCTGGTCGCCGCCCTGCGCGCGGTGAATCAGGTCGGTCAGCGAGTCGGCTTCGCTCATGGCGAGGCGTACGATATCGCGGGTCACCGGGCAAGTGTTGGCAACCCTCGGATCGATGCGGACTTACTTTCCCGCACCGCGATCATGCCGCCAGAGCACCTCGGATCCGTGTTCGTGACGCGCGAGCACACGGGCCAGCACGAACAGCAGATCGGAAAGCCGGTTCAGGTACTTCGGCACGTCGACGTTGACCTGTTCGGAACCCGCCAGTGTCCACACGCAACGTTCGGCGCGCCGCACGATGGTGCGCGCCAGATGGCAATGCGCGGCGGCGGGACCGCCGCCCGGCAGGATGAAATCCTTGAGCGCCGGCAGCGGATCGTTGAACTTGTCGAGCACCTGCTCGAGCCGGTCTATCTGCTCCGCCTTGATTACCTTCGTGCCGGGAATACACAGCTCGCCACCGAGATCGAACAGGTCGTGCTGGATTTCCGTGAGGCAGCGCGCCACTTCTGCGGGCAAGCCAGGAACGCTGAGGATCACGCCGATGGCGCTATTGGCCTCATCCACGGTGCCATAGGCCTCGACGCGGATGTGATCCTTGCGGACTCGCGCGCCATCCCCGAGGCCGGTGGTGCCATCGTCGCCTGTGCGCGTATAGATCTTGCTCAAGCGATTGCCCATACCGGCCTCCGAACATTCTTCGAGATGATTACTCGAAGCTGTAGCGTACTCCAACCGTGTACGAGCGGTCCTCGGTGCGGTAGCCCTCGGCCAGCGTGTAATCCTCGTCGAACAGGTTCTCGAGACGGCCCTGCAGCGTCAGCGCGCTGTTCACGCGATAACGCAACGTGGCGTTGACCAGCGTGTAGGAATCGAGCGTGACGTTCTCGGGAAATCCGAAGTCCTTGCGATCGCCGACCGCAGCGATGTCCACGCCCACATCGAACGCGCCCACGTCGCGATTCACCGCCAGCAGCAGCGCTTCGCGCGAGCGGCGCAGCAGGCGTTCGCCCGTGGTTTCGTCGCGCGGATCCTGCAGCGTGAGTTCGGCGCGTGCGCGCCAGGCGCTGCCCGTGAAGTTGTACCCGAGCTCCACACCCTTGATGCG
>Ga0190274_10001495_pt1 | contig 13701 bp, 17 predicted proteins | sample Popmic531T_FD_133002 | JGI IMG/M metagenome (GOLD analysis project Ga0190274, IMG submission 133002) | Populus adjacent soil microbial communities from riparian zone of Yellowstone River, Montana, USA - 531 T | ecosystem: Environmental > Terrestrial > Soil > Riparian zone | place: USA: Montana...
GACGGCGATGCGCGCGGTGGCGCGGCGCTGTCGGTGGTATCGGTCGTCGGCGTGCCGATCGCGTTTGTCGGCAGCGGCGAAAAACTCGACGACCTCGAGCCGTTCCACGCCGATCGATTTGTGTCGCGCATGCTCGGCATGGGCGATGTGCTGTCGCTCATCGAACGGGCCGAAGAGGCGCTCGACGACGAGACTCGTGAACGGCTCGAGCAGAAGACCCGGCTCGACGACTTCACGTTGGAAGACTTCCGGGATCAGTTGCGCACCATCAAGAAGATGGGGCCGCTCGAGCAGGTGCTGGGCATGATTCCGGGGATGGGCGGGCTCAAGCAGCTCAACGAGCAGCGCGCGCAGCTCGACGACAAGCAGCTCGTGCACGTCGAGGCAATCATCAACTCGATGACGATTGCCGAGCGGCGGAACCATTCGCTCATCAACGGCAGCCGCCGCAAGCGCATCGCGCGGGGCAGCGGCCGGAGCGTCGAGGAAGTGAATCGCGTGCTGAAGCAGTTCGTGGAAATGCGCAAGATGTTGCGGGCCATGACCGGCATGGGCGGCGGACGGAAGGGCAAGCAGCGGCTGATGGGGCTGCTGCGCGGCAAATAGCATCGGGAGGCATGAATGGTAGTGATTCGAATGCGGCGTGCGGGATCCAAGAACCGCGCGTTTTACCGCATCGTCGTGACCGAGAGCCAGGCGGCCCGCGAAGGGCGGTTCATCGAAGTCATCGGGCATTACAACCCGCGGACCAAGCCGGAGAAGCTCGAGATCGATCGCGAGCGGCTGGCCCACTGGCTCAAGTCTGGTGCGCAGCCGTCGGATACGGTCCGGACGTTGATCGATCGCCTGCCGGCCGCCGCACCGGCTACGGAGGCGGCCGCCGGGTGAGCCGCGCTCGCGACCTGGTCGAGGTGGTGGCCCGCGCGCTGGCCGAACGGCCCGGCGACGTGATCGTCGAGGAATTCGACGAGCATGGGCGCACGGTCATCGAGCTGATCATGCCGCACGGGGAACTCGGCCGGGTGATCGGTCGCCAGGGACGCACGGCAAGTGCCCTGCGAACCCTCGCGGCGACGGCTGGCGAGCTCGACGCGCGGAAGGTGAGCGTCGAGTTTCTCGACGACTAGCGCCGGAGACGCGCCGTGCAGTGGGACACGATGGCCACCGTGGGCCGGGTGATCCGGCCGCAGCACAATCGCGGGCAGGTCCTCGTGGTCTCCGAGACCGACTTCGGGGAGGAACGGTTTGCGCCCGGCTCGGTGCTCTATGTGAGGCGCGACGACACGGTGGCGCCGATTGTCGTGACCGAAAGTCGTGAGCACGATGGCCGATGGGTCGTGGCGTTTGACGGCGTCGGCAGCATCACAGAGGCCGAGATGCTGCGGGGGCTCGAGTTGAGAATCCCCGAGGAGTCGTTGCGGCCTCTGCCGTCGGGCGCGTACTACACGCACGACCAGGTCGGGTGCGCGGTGCAGACGGTCACGGGGGCACGGGTGGGCGTCATCGAACGGGTGGACCTTGGCGGTGTGCCGATGCTGGTCGTGGCTGGCGCCAATGGTGAAGTGCTGGTGCCGTTCACCGAAGCGTTCTGTCGCCGCGTGGACGTGCAAGCGCGATTGATCGAGATCGATCCGCCGACCGGGCTCGTGGACTTGAATGCGCGGAAGGTTCGAGAGCCGTGATCGCCGACGTCATCACGATCTTCCCTGCGATGGTCGAAGCCGCGCTTGACGCGGGGGTCGTGGGCCGCGCCCGCGAGCGGGGTATCGTGGACATCCGCGTGCACGACCTGCGGCAGTTCACCGACGATCGGCATCGTACGGTGGACGATATGCCGTACGGCGGCGGGCCGGGAATGGTGATGAAGCCGGAGCCGGTGTTTCGCGCGGTCGAGGCGATCGTTGCCGATCGTGGGGCGCCGTCGGCCGTGGTGCTGATGACGCCGCAGGGCCGTCTGCTCTCGCACGAGATGGCGGTGGCCATGAGCCGGCTCGAGCGTCTCATTGTGATCTGCGGCCGGTACGAAGGCGTCGATGAGCGCGTAGCGGAGTTGCTCGCGACCGAGGAGATCTCGATCGGCGATTACGTCCTGACCGGCGGGGAGCTGCCGGCGCTCGTGATGCTCGACGCGGTGACCCGGTTGGTGCCGGGCGTCGTGGGCGACGCCGAATCGGTGGCGGCCGATTCGTTCGTGCGCGGATTGCTCGATCATCCGCACTACACGCGGCCGGCCGTGTTTCGCGGCCAGCCGGTGCCCGATGTGCTCGTATCGGGCCATCACGCAGCGATTGCCGAGTGGCGATCGCGTGAGCGGCTGCGACGGACGCTCGAACGACGTCCGGAATTGATGGAGCGCGCGGGGCTCACCGACGAGGAGCGCCGTGAGCTGGAGCGTTTGAAAACGGAAGTGTCTTGAACAGGAGTGCGTGATGAAGGCGATTGAAACCGTCGAGCGGCCCCACCTCACCGAACGGCCCGCGATGCGATCGGGCGACACCGTAAAGGTGCACGTCAAGGTACGCGAGGGCGAGAAGGAGCGCATCCAGATCTTCGAGGGCATGGTCATCGCCATGCATCGGGGTGGAGTGCGCGCGACGTTTACCGTGCGCAAGGTGTCGTTCGGCCAGGGTGTGGAACGGATCTTCCCGCTGCACTCGCCGATCATCGACAAGGTCGAGGTGCTACGGAGCGCGAAGGTCCGCCGCGCCAAGCTGTACTTCCTGCGCGACCTGAAGGGCAAGGCCGCGCGCATGAAGGAACAGAAGCGTACGGCCTGATACGGCGGTTGGGCGGGTCTCATGCCTCGGCCGCGAGCCTCGCGCGCGTTCGAGAACGTCGCTCGGCGGCTCGGCTACGTGCATGTGGCCGGGGTCGACGAAGTGGGTCGGGGTTGTTTGGCCGGGCCGGTCGTCGCCGGGGCGGTGGTGCTCCACGTCGACCGCTACGTGGCCGGCATTGCCGATTCCAAAGTGCTCACGGCCGACGAGCGCGAGCGGCTCTTTGATGAGATCGTCCGGGCCGCCGTCGGCTGGCATGTGGCGATCGTCGATGCCGCCGAGATCGATCGGATCAATATTCATCGCGCGTCGCTCGAGGCCATGCGTCAGGCCGTTCTGGCGCTCAATCCCCTTCCTGGACTGGTGCTCGTCGACGCCTTCCGCATACCAGGTTTGAGCATGGCGCAGCGGCCGGTTGTTGGCGGCGACCGCCGCTGCACGGCGATTGCCGCCGCGTCGATCCTCGCGAAGGTCACACGAGACCGTTTGATGTGCGAGCTGCACGCGCACGATCCGCGCTACGGATTCGATCGTCACAAGGGGTACGCGACCCGCGCGCACCTCGACGCGGTCGATCGGTTTGGCTACTCGGATGTGCATCGGCGCACATTCAGGCCGCCGTCGCTGTTTGATACGATGCCCGACTGACGCCGCCTCGGCCAGGGTGAAACCCATCCGCTTCATGACCCGTCTCCTCGTCGCGATTTACCTCATCGAAGCGGGGTTGCTGCTGGTCGCAGCCCCATGGACGGTGTGGTGGCAGCAGAACTTCTTCGCGGATATGGCGCCCTGGTTGCGCCCGTTCATGGCGACGATGGTGGTACGCGGCGGGGTCGTGGTGGCTGGCGTCGTGACGGCGGTTGCCGGCATCAGCGACTTACGCGACGTCATCTTTCGGCGGATCGCCAGCCGCGTGCCTTCCGAGCCCCGTCAGACACCAGACGCGTGATCGCCATCGAACGTCCCAGTCTGATGCTCGTCACCGACCGGCGCAGGCTGGCGCCCGACGCCCGTACGCGACATGAAGAACTGTGCGCCTTGGACATCCAGCTTGACGAGGCCATCGAATCGGGTATCGACTTCGTGCAAGTCCGGGAACGCGATCTCGACGCAAGCCTTCTCGTGACGTTCATACGCGGTCTGGTCGGCCGCGCCGGCCTCACACGCATTCTCGTGAACGACCGCGCGGACGTGGGGCTCGCCGCCGGGGCGCATGGCGTACATCTTCGCGGCGACAGTGTCGCAGCGTCTCGCGTACGGGCGATTCGGGACGACTGGATCATCGGGCGATCGGTTCACCAGGGAGACGATGTGAGGGCCGGGTCAGGCGCGGCGGACTATCTTCTGTTTGGTCCGGTATTCCCGACTCTATCGAAGGGCGTCGCGCAAGGAGCGGGTCTCGCGGCGCTCGGCACGGTGATCGATCAGTCGCCGCTGCCGGTGTTCGCGGTCGGCGGCATCACTCCGCCGCGCGCCGGAGCGTGCGCTGCCGCAGGTGCAAGCGGCATCGCAGCCATAGGTGTGTTTCTGCCGCCGGGACGGACGCCCGAGTCCCTCGGCGTACGTCAAGCCGTTCACGATCTGCGGGCCGCGCTCCATACGTACTGTCGTAGGCCCGACCGTTAGGTCGGCCCTACGGCGGACTCGGCAGGCTTGAAGGCCCGCCCTGCGACTGTGCGCTCTCTGCGTACTGTCGTAGGCCAAACCTTTAGGTTTGCCACGCCAGTGATCGGCAGGCCTGAAGGCCTGCCCTGTGACTGTGCGCTCTCTGCGTACTGTCGTAGGGCAAACCTTTAGGTTTGCCGTGCCAGTGATCGGCAGGCCTGAAGGCCTGCCCTACGACTGTTGGCGTTCGCGTACCGCGTGTCCAAGCCCATGCTAGAGTAGCGAGGCCCGCGTCAGACATGGACAATTTCGGACTCGAACTCAGGCAAGCGCGCGAGGGGCTGGGCCTATCGTTACGCGACATCGCGGCGCGCACCAAGATTTCGGTCGCCGCGCTGGAGGCGCTCGAACGCAGCGACTTCAGCCGGCTGCCTGGAGGCATTTTCGGCCGGGCGTTCGTCAGGTCATATGCGCTCGAAATCGGTGTTGACCCCGAAACGACCGTGGCCACCTTTATCGCACTCCTCGAGCAGAGCGAGCGCGAAGCCGCAGCACGCGGTGCCGTGCGTCCCGAAATCACCGCTGATGATCGCCGGTTTCTCGAGCGTCAGCGTCGGGCGGTGCTCGGCCTCCGCGCGGGTGCCGGCGTCCTGGTCGTTGTCGTGGCGGTCGTCGTCGTCTGGCAGGTCCGCGTCTTCCTGCGGAGGCCCCGTGGGCCAGTCGCGGCAGCCGCCGCGGACGCGCTGGTGCCGGCCGTCGTGTCCGCCGCAGCTGCGCCTGCGACGAGCACGCTTGCCGTGTCCGAGCGTCTTGTGGTGGAACTCGACTTGTCGGCCGATTGCTGGATCTCGATTAGTGTCGATGGCAAGTCGCCTCTCGCGCAGCAGTTCCATCTCGGCGACCACCAGCGCATCGAGGCCGATCGTGAGATTTCGGTGGATGTGGCCAACGCGGGCGCAATCCGCATGACGATCAACGGAAAACCGGCGAAGCCACTCGGCCGAAGCGGCGTCCCCGGCCGCGTTCGACTGACGCGCGACAATCTGCCGTCATTTCTCGAATAACGGCACGCGCCAAAATCCATTTACAGGCGGCTATCGCCCATGCCGCGGGTGTGGTCCGCGAACGCCCCACTCGCTGCGCATCTGCGAGAGTCCGTCCATATAAACGGCAGCCTTGTCCCGCTCGTCCTCGCTCATCGCCTTGAGCAACTCGACGGCGCGGGTGAGATCGCGCTGCACGGTTGCACGCGTCGTATTGAAGTAGATGCGCTTGATTTCGTCGAGCGGCTTCACTGATCTCCTTCGACTAGGTGCGCCGGACAACCAGGCCCTCGGCCTCGATTGTCAGGGGCAACACGGTCGCGCCATCGGCCGTGAACGCGGCCGCCACCTCCTCGCGGCGCGCCGGATCGACGAGCGCCGTCAGGCAGCCGCCGCCGCCCGCCCCGCAGACCTTGCCTGCGAGCGCGCCGGCGGCGCGCGCGCGGGCGAGCAGACCGTCGATGTGAGGGGTGGTGACGCCCGGCGCTAATTGTTTGCGTGCCTCCCACTCGCTGTCCATCGCATGCGCGACGCCTGACCAGTCAGACTTTTCGAGCGCGTCTCGCATGGCGGCCGCCGCGTCCCGAATGGCGTCGAAGGCCGCAGCCACCTGCACGTCGCCGTTGATGCGCCGCACCATCACTTGCCAGTTGTTGATGCCCGAGTTGCGCGTGGCGCCGGTGTAAGCCAGGACCAGCCGCCGTTCGAGATCGGGAAGCGGCACGCCGAGCGGCGCCCGGCGAACGCCGGCCGCCGACATCTCCACCGCGGAGATGCCTCCATACAGCGCCGGCCGATAGTCCTGGACACCTGTCGGGACTCCAAGCACCTGCGCTTCGACATTCATCGCGATGGTGAGCAGATCCTCGTCGCTGAGGGTTCGGCCTGTCCAGGCCGCGAGGGCGCCGATGAGCGCGACGTTCATGGCGGACGATCCCGCGATGCCCGCACCGACCGGCGACTCGGATCGGGTGTGCACGTCGAGACCCTTCGCGCCAAAGTGTCGGACCAGACGCGTGACAAGCGGCAGCCGATCGAGGGGCAGGGCAGCCGGGCCGTCGGCCTCCACCTCCTCGCCCGTATCCTCCGACACGAGGCGCACGCGGTAGTCCCGGCGCGACGTGAGCGCGCAGCGGGCGCGCAGGCCGATGGCCGCGTTGATCGTCTGGGCTGGCTCGTGCAGGAGGTACAGCGGCCAGATGTCGTAGGTGCCGCCCGCGAGATCGATTCGAGTCGGCGCGGATGAGTCGATGCGCACGGCGCATTATAATGGCGGGCGAATGTCGCATCGAGAGCGCCGGCGTCACATGGGGCGTCTGGCGATCGTCGGCTTCAGCGGACACAACGTCCCGGCCGGACTCCGCGAACTATCGGCCGAGTTCGACCTCGGAGGCGTCATCTACTTCGCCCGCAACATCGTCGAACCTCGCCAGGTGCGAGAACTCTCGCGCGAGGTGGCCAGCCTCGCGACGGACTGGCCGATCTGGATCAGCGTCGATCAGGAAGGCGGCCGTGTCGCCCGCCTCACGGCGCCTTTCACTGAGTGGCCGCCGGCCGCGACGATAGGCCGCAGCGGCGACGCCGCTCTGGCGGCGCGATTTGCATCGGCGCTCGGGGCCGAACTTCGGGCCGTCGGCATCACGCTTGATTTTGCACCCGTCCTGGACATTCATACGAATGCGGCCAATGCGGTCATCGGCGATCGCGCACTTTCGACCGGCGCCGAAGACGTCGCGAGGTTGGGCAGCGCGGTCATTCAGGCTCTGCAGGCGGCGGGTGTTGCTGCCTGCGGCAAGCACTTTCCCGGTCACGGCGACACGACGGTCGACTCACACGAAGGCCTGCCCGTTGTCGAACACGGCCGCCGGCGTCTCGAAGCGGTCGAGGTCCTGCCGTTCAGACAGGCGGTGGCAGATCGGGTGGCCACCATCATGACGGCGCACGTCCTCGTCCCTGACGTCGATGAGGACCACATCGCGACGTTTTCACGACGAATTGTCACCGACTGGCTCAAGGGCACATTGCAATTCGACGGCGTCGTGGTGAGCGACGATCTCGGCATGAAGGCGGTCAGTGCGACCACGCCCCTGCCCGATGCGTCCGTGCGCGCCATTGCGGCGGGCTGCGACGTGTTGCTGCTCTGTAATTCCACGCTCGACGAACAGGTGGCCGCCATCGAGGCGCTCATTCACGCTGACGAAGCCGGCGATCTCGCGCCCGCGCGATTCGACGACGCCTGGCTGCGCCAGCACACGGTAAAGGCACGAATGGCGGCAGCGGCCTCGGCCGCGCCACCGGGACTCGACATAATCGGATGCGTGGCCCATCAAGCCGTCGCGGCGGAAATGGCGCAATGGCTGTGAAGACGGCACCAAAGACCCGCGCCGGTCTGACCAAGGCGAGACCCGTGGAGCCTGGTAGCAAGGTGGCGCTCATCGCACCGGCCAGCCCTTTCGATCGCGCTGAGTTCGATGCAGGACTCGCGGAGCTCCAGCGAGTTGGCCTCGTCCCCGTGTTCGACGAGGAGATCTTCAGCCGCGAGGACGTCGTCGCGGGACCCGCCGAGCGCCGCGCGGCTCAGTTTCTGTCTGTCCTCGACCGCGACGATGTGGACGTCGTGATGGCGGTGCGTGGCGGTTACGGCAGCATGGAGTTGCTGCCGTTTCTTGGCGTCGAGCACCTGCGCGCCCGGCGAACGGCGTTCGTCGGTTACAGCGACACGACGTCACTCCACACGTTTTTGAACTGCTACGTGGGGATCACGTCCGTGCACGGCGCAATGATCGACGGCCGCATCGCCCGAGGCGAGCGCGCGTACGATCTGCGGTCATTCCTCGGGAGCCTCGGCGCCGAACCGCTTGGCGAACTGACCGCACCCGGCGTCGAGGTGCTGTCGCCAGGCGCGGCAGCGGGCCCACTATTCGGTGGCACGCTGACCCAGATCGCACACTCGCTCGGCACGCCGTACGCGTTCGCGCCGCCGCCGGGTGCGTTGCTGTTTCTCGAGGACGTCGGCGAACGACCCTACCGCATCCGGCGCCTGCTGGCGCATCTCGAACAGGCCGACGTGTTCCGTCGCGTCGAGGGCGTGATCTTTGGCGAATTCGTACGGTGCGACGAGGCGGGCGCGCCCGGTAGCGCGCGGTCGGTATTGGCGGCGTTCGCGAGACGCATGGAAAAGCCCTGCGTCTTCGGGTTCCCGTCCGGCCACACGGCCGGCCCGATGATCAGCCTCCCGTTCGGCGTTGCCGCGCGCGTCATTGCCGACGGTGCGTCACCACGGTTGATCCTCGAAGAGGCGGCAGCCGGCTCACCGCGGCGCGGCGCTTTCACTTTATCGGCATCTGTGGCACGGCCATGGGCACGCTGGCGGCGATGCTCAAGGCCCGCGGACATGATGTTCAGGGTTCCGACCACCTCGTCTACCCGCCGATGAGTGATTTCCTCCGCGGCGAGTCCATTCGCGTGCTCGATGGCTATCGCGCCGATCACATCACGCCGGATATCGACATCGTGATTGTTGGTAACGCGATTTCCCGCGGCAATCCGGAATTGGAGGAAGTCCTCGACCGCCGGATGCGGTTCGTGTCGCTGCCCGAGGCGATTCGCGAGGAGTTCCTCTGGGAGCGACGCTCGATCGTCATTGCGGGCACCCACGGGAAGACGACAACGACCGCGCTGACCGGTTGGGTGCTCACCTCGGCGGGACGGGATCCCAGCTTGCTCGTCGGCGGCATTGCGCTCAACTTCGGCGGCAGCTATCGGCTGGGATTGGGACGGGACTTCGTCATCGAAGGCGACGAGTACGACAGCGCCTTCTTCGACAAAACAGCGAAGTTCTTGAAGTATCTGCCGGATTTTGCGGTCATCGGGAATCTCGAATACGACCACGCCGACATCTACCCGGACATGGAGGCGTTGCGCGTCGCTTTCCGGCGCCTGCTCGTCCTCGTACCGCGTCACGGACGGGTCATCATCGGCGCCGACAGTCCGGAGGCTGCTGGCCTTGCGTCGCTCGCTCACTGTCCCGTGGAAACTTTTGGTCTTGACGGTCGTGCCGACTGGCGTGCCGCGGAGATCGTGCCGGTGGACGGACGTGTGCGCTTCGACGTGTGGCGAGGTGGGGAGCCCTTCGGGCAGTTCTCTTCGCCGCTCCATGGCGCTCACAACGTTCGCAACGCGCTCGCGGCCATCGCGGTGGGCGCCGCCGCGGGCCTCACTGCCGACGAGCTGCGTGTTGGGTTAGCCAGCTTCGAGGGGGTTCGCCGGCGGCTCGAAGTGCGCGGAGAGGTCCGGGGCGTCACAGTGTTCGACGACTTCGCGCATCATCCAACTGCGATTCTAGAAACGTTGCGCGCCGTACGCTGGTCGTACCCCGGCCGCCGAATCTGGGCGATCTTCGAGCCGCGGTCGGCGACGTCATGCCGTCGCATTTTTCAGGACGACTTCGCCCGCGCGTTTATCGAGTCGAGACCCGACGAGATCGTTCTCGCGCCAGTGTTTCGCGGGCAGTTACCGGAGTCAGAGCGGCTGTCGATCGGCGAGCTCGTCAGGGAGGTCACCCGCGCCGGGGTCCGCGCGCGGGAGATGTCCGGAGTGGACGAGATTGTCGAGGCGATCGCGCGCGAGGCGGGCGAGGGCGACCTGGTTGTCATCATGTCTAACGGTGGCTTCGATGGGATTCACGACAAGCTACTGATGCGGCTGAGGGCCGTATGACCCGTGACGAGTTCGACGCCAGGCGCCGCAAGGCCCTGGATCGCCGCTGGCAGTCCAACGCGCCACTCTCGCTGCTCACGACCTTTCGAGTGGGAGGCGCGGCTGAGTGGCTCGCCGACATTCGGTCGATCACCGAACTCCAGGCGACACTCGCCGATGCCGCCGCGGCCGGTGTGCCCGTCACGCTCGTCGGCGGCGGGTCCAACTTGCTCGTGGCCGACAGCGGGTTGTCCGGTGTCGTCATTCGTCTGAGGCTGTCGGCCATTTCGCAACCAGCCCCCGATCTCGTGCGAGCCGAGGCCGGCGCGACGATCAACGGACTCGTGCGATGGACGGTGGGCCGCGGCTTCGCGGGGATCGAAGAGTGGGCCGGCACTCCGGGCACGGTCGGAGGCGCGATTTACGGCAACGCCCATTGGAATCGCCGCAACCTCGGCGATCTGGTCCGCGCGGCCATGGTAATGTCCCGCTCGGGGCTGATGAGCGAGGTGCCGCAGCGGGAGATGGCGTTTGCGTACGATACGAGCCGGTTGCAGCACACCGGTGAGATTCTCATCTCGGCTGATTTCGTGGTCTCGCCCGGCGAGTCCGGCGTCTTGCGCGAGCGTGCGCGTGCCTCGCTGCACTACCGCAAGACGACCCAGCCGCTTGCCGCGCCGAGCGCGGGCTGCATCTTCCAGAATCCAGACCCAGAGCGTGATGGTGTGCCTGACGGAATACCGCCTTCGGCCGGCGCTCTCATCGATCGCGCCGGTCTCAAGGGGCGACGGGTCGGTGGGGCGTACATCTCAGAGACCCACGCCAACTTCATCGTGAATGACGGGTCGGCGACGGCCGCCGACGTGCGGGCGCTCGCCGAATTGGCGCGCGCCGAAGTACGCGCACGCTTCGGTGTGTTGTTGCGCGACGAAATTGTCTGTCTGGGCACGTTCTGACCAATGTCTGCCCTACTGATTGAAGGAGGACGCCGTCTGTCGGGCCGCATCGCGGTCGAGGGCAACAAGAACGCCGCTCTGCCGCTCCTGGCTGCATGCGTGCTGACATCCGAGACCTGCGAGCTTCGGAACGTACCGCAGATTCGGGATGTGGCGGTGATGATCGAGCTCCTGCAATCGATTGGCGCCGAGGTCGAGCGCCACGGCACGACCGTGCGCGTCACCTGCCGGAACATCGGCACCTCCGAGCCCGATGCGGCACTCGTCGGGCGGCTGCGCGGATCGGTGCTCCTGCTCGGTGCGCTCCTCGGGCGGACCGGGCATGCCGTCCTGGCGCCGCCCGGAGGAGACTTTCCGGCGCGGCGGACAATTGCGACGCATCTACGCGCGCTCCTCGGTCTCGGGGCACGCCTGGTCGATACCTCATCCGGCCATCAAGTCGAGGCGCCCGATGGTCTCCGCGGTGCGTCGATGTACCTCCTCGAGGCTTCCGTTACCGGCACCGAAACCGCGTTGCTCGCGGCGGCGCTCGCGCGCGGGAAGACAGAGATTCGCAACGCGGCCACCGAACCGCATGTCGCCGAACTGTGCGCTTTTCTGGCGGCGATGGGCGCCGGGATTGAGGGCATCGGTGGCTCGACCATTCGCATTGACCCGCCGCAGCGCCTCCGTGGCGCGACCCACACGCTCCGGGGCGACTACATCGAGGCCGCCTCGTGGGGCGTTGTGGGCGCGGTTACCGGCGGGGCGGTCGAGGTGACGGGCGTCTACGCCGAGGATCTCGAGCCGATCACGGCCGTGCTCGCCGAGATGCAGCTGCAGTTCGAGCTCGAGGACATGCGCTTCGCGGTGGGACCGTCCTCCCTCGTCGGCGCGCACCGTATCACCACGGGGCTGTGGCCCGGCTTTCCGAGTGACATCGTCAGCCTCGTGACCGTTTTGGGTACGCAGGCTCGGGGCGCCACGCTCGTGCACGACTGGATGTACGAGTTACGGCTCTTCGCCCTCGAGCAATTGAGTTCGATGCGCGGCGATTTGTTTCTCTGCGATCCGCATCGCATCATCGTGAACGGCCCCACGCGGCTTCGGGGTCGCACGCTCGACAGCCGGGACATCCGTTCCGGTATGGCGCTCATTGCCGCGGCGCTGGCTGCCGAAGGACAGAGCACGATTCTGGGCGTCGAAACGGTGGAGCGAGGCTACGGCGATTTGCTGGCGAGGCTGACCGCGCTCGGGGCGAGCGTGGAACGGAGGGACAGCTAGCGGTATTCGAGTTCGACCCCTTTCGGTATCTGGAACTCGAATTCTCGATTGGCGAGTCCACGGTTCTCCTTCAAGTTGGTGAACCGCAAGCGTGAGAGAGTGCCGGCCTGGTCGTCCTCGATCACGAGGCCGCGCAGTTCGAGCGACGTTCGCGCGACTTCGAGTGTGAGCCGAGTGAAGTCCGCCTGGCGACTGGCCGGCGGTCGCAGCACCAACCGCCATTCGCCTGCCGGTTGATCGGGTGGGGCACTTGCGGTGAAGTCCTTGGTAAGGTCACCGCGCCCGGCCAGAAACAGGAGCGCCGTGGATGTTTCGCCTGCCTTGGGGAGCGATGTCACCACCACGTGTTTGTCCCGTGGTTCGTAAAAGTAGGACTTGAGTCCGTCGGATACAAATTCCTGCTTATCCGACGTCGCGTACGTCCAGCGCATCCGCAACGGCTTCTTGATCTTGACCGTGCCGCGGTCGGTGCGACCTTTGGGCAGGAGCGGACTCGACTGCGTCTGCACAAACTCGGCGGTGAAGTCGTGGACCCCAGCGTAATGAGCCTGGATGCGCGCGGCGAGGTCCGCAGCGCTTGGTGTCGACTGAGGCCCTGGGATGGCCGACGAGACCAGCAGTGACAGGGCGACGGCCGACATGCGCCACGACAGCATGACTGTGATTATGGCATCGAGCGCCGGAGATGAATACGGCTCGGCGTCGCCCCGTGAATAATGGAGCGACATGAAGGACGACACAGCCGTGCTGCTGATTCTCTGTCCGGACCGCAAGGGCCTCGTGGCCCAGGTATCCGCCCTGCTCTACGGTCATGGGGCGAACATTCTCCATGCGGACCAACATCAAGACCCAGACCAGAACCTGTTCTTCATGCGCGTCGAGTGGGCTCTCGATGGTTTTGATGTGGCACGGTTCCGAGCGGACTTCGAGAGACTGGCGGGGCAGCTCGAGATGCGCTGGCGGCTCGAGCAATCGACGCGAAGAATGCGCGTAGCTATTTTCGTCTCCAGTCATCTCCACTGCCTCGCCGATCTTCTGTTCCGACACAGGTCTGGCGAGCTCGCGTCCGAGATATGCCTCGTCATCAGCAATCATCCCGATGCGGGCGATCTGGCTCGTTTCTACGGCGTGGACTTCCGCCACCTCCCGACCACGGGAGAGAACAGCGGGAATGTCGAGGCGGCGCAACTCGCGCTGCTTGAGGCGCAGCAGATCGATCTCATTGTCATGGCCCGCTACATGCGCGTTTTATCAGCAGAGTTCGTGCAGCGGTACGCCCACCGGATCGTTAATGTGCATCATTCGTTCTTGCCGGCCTTTGTCGGCGCCAGGCCCTACCAGCAGGCTTTTCGCCGCGGC
>Ga0190274_10001496_pt1 | contig 13692 bp, 10 predicted proteins | sample Popmic531T_FD_133002 | JGI IMG/M metagenome (GOLD analysis project Ga0190274, IMG submission 133002) | Populus adjacent soil microbial communities from riparian zone of Yellowstone River, Montana, USA - 531 T | ecosystem: Environmental > Terrestrial > Soil > Riparian zone | place: USA: Montana...
ACTCTGGGGCGGCCTCGTCCGCGTCTTCGTCCTCCACCACTTCACTTACAGCATCAACTCCCTATGCCACGTCTTCGGCAAGCGCGAATTCGAGAGCGACGACCACTCGCGCAACCTGGCGCTGATCGCGATCCCGACCTTCGGCGAGGCCTTCCACAACAGCCACCACGCCTTCCCCACCTCCGCCACCCACGGCCTGCGCTGGTACCAGATCGACATCTCGGCCCTGGTCATCGACGGCCTCGAGAAGACCGGCCTAGCCTGGGACGTGGTGCGGGTCTCGCCCGAGCGGATGGCCGCGAAGGCCACCTAGTCCCGACTAGGGCGCGGCGAGGGATTCGTAGGAGTCGATCCAGCCGTTGCAGGCGGCGGCCAGGGCGACGTGGCGATGAGGGCGGGCGGGCACGGCGACGAGCTCGCCGACATAGGCCTTGCCGTCGTAGCCGCTGAGGCTCTGCAGGCCGCTGGCGTCGGCGCTGGAGAGCGTGAACTTCGTCTTGCCCCCCTCGCTCTCGTAGCGGCCGGCGGGCCAGAACTGGCCGTTGTTGCCGAGGCTGATCGTGTTCGGCCGCTGGCCGTCGAGGGCGGCCTTCAGGGGCTCGTGGAAGCCGGCGGCGGAGAGGGTCAGGTCGAAGGGGGAGAAGTACTGGATCGAGAGGTTCCAGCTGCCCGCCGGCAGCGCCAGCGCCTGCGCGGTGCTGGCGCCGGTGCCGAGAATGCTGCCCTCGTCCCAGGCGGCTTTGGAACCGATCACGGCGCCCGGGAAGAGCGAGGCGCGGCCCGGGTTGGCGAGCAGGATGCGGATCTCCGGCGCGGCGCAGCCGGCCAGCGCCCCGGCCTCGGTCCCCTCGAGCAGGACGTGGCGGTTCTCGGGAGTCGGGCCGATCCGTTTCCAGAGCAGGTAAGAGGGGGTGGCGGCGATCCGCCTGAAGTTCCGCGGCGCCTCGCTGTTCCAGGCGGCGCGGCCGGTGACCACGTAGTCGAAGCGTTCCAGCGTCCCGTGCGAGAAGGAGTCGAAGTCGACCGGGCTGTAGGCGTCGCCGGTGTCGAACGGCTTCTCCGGGTTGGGCGAGACGTCGGTGTCGGGAAACTCGACCAGCGGCACGTGGGTGTCGGCGCCGATCAGCCCATAGGCGGCATAGCGGTCCTGACCGGCGTAGAGCACCGGCTTTCCGTGGACGATCGGCAGGAACGCCTTCAGCTCGCTGCCATGTCCGGCCGGGGCCACCGGCGCGTCCCGCAGCACCAGCAAGCTCGAGTACACCGCCCCGCCCACAAAGAGCACCGCCAGCACCGCCCACCCCACCCGCACCGCGCCGGACTGCCCTCGTGAGGAGGTCGAGGGGGACTCGGCGGAGCCTCCCCGCTGTTGCTCCGACGAGTCCCCCTCGACCTCCCCCGCCCAGGGGAATTCCGACAGCAGCGGCCGGATCGCGACCAGCATCGCCAGCGGCGCCGCGATCATCAGCGCCTTGGCCTGGGAGTAGTCGCCGCTGAAGGGCAGGGAGACGAGGTAGAGGACGGCGCAGGCGCCGAGCGCGACCGGGATCGTCAGCTCGCGCCGCCCCACCCACCAGGCGACGCCGGCCAGCAGCGCCAGCACCGCGATCGTCCCGGCGAGGCCGGCCAGCGGAGCGCCCCCGGCGGCGTCGAGCCGGTAGTTCGAGGCCGGCCAGACCCCCAGCGCCTCGATCGGCGAGACCGGCCCGTAGGTGTTGCTGCCGGCGACTTTGTTGAAGCTGGAGGCGAAGCCGAAGGGGCCGACCACGGTGGCGACCACGGCGAGGCCGGCGAGGACGACGATCGTCGCCAGCACCGCCGGGCGCAGCAGGAAGCGCAGCAGCGAGCGCGGCCGCAGCGCCTGCCGCACCGCCGGCTTGGTCAGGCTCCAGAGGGCGCCGATCGCGACTGGCCAGGCGATGCCGGCGAAGCTGTAGGAAAAAAAGATTCCGCCGGCGAGGGCCAGCGGTGGCAGTGCCGCCAGCCAGGTCCCCACCCCAGACACAGCTCGCGGTGCTCGCTGTTGAGTGTCTGGGGAGGGGACCTGGCTGGCGGCGGCATCGGCGGCGCCCGCCTCCCGCCGGCGTTCGAAGTCCCAGAGGTAAAGCGTGAAGGTGAGGACGAAGAGGGCCTCGGCGGTCTCCTTGAAGGCGGCCTGGGCGAAGTAGGAGGCGGCGAGGTAGGGGAACGCGACCATTGCCGCGGCGAGGGTGCGGCGCCCGGGCGCCAGCTCCCGCAGCGCCCCCAGCGCGGTCAGGCCGGTCAGCACGCCGATCGCGACGATCTCGCCGACGAAGGCCTGGCCCAGCCCGATCCCGGGGAGGGCCGCGGTCGCCGCCGCCAGCCCGTGCGGGCCCAGCGGGTAGCCGGTGTCCGGCGCCGGCCCGAAGCCGCTGCGCAGCCACTCGGCCCAGGCCAGATGCAGGCCGAGGTCGTTGTTGAAGCCGACGCCGAGCAGGCCCCAGCGGCCGCTGACCGCGAACGGGATCGCCAGCACGAGGAGCAGGGCGATCGCCACCGGCAGCCCGGCCCGCAGCGCCCCCGGCGCCTCGTAGGGCAGCCACCAGACCGCCAGCGCCGCGACGACCAGCAGCGCGACCAGGCCGAGGGTGACGCTGGTCCCGTGGCCCGGCGCCCGCGCCAGCACCCCGGTCACCGCCAGCACCGCGGCCAGCCCGACGCCCGGCTCCAGCCAGGACCAGGAGCGCCGGCCCGCCAGCGCGAGGATGGCGCGCCCGACCAGTAGCGAAGCGGCGCAGATCAGCGCCGCCGAGGCGTAGGTCCCGATCATCAGGAGGGCAACTTATGGCAGCGGCGCGCGCGATGCCCCACGGCGAGCCCCGCCACCCTCAGTGCTTCTCGGCCGCCCGCTCCAGGGCCCCGCGCAGGCTCTCGCCGCGCAGGGGATGCTCGTGGCCGGTGCCGAGCAGCTTCGGGTTCAGCGCCGCCAGCTTCCGCACCGACTCCTTCGCCTGCTGGTGATCCCAGGCCCAGGCGGGGTGGGGGACGCTGGGCTCGCCCTCGGGCAGCGGTTTCAGCCGCCCCGAGTCGACCAGGTAGACGGTGTCGCTGACCAGCGCCACCCGGTCGCTCTCGCGCCAGAGGCCGATCAGCCCCGGCGCGTGGCCGGGGAAGTGGACGACGCGGAAGCCGGCGACCTCCTCGCCCTCGGCGACGGTGCCGGCGATCTTCACGGCGCCGCCGTCCCAGCGTCGCAGCAGGGTCGGGTAGACCCAGCGGACCCAGGCGACCGGCAGCTGCGAGAGATCGAAGTAGGGAGCGATCGCGGCGTCGCTTTCGGCGTCGGCGACTTCGTCGGGATGGCAGAAGACCGGCGCCCCCATATAGGGAGCGGTGCCGCGGTGGTCGGCGTGGGCGTGCCCGAGCACGACCCGCTTGACGCCGCCGAGCTGCTCCGCCGCCGCCCGCGCCTGCTTGCGCATCCCCTTGGTGCCGGCGTCGAACTGGACGACGCCGTCGCCGTCCTCGAGGAAGTAGATGTTCATCGCGCCGCGGAAGTCCCCGCGCAGCAGCCAGACCCCGTCGGCGACCTTCTCCAGTCCCATGCCCCCAGCCTACGCCCCGGCTAGGGTTCGGCGCGTGCCCTGGATCTGGAAAGCGGGAATGCTGGTGCTGGTCGTCTGCCTGGCCGCCTCGATGGCGATCGCGATCTATCGGCTGGCGACGACGCCGACGGAGATCCTCGGCGACGGCTTCCGCGGCCTCCCGGCGCAGCAGCGTTAGTATCGAGCCCGTTCAGCGACCGAGCAGAGGAGACGGGGCGTGTTCACTCGCATCGTGGTTGGAACCGACGGGTCTGAGACCGCCGCCGAGGCGGTCCGCCAAGCTGTCGACCTCGCCAAGCTGGCGGGCGCGTCGCTCAGCATCGTCAGCGCCTACGCGCCGATTCCCGAGCGCAAGGTCAAAGACCAGCAGCGCGACGCCCCGGCCGACGTCCAGTACGAGCTCGGCCCCCGCGAGGACGTCAACCTCGTCCTCGACGCCGCTGCCGCCGACGCCCGCAAGGAGGGGATCGAGGTCCAGACCCACCCGGTCGAGGGCGATCCCGCCGAGGCGATCCTCAATGTCGCCGAAGAGACCAAAGCTGACCTGATCGTGGTCGGCAACAGGGGCATGACCGGGGCCCGCCGCTTCATCCTCGGCAGCGTCCCCAACAATATTTCCCATCACGCCCCCTGCAGCGTGATCATCGTCCGCACCACCTGACGCTGTCTGACCAGCGCATCTCGGCGTCCTCGCTCGGTCATGTGCAGAGCACACTCCCTCGCTCGTCCTTGATCTGCTTGCTCAGCCAGCGTCAGCCGGCGCGGATCGGGATGCGCGGGGCGGTGGCCGCCGCCGCATCGATCAGGCCGGCGCCCTGCTGGGCCTTCGGCAAGCCGAGGTCGCGGGCGGTTTCGCGCAGGCGCTTGGCGACGCCGTTGACGCGCGGTTTCGCCCCCTGGTCGTCGATTTCGGGGTAGAAGCGTGGACCGCCGTAGGTGTCGGCGGCGAGGATCATCGCGGCGACGCCGGTGACGTGGGCGGCGGCCATCGAGGTGCCGACGTAGCTGGAGGGGATGGCGAAGATGCGGGTCGAGCCGGGCTTCAGCGTCACCTGGTAGATCGGCCGCGCCGAGACCGACGCGCATCCCTGCACGGCCGTGCCGCCGCCCGGGGCGACGACGTCGATTCCGGCGCCGGCCAGCGAGTAGTCGCCGAGGCAGCCACCCTCGGTGCTGCCGCCGACGCCGATCACCCGCGGCCCGGTTGCCGGCTCCGAGACACAGGCCTCCGAGCCGAGGTTGCCGGCCGAGGCGACGGTGACGACGCCGTGCGCGTAGGCCTCGCGCAGCGCTTCGTCGACCTCGGGGACCTTCTTGCCGCAGCCGAAGTTGAAGCTCATGTTGATCACCTGGGCGTGGTGGGCGACGGCGAAGCGGATGCCCTTGGCGATGTCGGTCGCCTGGCCGCGGCCGTGCTCGTCCAGCACCCGCACCGGCATCAGCTTCGCCCGGTAGGCGAGGCCGGTGAGCCCGACCGAGTTGTCGGTCTTCTCGGCGATCGTGCCGGCGACGTGGGTGCCGTGCCCGTTTTCGTCCAGCGGCGCGCGGTCGCCGTCGATGAAGTCGCGGCCCTTGACGAACTGTCCGGCGGCGAAGTCCGGGCTGCGCACGAAGCGGCTGCCCTGGTCGCGGTAGGCGACGCCGGTGTCGAGAACGGCGACGACGATGCCTTCGGCTCCGGGGCGGCCGGCGGCGTCGAGGTTGCGCCAAGCGCCGATCGCGTCGATGCCGCCGGGGGAGGTCAGGGCCCGGGCCGACGCGTCCCCCTCCGGGGGCAGGAAGTTCCACTGCTTGAAGGCCCAGTCGCCGGCCGAGGCGACGGCTTCGGAGGGGCCGGCCAGGGTGCCGGGATCGTTGGGAAGGACGAAGGTGGGGGCGGGGTCCGCGGAGGCGGTGGCGACGTAGTCGGGCTCGGCGTAGGCGACCCGGGGGTTGCGCCGCAGCGCCGCCGCGGCCTCCCGCACGCCGCTGCCTGCGGGCAGCGTCAGCGCCCGCCCGCGCCGCTCGCCCTCGAACTTGACGACCAGCTGCCGCGGCGCGAATCCGTACGCGGGGGAGAGGCCCGTGGCGGCGCTGGCGCCGGCGGCGCCCGCGGCGAAGGCCGCGAGCAGGGTCGCGCAGGCGAATATCGGCAGCAGTCGTCTCATCTGGTCCTCGCGCGCCGGAATCCCTGCATCCGAGCGAGCTCTTGAGCTAACACCGGCGCACCCTCGAAGTTGTAGGGGACATACTCCCGGATCGATGGACGAACGCCTCGAACCCGAGAGCACCGGCAAGGTCACAGCCGCGCACGAGCGGGGGATGGGCCTGGCGATCGAGCAGGCGCGCCTGGCCGAAGCCCACGGCGACGTCCCGATCGGCGCCGCGATCCTCCGCGACGGCGAGCTGCTTGCCGGCGCCGGCAACGAGCGCGAGCTGCGCCGCGACCCCACCGCTCATGCCGAGATCCTGGCGATCCGGGCCGCCGGCGAGGCGCTCGGCGGCTGGCGGCTCCCCGGCACGACCCTCTACGTCACCCTCGAGCCCTGCGCGATGTGCGCCGGCGCGATCGTCCTCGCCCGCATCCCCACCGTCGTCTTCGCCGCCCCCGACCCCAAGGCCGGCGCCGCCGGCAGCGTCCTCGAGGTCCTCGCCGAGCCCGCTCTCAACCATCGGCCCGAGGTCATCGGTGGCGTCCGGCAGGAGGAGTGCGCGGACCTACTTCGCGGCTTCTTTGCCTCAAGACGCTCCTCCGGCGCGTAGGGCAAGCCATACGCGCCAAAACGGAGAGGGAGGGATTCGAACCCTCGAGGCGGGTTAACCCCGCCCACGCGATTTCCAATCGCGCTCCTTAAGCCACTCGGACACCTCTCCAGGTGCTGCCGAAAGCCTAGCTCGGCTTATTGCGCCGTTGCCGGGAGGGTCACCGGGCCCGCGGCGGGGGCGGTCTCGCGGTAGTCGTCGAGCGAGACCACGATCGCCTCGGACTCCGGCAGCGGCGGCAGGCTGGGGCGGTGACCGCGCAGGCGCTCGTGGCTGCAGACGACGTAGCACCACTCCATCAGGCGCAGGCGGGAGCCGGGGTCGATGTCGGCGATCGTGGCGCCGACCAGGAAGCGGCCCTCGGCCTCGCGGCAGCTGCGGACCTCGACCTGGGCGCTGACCTCGTGAACGGCGCCGGTCGCGTCGGCCAGCTCCAGCAGCACCGCGGGCCGGTCGCCGATCTCCAGCGGCGCCTCGGCGACCAGTCCGAGCCCGGAGGCGCTGGCGTCGACCAGGCGCGCCGGCACGTGGCCCTCGGCGGAGAAGCAGTGCGCCTCGGCGTCGCCCTCGAAGCGGTAGACGAGGCGCCGCTGGCGCCTGCGCCCGACCGCGAGCAGGGTCTTCAGGAGGCGGCGCAGCTCGAACAGTCCCAGCGCCACGACCACCACCGCGGCGATCCCGGGCATGTCCGGCAGCGGCCCGACCCCGGCCAGGTCGAGCAGCCGCATCAGGGTGCCGCCGGCGAGCAGGACGGTGCAGAGGAGGACCAGGCGCAGCTTGCGCACGGCGTCGAGACCGCCGCCGTCGGCGCCCTGCTTCGGCGTCACCTTGAAGGCAGTGCGCCCCGGCCGCACGATGCAGCGCAGGGCCCGGGTGTAGATCTCCATCGTCAGCAGCTCGTAGTGGGCGGTCTCGGGGATCCGCATGTAGCCGCGCGCCAGGGCCGAGCCGGCGCTGAGGTTGAGCAGGACCGAGGGCAGCCACAGCGCCGCCAGGGCGACGATGCTGATCTTCATCGGCAGTGCCCCGGTCCACAGCACCAGGCCCAGGGTGACCAGCAGCAGCAGGCGCACCGGCGGCGCCAGGTAGGCGAGCAGGCTGGCCAGGTAGGAGAGGCGCTGCAGCGGGCTCAGCTCGCGGGCCCGCAGGGGGGACTCGGGCAGGGTGAAGACGGCGAGGTTGCCGCGGGCCCAGCGGTCGCGCTGCAGCAGGTAGCCGTCGAGGTCGTGAGGGGCCAGTCCCTGGACCAGGACCTCGTCGTGGTAGCGGCTGCGCCAGCCGGCCCGCTGCAGCCGGATCGTCGTGTGGAAGTCCTCGGCGATCGTCTCGGTGGCGACGCCGCCGATCTCCAGCAGGGCGTGACGGTTGATCAGCGCCGCCGAGCCGCACCAGTAGACCGCCCCATGGCGGTCCTTGCCGGGGCAGACGACGCGGTAGAAGAGCGACTGCTCGTGGCGGCCGACGGCGTAGTGCTGGGCGGAGTCGTGGTTGAAGAAGTCATGCGGGGTCTGGACCAGCGCCATCCGCTCGTCGTCGAAGTAGCCGACCAGGGCGTCGAGCGCGTCGGGCATCGGCACGTGGTCGGCGTCGAGCATCAGCACCAGGTCGCTCTCGGTCCGCGAGAGCGCCGCGTTGAGGTTGCCGGCCTTGGCGTGGGAGTTGTCGGAGCGGGTCAGGTAGCGGGCTCCGGCCAGCCTCGCGATCTCCTCCATCTCCGGCCGGCGGCCGTCGTCGAGCAGGTAGGTGGTGTGGGGATAGGTGAGCGCGCGGCAGCCGGCCAGCGTCGCCATCACGACCTCGACCGGCTCGTCGTAGGTGCAGACGTAGACGTCGACCGTGCGCCCCGGCGTCGCCGCCGGCCGCTTCGCGGGCGGGCGCGACCAGGAGAACCAGGTCAGGATCGATAGCGCGTAGAGCCCGTAGAGCTCGGTCGCCAGCAGCATCGCGAAGAGCACGGGGCTGGCCCCTTCGCCGCTCCAGCCGACCCGCCAGGTGAGGTAGCCGACCCCCCAGATGAGGGCCGCCAGCGCCAGCGTCCGCAGCAGGCGGGGGTGGCGGTCGAAGTACCGGCCGGTCCTGGTTTGCTCGCCGCTGTCCACGCGGCTTCATCGGCAGGAACGCTCGGGTCTTTAAGCATGGACAGGCCCTCGCCGCCGCCCTGCGCGCCGCGATTCGTAGAATCAGCCCCTGACTGAGTTCCCCGGAGGGGTGCCGGAGCGGTTGAACGGGGCAGTCTCGAAAACTGTTGGCGTCGCAAGGCGCTCGTGGGTTCGAATCCCACCCCCTCCGCTGTTCAGCTGCTCAGCAGCGCGATCACGATCGGCCCGATCGCGCTCAGAAGCAGGAGCAGGTACTCCACGAGCCGCTTCCAGTCGACCACCGACACCGGCGAGACGGCGATGCGTTCATAGAGTTCGGTCGAGCGCAGAAGCTCCGGCTGCGGTTGCGCGAAGACCTCCCCCGGCGAAGGCAGGAAAGGCCTGACTGTCGCCAGGATGTGGCTCTTGCCGCGGCGGACGAGGTCCTCCAGGGCGATCTGCGGGAGGACACTGCAGGCGAAGAGGGTGGCGAGGCTGAGGATCAGGGGGGCGATGCCCAGCAGCCAGACGCTCAACTGCCTGGAGGCGATCCCCAGGGTGATCGCGATCGGGATCGTGAACAGGAGCAGGCCCACCGCGGCGATGCGGGAGCTGTAGATCACCAGCCGGCTGGCGTTCTGGACCAGCGGCGTCTGCAGCGGGGCGATCCAGTCCAGCCGCGGCTGCTCCACCCGGGCCAGGGGATAGAACAGCACCGGCGCGCCCCACAGCCAGTAGACGGTGACGGCGCCGACGCCCCCGGTCCAGGCGACGGTGACGCTGTAGGCGATCCCCGCCTCGTCGACATAGCGTGGACTGAGCGGCTCGTTGAGCTGGATGCCGACCCAGGTCGAGAAGACGACGCCGAAGAGGAAGGCGAGGATCTGGGGGACCGATCCCAGCGCCCGTTCGAGCCAGGCCAGGAAGGTGGCCCGGTCCGCTCCGGCGAGGACGGCGTCGATGTCGGGACCGAGGCGGATCAGGCTTGTCCAGGAATAGCGGGCGCCGACGATCATCAGCGCGATCAGCAGCCCGTAGACGGTGGCGATCATCCAGACGAACCAGCCGACCCCCTCGCCGCGGAAGTGTTCGGCGACGCAGGCCAGCAGCGGGACGAGGCCGAGCACCGCCGCCGCGAGCCAGAAGGGGCGCTTGGCGCGGCGGATCGGGGGCAGCGAGGAGAGCCAGCCGGTCACCGCGATCAGCAGGACTCGTCGATCCGAGCCTTTCAGGCTGTCGCCGACGCTGAGCTGGGTTTCCTGGGCCGGCGCCTCCATTTGGCCCAAACCGTACCTTCCAAACGAATGTTCTAGCGCGGTCGTCCCTAGCCCGGCCGTGCCGCCGCAGCGCTTACGCCCCAGATCGCCACGGGGGGCGGAGCCAGGAGCATCGCCAGGGTGGCGAGCTCGGCGATCGCGTCGGCGGTGCCGAAGCCGGCCAGGTGGCCGGAGTGGAAGACGAGGTGGAGCGTCGCGGTCAGCATCCAGGCGACGCAGACGGCCCGGACCAGGGTGCGCTCCAGCGTCCAGGCGGCCCAGGCGAAGAGCACCGCGAAGCCGAGGTAGAGGCCGCCGACGTCGGTGACCAGGTGCTCGTTGTAGGGCGGCAGCAGCTCGACCCAGTGGGCGGCGAAGGGGAAGTCGTCGTAGAAGGTCCGCGGCAGCACCGCCGCGGTCAGCCCGATCACGAGGGCGGCAGCGAAAAGGAAGCCTAGCGCGGCCCGGGCGGTGCTCGGCGACCTCATTCTTCGAAGGTTAAACCTCCCTGCAAATCGAGGCTTTTAAGCGTCCATACCAATCTCGTACCTTGACAATTACAAACCAGTATGTTTACCTTCGCTCGACACCTTAGGAACCAGAGTGTCAGTTCAGGGAACGCCCTCGTTTAGGGCGGGCAGCACAAACAGGGAAACGAGCCTCGAGGCAGCGCCGCTTTAGGGAAGCGGCCGGCAGAAGGCTCACGGGACAAGGAGACAGCTAGGTGCGACGCCGCCATCGGTATCCGGCTTTCGAGAAGTCGAGCTCGGCCATCTCCACAACGCAACTCGCGTGCGCTGCGCCGAGCGCCAGCACGCCCGACTCTCAAAAGGAGAGCTAAAACGATGCTCACGCACCTGCGCACCAAGCTCGGCTCAGCCGCGCTTCTAATGGGGGCATTGGCGCTCCTGATGGCGATGGCCACCAGCGCCTCCGCCGCCAACGACAACGCTTCGGCCGCAAAGGCCAAGAGCTCCAAGGCCAAGAAGGGCCCCAAGGGTCCCAAGGGCGCCAAGGGCGACCCCGGTCCCGCCGGACCGGCAGGCCCCCAGGGCCCCGCCGGCGCCAAGGGCGACAAGGGCGACGGCGGCTCCAGCGGCTCCAACGGTTCAAACGGCACCAAAGGCGCCACCGGTCCCCAGGGTCCGATCGGCAACACCGGCCTCAAAGGCGCAACCGGTCCGCAGGGCCCCCAGGGCTCGACGGGAACCAACGGCACCAACGGCAGCGTCGGCGCCACCGGCCCCCAGGGCACCGACGGCGATGACGGAGCCACCGGCCCCGCCGGTCCCGCAGGCGCCACCGGTCCCCAGGGTGCGACCGGCCCCTCCGGCGGTCCAGTCGGTCCCCAGGGCCCCGTCGGTCCCGCTGGTCCAGTCGGTGCCACCGGTCCCCAGGGCCCCGCAGGCGATGACGGTGCTACCGGCCCCGCCGGCTCGACCGGCGCCACCGGTCCTTCGGGCGGTCCGACCGGCCCGACCGGCCCCGAAGGACCTCCCGGCACCGGCGGGGGCGGTGGGCTCCCGGGCACGCTGACGGGTGTGTGGAGCGCTTCGGGTCAACAGGGCGACCCCAGCCACCAGGTGCCGATCTCCTACCTGAAATCGATCACCCCCGCACCCGATTTGGTCTTCGTCTCCGCAGCAAGCGGCCCTTACTCAGGCGTCGCCTTTGTCGTCGACACCGAAACCGGCCTCTCAGCCGTTCAGCCGGAATCCCCCGCCGAACTCGAACCCTTCTGCGGCACCGGCACCGCTGCCGACCCGCAGGCAAAACCCGGCTACGCCTGTGTGTTCACCGCGGCCGAAGAAGGAGGGTTCGTGGAAGTCGGCCCTCTCTTTGGAACCGGGGGGCTTTGGATCAGCCCCGACCCCGAGAGCGGCGCGATGGTCGAAGTGACCTTCGGTGGCATTGGGGGGACCGAAGAGGGCTACATCAACGGCTCCTGGGCCATCAACACCGAATAGGGCTCGCACCTGAGAGTCGGATCGGGCGCCAACCGCCGCCCGATCCGGCCTCAGGGCCTCACACACCACTACGGACAACCCACAGGCCAGGACCAAGGAGAGCCGCGATGTCGAAGACAGGACGAACCACCCATAGCCGCACCCGGGTAGGAGCTCTCGTCCTCGCGATCTTCGCGGCGGCCCTGACCCCGGCCTTGGCCCAGGCGGCGCCACCGCCCCTGCTGACCCAGTTCTGCAAAGGCGCCAATGGGGCCGGCATCGGTGCCGGTCAGTGCGCCGCTCCTGCGGGCATCGCCGTCAATCAGGCCAACGGCCACGCCTACGTCGCCGACCAGGGCAACCAGCGGATCCAGGAGTTCAGCCCCTGGGGCGCCTTCGTGCGGGCGTGGGGAGGCGGTGTTGTCAACGGCGGCGCCGCCGGCACCGGCGTCCTCACCCCGGGCTCGAGCACGGTCACCGCGGTGCAGACGACCGAGAAGGCCTTCGCCGCCAAGCGCACGCCCCATGGAGTCGACGTCGCCTCCGGCCAGGAGATCACCGGCAACGGCATCGCCCCCGGGACGACGATCGCCGCGATCGGCGCCGGCACGATCACCCTCTCCAAGCCGGCAATCGCCGCCGCCACCGGAACCCCCACTGCCCTCAGCGTCGCCGCGGGCACCGGCAACGTTCCCATCAACGAGCGCCAAACCGTCACCGTCGGCGCCAGCGGCGGCACCTTCAACCTCACTTTCGAAACCCCCAACCCCTCGCCGACCTCGGAGACCACCAGCGCCAACCTGCCCTTCAACGCCTCCGCCGCCGAAGTCCAGAGCGCCCTGGAGGCCCTGTCCAACATCGGCGCCGGCAACGTCGCCGTCAGCGGACCCAACGGCGGCCCCTACTCGGTCGAGTTCCAGGGCACCCGCTTCGCCGACACCGACGTCTCCCAGCTGCAAGTCGCCCCCGGCTCGCCGCCGCTCTCCGGCGGCGGCGCCAGTGTGGCGACCGCGACCGAGGGCGCCAGCGCCTTTGAGATCTGCGAGGTTGCCGCCGACTGCCGCAACGGCCTCGAAGGCACCGGCGCCGGGCAGCTGGCCTCCCCCCAGGGCGTCGCGGTCGACTCCGCGGGCGACGTCTACGTCTTCGACCTCCGCAACAACCGCCTGCAGAAGTTCGACTCCGCAGGCCACTTCCTCTGGACGGTCGGCGGCAAGGTCAACAAGACCAAGGAAGAAGCAGCTGCTCCCGAAGCCCAGCAGAACCGCTGCCCGGTCGATCCCGGCGACGTCTGCCAGGGCGGGGTCGTCGGCACCGGCAACAGCCAGTTCGCCGCCAGGGGATTTGACAGCATCGGCAGCTTCATCGCCACCGACCCCGGCCCCCCGGAGACGATCTACGTCGGCGACGCCGGGCGGATCCAGAAGTTCGCCTCCGACGGCACCTACCAGGGCGAGATCACCGCGGGGCTTGCCGGCGAGGTAGTGCAGTCGCTGGCGGTCGATCCCGCCGGAGACCTCTACATCTCCCTCGCTGACCCCAAACCTTTCGGAGGATCTTTCCTCTGCTGCTCGAAAGACGACATCCGCAAGCTCAGCTCCGCGGGGGCGCCGCTTGGCACCCTGAAAGTCAAAAACCCGCGGGCGATCGCCACCGACTCTGACGGCAACGTCTATGTCGTGAGCACCAACCGTTCAGGGGAACCAAACGCATTTAAATCCGAAGTCCTGCAGTTCACCGCGGCCGGCAAACCAGTCGACTTCGCCACCGGCCAGCCGGGCTTTGGCAAAGGCACTTTCGACGAACCAATCGGCATCGCCACCAGCTCGGGCTGCGGGGTGCAGGGAGCCGACCTCTTCGTCGCCAACACCGACTTCGCAAACAGCTTCATCAACCTCTACGGCCAGCAGCCCGACCCCGCGATCTGCCCACCGCCCCCGGTCGCGCCCTCGATCAACTCCCAGTTCGCCACCGCGACCGACACCACCGGCGCCACCTTGAAGGCGAAGATCAACCCCCACTTCTGGGCCGACACCCGCTACTACGTGCAGTACGGGACCGGCAAATGCTCTGAAGGTGGTTGCGACAAATCCCAGCCCCTCGC
>Ga0190274_10001497_pt1 | contig 13683 bp, 8 predicted proteins | sample Popmic531T_FD_133002 | JGI IMG/M metagenome (GOLD analysis project Ga0190274, IMG submission 133002) | Populus adjacent soil microbial communities from riparian zone of Yellowstone River, Montana, USA - 531 T | ecosystem: Environmental > Terrestrial > Soil > Riparian zone | place: USA: Montana...
CACTATTCCTGGCAGGCGGCGCTCGGCGCGGTGTTCATTTCCGGCTGCCTGTTCGTGATCGTGAGCGTGCTGCGCGTGCGCGAGTGGATCGTCAACGCGATTCCGCGCTCGCTGAAGCTCGCGATCTCGGCCGGCATCGGCCTGTTCCTCGCGCTGATCGGCCTGAAGAACGGCGGCCTCGTCACCGACGATCCCGCGACGCTCGTCACCCTCGGCTCGCTCCACGCGCCGCCGCCGCTTTATGCGTTGGCCGGGCTGCTGCTGATCGTGGCGCTGCAGGTGCGGCGCGTCACGGGTGGCGTCGTCATCGGAATCCTCGCGGTGACGGTCGTGGCCATCGCATTGGGCCACGCGGAGTTCAACGGCGTGTTCGCGCCACCACCGTCGCTCGCGCCGACGTTCCTGCAGCTCGACATTGCCGGCGCGCTGGACACGGGGCTGCTCGCGGTCGTGCTCACGTTCTTCCTGGTCGAGCTGTTCGATGCGACGGGCACGCTGATCGGCGTGAGCCATCGTGCCGGCCTGCTCGACGCCGACGGCAAGCTGCCGCGGCTCAATCGCGCGCTGCTCGCGGACTCGACTGCGATCGTCGCGGGCGCGGCGCTCGGCACCTCGTCGACGACGGCGTACATCGAGAGCGCAGCGGGCACATCCGTAGGCGGCCGCACCGGCCTCACGGCCGTCGTCGTCGCGGTGCTGTTCCTGCTCGCGCTCTGGTTCGCGCCACTCGCCGCGACCGTTCCTGCGTTCGCCACGGCGCCGGCGCTCGTGTTCGTCGCCGTGCTCATGGCGCGGGGCCTCGCCGAGATCGACTGGTCGGACCTTTCCGAATCCGCGCCCGCCGTGCTGTGCGCGGTGGCGATGCCGTTCATGTTCTCGATCGCGCACGGCATCGCGCTCGGCTTCGTGTCGTACGCGGGCATCAAGGCGCTGTCGGGCCGCTGGCGCGAGGTGCCGATCGCGGTGTGGGTGCTCGCGGCCGTGTTCGTTGCGAAGTTCGCGTGGCTGACCCACTGACTTCCGGCATCGTGCAAATCTTGCGGATGCGGCGTAGCTTGGCACGTGGGGTATGGGGGTGGATCGTCCACCGGAGGCCAGCCACATGTCGAAGCACGCACTCGCGAAGCTCGTCCTGATCGCCGTTTCACTCCTCGCCGTGCCGGGCATCGCCAGCGCCGGCGGCCGCTGTGGCAACTGCGGCGTCGTCACCAACATCGATCGCATCGTCTACGACAAGGACAAGGGTGTCGGTGGCGCCGTGCTCGGCGCGATCATCGGCGGCGTGATCGGCAACCAGTTCGGCGGTGGCAGCGGCAAGAAGGTGGCGACGGTCGCGGGCGCGACCGCGGGCGGCTTCATCGGCCGCAACCAGGACCTCAACAAGAGCCACAACGGCGAGCCGGGCCTGCGGCTCGAGATCCGCATGGACAAGGGCGGCTATCGCACGCTCGAGATCGCCGGCCAGCCGCGCATCTACCGCGGGGATCGCGTGAAGGTCTACAACAACAAGGTCGAGCTGGTCGGCTACTGATCCCGTTCAGTGCGTCGCAGCGGGTACGCTGAAGTTCCCGCTGCGGTCGACTTGCGCGCGTTGCGCGGCGATGTCCTTCGCCATGCGGTCGGCGACCGCGCGGAATCCGGGCTCCTTGCGTGCCAGTCGCAGGCGCGGATCGTTGGCGAGCAGCCAGCGGTCGCGGTAGCCCTTCGCGTAGGCACGATCGAGCGCGGCAACCGTGTCCGCCACGTGGCCGCGGCCCGCCGCAATGAGCGCGCGCACGTAGTTGAACTGGCCGGTTTCCGGCGCGTTGTCGAGCCAGCGCAGCGTGCTGGCCTCGACCGCCGAAGTCCAACGTGACGCCTCGACGGTATTGCCGAGGTCGAGGTAAGCGACAGCGAGCAGGCTCGCCGAGTCGGACAGCCCCGCTTCGTTCGCGAGCAGCGCGGGATCGCCGACGATGCGCAACAACGCCTGCGCCGCCGCTTCGACGTCGCCTTCGAGCCACTTGCCGATCGCCCAGACCTCGAACACGTCGCGCGCCTCGAGTGGCACCACGCCGGCCGGTGCCGATTGCACGAGCGCATCGAGCTCGGGCAGCACGCCCTTGCCGCCGCGCCTCAGCATGATCCACTGCAGCCACACGGCACGCGCGCGCGGCTGCGTGAGCCGCTTCGCGAGCGTCTCGGCGTGCTCGTAGTCCTCGAGTGCGATTTCCGCCTGCACCGCAGTCTGCTGGTTGGTCGGCGTCTCGGGATCGGACGCCATCGCCGCGTAAACAGCGCTCGCCGCGGCACCGAGCGCACCGCGCTGACTCTGGACTCCGGACCACGCGCGCAACAGCATCGCCTCGCGCGGCGTCACGGCCAGCACTTCGCGCAGGATGCGCTCTGCCGCCGCCGTGTCGCCGGTCGACGCGTAAGTGCCCGAGAGATTGACCGTGATCACGGGCTCGAGCGGCGAGATACGCCGCGCGCGCTCGAGCACTTCACGCTGGCGCTGGAAGTCGCCCTGCACGCCATAGGTGTTCGCGAGCCACATCGAGGCCATCGAATAGTCGGGATCAAGCTTGATCGCGCGCTCCAGGTTCGCCTTCGCACCGGAATACTGGCCCGCCGTCATGCGCAGCAACCCGAGCGAAGCCCAGCCTTCCGCAAGATCGGGATCGATCGTGACAGCGCGTACCGCCGCCGGCTCGGCCTCCACGACCGCCTGCGACGGATCGCGGATGCCGTAGTCGGCCTCGAGCAGGAACGTGTCCGCGAGCCCCGACCAGGCGCGCGCGAAATCGGGCTGGATCGCGACCGCCTGCTGGAAGAACTCGCGCGCCTGCGCGAGCGCCGCGGGCGTGCGCTGACGCCAGGCCTCGCGGCCCTGGAGGTAGAGCTCGTGCGCGCGCACGTCGATCGTGGCCTTGCCGGCCTTCGCGGCGGGCGCCGTCAGCCCGGTGATGCGCTGCTCGAGCTGCGTCGCGATGGCCGCGGTCACTTCGTCCTGCAGCGCGAAGATGTCTTCCTCGCCGCGCTCGTAGGTTTCCGACCACAGGTGGAATCCGTCGCGCGCGTCGATCAGCTGCGCCGTAACACGCAGTTTGCCGCCGGCCTTGCGCACCGAGCCTTCGAGCAGGTACGACACGTTGAGCGCCGCGGCCACGTCGCGCAGGTCCTTCTTCTTGCCGCGGAACGCGAACGACGAAGTGCGCGCCGCCACTCGCAGGCCTTCGATGCGCGCGAGGCGGTCGAGCAACTCTTCCGCGACGCCGTCGGCAAACCAGCGCTGGTCGCGCTTCGCCGACATGTCGTCGAATGGCAGCACTGCGATGGAATTGGGCGGTGCGTCGATTTCCGGCCGCGCATCGTCGGCGAAGCGCTCGCTGCGCACGAGGAACACGGCGAGCGCCAGCGTCGTGAGCAGCACCACTACCATCGAAAACAGGCGGGCCGTGCCCTTGCGCGCGGGCATGCCGTCGCGCTCCAGGCCCGAACGCGTCGCGTCGAACCACCACGCGACGCTCATCACGATCGGGAAGCCGAGGATGGCCGCGAGGATGGTCCAGCGCATCGCCCAGCGCGGGATTCCCAGCGGCTCGAACGTGAGGTCGGCGAGCTGCAACACGACGAACACGCCGACGCCGTAGGACAGCGCCGCACGCACGACGCGACGCCGCTTGAGCTCGGCCCAGGTCGTCGACAGCAGCGGGGTCGGCGCCGTCTCGTTCATCGTGCTGCCGTCGGATTCAGCCAATTGGTTGCGTCAACGCAGCCGAAGGTTGCACAAGATGCTAACCGGTGCCGCCAACGAGGGCACGCGCCGGGAGTACGGTGAACGATTCTTGCGCAGGGGCACCCTTTGGGGCATTGCGACGCAAGTTCGCGTTTCTCGTGGCCGCTGCGCCACTCGCGAGGGCCACAATCAGCCACGGCGGGGCCATGGTGGCCCGGGCGAAGGCACGGAGGAGCGGGACGATGCGCGCACTCTTCATCGGCGGCACCGTGGACAACAGCGAACTGGACATGGAAGGCCGCACGCCGCCCGTGAACTACCCACCCGATGGCGGCATGGCACACGGCCGGTACCGGCTGTTTGAAGTCGGCAGTTCCGGTGGCGAGCCCGTCTACGCGGTGTACGCCGCCCCAGGCCTCGCACCCGACGCCGTCGCGCGCGTCATCGACGAGCGCGACTATCCGCGTCGCTTCGCAGTCAAGTCGAGGGAACCGGCACCATGAACAGCCTGGCCACTGGACAAGGCAGCGCCGGCAACGTCATCGCCGCGCTGTGCAGTTTCTTCATCCCGGGTCTGGGCCAGCTGGTCCAGGGCCGGCTGCTGATCGCGATCGTGATGTTCGTGCTCGCGGGCGCGCTGTGGCTGATCCTGCTCGGCTGGATCATCCACCTCTGGTCGATCATCGATGCGGCGCTGTACAAGCCGAAAATTGCCTAGCCCTGCACCGCAAGGCCGTTGCAGCCATTCCGGGGATTCCTGCGCGGATTCCTAGTTGAACAGCAACGGCGCACAGGCCATCGCGATCGCCCCGATCGCGAACGGCAGCCGCTTCTGCGCGCGACGCACGCGCTCTTCCTTCGGCAGGGCGCGGTCGCGCAGGCGCAGCGCACCCAGCACGACCAGCGCGACGATCATCACGCCGAAGAACCAGAACGCCTCGAACAGCGCCGCGCGCTGCGACTGGTCCTGGGCACGGGCCAGCGCGGGCAGCACGGCCAGCAGCATTGGTATCGCTCGCATTGCATCACTCCCGGATCGTGTCGAGCAGCTCGCGTGCCTCTGTCGCGACGGCCTCGTCGTCGCCGCCTGCGGCGAGCACGCCTTCCAGCTCAGTACGCGCTGCAGCGGGCTGGCCGGGCACGAGCACCTTCGCGAGCGCGACGCGTACGCGCAGGACCGGGGCGTGCGTCGGCCCGTAGACGGACGTGCCGATCGCGATCGCTTCCCGATAGGACCGCTCGGATTCCTGCGGTCGGTCCAGCGCCGCGTGCAGCTCGCCGAACGCGGTGTTGACGAGGAACGCTTCTTCGCTGGGCGCCGGCGCCAGCACCTCCAGCGCAGCGCGCGCCTCCTCGAGCAGCGACTCGACTTCCGCCGCGCGGCCGATCTGGATCATCGACGAAGAGTGGTGCAGCGCCGAGCCCCACGAGTACACGGACGGCTTGCCGATCGCGCGCTCGAAGTCGACCTTCGACTTGAGGAAATGCGCCGCCGCTGCCTCGTTGTCGCCGCGTGCTTGTGCGAGCCCGCCGAGCAGCTGCTCCACCTGCGCGGCCTCGCCGCTGCCGGCGGGCAGCACCGACAATGCGTCGTCGAAAGCGCGCTCGGCTTCGTCGAGGCGACCCATGCGCCGCATGAGATCGCCCTTGCGCAGCAGCACTCCGCCCAGCACCTGGTTCGCCTCGTGCTGCCGCGCGATGGCTTCGGCGCGCGCGAACAGCGGCTCTGCCTGCTCGTACTTTTCCGTCCGGCGATAGATGTCGCCGGCGCGCGCCAGCGGTCGCGCGAGCATGAGGTGGTCGGGCCCGAGCGTCCGCTCGATGCGCGCGATCAGCGTGGCGAGCGTCCGGCTGGCGGCGTCCACCTCGTCGAAGCCCTCCTGCCACGTGGTGAGGTCGACGAGCGCGACGAGCGTTTCGTTCGCATCCGGCCCGAAGACTTTCGTGTAGCGCTGCACGAGGTCCTCGGCGCGTGCCAGCACGTCTTCTTTCTGGCCGGACAGCGCCTCCGCGTTCAGCACGCGGCTGGCGGCGCGCAGCGTTTCAGGGTCGTCGGGACCGCGCACCGCAGCCAGCGTGGCGGCGGCGGCGCGCGCCTGCTGCAGCGCCGGCTCGATCTTGCCCTGGGCGAACAGTGCGCTCGAATATGTGGACTGTGCGAGCGCGAATTCGGCGCTGCCTTCGCCGTAGCGCTCGCGACGCGCGGCCAGCACGGATTCGACCAGCGGCAGCGCGCCATCGGAATCGCCCAGCACGATCTGGATGTCGGCGAGGTCGCCGAGCAGTTCCCAGCGCAGCACGTCGTCGGCCGCGAACTGGCGCTGCGCGCGCTCGATGCCGATGGTCACGAGCTCGCGCGGCGTGCGCGCCGAAGCCGTCGTCCGGCTCATCGGGTCCTGCTCGCGGAACAGCGACTGCGTGAAGTCGCGGATCGCTTCGGCGCGCGCTAGCTGCACCTGTGCACGCCGCGCCTGGTCCCGCGCGACGGTGGCCTGCCAGAGCGCGGTGCCGAAGCCCGCGATCAGCGCCAGCAGCACGGCGCTGGCGCTGCCGACCGCGAGCCGGTGCCGCGCGACGAACTTGCGCGTGCGGTAGGCGCGCGTATCGGGCTGCGCCGCGACCGGACGTCCGTCGAGCCAGCGACGCAGGTCGTCGGCCAGCGCCTGGGCATGTGCGTAGCGCCGTTCGGGCTCGCGGCGCAGCGCCATGAGCACGATGATGTCGAGCTCGCCGGCGACTTCGCGCGCGAAGCGCTGCAACGTGCCCGATGGCGTGCCGATCGTCGTCGTCGCGGCGGCATCGCTGGCGCGCAGGCGCACGCTCGGCCGCTCGGTGGTTTCCTGGCGCACGCGGTCGGCCAGGTTCTCGATGCTGGTGCCGCTGCGCTGGTGCGGCAGCGCGCCGGTCAGGAGCTCGTACAGCACCACGCCGAGCGAATAGACATCGGTGGCGGTGCTGATCGCCTCGTCGAGGATCTGTTCCGGCGCAGCGTATGCCGGTGACATCGCACGCACGCCCGTCGCGGTCTGCTCGGCGTCGCGCTCGTCGTCGAGCAGCTTGGCGATGCCGAAGTCGAGCAGCCGCACGCGCCGCTGCGCGTCCACCAGGATGTTGGACGGCTTGAGGTCGCGGTGCACCACGAGCCGCGTCTGCGCGTAGGCCACTGCTTCCGCGACCTGCGCCAGCAGCGCGACCCGCTCGCGCACGCCGAGCGCGTTGGCGCGTGCATATTCGGTCAACGGCACGCCTTCCACGTGCTCCATCGCGTACCACGGCTCGCCATCGTCGCCAACGCCGCCGTCGATGAAGCGCGCGATATCGGGATGCGAGAGGTCGGCGAGGATGCGCCGCTCGCGCACGAAGCGGCGCTGCAGCTCCGCGCTGTCCATGCCGTGGCGGAGCAGCTTCAGCGCGACGTCCTGGCGGAAGTCGCCCTCGCTACGCTGCGCCAGCCACACTTCGCCCATGCCGCCTCGGCCGAGCAGCCGACGCAGCACGAACGGCCCGACACGGCGTCCCTCGGTGCCGGTTGCCTGCGCAGCGCCTTCCGGCTCCGCAATGGTCGTGGCCACCGCGGTCAGGCCCTGGTCGATCACGCCGCTCTCGCGGGCATCCGCGCGCAACATGCGCGCGAGCTCGTCGGCGAGCGCCGGATCGGTGTTCCGCAGCTCGGCGAGCCGCTCCGAGCGATCGTTCTCGTCCAGCTCGACCAGCACATCGAACTGCGCCAGCGCGCGGGTTGCGAGGTCAATCGTCGAGCTCATGCATCGCTCCGTCGTCGCCGAGCCGCGCGTGCAGGAATGCACGAGCCTTGCGGAAGTCGCGCTTGAGCGTGGTCGGCGAGAGGCCGAGCATCTCACCGGCCTCTTCCAGCTTGAGGCCCGCGAAGAAGCGCAGCTCGACGAGTCGGGCGAGCCGTGCGTCGGCAGCCTCGAGCGCCGCCATCGCCTCGTCGAGCGCAACCAGCAGGTCGTGCCGCGCAGTGTCGGTCGCAACGTCGGCGGCCGCGCTGAGCGAGGTGTGGGCGGCGCCCGCGCCACGCTTCGCCGCGAGCCGCTCGCGCGCATGGTCGACGGCGATCTGGCGCATCGCACGAGCGGCGACCGCGAAGAAGTGCGCGCGATCGTTCAAGGCCAGCGCCTCGGGTTTCGCCAGGCGCAGGTACACCTCATGGACCAGCGAAGTGCTGCCGTATCCGCCGCCTTCGCCACGGCCGACCTGGCGCGCGGCGACACGGTGCAGGTCGGCGTACACGGCGCGGAACAGCTGCTCGGCTGCTTCGCGGTCGCCGCGACGCGCGCGCTCGATCCATTCGGTGACTTCGGCCACGCGCCTGCCCCCGCCGACTCTGCGCGCACGCTGCCACAGTGGGCGGTCGGGGGCAATCGCCGCGCGGCGCCGATGCGATGCTCGCGCGACATGGACATGCGCAGTCGCAGTCAAGGCGTGGGTGCCTCGAACCCGTTGCCGAACAGGTCATCGGGCAGCGTGACGCTGATCGTGCCGTAGGCTGGCGCGCTCGGCTCCGATTCCATGCCATTCGCGGAATACGCCGCGACGCGATACTGCACGCTCTCGCCGGGCTCGCCGCGGAGGTCGATGTAGCCGGGCTCCGGAGTGCTGCCGAGGTGGCGCCATTCGCCCTCCTCGTCGCGCTTCCACACGCGCCAGCCAGCGATGCGCGGATCGGCGTCATCGGTCCAGGTGATGTCGACCATCGACGAGTTCGGCCGTGTGTCGACGCGCACGGCTTGCGGCACGGGCATCGCGTTGACTTCGATCATCACGCGGTCGGCGATGCCGCCGATGTCGTTCGCTTCGTCGTCGGCCACGATGTCGAGGAACAGCGTCTGCCGCTCGTCCGTGCGCGTGTTCGCCGGAATGGTCAGCGGGAACGTCACGTCGCGATTCGCGTTGGCGGCCTGCGTCGCAGTCAGCGCGAACGTGCCGGCGGCGATGCCGGCGCCGACGGGCGCGTTCCAGCTCGCCTTCACCTGCACCGATCCGTGCACCGCCGGATCGAAGGCCTGGCCGATGTTCACCAGGTCGAGGTCGATCGTGAGCGGCACGCCGGTCCCGACGATGTCGCGCGACAGCACGGCGTCGCGCAGCGTGAAGTCCGGCCCGCCGCCGCTCATGCGCATGGTGGCGCCGCCGGCCAGCACCTGGGCCTGCGCGATTCCGTCGGTACCTTCGGGCGTGTACTCGCGCGCGATGCGCATCGGCGTCGACAGGCCGGCGGGTTCCGGTGCCTCCATGCTCAATGCAACCACGTTCGCGCTCGTGTCGTCGTACACGAATTCGGGCTTGAAGTGCTGCAGGCCGTTGTTGGACAGCGGCACGAACTGCGCGACGTAGGTCGGCTGCGCGAAGCTGTGCACGCGCACCAGCCCGAGCTCGCCCGTGCCCAGCAGCGTACCCGGCGTGTCGCCCGGCAGGCCGAACTGGCCGGTGGTCGTCGCACCGAAGCCCAGCGCACGGAAGCCGACGATGGGCGTGCCGTCGTCGTCGAACGCGACGCTGGGCCGCTCGACGCGATACTGGCGGCCGTTGCCGTCGCGCGGCTCGGTGACGAGGAAGCTGCACGTGCCTGCACTGCACGTCGTTGCGCGCGCGCCGTACAGCGCCTGGCGGTTGCCCACGAAGCCCTGCGCATCCTGCGCCCGCGTGTATGCGATCACGACCGCATCCGTCGGGCTCACGCCGATCGACACCCAGCCGACGCCGGTACCCAGCGCGGTCGCGACGACCTGCGCGCTGCTGCCGTCGAGGAAGCGATAGGCAACGCGGCGGCCGCCGAGGTTCGCGAAATGCCCGGACGGGTTGTGCGCCCACGCCACGATCGGCGTGCCGTTGCGGTACGCGGCCGACGGCAGCATGTCGCTGCTCGTGCCCGTGCTGCTGACGCGCACCGGCGTGGACCACGCGCGCCCGGGATCCCACGTCGCGCTCCACACTTCGATGTCGGGCGCGTCGAGGTTGGCATTGGCGTCGCGCTCCCACACCGCCGTGATCTCGCCGCCGACCGGGCAGTTCAACGCGAACCGGGGCGCCGCGAAGCACGCGGCGAGCTGCGGCTTGCCGTCGTTGCCCGTGCTCGTGAGGTTGGCCGGCGTCGACCAGTCGCGCCCGTCGTACGTGGAAAAGCGCAGGCGCTGCGTGCGCACGATATCGTCGAACGCGCGTCCGCCCTGCGCCAGCATCAGGTCGCGCACCTGCGTCTCGCTGCGCGTGTTCTCGGACCAGACGGCCATTGCACGGTTGGCGGCGTAGAACGCGACGTCGACGTGCTGCACGGCGACGGGGCGCGTCGCGATCGTGCGCGTCGCGGTCACGGAGCTGCCGGTCATGTGCGTCGCGACGAGCGCGCCATTGTCGTCGATGCCCACCGCGAGCGTATTGCCGCGCTGGTCGCTGGCCAGCGCCGATGCCGTGAGGCGCGGGCGACCCAGGTCGAAGTTGTCGGGCTGTGGCGCACGCAGCGACAGCGGCAGGCCCAGGTCCGCCGAGGAATCGCAGCCGTTCGGCTCGCGCTCGCGGATCAGCTCCTCGGTGCCGCCACCGCAGATACCGACCGCGCACGCTTCCCACACCGCGTCCAGGTCGAACTTGAAGCACTCGCCGGATTGCTGCGATATGCCGAGGTGGGCCTTGCCGCCCTGGTTGATCACGGAGCGCATCACCACGCCGAATTCGGTTTCGGCGGCGATAGTGCCGCTGACCAGGCCGGCCAGCACGTCGAGGTCGAAGAACAGGTCGACGCCCGCGGACAGGGTCGGATCGATCGTGGCGTTCATGCCCTGCGTGCGCATCTCGCCGTAGAACGCGAGGTACGACGCCATCCAGAAGTCCGCGCCGAGCGTGGCCGACGCGATCGGCGGGATGGTCCAGATGTAGCGGAACAGCGGGATCCGGCCGGTATCGAACAGCGTGACCTGCTCGGGCGTGTTGTAGTTCGAGTTGGTGAAGCCGAAGAACTTGCCTGCCGCCTCGCGTGGCCCGCCGGGCTCACCCGCGACGTCATTGTTCGACACCGAATCGATGTATTCCGCGGCCACGCTGTCGGGCGTGCGGCGGAAGTCGAACTCGCCGGTGTTCTCGGAACCGTTGTCCAGGTTGCCGATGCCGTAACCCGGGGACGAGACCGGAATCGCCACGTCGCGCACGTTGTACGTGCCATAGACGCGGTCGTCGAAGCCGTCGATGCGCAACGTCGCGATGCTGCCGTTGCCGATCTCGATGCCGCTCGGCGGCCGTTGCGTGGACAGCTTGAATGGAATGACGCGCAGCGGACTGGCACCGAACCGGAGCTCGATGACGCCGTCGATGCCGCCCGTGGCGACACCGGTGCCGTCCAGGATCGTACCGTTGTCGAGCATGACCCCGGCCACCGGCAGCCGCGTCAGGTCGGGCAGCGTCGCCACGTATTCGAGCAACGGCGTCGTCTGGTCGAGTACGCAACCGGGCGTGCCCGAGAGACTGAACAGCTGCGTCGGGCCATTGTTGATCCGGATGCGGCCGACGTTCATGGTGCCCGTGACCGTGGGATCGACCTCGAGCCGTACCTTGCGCCCGGTATTGAAGCGGTCGAACGCGCTGTTCGGCCACTTGCTGGTGTTCGGGTAGGTGTACATCGTGCCGAACACATTCGGCGTGTAGTAGCACTCACCGGCCTGGAAGCTTTCGCAATCGCCAGGCGGGCGCTTCATCGGGGCGCCGATACCGTCGATGCGCAGGTTGCGCAGGTCGAAGTCGGTGGTCTGCGTGCGTTCGAGCAGTACTTCGAGGCGGTTGCCCGGCACCGTTTGTCCGGTTTCGGTGTTGACCAGGTCGCCGGTGTCCTCGTCGAACCCGAGCGCGATGCCCCGCGATCGATAGCCGAGGTGTGCGGAGTAGATCGAGAGCACGAACCCGGTCAGGCCGACGTTCGAGCCTTTCGGGGCTCCGGGGACCGCCGCTTGCGAAGCCGTCGGCGGCCGGCACTCGGCGATCTGGCACGGGTCGATCACGTTGCCGCCCTCGATCGAGTCGGTGTTGACGTTGAAGATCGCCTCGCCATTCGCGTTGGTGCGACGGCGGAACGGCGTGACGTCGCAACCGTAGCGCTCGAAGCTGACTTCGTCCTCGACGGCGACGTCGACGAACGCGCGCAACTGGTTGGCATTCGTGGAGAAGTACCCCTGGCGTTCGTTCACGAGCGCTTCCAGCGGGAACGCGCCGCTGCTGCCGCCCAGCACGCTCCGGCCGGCGTAGCCGAACGCGCTCTCGTACTCTTCCTGCGCCTCCACGTACACGCCTTCGAGCAGCGGGTCGTTGCCGCCGGGCTGGTCGCCCCGCACGACGATGGTGAACGTGCGCGAGGGCGAGTCGCGGCCGTCGACCTCCAGGTCGTAATTGCCTTCGTTGTTCGCGACGCTGTCCCAGCGCGAGTCGGTATCGATATCGATGCCCTGGTTGACGATCATGAGCTCGCCGCTGCGGTCGCTGTACAGTCCGTAGCCGTCGCTGTAGCGGCCCGGCGCGCGCGCGCTCATCGCGAACGTGCCATCGGTCCCGATGTTGATCGAATCGTCGAGCGGGATCACGCGCCCGCCCGCGTCGCGCCAGTACAGGCTCTGGCGGCCCTGCGGCGCAAGGCCGACGTCGGTCTGCAGGCGGCCGCCCAGCATGAACGGCGTGGCCGGATCGAGCGTCGTCGTCGGCGCCTGCGTCAGCGCCACGCGCAGTCGCGGCAGGCCCGACGGCGCGAGCGCGCGGAAGTTCACGGTCGTGCGTCCCACCACCGTGCGTCCGACGAGGTTCTCGACCACCACGGGCACGTCGGCGGGCAGGTTCGGCGGACGGTCGCCCGGTACCACGAACTTGCTGCTCCACGTGCCGGCACCGACGGTGGCCGGCCCGAGGATGGTGCTGCCGGCGTACGTCACGCGCACCGCGCCGGCGACGAGGTTGGACACCGTGATGCGCACCGACTTGCGCGGCGCTGCGGTGGTCGGCACCAGGACCACGCCCGGACTGGTCGTGATGTCGACGCGCGTGCTGGCAACGCGCACCTGCGTGAGCTGTATCCGGTAGAGGACGATTTCCCAGGCACCCGGGACGGCGGACTCCGGGATGGTCACCGAGAGCGTCGGCCGCGTGTTGGTCGTGGTCGAGAAGTTCTGGAGGAGGAGGTCAGCCGTGCCCGGGCTCACCTGTTCGAGCCGCAGCCGGTAGCTCGCCGACGTAACGAGGCCCTCGGTGGTGACCTTGATCCGCGCGCCGGCGGCGAAGCGCGACGGCACGGCGTTGATGTCCGCCTGCGCGGACGCAGGCACCGGCACGATCGCGAGGCCGAGCAGCAGGAAGCCTAGGGCGACGGCGGCGAAACGACGGACAACGTACATGGCGAATCCCCGAGCGGCCGCGCAACGGCGGCCTGCACTGGGGACAACGGGGAAACTGGAGGAGCGGGGCCATCAGCCCCGGATGCGCCATAGAATCAGCGGCTTCCACCACGCATGGAACCGCCATGACCGAGCCGCTCACGCGCGCCGAGCGCAGCGACTACGCCGAGACCTCGCGCCATCGCGACGTGGTCGACTTCATTGCCGCGCTGTCCGCGCGCGGCGATCCGCGCCTGCACGTGCAGTCGTTCGGCGCCTCGCCCGAGGGCCGCGACCTGCCGTTGCTGGTGCTGTCCGAGCGCCGGCTGTTCACGCCGGAGGCCGCGCATGCGAGCGGCCTGCCCGTGGTGCTCGTGATGAACGGCATCCACGCGGGTGAAGTCGAGGGCAAGGAGGCCAGCATGATGCTGGTGCGCGAGATCCTCGACGGCCGCCACGGCGACCTCCTTTCGCGCCTGACGCTCGTGGTCGTGCCGCTGTTCAATCCCGACGGCAACGATCGCATCAGCCCGGAAAACCGCAAGCTCGAGATCGAGCACTTCCGTGGCCAGCTCGGCCCCGAGAGCGGCGTCGGCACGC
>Ga0190274_10001498_pt1 | contig 13681 bp, 10 predicted proteins | sample Popmic531T_FD_133002 | JGI IMG/M metagenome (GOLD analysis project Ga0190274, IMG submission 133002) | Populus adjacent soil microbial communities from riparian zone of Yellowstone River, Montana, USA - 531 T | ecosystem: Environmental > Terrestrial > Soil > Riparian zone | place: USA: Montana...
ATGTCAGTGATGATTGCCGCAGCTTTGGGGAAAAGAATTGTCCAGCCGATGTTCGTAGTGGAGGCAACCAGGATTTCGCCCGGCTGGAGAATTTCTCCTTGCGCCGGATTAAGGAGAATCCGCACCCGTCCTTCTATCCGGCCTGCTGCTCCGGCAAAGCCTTTGAGTGTGTCGGAGTCAGATGCAATGACAGGCCCGGCGGGATCGTAATAATCTGTTCTTTTCTGCGGATCCTTTGCCCAGGTGAAAGGATCAAACCGTCCCCGAATAGTTGACGGATATGGTGGTAGCGATCTGTATCTGTTGTATGTCTCAATCCGTCTATCAACATGCTTCACCGCTGAATGATCTCCAGAAAGCAGATTCAGGACTTCATCAATGTAGAGAAAAAACACCTGGTCCTTTATGCCGGTGAGCTGCCCCGCTCTTTGCGCAAAGGCTCGATTGACTCTGAATACTCTTGTCCATTCAGAGCGGGCGGCTTCTCTCAGGCGGACATATTCAGCCACTTTACTTAGCTTCTTCTCGATTCGTTTTGCCCTTTTGGGAAAGCGGTGCCCGAATCTCTTCCACGCATCTTCCTGTTGAGCACGCTGCTTCTTCAGCAGCCCTGACACATCCACCCCCGACTTTCTGAACTCTTCAATCTGTCGATCAAGCCACTTTGCATCTTCCGCGGGATGAGGTATGGATAACTCAAACTCATGCGGTCCTCGATGCCCATACCTCATCAGGTATTGCTCGCGGGTCATTTCGCCTTTGATGATCTTCGCTACGCCGACCACCAGCCCGAGGCTTTCAAGGCCGGAGTCTCCTCTAAGATTCGACAGCAAGGCATTCGTCTCTTCGGTGCCGATGAGCTTGATCATCTGGTTATGCACCCTGAAGGCAAGGAGAAGTTTTCCGCCTGCAGCAAGCAGAGCCCACAACGCGCGACAGTTGTACGGCAGCAGTTCTCTGTTCCAAATCGAAGCTAGCTCTTCTTTGCTCTCCGTTTTTTTTATGCGCGCCGTCATGTTTCTGCACCAATCCGGGGTATCTTTGAGATATTGCGGCAAGGTGAAAAACGCCTTCGCGAGACATTTCAGCCGGTGGACCACTTTCGGTGCCATAGCTTTGAACAGGGCCCATTTCTGAAACGGATAGATGGGGATCTCGAACCCTCCAGGTATTTCCCCCAAGGCGCTGGAGATGAGCTTATGCAGTGACTTGACATCCTTGCCGAAGGCCGGAGCCAACGACAATATGAGGCTGATATTTGAATATGGCCTGCCGCAAATATTTCCGGAAAGCATATAGTGACCTGGAATTCGCTCCTGTTCTTTGTCCAGCATCCGCATGACTGACCAGCTCAGCGGTGTAAACGGATCGGACATCGCCTCTCCCACATTGGTATTGGTCCAGAGAAAATCTCCGGCCAGAGAATCATTCAATTCGTAGGTGTCCGGATTGCCCGGTCTTAAAGTGGTAATGGGCCGCGCCTGGAGTAGATAGAGTCGACCCTTTGCTACCGTCCATTCAATGTCCTGAGGACCACCCATTTCTGTCTCGAGCCGGGCAGCACATTTGAAGAGCTTAGCAGCGTATTTCTTGAACTCACCCGGGCCGTCATAAGTTCCCCTGGGTCGTATGAGACCAAAGGAATGTGCATTTGCCTCGCCGCTGACAAGCTGCTCACCCAATCCATATACGAAACTTCCAGTCATGCGAACAAAACTGCCCGTAACCGGATCAGCCGTAAACAACACTCCAGATATCTCGGACGGCACCATCAACTGAATTACTATCGCTATCTGGTGAGACTGATCCAGGCCATGAGCAGCGCTATAGATTTTCACTCTCTCTGACAATCTCGATTTGTAAACTGTATCGATGGCTTTCGAAATCTGCTGGTCAGTTTCTACATTCAAGACGGTCTGAAACTCCCCTGCAAAGGATGCCCGCGCCGAATCTTCACTCAACGCGGACGACCTCACAGCAAACAATGCCCCCTCATGGTTTTTCCTCATTGCTTTCAAACGAGCTTGTATCTCAGTCCATGCTTCACTATTCAGTTGCTCCTCTTGAAACGCTGTGGGTAAGACTATGAAGCCCTCCGGTACGGGATATCCTTCCTGAGACATTTGGGCCAGGATGCGGCCTTTGCCACCTGCCAAACTTCGAAACTCGGAAGTCAGTTCCTTAAAGCTTTGGACTGTCTTGGTCATATTTTCTTTTCCTATAACCAGTTGCGACAAAAATCTGGGTAACCCATCACTTAAATGAAAAAAAGCGGCCAGGAGGCCGCAAAAATTCAAAAGTGTGAGCAAATTCGGAACTGCTTACATCGAAGAAGCTGTTGGAAGGAGGGTAAAACTACCTTTGCTGGGAACTTATTCTCAATCTCTCGGCGGCGACTGAAGGCGGGCGCGTAGAGTATGCCAAAATCCTGCAAAACTTAAAGCGGACTTTTTTATGACAAGCACGTAAATACTCTCGCGCATAGGGACATCTCGAACATTCGTTGAGGTTCAAAACAGATAATTAGGGACGCACAGCACAGTAACTTTGTCACGGCTTCAATGGCGTTGCGGCACTCATGGTTCAGTCTCAAACATTTCTTAACTCGTGTGTTCAAGATGAGTGCAACCGGCAAACTCTTTGAGGTAGGCGTTGCCTTTGTATCGGAGTTCCTGGTGGATCCCCTGCTCTGAAGTGTAATACCCGTCAACCGTCAATCCTTTAATCGCGATGAAGAAACGCTCTTCGATTTTTCGGGGCTGGTATTCGTTCCTACTGATCAATTTCAGAACTGCTACGTGTTGCTCGGACGTTAACGTACCGAACGTATTACCGAATTCCTTCTGGCAAAGTTCGTCGATTGCGGCGAGCCCCTTACGCCAAAGATTTTTCGTCTCGACCGATGACTCACTTACCATCAAATCAATGAAGGCCGGAACACCAGCATCCTTTGCGCCCGGAGAGTGTTCGTCACTTGGAATTATCAAATCGGTCATCAAGACAATCGACATCATCTCGGCGCCGGTAAAGAAACGGAGCTGGCTTCGTGTCTCCCCGTCGATCGGCGACACCATTTCGACGCCGGTGTGCGGGTGAGGATGTTGGGCGAATACATTCGACGCGCTCGCCACGCCAACACCCACGCCGAGGATCTTCAGCGCAGTTCTTCGACTAATAGTATCGTCGTTAGACATTTGATCGCTCGTTTCGGATTCAGTTTTTGGAAACGATTAGCAATGTGACGAGCGCGATTATTCCGATCAGTGGATAGAAATGTCAATAAGACGCCGTACCTAAAACTATTGCTCCTCGTTTTCCACGTGTGTTATGGTGCGGCCTTCTAACACTTCATTCAGCAATCACACATTCAGTTCGGGGGCGACTGCCTTTGAGATCCGCAAAGAAATACGACGCACTGATCATTGGTTCAGGAGCTTCCGGCGGAATGGCCGCGAAAGAGTTGACCGAGCGTGGCTTTGAAGTGCTGGTTCTCGAAGCGGGCCCGCCCGTCAATCCGCAACGCGACTTCTCCACCCACACATGGCCGTACCAAATGATGTATCGCGGTTTCGGCCCGCCCGGATGGAAGCAGCAAGAACAGTGGATGCAAGACACCGCGTCGTACTACAGCCGTCACTTCTACGTTAAAGACTCAGAAAACCCATACACAACTGAACCCGGTAAACCATTCATGTGGGTCCGCGCACGGATCATGGGCGGTAAAACGCTTCATTGGGGACGACTGAGTTGGCGATTATCTGATCTCGATTTCAAAGCAGCAACTCATGATGGCTTCGGCGATGATTGGCCAATTAGCTACGCCGAACTTGCGCCTTACTATGATCGCGCGGAGGAATTCATAGGCGTAAGTGGAAACAACGACGGTCTCGCGCACGTGCCCGATGGCAAGTACATGCCGCCAATGCCGATGACCTGTGGTGAACACCTCTTGCGGAAGGGCGCGGAGAAAACTGGACGTCGGGCCATCTCGATGCGAGTGGCAATGCTTACAGCTCAGCCTAAGAAATTCATGAAGGGCCGTCGGAAGTGTCATTACTGCGGACACTGCGGCGACGGATGCGACGTCAACGCTATGTTCAACTCCGTCGCGTCAACTCTGCCGCTGGCGGCCGCCACCGGAAGGCTCACGGTCCGTCCTAATTCGATCGTTCGGCACATCATTACTGATACCAAAACCGGTAAAGCATCCGGCGTCGCTTTCGTCGATCGTGTTACGCGCGTCGAAGGTGAGGCCTTTGCCAAAGTGATCATCGTCGCGGCGTCAACTCTCGAATCGACTCGCATCCTGCTCAATTCAAAGTCGCGACATCATCCCCAGGGCATGGGCAACAGCTCAGGAGTTTTGGGACATTACCTCGTCGATCATTTCGGTGGTATCGGCGCGTCCGGATTCTTTCCGGTGTTAGCGGGCAGAGATCCAATTAACGAGGACGGTAAAGCAACGGGTATTTTCATCCCTCGATTTCGCAATCTCGACGCGGCCTCGAAGCAAAAGAAGTTCATCCGTGGTTATGGTTTCGAATGCGGTTCCGCCACGAGCATGTTCCCTGGTATGGCCCGTCGCGCAATCAGCGGATTCGGATCGGAATATAAAAAACAGGTCCGGCGTTTTTACACCTCACCCGTTGGCATGACAGTTCGAGCTGCAATGCTTTCGCGTTTTGAAAATCACGCTGAGATTGATCCGAATGGCGTCGTCGACGCCTGGGGAATTCCTGTACTCAAAATGCACATTGAGTACTCAGACAACGAGCGTGAGATGGCCAAAGACGCTGCCGATACCAGTGAAGAAATCTTGCGAGCCGCTGGCGCTGAAGTACTGTCTACCGGCGGTCAAATGACTGCTCCCGGTCGCATCATCCATGAACTCGGAACTGCCCGCATGGGCAACGATCCGAAAACTTCGGTGCTAAACAGATTCAACCAGATGCACGACGTGAAGAACGTTTTCGTTACGGACGGTGCGAGCTTCGTGTCATCAGCAAACCATAATCCAACTTTGACGATTCTGGCGCTAACGATGCGAGCGTGCGAGTACATAACCGACGAGTACAAGCGCGGGAATTTGTAAAACCGATGTGGCCAATGGGAAACGCGCAACATAGCCAACCCGCTAATACGAAGCTTCACACGCTTCATGCAGTTCTGCGGGGTCGAGTGTTTGACGGCAAGCTTGAAGCTCGCGCGAAAACCTACGCGGTCGTCTTTCTACCGAATCAAGCAACGATCGTCGATCATAAGCTCGTTTTGACCGGTCGCATGGGTTTCAGTGTCCCGCAACAAGCAACTCGATTTGTTGACGTCAGAGCAAGTTTGATGGCGACGCAGGGTGGCGTTGGAGTTTCACCAGTCCGCCGGCAATTGCTCGCCGGAACGGCCCAGACAGCTCAAACAGCAACGTCGGATCAGAAGTTAGAACAGGAGAAAGGTCCAGAGACAGACTTGCAGCCCGGTTTGCATTCGTTTGAGCCCCCCACTTACGACGACTTAGGTCGTCCGAGGGTGGAAGCGACAGGTTCATTGGGATTTGTCGGAGTGCTTTATTTCAAGTTGTCCCCACTCGACGGTAAATCTCTTGGCATTCCTTTAGACATGAGTGATGTGCAACTTGGGGCGCGGCTCGCGCCGACTGATGACCTGGCGCGTGACCTACAGCTGTTGTTTTCCGATGTCGTCGCAGCACTCGAAAACAGATCCGACGAAGAAACGTCCTTCGGTCCAGCGCTCGTCGCATTGAACAATGCATTGAAGTCATAACCACGATGAGTCAACGATTAAGAGTAGAGATCAAGGCACGTGATGAGTTTTGGCGGAAAGACGTACTTATCGAATGGGAGTATCGACACCCCGACTGGAAACTTACGTGTGACGACGGTTGGTACTTGATTGATACTGAGTGGTTCGAATCTCTTAAAAACGTTGTGACTGACTGCAACTCGACGATAGTCCTTGGCCCAAGGGATCCTGGCAGACGTTCCTTGCTGACATTCCTTGCTCCAGAAACTCATCCCCATAGATAGCGAAGCAACAACTCGATGATTTCAAGAGTCAACAAAGTTTTCATAGCCGTCACTTTGCTGTTAGTGCTGACTTCAGTCTCACCGGGCAAGCCAAAATGGCATATCTTGTTCGATGGCAAATCGACCGCCGAATGGCGTGGATTTCGACGCGACAGCTTTCCCGCAAAGTGCTGGCAACTGGAAAAGGGGTCGATAAAGACCGTTGGCGGCTGCGACAAATCGGACCAGGTGGACATCGTCACCAGAGAGAAGTATCGCAACTTCGAGTTGGAACTCGAGTGGCGGGTGGCGCCTGGCGCCAATAGCGGGATCGTCTACCTGATTTCAGAAGACCAGGATCAGACCTGGAAGACCGGGCTTGAGATGCAGGTGTTGGATGACGATAAACATCCCGATGGCAAGAAGCCGTCGACGTCTGCGGGTTCTCTATTTGATCTAATCGCACCTGGAAGCAAAACGCTGAGACCAGTCGGCGAGTACAACAAAGCGCGAGTCGTAATCAACAACGGTCATGTCGAGCATTGGCTCAATGGCAGCAAGATTCTTGAGTACGATTTAGGAAGCGCTGCGCTCAAGGAGCTAATCGCTAAAAGTAAGTTCAAGGGGTTTGCGCGATTTGCGCTCAATTCCGAAGGCTTGATCGCCTTGCAGTATCACGGGGACGATGTGTGGTATCGCAAGATCAGGATCCGAAGCTGGTAACGTTTTTCTACTTCCGGATGTCCGAAATGCTTTAAAGGATTTGTGTAAATGAAACTTCAACTCACCCTCCTATTCGTCGGAATTCTGCCTGCCTTGTTTGTTGGCCAGTCAAACGAACGCTTATCTGGTACTGGCCCAACCTTTAGAGGTCCCATAGGTATACAGCTTTATAGTCTTCGCGATCAGTTCAAGAAGGACGTTCCCGGCACACTCGACCAGGTGAAAGCATTTGGCATCAAGCATGTCGAAACGGCTGGTACTTATGGAGTTCCGCCGGAAAAGTTTCGCGCTCTGCTTGACGAAAGAGGGCTCAAAGCCGTGAGTGGCCACTTCCCTTACGAGAAGTGTCGCGACAACGTCGAGAGCATTGCGGCCGAAGCGAAGATATTAGGTGTTGAGTACGTCGGCTGCGCATGGATTCCTCACAAGGACCAGTTCGACGAAAAGGAATGTCGCGAAGCGGCTGCTGTCTTTAATCGAGCCGGTGAGGCGCTGGCCAAACATGGCCTCAAATTTTTCTACCACACTCATGGTTATGAATTTCTGCCTTACGGTAACGGCACGCTGTTCGACTTGCTGATGGCTGAAACAAAACCGGAATACGTGAGATTTCAGATGGATGTATTTTGGGTAGTCCAGCCGGGACAAGACGCGGTGAAGCTGTTTGAGAAATACGGAAAGCGTTTTGAGCTGATGCACCTGAAGGACATGAAGCGTGGCACCCCATCCGACTTTACCGGCCACTCGGACGTCACTAACAACGTACCGCTTGGTGCCGGCGTCATCGATATGAAGGCTGTCCTGAAGGCCGCAAAGAAAGCAGGTGTTAAATGGTATTTCCTGGAAGATGAATCGCCAACGGTGATCACGCAGGTGCCCACGAGCCTGAAATATCTTCAAGAAATGAAATTCTGAAGTGTTGACGACCAGACAAGTAGGCATCACAGATCTGAGATCTGTAGGACGTCAGGCAAGAAAAGAGCAAGTCTGGAAAGAACAAGTAAGGAAAGGCGGTTGCACGGTTGGCGAACAAACTGGGAATCGGATTTATCGGCAGTGGCTTCGTAGCCAAGTTTCATCTTCAAGCGTGGCGTGGTGTTCGCGATGCTGACGTGCTCGGCATCTACAGCCCTAATGCCCAGCATGCTCAAGCGACAGCGAGATTAGCGCGTGACCTCCGCGTCGGGAATGCACAAGCATTCAATTCGATTGAGGAAATGATCGCGGCGCCGGAGATTGATTGTATTTGGCTCTGTGGGCCAAATCATCTTCGTCTCCAGAACATGCAAGCCATTTGTGACGCGGTTCAGTCCGGCAAAGGAAAGCTCATCGGTGTCGCATGTGAGAAGCCACTTGCGCGTAACGTCGCTGAAGCACGTCGCATGGTTGAACTCGTCGAGCAATCGGGTTTGCTGCACGGTTACCTGGAAGACCAAATATTTGCGCCAAGCGTTACTCGTGGACGACAGATCATGTGGAGTCGAGCGGCGGCGTTAACTGGTCGTCCGTATCTCGCCCGCGCAGCCGAGGAACACAGCGGCCCCCATTCACCGTGGTTTTGGCAAGGAGAACTGCAAGGCGGTGGCGTGCTAAACGACATGATGTGTCACAGCATCGAGGTCGGACGTTTCATGCTCACGAAGCCTGATGCGCCGCGTTCGAGTATCAGACCCGTCAAAGTCTCCGCGCAGATCGCAAGCTTGAAGTGGTCACGTCCGAAGTACATCGAAGCGCTTCGTAACAACATGGGGTCAACAGTGGATTATATGAACAGGCCTGCCGAGGACTTCGCACGTGCAACCGTCAACTATGTCGACGAAGAGAACAATCCTCTGATCGTCGAAGTAACAACTTCCTGGTGCTATGTCGGTGCGGGCCTGCGTTTGAGCCTCGAAGTCCTCGGTCCGGAATACTCGCTCGCGATGAATTCTCTCGACAGTGGGCTCAAACTTTTCATGAGTCGTGAAGTGAAGGGCGATGCCGGCGAGGACCTGGTCGAAAAACAAAACGCTGAGCAGGGACTAATGCCTGTCCTTGGTAACGAAGCGGCTGAGTATGGATACGAGTCGCAAGATCGCTACTTCGTGCAGTGTTTTCTGGACGGTAAACAGCCTGTAGAAAACTTCCACGATGGACTCGAAGTAACCGAGCTCTTGATGACGGCCTACATGAGCGCTGAACAGGAACGGACGATCGCTTTCAAACCAGAAGGACTCGACAGTTATGCTCCCCTTGTCGCCCAGGGATTGTGGAAAGCCAGATGACCGACTTCATACCGCTAGTCGATTGCTCCGCAGGCTAAGCTAACTGATTCAGCAAACTGTAGAAACAACACTCTAGTGAGGAATCTCCTTGACCGAACAACAAAACAGAACCTCGAGTAACCGTACACTGATACTAATGATCATCGCTTTCCTCGGCATCTTTGTGTACGGGTTACTTGCTGCACTGCCTGGCTCGGTGCTACCGACGCTGGAACGTAATCAGTTTCTCCCGAGCGACAGCGCCGTCGGCACGTTTCTTCTCATCAATGCTGTCGGTGCGGTTCTGGCATACGCTGTAAGTGGACCAATCATCGATCGAATTGGAACAAAAGTGGCGCTACTGGTTGGTTCAGTTTGTGTAATTGGTTCGATGATCGGATTCGCGTTGATAGTAACGAAAGTGCAAGCGAATTCGGCGCTGATTTTGATCTTCGGCTGCTCCCTGGTGCTGGGGTTCGGGGCCAACGCGATCGTCGCTTCGGGCCATGCTCTTGTCGCTGAAGTTGCCGACACCTGGCGAAACTCGGCCTTGAATCTTCTGGACATCTGCTTTGGTCTTGGCCTCGCTTCCCTTCCACTCGCAGTGCAAGCACTCCAAAGGCAAGGTGGACTTGAACTGATATTCTTGTCGTTAGGTGTTTTAACATTGGCCCTGTTACTTCTAATTGTGATCTCACGCTTTCCCGCGCCCACCCAATCACATTCATCCGGACGTGGTGAAGCGGGTTCCCTATTTGGCAATCCATCGTTCCTGCTTCTGGCACTGGCACTGTTCATGTACGTCGGCGCTGAGGTGTCGGTCGGCAAATGGGTCGTCACTTTTATGGAGCGCGATGCCAGCATACTTGCTAGCCAGGGTGTTAGCGCTGCCCATTTGGAAGCAATGAGCCGGATGTCTCCCGACGTTCTCAACAAGTTCTTTGAAGCTGATCCAATCGGCGTCGGGATTGCGGGCAATGCGTTACGTACGCTCTCACTATTTGCGATGGCGTTACTGGTAGGACGGCTTGTATCGAGCCTCTTATTAGGTGTGTGGCGAACGAATAGTTTCTTGTTAATGACAGCTGGTTCATTGCTCACAACGGTGTCGCTTCTAATTGCGTTTACTGCCGGTTCATCTGGAACGGTAAGACTAGGTCTCATCGCAGCAGGCTTTGGGATGGGGCCCATCTTTCCGACTTCGGTGGGCCTGGCGTCAGTAATGAACCCGAGGATTGCCGGCACTGCGATGAGCTGGGTGATGGGCGTGGGCTTCGCGGGACTACTCGTTATTCCACCCGCCGTAGGTTATATCTCTAGCGCTGTTGGGGGCTCTGTGGGGAATGTCCGTACAGGATTGACTGCGGTAATCGTTGCGTCGGTGGTGATGTTATTGCTGCATGTGTTGTTGCTGCTCAGAGAGCGTGGCAAAGCAGCTGAGTGATCAGTGGCGTCTCCTTCAGATGCCTACATGGCGCGAAGACCGATTGCGCCTGATAGATAGCTGACAGTCGCCAATTCTTTGTCATTGAACCCAGGAAGCCGTGGTCCTTCCAGGCGTGAATCTCGTACACGGAACTGAGCGCGAAGCGATGGCGGATATCGCAGGCTGGCGCCTTTTTCCAGCCTCAAATTCGAACCTCAATTCGACAACCTCAACCTCAATTCCTCTTAAAGGTCACACCGGGCCAGTCATCCGTGCGAAACGGAGATGCTGGTAGGCCGGCTTTATTGTAGAGATTACAGACCGGATTATCCGCCCAGGCATAACGGACCGCCACCGGATGGGCCACTTCTTTACTCCAAACGATGAGGCTGTCTCCTTTAATGCGCGTCTCAGCCCACACAAATTTGTGGTCCACCCCCGCAATGGCAATGCCTTTCAGTGGTTCACCGTTAGGTGTTTTTAGACCGCCACTGCCGGCTTGCTTAAACTTAACCTGAATCTTGTCGCCTTTGATTGAAAACGAATCGTAAAGTGGGCCTGTTGCCGTTACCTTCTGACGATAGGTTTCAGCCAATGCCCAGGCTGCCAGCCGCTTAGCGACATCAACCTTATTACGTGGATGGAGCTCGTTGGCGTCACCTAGATCGATAGTCACGGCCATGCCCGTCTCCGGAGTTCGCAGTGTCATCAATTGGGCTTCGCGTAACTCCGCCCAATCGCTATCCCCCGGCTCAGGCTGCGCCGGACGCCAATTTGGGAGTTGCACGAAATAAAAAGGAAAAGCGCCTTGGCCCCACGCGGTGCGCCAATCCTGGATCATGGCCGGGAAAAGCGTTCGATACTGGTAGGCCCGGCCAGCGTTGCTCTCGCCCTGGTACCAGATTGCCCCGCGAATCGCGTAACGTGTAAGCGGTGCGATCATCGCATTGTAAAGGACGGTGGGACTGTTCTGGTTTGTTGGCCCTGTCTCCTCAGGGCGTGATCCCCAGTCCGGCTTCTTTGCCTCCAGCTCCAATTCAACTTTGTAACTCCACGGACCTGCGAGAGAAATCGACTCGGTTTCTTTCGCACCAACCGGCGCGAGAGACATCAGATCTGTGCGACCGAAACCACCTTCGCCGGCGCGATCAAAAACCCGCACCGCGATCAGATTTCGTCCGGCGTGAACCAGCGATCCGGGAATACTGTATCGCCGTGGCACGAGATAACTGTTTGGAGTTTCGCTGCCGGTAGCGCCCACCCGAGTGTTGTTGAAGTAAGTGATATCGAAATCGTCTATTGCCGTGAGATCTAATGTCAGATCTTTCCCAGTCCATGACTCGGGCAGATCGATCTCTTTGCGAAACCAGATGGCGCCATCAATTGCCAACCCTGCCGTCTCGAAAAACTGCGGCAGCTTCATCTGGTTCCAATCGGCAGTTGTGAGAGCTGGATCGGCGTAGCCCAGCGCCTCCCCCTTATTGCCGGGATCCTGATGAAGGTTCTTTTGTTCCCATTCAGCCAGTACCCGTTGGTAATCCTCGAGCCGCTGCGGCAAGGTTTCCAGACTCTTCTCATACCTGTCCAGAATCGGCTTGAGTTCAGGAGCCGACGCCAGCGCTGCGTGACTGGTCCAGGCTTCTGCTGGTGTACCGCCCCAGGAAGTGTGAATCAAACCGAGGGGTCTTTTGAGCTGCTGGTAAACCTCCCGACCGAAGAAATAACCGACCGCAGAAAACTGTCCAATCTGATCGGGAGTTGTCACCACCCAACGGCCCTTCACGTCTTCAAGCGGCGCAGTGGCCGTGCTTTTCTGCACTGTGAACAAACGAATCTCCGGATAGTTGGCCTGAGCGATTGCCTCCGTTCCGTTCGTAGCGTTTACGACTGGCCATTCCATATTGGACTGGCCAGAACAAATCCAAACATCGCCAACGAGCACGTTCTTAAAAGTTAATGTATTGCTGCCGCTGATCGTCAGTACGTATGGCCCCCCGGCCCTGATCGGGCCAAGCAAGATTTGCCATCGTCCCTGACTGTCGGCGATGGCGCGAACCGTCTGCCAGGCAAAGGTAACGGTGACAGGTTCACCCACCTCGCCAGTGCCCCATACGCGTGAACCGGGACCCTGCTGTAAGACCATGTTATCGCCGATGATCGAAGGCACATGGACCTCAGCCTGGGCTCGGATGTTCAGCCAGGGCGTGGCGCAAAGAACGAAGCCTAATAGAAACAATTTATGCATAGTTAGATTTCTCGAGCTGCAATTTGAATGTTGACGACCGGATATTGCGCGTTAGTGAAATTAGATTTCGGCATCGTAAACGTCCGACACACTTTAGTTTGTCGCACTCGTACCAAAGAAGCCTCTCAGGTGCTAAAGAAGCTCACAGCGAACGAGCGACAAACTAAAGTGTGTCGGACATCATTTCAAATCCGTGTTGCTAACGAACGCGAGCCGCTTGCTGTCTGGCGACCATGACGGAACATTGATCGTACCCTGACCACCGTAGACATAAGCGATGACCCGGGACGCTCCACCGGCGGCGGGCATCAGGCGGATGTAGACGTGTTTGTAGAACGGATGATCTTCCGGACTGACGTCCTTAAGAAAAGACAGGAAGACAATCCATTTCCCATCCGGCGAAAAATGCGGGAACCAATTGTTGTATTCGTCATTAGTTACCTGCTCCTGCCGGCTGCCATCGGGATTCATGCGCCAGAGTTGCATCCGGCCGGAGCGAGTTGAGTTGAAATAGATAAACTTTCCATCCGGCGAATACTCTGGACCATCATCCAAACCTTTCGATTTCGTAAGGTTCGTCTCTTCACCGCCCGTTGCCGGGATCTGGTAAATATCAAACTCACCATCGCGCCCTCCGGTGTAAATGAGAAACTTACCGTCGGGCGACCAGCTATGCAAATACGACGGGCCTTTATTAGTGATCCGTTTAGGCGTTCCTCCCGAGGCCGGCAGAGTGAACACATTCGATTGATTTTGTTCTTCCCTGACGTGATGGCTAATGGCGAGCATCTTGCCGTCAAACGATAGAACATGATCGTTGTTGTTGCTGACGGCAAAGTCGGTGTTGAGTTCCGTAGGCGTGGCTTTGGCAAGATCGAAACGATACAGCCGGCCATTGCGGTTGTAGATCAGAGACTTGCCGTCTCTGGTCCAGTTTGGCGCCTGGAGAGAATCCGCAACGTGGTAAATCGTGCGCCGATGACCGGTGGCAACGTCGAGGATCTCTAAATCACTACCAATATAA